>Ga0209536_100012446_pt1 | contig 12366 bp, 12 predicted proteins | sample DeeMarSeWOR28_12_FD_187461 | JGI IMG/M metagenome (GOLD analysis project Ga0209536, IMG submission 187461) | Marine sediment microbial communities from White Oak River estuary, North Carolina - WOR-2-8_12 (SPAdes) (version 2) | ecosystem: Environmental > Aquatic > Marine > Intertidal zone >...
ACGAGCCCCCTTTTTTAATTCAAGTGTGCGCTTGCCTTGCGCTGGCTAGCGTGGTGGCGGTGTATCATCCAGGTTGGCCTGGCACAGCACGGAGCGCATGCTGCCGATCAATTCCAGCAGCGCTGCGTTGCGAACCCGGTAATAGATACGGTTCGCTTCCTTCCTCGACACCAATATGCGCTTGTTACGCAGCTGGTCCAAGTGCTGCGACATATTGCTTTGTGTCGTCCCGATCTGCTTGGCAAGTTCGCCGACTGTAATTTCATCATCACCCAGCGTGCACAGAATTCGCCATCGCAACGGGTGTCCCATGGCCTTGAGAGCATCTGCGGTCAATACCGCATCTTCCGGTGAAACAGCGTCTTGCTTTTCCTTACTCATTCAGATTTCCGTGACCTACTGGTGATTAGACGTTTTGCTCTTCATGCCGGTAGCCCGTCATGTCCTTTGCAATACAGAGTATGTCCGTAATGTTACCGCATTCGTCCGTCATTGCGGTACGGGAAAAGAGAATCGGTACGCGAGTCTGGTCTTTTGCGATAAAGCGCGCCTCTATACTGCTCAGCGTCCCGGTGCGTATCAGCGCTTCGAGCCAGGTTCCCAGAAAAGCCCTGGCCTGTTCCTGTTCGGATTCCTCGAAGACATCGCCGATATTCATACCGACCAGAGCTGTTTCGTCGTAACTGAGCATACGGCAGGCAGCCGGATTGGCAGATTTTATGCTGCCGTCGGGTTTCAGCACCAGCAGGGCTTCGCCCATGGTTTCAATGATGCCTGTCAGATACTGGTTGGCTTTTCTCAGCTCTGTCGTGCGCGCGGCAACCTGTTCCTCGAGTTGCCGGTTCATGTCACGTTCCTTTTCAATCAGACGAAAATAGGTGCCGATCTTGTTGATGAGCTGATTGTCGTCGATCGGCTTTAGCAGGTAGTCCACCGCGCCAACAGCGTAGCCCTTCTTCTGAAACTCGTCGGTCTTGAACGCGGCGGTCAGAAATATGATCGGTATGTCTTTGGTTTTATTTCGAATCTTAAGCATTGATGCGGTCTGAAAACCGTCCATCTCCGGCATCTGGATGTCGAGGACGATGAGGTCGAGGTCCGGGGTCGCCAGGGCAACGTCCAGTGCCATCTGGCCAGATGTTGCCTCCAATACCTCTACATCCATGTGTGTCTGAATCAGCGTACGAAGCGCGTACAGATTGTTTTCGTTGTCGTCGACGATGAGCAACTTGAAACCGCTATAGCGCTTCATGTTTTCTCCTGTTCACGAGTAGCAGTCGCATTGATAAGCCTCGAGCCCAAGTGCCTGTCCAGGATCATCTTGAGATCGGCCGGCTCCACCGGTTTGCAGAGATAGTCGTTTGCGCCGCTTGCCATGGCCCGGTCTCTGCTCTCGTCAGCGGTCCTGGCAGAGAGCGCTACGATTGGCAGCGTCTCCAGATCCGGATCCGAGCGTATGCTCTGGATCGTTTCGAATCCGTCGATATCCGGCATCATCAAGTCCATCAGAACCAGATCGAAATCCGCGTCATCGTTCAAGGTTTCCAGGGCCTCATGGCCATCGCCCGCTGCCACCACACCAATACCCCAGCGTTCCAACAGCGGGGTCAGGGCCAACAGGTTGCGTAGGTCGTCGTCCACCAAGAGCACGCGGCTACCCGAATACTGCGCCTCAGGGATTTCTGTGTGTTCATACCTGGCCCGTGCTTCTCCAGTAGCCACGGCCAGCCGTTCGACTGCTGCCGAGGTATCGTGTTCCAGGAAACTCAGCGGTAACAGCAGGGCGAAGGTCGACCCTGCGCCTTCCTGGCTGCTGATGTCGATACGAGCACCGATCAGCTCGGCGAGTTCACGGCTGATGGTCAGGCCCAGTCCGGTGCCGCCGTAGCGTCGGCTGGTAGAGCCATCCACCTGACTGAAGGCTTCGAATACCAGCGCCTGTTTTTCTGCCGGTATGCCGATACCCGAGTCCTGGACACTGAGCGCCACCGGGAGTAATTCGGCGTCATCGCCCTCATTAAGTGACAGGCGCAGGGTGGCTCCACCCTGCTCAGTGAACTTGAGAGCATTGGAAAGGAAATTTACCAATATTTGACGCAGTTTCTCTCGGTCAGTGATCAGCGAAGCTGGTGTGCCCGCGTCGATGACCAAATCGAGTTGCAATCCTTTTTCACGAAACTGTGGGCGCATGAGTTCGCTTAGGTCGTGGAGCAATTCGGGCAGGCCCACGGTCTCTGTTCTCACCGTCACCTTTCCGGCTTCGACTTTGGAAAGGTCCAGTATGGTGTCGATCAGCGCCCTGAGGTCCTTGCCCGCCTGATAGATGACTTTCGACTGCTGTCTGTGTTCCTGAGACATCTCACCGGTGCCGCTGGCCATCATCTTCGAAAGCAGCAGAATGGAGTTTAATGGTGTTCTCAACTCGTGGCTGACGTTGGCCAGGAACTCCGACTTGTAACGGTTGGATTCTTCGAGTTGCTGCGCGTGGCTGCGCAGTGCGCTGGTATCGTGGGCATGCTTTTCTGCCAGACTGGTCAGATTTCTGCCCAGGCTGCGCAGCTCTTCCGGGCGTTGCCAGGAGAATTCTACGGCTCTGTCGTGCTCGAGCACCTGGGTGATCCCGTCGGTCAGCTCGCTGCTGATACGCTCCATGCGAATGGCAATGACGCGGGCGACCACAAACACCACCAGCAACAGGCCGGTAACGATGGCAATGACGCGAAGCTCCAGCGTTCTGCGAAATTCGGCAATGGGTGAAGGGTCTACACTGCGACCAACCCATAGTGGCCCGGAATCCTGGGTGACAAACAGTGGTAACCAGAATATCTGTTGACCGGCTTTTTCCCAAAGGTCCAGTCGACCCTTGGCAAATAATTCTTCAAGGCCGGGGAAATCGACGAAGGCAGTGGAGCGTGGCGCGTCCTCGCCTGCGGAGGACAGATACTCACCGTTGTTCTGCACCCAGTAGATGCCGTTATAGATGTGGGCAAGACCGCCAACGTCCAGGTTGAACAGCACCAGGCCCTGCAGTTCAGGCGCGCTGTCTTTGCCGGTGTACTTGATCAGAGGACTGATGAAACGCAGCGTCATGAAACGGTTGGGTGCCGAAGTATCCACCGTCTGATTGAAGCTGATCGGGCTGGTGAGAACTGAACCCGGCGCCAGATTCAGGCCGCTAAGGAAGAACTCCGTGCCTGGCAAATCAGGCTTGTGATCCCCCTTTTCCAGTAGCCCCGTTTTCTGATTGCGATCCAGCGAAAAAGACACCTCACCATTCTTTCTGATAAAGATGACCTGAATCACATCAAGCTGGTCAAACAGTACCTTGTTGGCCCAGTCAGTGTAGGCCGAGCGTTGTTGCACGAGCTCAGCGTCGGCTCTACCGGCATCCGGGTCAATGCCGGGTTCGGGTAGTTTGGCGAACAGACGCACCATCTCCTGTCTGCGGCTGATGTGCTGGTCGAGATCGTTGAAGCTGGCACGGAGCTTTTCCAGGTAGGCCTCGTGATAGAAGAGTTCGAGACGGTCCAGAATCAACGGTACGTTTATGGCAACGGCGATCAGCAGCGGGGTGAGTCCCAGCAGGAGCAGGAACACAGAGATTTGACGGCGTAATTTCACGAGATTTCTTGGGTGGCGAATGTGTGACCAGTCTGCAAACGGGCGATGAGCGGGCGACATCAGCGGCACTCGTGGTGCGAGCATACGGTGACACCCTTCCAGCGTCAGGCATTAATAGAATAACATAATAAATAACAATAACATAGCGTTATTTAATCGAGAGTTGCCTTTGTCCTCAAGCGCTTACGTTCGCCGGCCCTTCTGTGACCGCGAACCCGGCTGCGGGGGGATCGATGAGTTGGCGGGATTATTGCTTCATCTTGGTTGAGACTGGTTGAAGTGATGATTCGTTGACACCCTATGCGGGCGATATCGCCGCCGTGACGAATTTCGGCAGCAACAGAAATCAGCGAATCGTTTTCCGGGCCAGAGCAGTGAATACCTGGATCAGTTTTCGACGGGAGTAGTCCATGCAGTCATCGCGAAATTTGCTACCTCCTGGTGCCGTTCGGCAAGCCAAGCAGCATCTGCAGGACGGGGCGCTGCGTCAGAGACTCGACGAGTTCATCTCCGAAGCCCAACGAAATGAACGCAAGCAACGGCGATTCGAGCGTCTGGAGCTGCAGTTAATCAGTCTGAATTCGCTTTACGACCTGGTAAAGGCGCTCATCTATCCGGAGCCCCATCACTTCCACTGGGACGTGGTGAGCCTGGTGCTGCTCGACCCCGAGTTTGAATTGCGGCGCATGCTGGAAGATGAAGGGGCCTGCCTCGAGCAGCATCCTCCGCTGGTCCTTGTTTCGTCGTTGAACGAGCTGGGCAATGACTACCCCCATTCGCTGTTTCCAACACTCGGTGCCTACAGCAGAAGCAAGCATGCATCGCTGTTCGCGCAGGCAAAGTCTCGACCCCGCAGCGTCGCCTTGTTGCCGCTGGTTCGTTACGGCAAGCTATTCGGCAGTCTCAATATCGGAAGCTGTGATGCTGAACGCTTTGTTAAAGGCACGCGTACCGATTTTTTCGAGCACTTTGCCGCTATCGTGGCAATCTGCATTGAAAACGCCGTTAACGTGCAGCGGCTGAAGCGCCAGGGGATGACCGATACCCTGACGGCGTTGAATAATCGCCGCTTCTTCGAGCAGCGTCTGCAGGAGGAAATCGAAGTGGCACGACGCAGTGAGGCGCCGCTGTCCTGCATGATGCTCGACGTGGACTATTTCAAGAGGGTCAATGACAGCTATGGTCACCAGGTTGGCGATCAGGTGTTGAGGGAGGTCGCTGCCCTCATTCGCGCACAGTTGCGTGGCAGTGACGTGTTGTCGCGCTATGGTGGCGAGGAATTCGTCGCCCTGCTGCGTCACACCGACAGCGAAACGGCGCAGGAAGTCGCCGAACGTGTCCGCAGTGGCATCGAGCAGCACCTGTTCGCATTGCCGAGTGGCGATGAATTCAACGTTACCATTTCTATCGGTGTGGCCACCTACACACCGGGGACCGACCCGGCCTTGAACATGCCTGACGGACAGGCACTGGTGGGACGCGCCGACCGCTGTCTCTATGCCGCGAAGGGTGCCGGGCGTAACAGGGTTGTCAGCGCTGACAGTTGAGCGCCGTGCGAGTCGGCGCCGGCCGCCGCACAACTTGCCGATTCGGACAAGATGTTGTGGCCGCAGGCCGTGTAGGAGCTTGATGGTCAGAACCGGCTGAAAACGCCCGTGGGTTGGCTTTGAGCGTCCCCGTGCCGCTAAAATACCGGGGCAGCGTCGTTGTCGGCTGTGCTCCTGTGTGCTCTGGCATATACTCGCCATATCGGCCCCTCGGCCACAAATTCGGCTGATTTGCGTTTCCAACATGTCGCGAAGTCTTGTATTCATCGCCGGTCTGCTGGTCGCGGGCAGCCTGGCCGGTTACTTTCTGATGTCGGCTACTGGCGAAGAACCGATTATTGTTCACGGACAGTCTCGCCCGCAGCAGCACAGCGCAAGCCTTCCGCCAGTCCAGCACAATGACGCCACGGCGTTGACCACGCTGCAACGCCAGCTCGAACGGGAAAAACAGGTCCGCGAGGATCTGCAGAGTCGACTGGAGTCGCTGCAGATGCGGGTGGAGCAGCTCGAGCAGGCTGGCGATGGGCAAAACGTCATCGCTACGGCGCCTGCCGGCCAGAATCGACAGAGCGGAACTCTCCCCGCTGTTCGCAGCAGTGTTCAGGCGCTCATCGACGCGGGCATCGGTGCGGATCAGGCCGCCTGGATACAGGAGCGTCTGGACGATATCGAGTTACAGCAGCTCTACCTGCGCGACCGCGCCACCCGGGAAGGGTGGCTCAAGGAGCCGCGCTACCATAAGGAGCGTCGCGAACTCCAGAATGCCGTGGCGGAATTGCGTGATGAGGTCGGCGATGACGCCTACGACCGCATGTTGTACACCTTGGGACGCGCCAACCGCGTTGTCGTTCGGGATGTCATACAACATTCACCGGCAGCGCAGTATGGTCTGCAGGGGGGCGATCAGATCATCGAGTATGACGGGCAACGGATATTCACCAGTCAGGAACTCAGTTCGCTGGTCACGCAAGGTAGCCCCGGTGTCATGACACTGGTGCGGGTGAGACGTGAGAACGACATCCACGACGTTTACCTGCCGCGCGGCCCGCTCGGTATACGCATGACCGCTGCTCGGGTGATGCCATGAAAGCACCTCCGCTCAACGGTGGTGAGCGCATGCTACGAATCCGATCCTCTCGCCGCAAGCGAGTAGATTACCCGTCTTCCAGTGCCTTGAGCGCCTTCTTGGCGCCCTTGTGCCTCGCTTTTGCCGCTTTTCGGAACCAGGTCTTGGCCTCCTCAGGATCCTGTTTGGTACCGAGCCCCTTCAGGTACATGTTGCCCAGATTGTACTGGGCCTGGGGGTGGCCGCGCTCTGCGGCCTTGCGAAACCAGGCTAGCGCTTCGCCGTAGTCCTGCTCAACGCCCTGGCCCTTGCGGTACATCAGGCCGAGGTTATTCTGGGCGCTCGGATGCCCATGCTGGGCGGCCTCACGGTACCAGTCGGCCGCCTGACCATAGTCCTGTTTGACGCCGTTGCCCTTGGCGTAGCGCAGAGCCATGCTGTATTCCGCCGGTGGATATCCTTTGTCAGCGGCCTTGCGGTGCCATTTGACAGACTGTGCATAGTCTCGAGCGACGCCCTTGCCGGTGAAGTAGCTCAGTCCAAGGTTGTGCTGGGCGACAGTGTCACCTTGCTCTGCAGCGCTTCGAAACCAACGCGTGGATTTAGTGTAGTCCTTGTCAACGTCCTTACCGGCGCCGTAAAGGGTGCCGAGATGGACCATGGCCTGCGTGTCGCCGGCATCAGCCGCGCGCTGTAGCCACTTGAGGCCTTCAGCGGTGTCCTGGTCGACACCCATGCCGCTGGCGTACATCATGGCGATATTGATCTGAGCCTTGGTGTCTCCCTGGTCGGCGGCCTTGCGGTACCACGCCAGCGCCTCGCCGTAGTCCTGCTCGACGCCCTGGCCCGCGCGGTACAGGTTGCCGAGGTTGGTTTGTGCCTTCGCGTGCCCCTGTTGAGCCGCTTTTCGGTACCAGGCCGCGGCTTCGGCCGGATCCCGTTCGACGCCTTCGCCTGCCTCGTACCTCTGCCCCAGACTGAACTGACTCGCGCTGTCTCCGCGTTCGGCACTTTTCCTGATCTCGTCGATCGAGGCGGCGTGGCCGTTGCTCGCAGCGGCGCCGGCGAGCAGCAGGATCATCAGCGGGATGAGCAGCTTGGGCATGGCAAATTCCTTGAAATCCGCAACGTTTAGGAGTTATATCATAGCTGCCCGGGGCGCGGATATACTGCCTGCCGGGTGCTGACGGCTCGATCCTTCGAGGGGGCGAAGGATACGGCTAACGGGCAACGGAAGAAACGGACAGTCGATTGACAGTTCTATGACACCGATACGTGAAATCAAGGCGCTGCTGCATGCCCTGGAAAGGCTGTATTCGGGGATGGCTTCGCGCGTCCTGTACACGCGTATGGGCACATACAGGAGACGGACCGGTGCCCTGGCTGACCGTGACCTGGCCGCGCTGCTTTCCGATCACCTCGACAGGCTTGCTGCCGCCAAGCGCGCGAACAGCGGTGAAGTGCCGCAGCGGCCGGTGCGGCAGGGAGTTCCTGAAGGGCGACGGGAGCTGTTCGAGAAGCATCATCCCGCGGTAGGCCAGGTCTCCGTGGTCGGCAGGGCTTTTGACGGGCTTGGCAGGTATTTCAAGTCCAGCCGCACGGAACCCGTGCTCGACCCCGAACTCAGCGAGAAGCTCAGAAACAGTACCTGGCACCACATTCACACCGCCCTCAGACTGGCCCGACAGGGTGAGGCGAAAACGGCGAAACTCCACCTCGATATTGCCAGCCAGGCGCTGAAAGAGGTAGCCCACTATATGTCCGGGGAGGACTATATCGCGTTTACCGTGGAGGTAGAGGAAAAGCTGGCTGAAATCACTGATCAGGGCATGGGACCGTCTGTGCCAAGGCGAGACGTCTAAAGTCGTTTGGCGAAAAGGATATTGACTCGTTTGCCGTCGGTCGCTTCGACATGAAGCTGGATGGCGTTGTTGAACAGACTGCTCAGCAAAGCTCCGCTGAAGGCGCCGGCGATATCCGCGCCCAGGTCACGACCGCTGAATTCATTGCCGTCTTCCCGACTATCGGCTATCTCTTTGCCCAGTCCGGGCAAGCTACCCAGTACAGTGGCAAGAGCGACCCTCGGCACGTCTTCAAGGTCGGTTCGGTAGTGCAGAACCGTTTCCGCACCGGCGCCGAACAGTGCTGAGATGCCGAAATGCGCGGTCTTGTCGTCAACCGCGAGAGCGTTCGCGCTCGGCAGCGTGACCAGCAGTGTGACAATGCAAGTAAGGGTTTTCATATCCATGGTGTTTTTGACTGTGCCGCTAAATTCGCCGCGCCGTATCCGATGCTGGTCGATGTCGACGACCATCATTTGACACGGGTGTAATGCGTTCCAGCTTGTCGGCTGCCGGGCTGAAGGGCGCTTTGTGCAGCATAGTAGGCGCCTGAACCCTGGCAGCGCAAGCGTACCATGCCGGGGGGCGCCGCTTCAGCGAGCCGAGCGACTGAACCTTTACCGTGCCGATGCTATGATTAAAACATAACAGCCGATTGCGTATCAGGCCCTTGCATGGGGCGCCGACAGGCAAATGCGTTTGCACCCGCCGGTCGTCCCCTGGGCCTGTGCCGAGGCAGTGATGTGTACATGGAAGCGGATTTTTTGCGGACTGTTTATAACTGAGGAGTATCGTAGTCATGAGCGACACAGGAACACAAAAATATGCGACGGATGTTGCCAGGGAACTGGTCAAGAGGTCACCGCTCGCCGTGGAACTGTCCGACGAGCAGTGCGACACATTGGCCGGGGTCATCAGGGTGAGTGGGCTCAAAGCAAATGAATTCCTGCTGGAAGAGGGGCGTACAGACGATTCCTTACATGTTGTGGCCAGTGGAAAGCTGGAAGTCGTCAAGGTCGATAAAGGTGGAGACTATGTCACCCTGCACGTGCTGCAGCCGGGCGACATGGCGGGGGAGCTTGGCTTTATCGATGGTGCGCCTCACAGCGCCGGCCTCAGGGCCATCGGTGAATGTGAAGTCTTCAACATACATCGGGGAGATCTAGAGAGCCTGATCGGCAAGGATCCAGACCTGGTCTACAAAGTCATGCGAGCCATCATGCGCACCGTACACAAAATCGTCAGGCGGATGAATCTGCAATACGCCCAGTTGACCGACTATATCGTGAGCGAACAAGGCGGGCGTTGACCTTTTCGCTTGGCAGGGAAGCGCAGGCGCCTGCGTGTTCGAGTCAGAAGCGCTGGACCTTCTTGCGCATCACCCGGTCGCGTATCGTGCGGTACAGGTTTTCCGGACTGACCACTACAATGAAGACCCGCCGTACGCGGTCCTCCGGGCACTGGATCTCCCGGACCGCGTGCCAGGAGTGCGGGGTGCGCTGGAAGATCAGACTGTAGTTGCCGATAGATTTCGCAGCAATTTCGTTTGCGAAATCCTCGAATGAGGGCGCGGTTTCGAATTCCATCTGCCCGCCGTCGTCCAGCACCAGCGTGTCTCCACCCCAGGCAGGGTTCCAGTCATCTTCTGAATTGAAATAGAACAGCTGCGAACCGTGCTCGCGCACGGAATCCGTGTGTGGCGACACCGAGCAGCCGTTGGGCGTGTAATGCCAGTGAAAGCGCAGGTTGATTTTTCGCGCACCGAAAAGCCGCGCCAGCGCCCTGCGATAGCGGTCGCTGCAAAGTTCACCGATGAACTCCTTCCAGGGTATCGGTACCTGTGTCTCCCTGGTGTACTCCAGGGAGTAACGGTCGTGCGGCTTCTGTCCGGCGATGCGCTCATAGCCGAATTTTTTCTCGAACAGGGACAGATCGGGCATGTTGTGCAGCAGGCGGTCGAAACCCTCATCGCTGAGCAGGCCTTCGGGGTTGACCCAGGGGTAAGGCTTGGTATGGCGAAACTCCGCGGGGTCAATCGCCTCGAGTTTGTCAAAATCAAGATAGCTGAGCATCGTTGTTTACGCCGCCAGCGGTGGTGTACGTTCGACGATTTCCAGGGCATCGTGTCGCACGTGATTCCGCTTCATCTCATCGCGGACCAGCGATTCGCTGATCATACCTTTTTCCAGGCATTCGCGGACCAGTCCGAAGAAGAACTGTTCCTGTTTCGGATCCGGGTGGGCATGGTAATGACCCAGAAGACCGTATTCACCAAACACGCGAGCACGCACGCGGTTCAGCTTGGCGAGTAGGGGGTATTTCTTCAGCTTGTCCGCCGGCGTGAAGTCGACCGGCAGGCCCGTCTTCCAAGGTTGTGTACGGCGCTTGGTGTTGTGCAGCATCTTGGTTTTTTCGGTCAGCTTGTCGAAGTCGTTCCACTCGTCCTCCAGTACACCGATGTTATCGGCTGCCTCGTGACGCAGCACAATCCAGTCCTTGTAATCACGCTGGAACTGGAACAACTCGTCGAATTCCTTCTCCGGTTGCCAGTGAGCGAGTTTCTGGCAGTCCAGCAACATCACGCTGGTGGCGATTTGCCAGGCCTTTTCCGCCTTACCGGAGCGACGCCGGCCCATCACCGCCGCGCCCTTCATGTCGCGGCTGAACAGTTCGTAGACGTCGCCGACCGCAAACACGTCCGGGTCGACTACCACCGCCCGGCCTTGGTAGTCCATGAGCTTGGGTGGCATGAAGCGGAGCGGGGTAAAGGACTGCAGATCCTCCATTTGCCAGATGCGGGTGGTACCTCCGCGCAGGAACGGTTGCCCCTCTTTCTCGTGTAGGAACGGAAAGTCGCGAACGTGCATGATCTCGACCTCAAAGGCATCCGGGTGGGCCGAGTTGCGTTTCATCGAGTAGGCGGATACCAGGGCACCCAGCCACTGCCGTTCGTTGGATTGGATGTAGACCTTCATGTTCATCAGGCTTGTGCCTCCCGCGCTTACTGCTCCGCTGATAAATCCATCACGACATGATAAAAATTTGTTCCGCTCAACACCATAGGCTACCAACTCCGCGAACGGTCGGAAACAATCCGCCACCTTACGCCGTGGTGTCGTCGCGCTGCGTTGACCTGAATCAAAAAACAATGCCGAATTGACATCGATCTGAATCGAAAAAGCAAGCCAGCAGCGGCGCGGGCGCCCGGGCGGTGATCGAATCGGCGGCCCCGGCAGCCCGGATTTTGCCGACAGGTCGCCCGGAAAGCGACTGCCGGCTTCCGGCGGTGGTTCGTCGAAAACCTTTGATTAAATTGTAACTTATTGATTGTAAAATACTTGTTTCTTGTTCGCGGTGCTGGGGCAGCCGCGTAGAGCATCCGGTTTATGCGTGGTGCTGTTCGGGGCTATAATCTGCCTCACCACTTGACGGGGCGAGTCGGACGAGCTCGGCAGGCACGCGCCTTGGCAACTGACCACCTGGTGACCGGATGCGCAACCTCTGTACTGGCTACATCGCTGCTAAACTCGCCGCGCTTTTCGTGCTGGTGGCACCCTCCAGCGGCGTCGCCGATGATTCGCTCTTCCCCCGTCCCGTTTCCCTGCAGCCGGCGATCAGTTTCTGGACTCGTGTGTACACCGAGGTGCATTCGCAGGAGGGCTTCATCCACGACAGTCGTCAATTGCAAAAGGTCTACCAGACACTGCGCTTCAAGCTCTACCACAGCCCGCGCGACCAGGACGAGATCATCGAGCGGCAGCTGCAAGCGTATCGGACCGCCTTGCTGGCACTGGCCGAGGGCAAACGAGAGGATCTGGGTGAACTCGAGCAGAAGTTGCTGGCGGTATGGGGGGAGGGCGCCACACCAGCGATGCTGGTGGAGGCTGCGGCCAATGTGCGTTTTCAACGTGGACAGTCCGATCGTCTGCGCGACGGAATCATCATTGCGGGCGCGTGGGAAAGTGATATCAGAAAGACTTTGCGGGACTACGATCTGCCCATCGAGCTGGACGCGGTGCCGGTCTCCACCTACGTGAACAACGCCCGCCACAAAGACGCCCGGGTGGTGGAGCCGATTGCCGCGCCGGTGCCGATTGATCGAGGCCCGGCCCGATGATCCTGCGTCCCGGCCACTGGCTCGGCCGCGGGTTCGGGAAGTCGCGCCGCAGGCTGGTCTCGAAGGCCTCGGCGTACTAGATTGTCCGCACCGCCAACGGCATCGCGAGCACAAGGGACGACCATGACCGGTCACGAGACAAACGACGCTAAGATCACCGTGTTCGACACCTAC
>Ga0209536_100012448_pt1 | contig 12365 bp, 15 predicted proteins | sample DeeMarSeWOR28_12_FD_187461 | JGI IMG/M metagenome (GOLD analysis project Ga0209536, IMG submission 187461) | Marine sediment microbial communities from White Oak River estuary, North Carolina - WOR-2-8_12 (SPAdes) (version 2) | ecosystem: Environmental > Aquatic > Marine > Intertidal zone >...
CCAAAGTATCCCCGTCCTGAACCACATAATAGCTCTCATAGGTCTTGTTCTTATTTCTCGGTGGAATCTGCTTGAGTTGCTGCAAAGCGATCTCTACCTTTGAGCCAAACCCGGGAGGAACCTTTATTGTATGATGCCCCTTAGGCAAGTAGTGGTGACGGATCTGTGGATTGAGCCTCCTTAGAACTCTGTAATCGGTACCCAGACCCTGGGCAAGATCCGTCAAATTCAACCGGCGGCGGAGTCTGACCTCCACAGTGTCGTACCACAGCGGTCTGTAGGTCTGCTCTGGAGGCAGGTTAAATCCATATTGCTGTGGATGTTCCATTATAATTTTGGCAGCAGCGATGCGGAAGATATATCGCTCTGTTTCCGGAGGTAGACGGAGCCTGTAAAAGTCTTTGACTTTCTGTTTTCTTATTTCCCTCTTGAGAAGAGCGTCTCCACAATTGTATGCTGCCAGTGCCAAGGTCCAGCTACCGAATTTATCATAGAGGTGTTTGAGGTATTCAATTGCTGCTTCAGTGGACTGCTCGAAGTCTCGCCGCTCATCTATCAGGCGGTTTTTACGGAGACCGTAACGCCTGCCAGTGTGAGTCATAAACTGCCAGAGTCCAACGGCTCTTTTTCTCGAACGGGCATCAGGGATAAGCGCACTCTCGGCCACCGGTACGTACTTTAGGTCATCAGGCATGGTCGCTTCGGCCAACTTCGCCTCAATGTATGGGAAATAGCGTCCGGATCTCTTGAGCCACATAAAAACCTGAGCCCGATCCCAGACCGCTATGGTAAATTCTCGATCCAGCATTTCCAGCACATGCAGATTCTCGAGTGGTATGGATTCACCACAAAGGTCAACGGCTCCTGGAAGGGAAAAGTCGGTAAGGACCCGGGTGGTGTTTTCAGCGGTGGGGGTCGTGGAAGATGGCAGGACCTCCACTATAAGGTTAAAGACCAGGAGAACAGCTAACAGGCCAAGAATAAACGGCAATGCTCGCTTAATATTTTCCGAAACTAGAAAACTATGCATTCTTCAGGTGACCTTTCCTGTATCCAAAACTGTACCTCGAGCCGTTATGGTTTGGCGTGAACGTCTGCTATGGGTGTCGGCTCGAAAGTAACAACGTGAAGGCTTGACAAGGGCCTGGGAGCCGGCCGCATCTAATTTTCTCAAAGTATGGGTAAAAGCAACTTCCGTACCATAAGGGGGGAGAATTGGTTCTGTTCAGCAAGAGGGGACGTTGGTATGGGTTTTAAAAATTTTTCACTTTGGCGGGGTGTCAGAGTAAAAGATTTGAGTTATGTTTACAGGTGGCAAAAAAATGTGTCTGAATTCTTCACCGTAAAAGTCAGGTCCATGTGTACGGTTTCACGACCTGACCCCGAATCGGCAAAAGAATATGCTTTACGGATTTTCACTTCTATTTGCGGCTGGGGTATGCTACGTTGCGCATCTCCTCTTGGTGCGCCGTTACGGCAACGATCAAGCTTCTCGGCCTTCCACCATAAGAGCGAAATCCTGCATGATTCCCAAGCAGGTCAGATTTTTGGGTGCTTTATCGTTACTGCTATCCTTTGTTGGCCTTGTGGTTCTGCTTGTGGCATCGATCAAGGTCTAAAAAACCTTCACAACCTACCAACATCCCCCAGCTGTTTGTGCCATTTAATTAAATAATATTAAATTTTTAGCTTGGCATCGGCTCAAGTTTCGATTCCGGTGATCCCCTGATTGTTTTGCTCCATTCCACCCTGAATTTTTCAACAGTAGGCTTGAAGATTAGCCCAATATGTAGGGTGAGCCGAACCGTAAATACTACAATTGGCATGGTAATTGCTGCTCTAATGATTGAAATTATGTGAAAGTCTTGCAATCGTCCATCTCACATGATGCGGTAGGATGGAAATGGAGAGCTTGCGCAAAACAAAATCTGGTGCACACCCGGTGGGAGAGATCAGGATTGCTGTTGGTTTGCGACTTTATGAGCTTTTCTGTGCAGATTGTAATCGAGTTTTGATTGAAGAGGATTCGCAGCAAATGCGATTGCAATGCACGGAGTGCAAGCGCATTTATGCTTACAGGCTTCCTCGAGATCAAGAAGACTATATTTTTCGAGTATCGTCTGGAAAGGTTTCAATCCAATGAAACCAGGAATAATGAATATATCCAAATGGGGCGAGAAAACGGCTCAGGCCGTCCGACGTATCTGCGGCAAGAAGCACGCCCCCTGCGTAGGCTTTAGCCTGGTCTTTTTTGACCCGATGGCTGAAGCAGACGAGCGCTGGAATTATGTCATCGAACTTGCCTATGATCCCAAAAATCCTCCGAGTGAAGAAGAGCGGGAAAGATTGGAACATGCATTTGAATTTATCAGTGAGGGTATCCGGCGGATCATGAATGGGGAGGCTGAAGAAGTCGAGATAGAGGAATACACCCGAGAAGTTCGGTGGCATTAACCTTCCATCGCACGATGGATTCATCCTCCCTTATTGAATTTCATGAACCGGGTAGCCTGCCTCCTTCCAGCCGTCCAGGCCTCCTTTGAGAGCCTTCGCGTTTGCGTAGCCTTTTCCACGGTACTTTTTTGCCATCCAGGCAGAGCTTGCTTCATGCGGTCAGGCGCAATAGAAGATGATCTCTTGATTCTTCGAGATTGAAGCGAGTCTGGATTCGAACTCACTGCGCAGAAGGGCGCCATCCAGCACCATGTCTTTGCAGGTAGCATCATCGTAAGCACAGACCAATAAAGCCTTCCCTGTTTTGATTTTTTGTCGGGCCTCCTGCGGGCTGACGCGTTCGACCTTTCCCATATTCTCGCTTTCGCTGAAAACGTTTGGGGAGGCCATCGCCCATATGGTCAACAAAAACACAGCACAAGTTAAATACCTTCTCATTTCCACTCCTTCAAAATAGGGGACGTCCTTTACTAATTCAACTAACTGCAAATCAATAGAGTGCAACTTTTTCTAAAACTGGCCTGTCCGCAAAAGGACGAGAGTGCAAGCCCTGATCACGGATATACCATTAGCAATCAGATGCGCTTCGATGTCATCAGATTCTGTCCCAGGGTTCATAATTACCCTGTCTGGTCTCAGATCCACCATGTCTTTGAGTAGTTCTTGCCCTTTTTCAGGGTTGATGTAGAGTGTAAGGGTGTTTACTCTCTCTCGTATCTGGCTCAAATTCTTCGCCACAGGCACCCCAGCGATTTCGCGAATGAGTGGATGAACTGGAATAACCCGGTGCCCGTGCTCGAGGAGACTTCGTATTGCCCTGTTAGAGTAACGTTCCGGTTTGGGATTCGCTCCCAAAACCACCACCGTTTCGTTTTCTGGCATGATAATCTGCCCTATTTGATTGTTTCTGAATCAGACAAGATCATTTAATATATCAAATCGCGTACCGCTTTTCGCGCGCCAAGCTCCTAACTGAGCATTTTTTTAAGGTGAAAGATTACAGTGTAAAAACAATATAGCAGCTCCTTGGAACCCAACTAACAGAAATTTTATTTAAATAGAGGATGAACGTGAGTAGCGCAAACAAATCAATGGCTGGCAAAATTTGCATGGTCACCGGAGCCAACGACGGCATAGGTAAAGCCACCGCCCTTGGGTTGGCAGATCTGGGGGCTGCCGTCGTTATGGTGTGCCGCAGCCGGGAGCAAGGTGAAGCTGCCCTAGCCGAAATCAGACAAAAAAGCGGTAATGACTACGTCTCCTTGCTGTTGGCCGATCTCGCCTCTCAGGATTCAATCCGCGATCTTGCAGAGAATTTCAAGGCTCAGCCCGGTACACTCCATGTCCTCATCAATAATGCCGGTATCATCTCCAGACAACGCTTGGTAACTGTGGATGGTCTTGAAACGCAGTTCGCCGTCAACCATTTGGCGCCATTTCTGCTCACAAATCTGTTGCTGGATGTGCTCAAATCCAGTGCGCCAGCAAGAATTGTCACGGTGGCCTCAGATATGCACAGAGGAGCAAACATCGACTTCGATGATTTACAATCCGAACGGTCTTATGGACCTACCCAAGTGTATTCCAAAACGAAACTTGCTAACGTTCTTTTTACCTATGAACTGGCCAGACGACTTCAGGGAACCAAGGTTGCCGCCAATTGCCTTCATCCGGGGATGGTGGCCACGAAGCTCCTCGCAGATGCCATTGGGCTACCGCGAGCACTGATGTCAACGACCAGGTTGATGGGGTCCAGCCCTGAGAAAGGTGCTAAGACTTCAATCTACCTGGCAACCTCACCTGCGCTGGAAGGTGTAAGCGGGAAGTACTTCATAAAACAGAAAGCGGTCGAGTCCTCTAAGATCTCCTATGACGACAGCCTTGCCAGCCGTTTATGGAAGGTAAGCGCAGAGCTAACAGGGTTATCTGTGGCTTAATCTGATCACTGAGTTTAGGTTGTGACCTTTAGGAAGTCGGTTACGGTCTCTTCCTCTATGGTTTTGATAACTACTTGCGGATTCTGACTTGAACCAATATTGACAACATCGCCATGTTTAAGCTTGGCACAAATTATTTGCTCTCCATTCACTAAGGTTCCCTGCTTGCTACCTTCGTCACCAACGAACAACTGATCTCCCCATCGTGCAATTCGAGCATGCCGGCGCGAAACGTGTGGATCATCAATCATAATATGGCTCTCGGAACTGCGACCAATGATTCGAATATCTCCATTTCTGAGGGTGTATTCGCTAATGGTGACGTTTTGGAATCTCAATTCAAGCTTGAACATGCTTTTCCTCCGAGATGTTTGTGTTCAAACAGATGCAACGTTTGTGCCCACATGTTGCGACGGGTGGGCAAACCGCAATCTGGGGGAGGAATACCCGACTTAATGAAGTAAAGAATAGAAGGACCCGGCTGGCCGCGCCCCGAGGCGGCTTTAGGAGTCTTTGCTTCACAGGGGCGTCAGCTGGAGTAATTGGGTGGTGGAGTGACAAAAAATTCCAAATAACAAATCACAATGACCAAAATTGTCCGCGCTTCGCTTGGACTCCCCACCCTGCGGGCGGGTCCCCAGTTTCAAAACTCCAAACCGGCCTTTGTGTTTGGATATTGGAATTTGGGATTTATTTGAAATTGGGTGCTTGGAATTTGATATTTTACAATAATCCAGTACTCCAAAACGGCTGGGCAACTCCAGGTTTCTTTGCTCCAATAAAGATTGGAAACTTTGGCCAGATATGGCCTTTGAATACCATTTTTTTTGGGGAAAAAAGAGCAGTTATGGAAAGCGGACCCATGTCAGGGGCGGGTATGATTACGACGGTCCTGTTCGCATGGAACCACACCAAAGTTGTTGAGTTTATTTACTATTTCTTGATCCGCTAATCTCGCCAAAATCGATACCGCAAGACCTTATAGCCATTTTTGAATTGAATATCCTCCAAAAAAATTCTGTCCTCAGCACTGACTTCAAAAGACAATTTGCTATTGGCCCTGTGAAGTTGCTCTGAAAGCGGCAAGTCGCGATCCACTTCAACCGTAAAATAATCAGAGTCTTGTTTTTCAACATCCATATCTAAATTCCCTCCTTGGTTGGGGAAGTCAATTTAAACTATCTGCCTCAATTATTAGTCTACATAAAACTCAATTTGTTTCGTCTCTAATCAAAAAAAGTTTAGCCCCCCGGTTCAATGTGCACGCTGGGTTATGAGCCTGCCGAAATGGTGACAACTCTTGGTGGTCCGGCAATCAAGGGCCGCGGGCGGATTTAACCCCTTTAATTATTCAGTTTATCATGAAAATGGAGCGATCGCTTGGCAAGAAAAGACCGTACTTATTGAGAAGAGTACAATCTCTTGCAGCAGATTTTGACACACTCAGTTGTGGTCCGGCGCAGGTCAAGCCAAATTTATCTCACGGGTGATCTGAGGCCGAACCCTATGTTTATCATGGTATGACAAATTCCAAATCAACGGCCTGCGATTCCGACAAATTCCCCCCAAGATCCTCCGCAGGCTCGTATTCAGTTTTCTGAACCTGGTGCTTGCGCTTTGAGGCGAGAACAAAGTCGTGTGTCATTGGCTTTTTGGTCTTGAGAAGATTTCGGGGAATGAAAATTTTATGGCCAGTTGAGATGTTGTTAGGCTCGAGCCACGGATTAACCTTAGCCAGGGTCTTCCAGTTCCTCTGGTCGCCCGTATACCATTTGGCAATAAGGGAAAGTGTTTCTCCTTCCCAACGAACCTTGTGTACATAGTATGATTCTTTTTTGGACTTACTCTTTGCTTCACTTCTAGTTGCCGGCTTGTATTCAGCGGAATTATCCGATGATTTGAAAAACGTCTTCATTTGTGCACATCCGCTGCAGACCAAGAGGATGGCTAGGCACACCAGCCACTTGGATGTTAGCGGCCATCCTGAATAGCTCATGGGAGCCCTCCTTGTTTGCTATTACAGTAGAAATTCAATCAGATTCACCTCCCTCATTTGTGACTACTTGATCACAAGAAAGCTCTATTTTTCTGGAGGTGTGGACCTGATTAGCTATAGTTGAGCAAATTATGTGCCAGGGGAGGGTACGAGATGTTTTCCAAAGGTGGGTGCATCAAGATGCATAAAATGGCGCCAAATCAAGCAGGAATTAACTCTTCTTCAAGTGTTTTTCGAGCCAAGGTGGAATTTTGCCTTTTTTGGCTATTTTCCTATTTATCCGGTCCAGAACCTTCCACAGTTCCATGAACTCCGGTGCCAGACTCCATTCCTCGGGTTTGGTGGTATAATCTTCACCATCGTGGGGAAAATAATAGCAATGTACCGTACAGCCACGATACTCTTGGTCTGGATTCTTCCACCGGACGAAATTACCAGGGAAAATACCGGCCACTCGCCAGCCGTCTTTAATACACCACTTCTGGGTTATGTCGTGCCAGGTTTCAAGAAAGGTGGTAAAGTACTCCGCGTTCGAGGCCAGGGCAATTTTCCAGTTGAGCACCCTTAAATTCTGCATGATTTCTTTGAGCCGATACTCGGGGAGCGTGGCCGCAAAGGTGAACTCCACCTGGAGATTTTTTTCGATTTTTGTGAGCATTGTGGCGGAGACCACCTTGTTGGAGTGCAGTTCCACCACCACCGGCATGCAGTAGACTTTGCTCCGGGAATCTTCCTCCCAGTTCTCATCCAGGGCAATGAGGCCCTCGTATCGCTCTGGCATAAGGACAAACTCGTGGGGCGAGCCGTAGATTTCCGGGTAAGCATGTCGGAAAAGGGCGGCCGCGGAGTCGATCAGATTTCTAGAAAGAACCCTCGCTTGGTATCTTCCTTGCCCAAAGGGCTCCGATTCAAACCTTTTCCAGAGGACCTTCTTCTCCCCTATGGGCCTTGTTTTGCACGTAGTTGCCATTTCCTTGTACGGCCTGCCGAGTTTGATCATTGTCTATCCTTACTGTTGTGTGATAATAATGTTAGTGACTTGAGATCTTTATACGCGAGAATTGTTAGGAATTAAAGCGGACGAGTCATAAAATGTGAATGGATCATGACTGGAACAGCCATAGAAGATAGATCTCATGTCAGGTCGCTCAGGGGAAGCTAGCTTCTTACAAAGCATAATGACGATGTTCCCTTAAAATGGTGGTTCTTCGTATTTACATTGATCGACCAGCTAGCCTATCATTATTCAGCTTGGGCGTAATGCACTCTTGTGAATGTTCAATTATGCGGCCGTTGTTTGAGTACACGGTTGGAGAGACTAGGCAATTGGGCCGGCGAATTTGAACTGCAATAAAGAGGAAGCCAAGGAGGGTGAAAATGTCCAAGAAAAAGCAGAAAAAACAGTCAGAGAAAAGAAGGATTACCTTCAAGCTGGAGGCATCAGAGGCCAGAGAAGCCGTTTTGGTGGGCGACTTCAACAGTTGGGATGTCAAGAAGCACAGAATGAAAAGAGACAAAAAAGGCAGGTGGACCAAAATTGTCACCCTATCTCCTGGGAATTATGAGTACAAATTTCTAGTGGATGGCCAATGGCAGAATGATCCCAGCAATGATCAAATGGTCCATAACTCCTTTGGTACCCTAAATAACGTCTTGACTGTGTAAATTAATAAACGAAGTCAGGTGAGACAGGAGAAGGGGGGTTGCTTGCCCTTTTCGGACGGTTGTCTCTTTTTTTAGTGTGCAGTTTGAAATTCACCTTCTTGATACATTTCAACAACTTCCTTGTCTAATAATGGGCCGAATAGTTCTTTCTTGATTCGGTCTCTAATTTCTGAATCCAGTACGGGTCTAAACCAAGTCGTCCCAAAGGTAAACGTTCTAGCTAGATTGGCGGGACTGAGTTCGGAGCACTTTGCACACTCTGGCACCGTTCCGTCCTCGACCAATTCCCGATCAATTCGAACTGCTGGCGTAACTATACCGGCCTCCATGGAAAATCCCATTCCAGCCATACAACCGCAGTCAAGAAACCACCAAGCAACGCCTACTAGGCCCGCCTCTGAGTAATTATTCTGAATCCAGTCACTAGCGGACTCCAATAACAGCTTTTGTCTTTCAGTTAGCTTAATCACCTTGGTTACCTTGATCAATTATCTTCTTGGGTCAAGCTCAATAATCTTCTTTGTTAATATCGCCAAATTCTTTTAGTGAGCAATAAACATGCCAAGTAGAGATTAACTATTGTAGATTTTAAATTTCAAATTTGGGAATTTTATGTGTGGCCCGTTTAGACTTTAATTATATTTGGAATGCCTTTTTAGGAGCCCCCGGTTTCATGCTGAAACTTTTGTCAAACTACAATCTGCAATCTAAAATCTGAAATGTGCTTTATTTCTACAGATGGTCGTGGATTCTTTACTTGACAGGTTTTATTAATTGTGATTTAAGTCCCAGCAGGTGGTACATGATATAGGAGGCTGATGATCATTCATCATAATATGTGGCAAATGTGACAAGGCTTTTTGGCCCATAAACGTTAGGGCCGGCAATTTTATAGAAACCACCGAATCGCCTTGGCATTGACATGACCCTTCCCCGGTTTTGGGAAAGAATCCGGTTGCACCGGAACCAAAAGCGGACAGCAACACAAGAGTCTGCAGACGGTGCAGCCGTCCCATCAACCCCTGTCTTAGAAGACCTTCCAGCTCCTGAACCAGATTCCTCAAAAATAGCTTCCAGTCCGAGCAAGGTTGCAGACAGACTGAGACAATTTAGACAGATGTTAACCGAGAAAATGTCACTCGAAACGGTTGGCATCCTGGTCCGTAGAGTGGTCGGTAAATTTATGAAGTTAAGAAATTTGGGCACGGGATCAACTAGGGAGATAAGTTCATTTTTTACCCAGTGCCTCACTCAGAAAGGAGGGAGAGCCATGAGAAAAATTGCTCTTGTCAATCAAAAAGGCGGATGCGGCAAGACGACGACAGCGATAAATCTGGCGTACTTCTTGGCAGGTGAAGGCAAAAAGGTCTTGTTGATTGATCTGGACCCACAAGGCCACGCCGGTCTTGGGCTTAATGCAAAGGGTGACCATGCGGAAAAGACCATCTATGAGGTCCTCTTGAGCGAAATACCGATTAGTGAGGCCATACTCACACTGGAAGAGAATCTTGACGTTGTCCTGAGCGATGTGGTTTTGAGTGCCTTTGAGCAAGTCATGGCCGGTGGACAGGGGCGAGAATATAAGCTCGCACAGAGCCTTGTGGACATTGAAAACAATTACGACTACCTTATCATTGACAGTCCTCCCAGCGTAGGCCTTTTGACTTTCAATGCTCTAGTGGCAGCGGAGGAGGTGATCATTCCAGTTGACCCCAGTTTCTTTTCTCTCCAGGGTCTAGGAAAACTCCTAGAGACAATCCAGATAATCGAAGAAAAAGTGAGACATGAACTCACTATCAAAATTCTGGCTACGAGCATCGACCGAAGAACCAGATTCTGCAATGGTGTCGTGGAGACGTTGAGGGCCAGATTTCCTGAAAGCTGCTTTGAGACCATTATCAACACCTGTACCAAACTGAGAGAAGCTGCTAGCCTCGGAAGGGCCATAGCGGTTTACGATAAGAACTCCGCTGGCTACCGTGATTATCAGAATCTGGCCACGGAGATCTTATCCGAGGAAACTGAAAGAAAGGATAAGGGTTTTAGCATAGGGTCACTATTGGAAACCGCAGGACTGCTGAAGTCACCCATGGAAAGAGAAATTGTCTTCAGATTGGAAGCACCTGAGAGTGCCACGGTGCAGATCGCTGGTGATTTTAATAATTGGGTGCCGGAATCGCTTGATTTTGTAGAGTCTGAGGGTAGACCGCTGTGGCACAAAACCCTCTTTTTAGGGCAGGGTCTATATGAGTATAAGTACTTGGTTGATGGCCGCTGGATGCCTGATCCTGCCAATGAGGAAACTGCCGAGGATGCTTACGGAGGTGTAAATTCTGTTATAAGTCTGTAATTTTGGTTGGCCTTCCATGAAAGATAGAAAAAACCAGGAAAGAGGTTTAGCAAAGGTATCTCATTTTTTTCTTTCCAGCCCAGAACCTGCGAAGGAAAAAATAACCATCCAGGTGGCGGCCAAGACCCTAGGTGTTTCCAAAGGCAAGATAATAACATACCTGAACAATGGCTCGTTGAAACGAATAAAAGAGGATGGCCAGATCTACATATCCAAAGATGAGGTAAAGGCTCTAGACAGTAAACGTCAGGTGAAATCCGTATCGGGTGAGCGTAGTAGCAGGGCTTCTGTCACCAAGAACAAGTCCCAGGTGAAGCGGCCACCTTCCAGTTTCGGCTTGCTGGAAAATGAACGGGAATATCTTCTCAGGTGTAAAGCGGCATTGGAGGCTAAGAATCAAGAATTGGAGACCCTTAGACAAGAAGTTAACATGTTAAGACGTAATTTGCAGACCCAAGCAAGTGAATTGAAAGCAACTAAAACCAGACTCAGTGAACTGGAGAAAGGTCAGCATAAACGGCTTTTGCGGTTCAGAAAAACAACAGATCTTAAAGATCACGAAAAAGAAGAGACTCAAGTACGCTTGCTTGCATTGGAAGAAGAGTTGGAGAGACTGAAGCGTTCTTGGTGGAAGAGGTTGACTCTAAGGCATAAGAATATTGCGGCGCAATGACAAGAAGGTCTGAACCGGTTAAAAGACCGTATGACATCTCAGTTAGATTAAACTCTATTTTACGGCCAATTATTGGCCAGGGCCGCGTCGAAGCCGGGAGTTCCAGGCCTCTCTAGGAAAGTCTTTTTATCTCTGGGAGTCCAGTTTCCATCATACTTGAAAATGATATTACCCGTTTCACCTGTGATGTAGGTGCGACCCTGAATGTCTTCATCCAATTCCTTAAATGTCTCAACGATGAGAGGATGAGGGAAATCGCCGGCCCAGTTAGATGCATTGTTTTGGTACCAGGCAAAATTGCCCGCCGAGATGACAATATAGTTTGGCTTTAGGCGTTCGAGATATTCCAGACTCGTACCATGTTTGCTGCCGTGATGAGAGACCCGAAGCAGGTTGCATTTCAACTGATCGCTGGTCTCTTTTCTCTCTGCTAGCCCCAGACCGTCTTTGTAAAACGTAATGCGCTCGCGCCGCGGGAACTCTTCTGTGGATTTCGCCCAGGATGCGAACTCTGCATCAGCTGCCAGTATGATATATGAATTCCTGTATTTTATTTTGAGGACGATGGAAGCGTCGTTCTTGCCAATTCCGTAGGTATCAAAGCGGTTTCGAAGATCAACCGAGGGGGCCAGCACCGTGATGCGGACCTCGCCAAACTCAAACTCCGAGCCAGCGGTGACACGTGTAAACGTCAGATTTTTATTGAGGCTAATATTACGCAATATGTTGTTGTACATAACTGAATTGGTGCGAAAGCCACAGTCCCAGAAACGTTCTATCTTGTTATTGACCGCATTAGTTGCATCGGAAAATTCATTCATAAAACGGCCGAGCCCGCCGTAATGGTCATCATGGGGGTGAGTCACACAAGCAAAATCAATCACAAAGTCAAAAGCCGGGTCATTGTCTTTTCGCAGATTGATCAGGGCTGACATGTAATCCCGGGGAAGCGTCCGGTCCTCAGCTCGTTTGGCACCAAAGTCAACGACCCCGAAATGTGCCCTCTTTGGGGATTCATAGTCGGGGAATTCGATAATCGTTGCATCCCCATGATTCACATTGAGAAAGTGGACTTTCAATTCATTGTTATGTAACATCTTACTCCTCCTCCTCCTGCTCGCCCAATGCCCGTCTGTAGTGGGTAGCTGCCATTTTTCGCGCTTGCTGGGTGAAGTCCAGCCATTGGGCGTTATCGATACTCAACAGGCCTGATACATCGGGCCGAACAGCTGGCTCTAGGGGATCCGCAAGCGTTTGCTCCAGAGCTATCTCGTCTTGTACGTATTGGAG
>Ga0209536_100012449_pt1 | contig 12365 bp, 10 predicted proteins | sample DeeMarSeWOR28_12_FD_187461 | JGI IMG/M metagenome (GOLD analysis project Ga0209536, IMG submission 187461) | Marine sediment microbial communities from White Oak River estuary, North Carolina - WOR-2-8_12 (SPAdes) (version 2) | ecosystem: Environmental > Aquatic > Marine > Intertidal zone >...
ATGGATGCCGGAGTGCAACTAAAAAAACCTGTCTCAGGAATTGCAATGGGTTTGATTACAGATACCGAAACAGGCAAATATGCCGTATTATCAGATATTTTGGGTGATGAAGACCACCTTGGAGATATGGACTTTAAAGTTACAGGTACCGCAGATGGCATCACTGCCTGTCAGATGGACATCAAAGTTAAAGGCTTATCCTACGAAATTCTGGTAAAGGCGTTAATGCAGGCAAGGGCCGGAAGGCTCCATATTCTTGAAAAATTGACCGATACTATTGCGCAGCCAAATGAAGAGGTTAAAGCGCATGCACCAAAAATGGTAACAGCTACAATTCCCGGAGAATATATCGGGGCATTAATTGGTCCTGGCGGAAAAGTAATTCAGGAACTTCAAAAAACTACAGGAACTACTATTGTTATTAATGAAGATCCGGTTACTGAAGAAGGGCTGGTAGAAATCCTGGGGACAAATCAGGAAGGAATAGATGCAGTGCTTGCTAAAATAGACTCCATTACCTTTAAACCGGAAGTGGGTAGCGCTTATGAAGTAAAAGTAATTAAGATTCTGGATTTCGGTGCTGTTGTAGAATATGTTGAAGCTCCAGGAAATGAAGTCCTTCTCCATGTTTCTGAACTCGCCTGGGAACGAACAGAGAAAGTGACCGATGTAGTAAACATGGGTGATGTATTTGATGTTAAATATTTTGGAATAGATTCCCGAACCAGAAAGGAAAAAGTATCGCGTAAAGCGTTATTGACTAAACCTGAAGGTTTTAAGGAAAGACCTCCCAGAGAAAACAGGGATCGTGATCGTGGAAGAAATGACAGGAACAGGGATCGTAAACCCAGAAGAGACTAATTTTATCTAACCTTACTATTTTTAGAAAACCCCTTTAAAACAGGGGTTTTTTAATGCGATTTAATCAAAAAGTTAAATTTTCATAACCTTCTTGTAACATTTGCCGCTTTTTTACGTATAAGTATATGCAGCCCATGCACTTTGAACTTAACATATAAAGGAAAACCTTAATGAGACAGCTAAAAATTACAAAACAGGTTACGAACAGGGAGACTGCGTCCTTAGATAAATACTTACAGGAAATAGGTAAGGTAGATCTAATCACAGCAGATGAGGAAGTTGAATTAGCACAGCGAATAAAAGCAGGTGACCAATTGGCATTGGAAAAGCTCACAAAAGCCAATCTTCGTTTTGTTGTTTCTGTAGCAAAACAATATCAAAACCAGGGACTTACACTACCAGATTTAATTAATGAAGGAAACCTTGGACTTATTAAGGCCGCACAACGTTTCGATGAGACAAGGGGCTTTAAATTCATATCCTATGCGGTATGGTGGATTAGACAGTCAATTTTGCAGGCCCTGGCAGAGCAATCTCGTATTGTTAGATTACCACTAAATAAAATTGGCTCAATAAATAAGATAAACAAGACCTTTGCATTTCTTGAGCAAGCTCATGAACGAATCCCATCCGCAGAGGAAATTGCCAAGGAATTGGATATGACGGTTGAAGATGTGAAACAATCTCTTAAAAATTCGGGGCGTCACGTATCTATGGATGCACCTTTAATTGACGGCGAGGATTCAAATCTTTATGATGTTCTTCGAAGTGGGGAATCTCCTAATCCGGATAAGGAATTATTACATGAATCCTTACGTACGGAAATTGAAAGAGCATTAGAAACTCTTACACCAAGAGAAGCAGATGTTATCAGATTATATTTTGGTTTGGCCGGGCAACACTCTATGACCCTTGAGGAAATTGGTGAGACTTTTGACCTAACCAGGGAAAGAGTACGACAGATTAAAGAAAAAGCAATAAGAAGATTAAAACATACTTCCAGAAGTAAAATTCTGAAAACTTATCTCGGATAATAACGGGATATTAATTACAGGTTAAATTTTCCCAGTATTGGAATTTTGGCATAAAAATTGTAATTTGTGAACGTAACAACAGTTTATCATGACTGTTCGTTTTTTGATTGATGAATAAACTCCGGCTGATTACCGGAGTTTTTCATTTTATCTTAATCCTGTCAAAATCCCGCCTTAAGGATCAGACTATTTATCTATATTCATTACTAAAATATTTCCAATAAAGCGGGCATGATTTTCCTTAAATCAGGATAATTAAGCCTGTCTTTTTCCTATTGTTTCTATTAACAACATTTTGTACCAATACATTTCTGTATATTTATAGAAGACAATGTAATATTAATTCCAGATTATGAGTAACTTTCTTTCCGTATCCATGAAATTTCTTTTTATAGTATTTGGTTGTCTTATTATTTCCTGTAATCAGACTAAATCCGCAGGAGAAGGAAAGGACACTTCTGAAGTACAATTTAATTTACCCGAAAGTTTTGTGCTCGAAGAATTATACCATATAAGTGCCAACAAACAGGGTTCATGGGTAGCCCTGGCCGAAGGCCCGGACAAAACAATCTATGCATGCGATCAACGTGGTAAGATTTATTATTTTAAAATGCCGGAAAAAGGTGATGCCGTTAAAAAAACAAAGGTAGATAGCCTGAATCTTGATATTGGCGAAGCCCACGGCCTCTTATGGGCATTTAATAGTCTTTATGTCGCAGTCAATAAAAATTGGGAGGACGATATTTCCGATGAAAGTCAAAAAGGGAGTGGCATTTATAGAATTACCGATTCAAATGGAGATGGCAACCTTGATAAAGTAAAAATGCTTTTAAAATTGGAAGGAGCCGGTGAGCACGGGCCACACAGCTTTGTTTTAAGTCCGGATGGTGAATCCATCTATTTTATTGCCGGAAATCATGTACTTGTCCCGGAAATCCTTAAACAAAATAGTCGCTTACCAATAAACTGGGGTGAAGACAATCTGTTTACGCCTTATCTGGATGCGCGGGGTCATGCCAATGAGATAAAAGCACCCGGGGGTTGGGTTGCCGAATTTGATGCTAAGGGAGAAAACTGGGAACTCATTTCCGCGGGCTATAGGAATCCCTTCGATCTGGCATTTAATCAGGATGGTGAATTGTTTACCTATGATGCTGATATGGAATGGGATATTGGTATGCCCTGGTACAGGCCAACAAGAATTTGTCATGTTACTCCGGGCAGTGAATATGGATGGCGGACAGGATCCGGCAAATGGCCGGATTACTATCCGGATAACCTCCCCGCGGTCCATAATCTGGAACAAGGTTCTCCTACAGCCATTTTGTCCGGAGCTAAGCTAAATTTCCCATCAAGGTATAAAAGCGGGCTTTTTATAATGGATTGGAGCTTTGGGACTATTTATTATGCCAATCTTATACCAAAAGGAAGCAGTTATACCGCAACTAGAGAGGAGTTTCTATCGGGTACCCCTTTGCCGTTAACTGATATGATAGCAGGTTCAGATGGCAACCTGTATTTCGCCACTGGCGGCAGGGGTCTGGATTCTCACTTATATAGATTGAGTTATGATGGAGATGCTATTGAATCTTCACTTATGCCCGATGAAAGTGGAAAAGAATTAAGGAAGATCAGGCACCAATTAGAAGATTATTCCACCCTTGATCCCAAAGAAGCCCTATCCAATGCATGGAACTATCTTGATCATGAAGACAGATTTATAAGATATGCAGCCCGCAATACTTTGGAAAAAATTACTCCTGAGCAATGGCAGGAAATGTTCTATTCGGAAGAATCAGCCAGAAAAACCATTGAAGCCGGAATTGCTATGGCAAGACAGGGAGCTAAGAAAGATAAAGGAAAGATTCTGGATAAATTAAATCAAATTAACTGGGAAGGACTGGATCCACAACAACAAGTAGACCTTTTGAGAAATTATGCTCTTGTGTTTATCCGTATGGGACAACCCGAAAGTCAATCACGTCTCGCCATAATCCATAAACTAAAACCGTATTTTCCTAATTCAAATAATGTCCTAAATAGAGAACTGGCACAAATTATGCTCTATTTGAATCCTGAGGAAACGGTTAAAATTCTTATTGATCTACTGGAAAAACACACGGCTGAAAAAACCAATATCTCCAGTCAGATGCTGTCGGAAGAAACTACCCTGAGAAGTGAACAATACGGACCGTTAATCAGGGAAGTGATCGCTAAAATGCCACCGAGCGAAGCTATCTATTATGGAATGCTTCTAAGCCATGCCACTGAAGGCTGGAACAAAGTGCTTAGGGAGAAATACTTCCTGTGGTTCTATGATGTCTTAAGTGCAAAAGGCGGAATGAGCTTTAAGGCCTATATGGAAAATGTCAGGCTTCAAGCCATGTCAAATGTCCCTGAAGAAGAAAAAGAATACTTTGAAGAACTTTCCGGTGTATATTCACCAGAGACTGTCGTAGAAAACCTCCCCCAGCCTATTGGTCCTGGAGCAAATTATTCCGGCAGCACTATCAACCAGTTTCTCTGGGGTGATAAGATGAATAATTATAATGGCACTTTAGCCGATGGTGAGCGAGCGTATCAGGCAGCATTATGCGTTTTATGTCACCGCATGAAAGGAGAAGGAGGTGCTACCGGGCCAGACTTAACACAGATAAGTACAAAATTTGGCAGGTATGATTTGTTATATGCCATTTATAGCCCCAATGATGAAATTTCCGATCAATATGCCTTTACCCTTTTTCATCTGGATGATGGCAAAAAAATAGCCGGTAGAATTCTTTCAGAAACCTCAGATTCAATTAAGATTATGCCCAATCCGCTAAACACATCCTACACTGTTCAATTGGCCAAATCCTCTGTAGTACAAAAAGAATTGTCTCCAATTTCACCAATGCCTTCCGGTTTGCTCAACAGGTTAAACGAAGAGGAAATTAAAGATCTTTTTGTCTATTTGTTAAGCGGTGCTGATGAATCGCATGAACTCTATAATAATGAGAATCTGGAATAATTTTGAAGTTATATTTAATGGCCCGGCATAAAACCGTCATGAATACTTATTTTTGTAGCAAAATATTTTCAGCCATCAACTAATGAACAACATACGAATAGCACCCTCGCTGCTCGCGGCCGATTTCGGAAATCTTCAAAGAGATGTTGAAATGGTCAATTCAAGCCAGGCAGACTGGCACCATATTGATGTAATGGACGGAGTTTTTGTTCCAAATATCTCTTATGGCATGCCCGTAATAAAGAACATAGCCGAACATGCAACCAAACCGCTCGATGTTCATCTTATGATTATTGAACCGGATAGGTATATTAAAACTTTCGCCACTTTGGGTGCAAATATCCTCACTGTTCATTACGAAGCCTGTCCGCATCTAAACAGAACTATACAGGCAATCAAAGAGGAAGGCATGATGGCAGGAGTAGCGTTAAATCCACACACAAATATAAATCTTCTGGCAGATAGTATAGCAAACATAGACCTGGTTTGCGTAATGAGTGTCAATCCGGGCTATGGGGGTCAAAAGTTTATTGAGAATACTTTTTCAAAAGTCAGAGATTTAAAAGCCTTAATTCTTGAGAAGAAATCCAAAACGTTAATAGAAATTGATGGTGGCGTAAATGCAGACAATGCGAAAGCTCTGGTAGAGGCCGGTGCAGATGTTTTGGTTGCGGGAAGCTTTGTTTTCAACTCTCAGGATCCATTGGCCACAATTTCACAAATTGCAAATATTGCAAATGTTTAGCAATTTTTTAGTAGGTATTTAATCAGGTCAGTAGTAGTTACCATACCTTTTATGGCTCCATTTTCCACAACCGGTAAAGAATGAAATTCTCTTTGCACCAGTAATTCTGCCACCTCTTTTATTGTTGTATCAGGAGTAACGGTTTCCAGGTTTCCTATCATTAATTGTTTTAAGGTGAACATATCGTAAATTGAAGAGGATATGTTTTCCTCCTCTCTGTATGCTCCATCAGCAAAACTGATACGGAGTAAGTCATTCATACTTATCATACCAATAATCTTATCCTTTTCAATCACAGGGATATGTCGTATTTTATATTTTTTAAATAAATGTTCTGCTTTATCCAAGCCGTCATTTACATCAAGAGTTATAAGTTTCGTGGTCATTATACTTGAAATGGGGAGTTCAATTTGCACATTCATGACTTTCAATTTTAATATTATTTAATAAAGATCAGTCTTATCAAAAACAAAAAGAATGATAAAAGTCATGTTAGTTATTGTTAAAAATTATTTCCCATTATGCATAAAATAATTTCTTTTATTCTTTGGAGAGTTGCTTGTTTGTAGCAAGTCATATAAGCTTTATAGGAGTTCTCCTATTAGTTTAAGAATAAATTACATAGCTTTGCGCCTACCTGAAATCCGACTTAATTTTACCCCTGTAATTAAAACACATGGAACGCTTTGATCTTTTAATTGTTGGTGGAGGACCCATTGGAATTGCATGCGGGTTAGAAGCTCAGAAAAACGGTTTGAATTACCTGATCATAGAGAAGGGCCCCATAGTTAATTCTCTTTTCAATTATCCGGTAAACATGCAGTTTTTTTCCTCTTCAGAGCGACTGGAAATAGATGATATTCCTTTTATAAGTAATGAGGCCAAACCGAAACGCAATGAAGCTTTAGAATATTACAGAAGGATTGTCACATCGAATAGATTAAAGCTTCATCTTTTTGAAAAAGTTGAGGCAATCGAAAAAAAAACTGAAGGTTTCAAAGTCGTAACAAGTAAAAATAGGTATTTAGCCGCTAATGTCATTATTGCCACCGGATTTTATGACCTTCCTAACCTCCTTGAGGTTCCCGGAGAAGAACTCCCTAAAGTTTCTCATTATTATAAGGATCCTCATTTCTATGCTAGTCAAAAATTAGCCGTTGTAGGAGCAAGTAATTCTGCTATTGACGCAGCTCTTGAATGCTGGCGAAAAGGTGCTGAAGTTTCACTTATTATACGGGGCCCCGAAGTAGGCAAGAGAGTTAAATATTGGGTTCGGCCTGATATTATGAACAGGATTGAAGAGGGAAGCATTAAAGCTTATTTTAATACCGTTGTTAAGAAGATTCATGAAAAAGAAATTGTACTGGACACCCCTGATGGAACATTAGTTTTAGAAAATGATTTTGTCTTAGCTTTAACAGGATATACCCCTAATTTTGAATTTTTGGAACGCGTGGGAATTGAATTATCCGAGGATGAGAAAAGATTACCAAATTATAATCCGGAAACCATGGAAACCAATATAAATGGAATTTACCTGGCGGGAGTTATTTGTGGCGGTATGGAAACTCATAAGTGGTTTATTGAAAATTCACGCATACATGCCAAGATCATTATAAAGGATATTTTAAAGAAAAAAGGGACTGAAAAGAAAAGTTAAAAGTTAGTAAAGGCATGAAAAAAATTGCTTTGGCCATTCATGGAGGTGCCGGAACCCTTATAAAGGGTATGATGACCCCAGAAAAAGAACGTTCCTATAAAGAGGTTTTAGGAAGTGCCCTGCATAAAGGGTATAAGCTTTTGGAATCCGGGTTATCTGCAGTGGATGCGGTTGAGGCAGCTGTTAAAGAACTTGAAGATTCACATCTGTTCAATGCAGGCAAAGGAAGTGTTTTCACCTCTGAAGGGAAACACGAAATGGATGCATCCATTATGGATGGAAAAACACTTAATGCCGGAGCTGTTTCTTTAGTTAGTGGCATTAAAAACCCTATAAGTCTGGCAAGGGATGTAATGGAAAAAAGTGAACATGTATTCCTGGCCGCTAAAGGTGCCATGGAATTTGCAGAAAAACTGAAATACCAACTTGAAGATGAAGACTATTTCTATGATGAGTTTCGCTTTCAGCAATGGCAGGAAATCCGTGGTACCCGGAGTTTTAAATTAGACCATTCTGTAAAAAAGGATTCAAAATTTGGAACTGTTGGCGCTGTGGCCTGTGATAATTCCGGAAATCTGGCAGCTGCAACTTCTACAGGGGGCATGACTAACAAGCAATTTGGAAGAGTTGGCGATAGTCCGATGATCGGAGCCGGCAATTACGCCAACAATAAAACATGTGCTGTTTCCTGTACCGGCAGTGGTGAGTATTTTATCAGAGGGGTAGTTGCCTATGACTTATCCTGTCTTATGGAATATAAGGACCTATCGCTAAATGCTGCAGCCAAAGAGGTCATCCAAAATCGTTTATTGCAAATTGGAGGTGATGGTGGTCTAATAGCCATTGACGCACTTGGAAATATTGCAATGCCATTTAATACAGAAGGCATGTATAGGGCATGTAAGGCATCTGACGGAGATGAGCAGATAAGTATCTACACTAATTAGGAGGTTAGAAAAGGAGCGTCTAGTGGCAGTACTTTCACCTTGCCTTTTTTCAAATTAAATCGATCCCCGTTTGCCAACACGTGCGTTTTAAGATTTATCAGGGACATTGGTGTACCTTTCTCAAGAATCTTTTCATTATTGTGTTTAAGTTTTCTCGGATCAAACATGATCACCATCCCGGAACCTATTACCTCAAAAGTGCTGCTATTTTTAATAACTAATCCTGTATCTTCGGCAAGGCCTATGCCCATCATATCCGGATACTTGGCCACTGCTTCTGCAAGTCTTCCAAAACGGCCACGACGAATAAAGTGAGAGTCTATGATTAAATTGGAAATAAATCCCATTCCGGTATCCATTTTTACAGCTCCTTTTATAAACGATTCTGTACTGCTGCCACCTGCAATCATTTCGCTGGACATGCACATTGCGCCAGCACTGGTACCAGCAATCACTAATGCATCTTTTTTATACCTCTCTAAGAGCAATTCATGTAATTTAGTCCTGCCTATTTTACCAGTGATTTTTGATTGGTTACCCCCGGAGAACATCACGCATCGGGCATTTCCCATCAATTGAAGATTCTCGGGTCTTTCAGACTCTTTTCTGTTGCGAATGTCCATGACATTCACTTTGTTGCATCCCAATTTATTAAATGCCCTTATATAACTATTACTTACTTCCTTTGGAATACTTGAGGCCGTTGGAATAACAACAATTTGTGCCTCCTTCCCCCCACTCTCACTTACTACTCTGGATAGTATGCTTTCCTGGATAAATTCAAGATGGAACTGCTCGCCGGTCTCTATCCCTTTATCTTCATTTCCTCCTATCGGAATTAAAGTGCCCATTACAGCCATAATTATAACTTTGGTAGGGTGCAAAAATACAGCTATTGTTATAAAAAATGTCATATATTTATGAAATTACAGAGAACTTATCAAACTCATTTTAACAGCCAGAATACTATTTAAGAGCTAATTGCTAAAATTTACTTCCTGGATTAAGAACCATAAAACAAAAGGTCATGAAAATAAGAGAAATAAATGCGATGAGGGGTCCGAATTTTTGGTCGATTCGCCGTCATAAATTAATTGTAATGGTTCTGGATTTGGAGGAAATGGAAGAATTGCCTACCAATAAAATAGATGGTTTTGCAGAACGTATACGCAAAATGTTTCCAAGTATGTACTCCCACAGATGTTCAGAAGGATGCGAAGGAGGTTTTTTTATGCGGGTAGATGAAGGAACATGGATGGGTCATGTAATTGAGCATATTGCCCTGGAAATTCAAACTCTGGCCGATATGGATACCGGATTCGGGAGAACGAGAGGTTATGGGGAGAAAGGGGTATACAACGTTGTTTTTTCATATATAGAAGAATCTGTAGGCAGATACGCAGCTAAAGCCGCCGTTCGAATTTGTGAAGCGCTAATTGCCGCTGAGCCCTATGATCTTGAAGATGACATTCAACGCATGCGTGAACTTAGGGAATCCGAAAGGCTAGGGCCAAGTACGGGATCTATTGTTTCAGAAGCCCAAAGCAGGGGAATTCCATGGATACGACTAAATAAGTATTCCCTGGTGCAGCTGGGGTACGGAGCAAATCAGAAAAGGATTCAGGCTACAGTAACCAGTGAAACGAGCAGTATAGGCGTTGAATTAGCGTGTGACAAAGAAGACACAAAATACCTTTTGGAACAGGCGGAGGTTGAAGTCCCGCGGGGTGATATTATCAGCAGGGAAAGCGGATTGGAAGATGCCTGTCGTTATGTGGGCTATCCACTGGTAATTAAACCTATTGACGGCAACCACGGCAGAGGAATTACTGTAGACATTAATAATTATGAGGATGCCCTCGAGGCTTTTAATATAGCGAAAGAAGTATCAAGAAGGGTAATAGTTGAAAAGTATGTTACAGGCGAGGATTACCGGCTTTTAGTGATTAACCACAACTTTGTTGCTGCAGCAAAGCGTACCCCGGCTCATGTCGTAGGCGATGGTAAATCTTCCATTGCGCAATTGGTTGAGGAAGTGAATAAAGATCCCCGAAGGGGATATGGGCATGAGAAAGTGCTTACAGCAATAACAATCAATGATCTGACAAAAACGATTATTGCTGGTGCAGGATATACGGTAGACTCGGTCTTAAAAGAAGGAGAGCGGCTAATTTTAAAGGATACGGCTAATCTGAGTACGGGAGGTACCGCAGAAGATGTTACAGATATTGTTCATCCTGCCAATGTGTCCATGGCAGAAAGGATTTCCAAGATCATAGATCTGGATATATGCGGAATTGATGTGATGACAAGCGATATTAGTCAGCCACTTTCCGATACAGGCGGAGCCGTTTTAGAAGTAAACGCAGGTCCTGGTTTCAGGATGCACCTTGCGCCTACAACCGGCTTGCCCAGAAACGTTGCTGCTCCTGTGGTTGACAAATTATTCCCACAAAAAGGCGACACCGGAAGAATCCCCATTGTCGCCATTACCGGAACCAACGGCAAGACTACCACCAGCAGGCTTATTGCCCATATTGCAAAAATGAATGGGCAGAGGGTAGGTTATACCACAAGCGATGGTGTTTATATTCAAAACAGGATGTTGATGAAAGGAGACTGCACAGGCCCTGCCAGTGCTGAATTTGTCCTGAAAGACCCCACTGTGAATTTTGCCGTACTTGAATGTGCCCGTGGTGGGCTTTTAAGAGCCGGATTAGGTTTTAAAAAATGTGATGTTGCCATTGTTACCAATGTTTCAGCAGATCATTTAGGCTTAAAGGGAATCCATACAGTAGAACAACTTGCCAGGGTTAAGGCGGTCATTCCGGAAACGGTTTTGCCGGACGGTTATGCCATTTTAAATGCAGACGATGATTTGGTTTATGAAATGCGCAGAAACATCAATTGCAATCTTGCGTTATTCTCAATGGACGAAAATAATCCTAGGATTAAGGCCTTGCAAAGAATAGGCGGGATTACTGCCATTTATGAAAATGGTTATGTAACCCTGTGCCGGGGTGAGTGGAAAATGCGGTTGATGAAGGCAGAAAGTATTCCATTGACTTATGGCGGGAAAGCCCGTTTCATGATACAAAATATTCTGCCGGCGGTAATAGCCGCAAACGTTCAGGGCATTAGTATTGAAGATACTAAAGCGGCCTTAGAGACATTTATTCCATCTGCTTCAAGCACTCCAGGACGACTTAATTTATTTAAGTTTAAAAATTTTGATATTTTATTGGACTACGCACATAATCCTGCAGGCATGCGAGCCCTTCAAAAGTTTACGGACAATCTTGATGCCACTGTTAAAGTTGGTATAATAGCGGGCATTGGGGACCGAAGGGAGTAGGACAATAATGAGATGGGCAGCATAGCTGCGGAAATGTTTGACGAGATTATAATAAGGCAGGACAAAAATTTAAGAGGTAAATCAGAGGCTGATCTAATCAATATGTTGGATGCCGGGATTAAAAAGCAGGATCCAAACAAAAAGACTACGATAATTCCTTCAGAAAAAGAAGCTATTATCCATGCGGTGTCTCATGCGGAAAAAGGATCACTGATAGTGCTCTGTAGTGATGTGGTACCGGATGCGCTGGATCTGGTAAAACAATTAAAAGACCAGGAGGCGAATGGCGAATTGGCCTAATAATCCTCCTTTTCAGAAGTAAACTTAGAAATATTAGACTCTAAAATGGCCGTAAAAGTATATATCCATTCCTAAAGTAGCAGACCGATGAAAAATATTTTTAGCAATCTTTTTAAAAAGAAAAAGGCAGATGAATTTGATGAAATTCCCACAGGGGTTTGTCCTAATTGCTGGGGAGATCAGGAATATGGCAACATTATCCGTGAAAAATTTAAAGATGCACAGATAGACGTTAATAACAGAGAAAGCAAGTATGCTTTTATACAAGACTTTGTGGTAACCCATTTAGATGGAATAAAACTAAAAAGTGCAGTACATGGTACAGAATGCCCGACTTGTAAAGTAAAATATAAAGAAGAAGCTAAATCCTAAACAAGCCAACATGTCGAACCAACTCACAAAAATTACCGAACAACATTGTTCCAACCCTCCTGCTTAATACAATGATCTAAA
>Ga0209536_100012450_pt1 | contig 12365 bp, 6 predicted proteins | sample DeeMarSeWOR28_12_FD_187461 | JGI IMG/M metagenome (GOLD analysis project Ga0209536, IMG submission 187461) | Marine sediment microbial communities from White Oak River estuary, North Carolina - WOR-2-8_12 (SPAdes) (version 2) | ecosystem: Environmental > Aquatic > Marine > Intertidal zone >...
TCGAGACGGACTGGCCGACGGTGCGCGCGATCTCCCATCCGGTCTCGCCGCTGGCCTTCGCGCCGCGGTTGCCGCGCGAGCGCCGGTTCATCTACGCGGGCCTGGCCGACCGCGTGGTGAAGCCCGACCAGCCGCGCGCGCTGTGGCGGCACTGGGAAGAGCCCGAGATCCACTGGTTCTCGGGCGGTCACGTGCTCGGCGTGATGAACCGGAGCATCGGACCGTTCCTGGCCCGCAGCCTGGCGAGTGCGGGCCTGACCCGCGCGGCGTAGCGCCGGGGGCCCGCGCGCGAGCCCGGCTGCTGCCAGCCCCTGAACCGGGCGGCCCGACCTTCAGCGAGAACGGTGTTCGCCGAAGAGTCCCGTACCGTACGAATCGTCGTTCCAATTCGTCATATGAGCTCGCCTCCCGGCTCATCGACTGGGGCAAGATGGGTCGCAAGCGCTTGCAGGTACTGATCGTCACCGCCGGTGACGACGCCCGTGTGCTCGCAGACGTGCTGTGCGACGCCGGCGTCGAGGCCGTGGTCGCGCGGCCCGGTGCCCACGAGCCGCCTCCCGGACCCGGGGCGATCCTGGTGCTGGCAGATGCGGCCTCGGCGGTCGGCGAGCTGCTGAAGGCGTTCGACGAGGTTCCGATCATCCTGCGCGGGTTCGCGCCGCCGGCGGATGTCCCCGCGGACGCGATCCTCGAGCTCGTGCCCGAGGATTCGCTGGAGTCGCTGCCGGTCCGCATTCGCTCGATCTGTCAACGCTGGTCCCGGATCTCGCAGCTCAAGAAGCAGGCTGCGATGCTGCACCAACTCGAGTACGCGGCAGAGCTCGCGTACTTCGAGTATCAGCCCCGGACCGGCGAGATCCGCTGCTCGAGCGGATTCATCGACCTGCTGGGATCCGGGCTGCGCAACGAGGACCCGTCGCTCGCCGACTTCCTCGCCGCGATCCACCCCGCAGACCAGGCCGGCTTCACCCAGGCGATGGAGCGCACCTGCGTCCATGCGCTCCCGTTCCACCGCGAGTTCCGGATGCTGACGAGCTCCGGCGACGTGCGCTTCATGCAGGTGCGCGGCGTGTGGCCGCCCCGAGCCGCCGGCACGGGTGCGCTGTTCTGCGTGGTGGCCGACATCACCGCGCTTCAGCAGCGGGTCCAGAGTGCGGAGTGGAGGACCCTGCTCGATCCCCTCACCGGTCTCGGCAACCGAGCGCTGCTCGAGCGCCAGGCCGGACAGCTGATGCGGGAGGCTCGGGAGCGCGGCACCTCGCTGGCGCTCCTGTGCATCGACCTGGACGGCTTCAAGCTGCTGAACGACTCGCTCGGGCACGAGGTCGGAGATCTCCTGCTGATGACCGCGTCCTCGCGCATGGTCGATGCGCTGCGCGCTTCGGATCTCGTCTGCCGAGATCTCAGCGGCTCCTCGGAGGGCGCGATCGTGTCGCGGGTCGGCGGCGACGAGTTCACGATCATGCTGCCCGCGCTGGACGACCCGGCGGCCGCCGTCGCCGTCGCCGAGCGGATCCGTTCGGCCCTCGCCTGCCCGATCGACGTCGCAGGACACCAGCTCTCGCTGCGGGCCAGCGTCGGCATCGCGATCTATCCGGAGGATGCGGGGGAGCTGGCGGAGCTGACCCACCGCGCGGACCTGGCGCTGTACGACGCCAAGCGCTCCGGGCGCTCCCAGTGCCGGCTCTACTCCCCGGTCCTCGAGGTCCGGAATCGTCGCCGGATCCTCACGGAGTCCCGGCTGCGGAGCGCGATCGAGGCGATGGGATTGGACCTCCACTACCAGCCTCGCGTGGACGTGGCGACTCAGCAGATCGTCGGCATCGAGGCGCTGCTGCGCTGGCAGGACCCCGAGCTCGGAGCGGTCTCCCCGCTGGAGATCGTGCGCGTGGCCGGTGAAGCCGGGCTGATGTCACAGGTCGGCGCCTGGGTGCTGAGCGCGGCATCGAGGGCGCTCGCCGGCCTCACCAGCCGGACGGCCCGGGAGCTGCTGCTCACGGTGAACCTGTGCGGGGCGGAGCTCGAGGACCCGGACCTGTTCCGGATCGTCGCCGACTCCCTCAGGAGCGCGGATCTGGCTCCGGATCGACTCGAGCTGGACGTGACGGAATCTGCGCTCGCCGCGGACTCCGAGCTGATCGACCAGAACCTGCACGAGCTGGCGGCGATGGGCGTCCGGATCGCACTCGACGACTTCGGTGCGGGACGGTCCGGCTTGAAGCAGCTCGTCTCGCACCCGCTGAACAGCGTGAAGCTGACCGGCGACCTCACCGAGCAGATCGGCCGCAGCCCCAGGGCCGAGCGACTCACGGCGAACGTGGTGCGGATGGTGCTCGAGCTGGGTCTGACGCCCGTCGCCGAGAGCGTCACCTGCGACGCACAGGTGGAGTTCTACCGGGCCCACGGCTGCGTCGAGATGCAGGGCTACCGCTTCAGTCCGCCCCTCTCGTACGGCCAGCTCGACAAGCTGCTGGCGTTCTCGCGCTTCGCCTAGCGGGCGAGGATCCGCTCGCTGCTGGCGCTCGCGAGCTCACCGGGCAGCGAGGCCGGGTCGCTGGCGGATCCGATCAGCGCCGCTGGCGCCGGATCAGGCCGAGGGCCGCCAGGCCACCGCTCAGCAGCAGGGCGGTGCCCGGCTCCGGGATCGGCGGGTTGATGAAGCTCTCGCTGCCGCCGGACTGGAAGCCGATCACGTGGATGCCGATGCGCAGCTGGCCGGTGGTCAGCTCGTCGAGCACGTCGGCGTAGGTCTGTCCGCCCTGGAGCGTGAACTGGATCTTCACCCACTCGCTGGGTCCGACGCCGTTCATCACCGGCGAAGGGACCGACTGGGCGAGGAAGCCCTCGGTCACCTGGAACGGGGGCACCGCGTTCTCTCCACCGGGCAGGTTGGGCGGGTTGGCGTCGGGCTCGAAGTCGACACCGGGACCGTCGATCACGCTGGAGAGCGCCAGCAGCGAGCCGTCGTCGAAGTAGACCTCGGAGATCGCCGACGCTTCGGGGCCCGAGTTCTTGAAGTGGAACTGGACGACACCACCGCCCTGATCCGTGACGTCGACGGTCAGCTGGGCCTCGCCGATCGCGCAGTCGCCGGCGAGGTTGTTGGTGAGGCAGTCGAAGCCGAGCGTGACGGCGGCGGCGGGAGCGCTTGCCAGCCAGAGCGCGACGAACGATGCGAGGGCGATTCGGTGGTGCAAAGCTGTCCCCTTCCCGGGCGAGCACCACTGCAAGTTCCAGACCGATCGATCTGGTTTGGCCAAGTGCCCGAAAAGTCAGGGGTTCATCCCGTGGCGGGCCGCGCCCCGGAGGCCCGCGACGGAAACGGAATTCCGTGGCAGTGGAAGATTCTTGCCTGGCTCGATCCCTACTCGGCGCCCCCGACCACCGAGAGCGGGGTCTGGTGGTGCGCGGCGGCGCGCACCAGCTTCGCGAAGGACTCGCGGATCGCGTCGCTGAACAGGGCCAGGTCCGGGACCAGGTCGTAGTCGGCGTTCAGGCCCCAGCAGAGCTTGCCGTCGTAGCTGGTGATCGCGATGCCGAGCCCGCCGCGCTCGCCGAGCGGGACCTTGCCGTAGGCGGCCGCGAGCCGGGCTCCCTCGAGGAACAGGGGCTGCTGGGGGCCCGGCACGTTCACGATGCGCAGGCTCACCGGCGCATTGCTCGTCATCGCCCGCGCCGCCTGGGCCAGCCGGCGGGTGGCGGTAAAGCGCTGCGCGGCCAGCGAGCGCGCGTCGAGCGCGGGGCTCTCCTCGTGCAGCGTGCGGGTGCGCTCGCGCATGCGCGCTAGGCAGCGGGCCGGATCGCCCTCCCAGATCGGCAGCTCGACGATCCACTCGCCGATGCCTTCGTCGGCCTCGCGCTCGCGCAGGCTCACCGGCACGGCAGCGCGGAAGTCGAGGGTCGCCGGGTTGACGAAGTGCGCGCGCAGGTAGCGTGTCACGGCTCCGCACAGGGTCGCGAGCAGCACGTCGTGGATGCTGCCGCCGAACGCGTCGCGCACGCGCTTCGCGTCGGCCAGCGGCAGCTCGAGGTGGTCGAAGCGGCGATGGGGACCGATGCGGCCGTTGAACGGCGTGTCGCTGCCGCGCTGCAGGCTGTAGCCGAGCAGCCGTACCGCGCGCCGGGCGGTTCCCCGCATCAGCTCGACCGGATCGCGCTCGAGCTGGGTGGACAGTCTCGCGGCCATCCGGCGCGGCAGGCTGCGCTCGCCGATCAGCTCGTCGCGCAGCAGCTCGACCGGCGACGGCGTCGGGCGCGGGCGGTACACGGGCGCCTGCGTGCAGCGGGCGGCCGGGTTGGGCGAGAGCAGCGCCTCGAGCAGGTCCGCGTCCGTGCCTTCGAAGAGCGCATTGTGGATCTTCGCGAGCAGCGCGAACTGGCCCTCGGCCAGGCCCTCCACGACCCAGAGCTCCCAGAGCGGTCGCGAGCGGTCGAGGCGCTGGGCCTGGAGCCGGGCGGCGATCCGCCGCAGCTGCTCGACGCTACCGGGCCGGGGCAGGCTGGTGTGGCGCACGTGGTAGTCGAGGTTGAACTCCGGGTCGTCGACCCAGACCGGGTGGTTCTCGAACGGGATCCAGCGCAGCTTGCAGCGGAAGCGCGGAGCGCGCGGCAGCGCGGCCTCGACCGCGCTGCGGATCGCCTCGAAGTCGACGCCGCCGTCGGGGCCCGCCAGCGGCCCGGTGTCGAAGATCAGCGTCGTGCCCGCATGGGCGAAGCTGCGCGAGCTCTCGCCGACGAGCTGGGCGCTGCTCTCGTTGGAGAGGCGCTCGTACCAGTAGCGATCCATGCGCCCTTCTCCCCCACTGCCCGGCAGGATTCGTTAGCACGCCGCGGCGCGCCACGCCTGGATTCACGGCGAGGTGCGTCGTCGCGTGGCCGCCGCGGGGTGGGGCGTGCCGCCTCGATGGCGCCGGCCCAGCCGCGCGCAGCCGAGCGCGGCGAGCAGCGCGCTGCCGGCGCCGAGCAACGCGAAGTGGGAGGGCTCGGGCAGCATGATGGTGAGCTTCGTGAACATCGCGGTTTCGCCCCCGATCACGCTGCTCGTGATCTGGGTGGGGGCGACCAGCTGCAGCACACCCCCGGGCAGACCCGCCGTCACGCTGTTCGACGCCGGACCGTGCAGGAAGCCGGCGGCGGTGACGGGGCCAGAAGGTGTGCTCGTCAGCGTTGCTTTCGAAATGGTCCAGGGCTCGTGCGCGAAGACGGCGTTCGGTGACATCGTCGAGAAGGTCGTCGTGAAGCCCACGGCGGACATGGGTGCGTTCACCGCGATGCCGCCACCTCCACAGCTCGTGAGGAAGCAGAAGCGCAGGTTGCCAACGACCGGGACGACGTACCCACCCGGGGGTCCCGACAGCCCCGCGAACGAAGCGTTCGACAGCAGGGCGGCGGCCGTGAGTGCGATGCTCTCGAGTGCGCCCGAGGCGACGGCGGTCCGATCGGTACCCGTAACGGAAGCGGCCGCCGAGGGAACGAGAGTGCGGAGGCGACCTTGCGGGGTGGCGGCGGCGCCGAGCAGTCCGCCATTGCCGAAGAGCCGGAGCCGCGCCGACGGTTGGCGGGAGACCCCGACGGACAAGAAGGCGTTGTACGGGACGAGGTCGGCGAAGTGCTCGAACAGGCCGGGGACGCTCACGGTCACGTCCGTGATCGATCCGGTGGTGTAGAGCACGTCGCCGTCGGCCACGGCCTCGAGGCCGGGATCGGTCGCCTCGATCGCCGTGGCGAGCGACGCCGCCACCTGGGCGGCGGTCTCGCCCGGGCTCACACCCTGGACCACGAGGTTGCCGTCGACGGTCACCTCGACACTTCCGGCGCCCGTGGCGGTGCCGTCGAGGTCGAGCCAGGTCTCGGTCTCGCACGAGGCGCTGCACAGGTCGCCGGAGACGTTGCCGCCGTCGTCGCACTCCTCGCCGGGATCGAGCGCGCCGTTGCCGCAGACCGCGGAGGCGCCGTCCAGGAAGGCCACGTAGGCGGCGCCATGGTCGATCCCGGACACGCCGTCGTCCTCCCGCATCCAGCCGATCACCAGGTCCGACCTGCCGTCGCCGTCGACGTCGCCGGGCGAGGCCACGCTGTGGCCGAAGTCGTCGCCGGCGACGATCAGGCTCGCCGGGATCCCCCCCGCGCCGTCAGCGAGCCGCAGCGGCGCCGGCGAGCTCTTGGCCGTGCCGTCGCCGTCGAGGAAGACGATCCACACGGCGTCGTCCCCGTGGGCCCCGACTGCGATCTCCGGATGTCCGTCGCCGTCCAGGTCGCCGAGCGACGTCAATGACTCCCCGAAGTGGGTGTCGTCGGGCAGCAGGCCGCCCGGGAAGCCTCCCGTGCCGTCGCCGATCTTCACCTGGTCCTTCACCGTGCCATTCGCGCGCAGCAGCAGGATCCACACCGCGCCGCGGTTGGCGTTCGGGTCCGCCGAGGCGCCGTCGTCGAAGACCTCCCCCACCGCCAGGTCGCGTACCCCGTCCCCGTCGAGGTCGCCCAGGCTCGCGAGCCCGGCGCCGAAGCGGGCCTCGTTCTCGAGCCCTCCGGTGAAGCCGCCCTGCGTGTCGCTGATCTTCTGCGCGACCTTCACCGTGCCGTTGCGGCGCAGGCGCAGCAGGTAGCAGGCCCCGCGGTTGGTGCCGCCGTCGTCGTCCAGCGACGCGCAGGTCGCCAGGTCCGGCACCTGGTCGCCGTCGAGGTCGCCGATCCCCGCCAGCCCGAAGCCGAAGCGATCGGAGTTGGCGAGCCCGTACGGCGAGAGGTCGCCCGAGGTGTGGCTGATCTTGTGGAACTCCCGCACCGTGGCGTCGGCGTTCATGAACACCACGTAGACGGCCCCGCGCTGCCCGCCGCCGTCGTCGTCGAGGTAGGAGCCCAGCGCCAGGTCCGGCACGCCGTCGCCGTCGACGTCGCCGAGCCCCGCCAGCGCGCTGCCCAGCGCGTCCGGGCCGTCGATCACCCCGCCCGGGTTGCCGGGGCCGGAGAACCCGCCCGCCGTGTCGCTGATCTTGTGGCGCGCCTTCACCGTGCCGTCGGGGTCGAGCAGCAGCAGGTAGACGGCCCCCGCGTCGGGGGTGCCGTCGTCGTCGCCGAGCGCCGTGACCGCGAGATCCGGCACGCCGTCGCCGTCGAAGTCGCCGATGCGCGCCACGCTGTTGCCGAAGCGGTCGCCGTCGGCCAGCAGCCCGCCCGGGTTGCCCGGGCCCGAGAGGTCGCCGGCCGAGTCGGAGAGCTTCTGGCCCGAGAGGACGCCGACGCCCTCGAAGGGGTCGGCCGCGTCCATGCAGTCGGAGTCCGCCAGGTCCGTCTGCCCGTCGCCGTCGTTGTCGAGGGAGTCGTTGCACTCCTGGGCCGCCGAGGGCGGGGAGGCCAGGCCGAGCACCAGCGAGGCCAGCAGGAGCGCCAGGTGTCGAGGGGTGGATCTGCGCATCGCGTGGTTCCAATCGCTTCAGGGGCCCGTGTCGTGGATCCGATGCCGGCTCGCGACACGCCAAATCCGATTCTCGTTGATCAACAGCCGGAGGTGAAGCGATTCGCGCCCGATGGTCCGAAGAAATCACCGAATGATCATGCGTAGAGCGGGGGGCCCCGCCGTCTCGGCGAGAACTCGTTACGCTAGGTGCTGCGATCGGGTTCGCCATGCGGGGGGGCCGGTGCGAGGTCGTCGGGTCGGTCGGGGTTCGTGGAGATCGGGAGCTGCGCGCGCACTCGTAGTGCTGCTGGCGCTCGCACTGACGAGCGCCTGCGCGACCAATCCGGTGACCGGGCGGCCGCAGTTCGTGCTGATGAGCGAGGACCAGGAGATCGCGCTCGGTCGGAAGTCCGATCCGCAGATCACCGCCAGCATGGGCCTCTACGACGACGAGGCGCTGCAGCGCTACGTCGAGGGCGTCGGGCTGCCGATGGCGCGGGCCTCGGAGCGACCCGGCCTGCCGTGGCAGTTCCGGGTGGTGGACGACCCGGTCGTGAACGCGTTCGCGCTGCCCGGCGGATTCATCTACGTGACCCGCGGCATCCTGGCCAGCATGGCGAGCGAGGCCGAGCTCGCCGGAGTGCTCGGCCACGAGATCGGCCACGTCACGGCGCGCCACTCGGTCAGCCAGTACACCAAGCAGATGGGCGCGCAGCTGGTGCTGCTGCCGACCGCGGTGCTGCTGCCGGCCGAGCTGCAGGGACTCGGCGGCGCGCTGCTCGGCACCGGCTTCCAGCTGCTGTTCCTGAAGTATGGCCGCGACGACGAACGCCAGTCCGACGAGCTGGGGCTCGGCTACATGGCGCGGGCCGGCTACGAGCCGACCGAGATGGTGAGCGTGTTCCAGACGCTGGGCCGTCAGAGCCAGGCGAGCGATGGCGGCGCCGTGCCCGAATGGCTCTCGACCCATCCCAACCCGGCGAACCGCGCGCAGCTGATCCGACAGCAGATCGCCCGCCTGCCCGCGCGCCCGGGCGCGGGGAAGGTCGGGCGCGAGGCGTTCGTGCAGCACATCGACGGCCTCGTGTACGGCGAGGACCCGCGCGAGGGATTCTTCAGCGACGCGAATGTCTTCCATCACCCGGGCCTCGAGTTCCGGGTCGCGTTTCCGAAGGGCTGGAAGACGCTGAACCAGCGCGCCGTGGTGGCGGCCGTCAGCCCCGAGCAGGACGCGGTGATCCAGCTGGCGCTCGCGAAGGGCGAGAGCGCGGAGCAGGCGGCCAGCGCGTTCCTCGCCGGCGAGGGCATCCAGTCGACGCCCGTCGAGCGCGGCCGCATCGGCGGTCTCGAGGCCGCGACGGCCGAGTTCGCGGTGGCGGGCCAGTCTCCGCTGCGCGGCAGCGCCGCGTTCGTCGAGTACGGCGGGCACGTGTACGGGCTGCTCGGCTACTCACCCCAGGCGAAGTACGGCGAACGCCAGGCCACGTTGCGCGCGGCGCTCCAGAGCTTCGGGCGCGAGACGGATCGGCAGGTGCTCGAGGTGCAGCCGTGGCGGCTCCAGATCGTGACGCCGAACCAGACGCTCAGCCAGGCAGCCTTCGCAAAGGCATATCCGGGACCCGTCTCCGCCGACGAGCTCGCGCGCATCAACCAGCTCGACCAGGGCGAGTCCTACCCGGTGGGCAAGCCGGCAAAGCGTGTGGTGGGGAAGAGCCTCCCCCGCTAGCCGCGATCCGTGATCCGCTCGCAGCTCCCCTTCGCGGGAATCGCCCATTCGCGGCCGCGAGCGAGCTCTGGAGCGCGATCGCGGTTCCCCTGGCTCGGACCACGACGGTGGTCGCAAGCCTCGCGTGCACGCTGCTGTCGAGAGCCCGTATCGAAGCCTCCGGCCCACGGGTCGCTACCTGCGCCCCGATCCGATTGCTCGGATCGGGGCTAGCGAGCCGGCGAAGCCGGCGCGCAGCGAGGCGCGAGCCGAGCGAAGTTCGGGCAGTCAGGCCGCGCTCACGTCGACCGGAATCCCGTTCACCACCGCGTTGCCGGAGGGGACGTCCACCAGCTCGCCCGGCGCCAGCAGGTTGCTGCACACGCCCGCATGCTCCGAGGCCACCGACAGGCGCGCACCGGGCTTGTCGTGGCCCCAGCCGTGGGGCAGGCACACGACCCCGGGCATCATCTCGTCGCTGACCTCGACCGGCGCCTCGATGCGGCCGGCCTGGGAGTGCAGCGCGGCGCGACCGCCGTCGACGAGGCCCAGCCGATCGGCGTCGCTCGGGTGGACGAGCAGGGTGCAGCGTTCGCGGCCCCTCACCAGCGACTTCACGTTGTGCATCCAGGAGTTGTTCGAGCGCAGGTGACGGCGGCTCACCAGCACGAGCGGCGGGTCCGAGCGCTCGAGGCGCTCGCGCAGGCGCGGCAGGTCCCGGGTGATGTGACCGGGGCAGAGCTCGATGCGACCGGAGGGCGTGCGCAGCACCTCGCCGAGGCGCGGCTCGAGCGGACCCTTGTCGATGCCGTCCGGATGGCGCGCGAGCTCTGCGAGCGTGAGGCCACCCGGGCTGGTGCCGTAGGCGTCGCCCCAGGGCCCGGTGCGGATCTGGAAGTCGAGCAGCCGCTCGGGTCCGCGCTGCGTGTGCTGGGCGACGATCTCGCCCGGGTCGCGACCGGCGATGCGCGATCCCGGCTGCGCTGCGACGGTGGCGACGAGGCCGGCGAAGAACAGGTCGTCGATCGCCTCGACGTTCACGTCGGCGGCCTTCTGCCCGGTCGCGAGCGCCGCCAGCGTGAGCAGGATCTCCCACTCGGCCTTGCGTCCGGGCTCCGGTGCGAAGACCGGCGGCGAGTACTTGCCCGCATTGCGCACCGCCCAGGACCAGATCAGCTCGTCGTAGTGCGGCTGCTCGAGCACCGAGAGCCCGGGCAGGATCACGTGGGCGTGGCGGGTGGTCTCGTTGATCCAGTTGTCGACGCTCACCATGCAGTCGAGCCGGGGCAGTGCCGCGTCGAGCTTGCCCGCGTCCGGCGCCGACAGCACCGGGTTGCCCGCGATCGTCACGAGCGCGCGGATGCGACCCTCGCCGGGGGTCGCGATCTCCTCGGCCAGGCACGAGACGGGCACCTGCCCCAGCACCTCCGGCGCCCCGCGCACGCGGCTCCGCCAGCGTCCGAACTCGAAGCCCGCGGCGAACTCGGGGGGCGTGAGCGTCGTGAGCGACCACGCGATCGGGTTCGCGAACATCGAGCCGCCCTCGCGGTCGAGGTTGCCGGTCAGGATGTTCACCACCTCGACGAGCCAGGACGCGAGCGTGCCGAACTCCTGGTTGCAGGTGCCGATGCGGCCGTAGACGGCCGCTCGCGCTGCGCCCGCGAGCTCGCGGGCCAGCCGGCGGATCGTCTCGGCCGGCACCTGGCAGACGCCGGTCACCCTCTCCGGCGAGAAGTCCTCGGTCAGCGTCTCGAGCTCGGCGAGCCCGTTCACGCGGCCCTCGAGGTGGGCGAGGGCGACCCGCCCTTCGGCGAACAGCACGTGCGCGATCGCGAGCAGCAGCGCCGCGTCGGTACCCGGCCGGATCGCGATCCACTCGTCGGCGCGCTCGGCCGTGCCGGTGCGACGCGGGTCGATCACCACCACCTTCCCGCCGCGCTTGCGGATCGCATCGAAGCGTCCGAGCACGTCCGGCGCGGCCAGCAGGCTGCCCTGGGACGCGTGCGGGTTGGCGCCCATGACGATCAGGTGGTCGGTGCGGTCGAGGTCCGGCGTGGGGATCGTCCACATGCCGCCGTAGAGCAGCGCGACCGCGACGTTCTTCGGCCACTGGTCGACGGTGCCCGCCGAGTAGAGGCGCTGGATGCCGGACATCGGCGCGAAGGCCGCGACGTAGCGGGACAGCGAGAAGTTGTGCGCGGTGGGATTGCCGATGTAGGTGGTGAGCGCCTCGCTGCCGCTCTGCGCGAGCACCGGGTGGAGGCGCCGCTCGACCTCTGCGAAGGCCTCGGGCCAGCCCACCTCCCGGAAGCGGTCTCCCTCGCGCACGACCGGCGCGCGCAGGCGGTCCGGGTCGTGATGCAGCTCGCCGAGGGCCGTGCCCTTCGGGCAGATGTAGCCGCGGCTCCAGACATCGTCCGGGTTCGCGCGGATCTTCGTGACCCGGTCCCCCGCCACGTGCACGTGCAGACCGCACATCGCCTCGCACAGCGGGCAGGTGCGCTTGTGGACCTCGCTCGAAGACGCGCTCATGGAGCCTCCTGGCGTGCGGACCGCGATTCCATCAGGCGGGCCGCCCGGAGCTGCGCGGCTCGTTGGCCACCTCGACCACCGCGCCCGCGGCCTGCTCGTCGCGGATCAGCGCCAGCACCGCCTCGGCGATGCGCTCGGGCGGAATCGGTTCGACCGCCGCGTACACGGGCTGGAGATACGCGGCCATGCCGTCTCCGTCGGGCCCCGTGTGGTGGATCATCGGCGTCTCGGTGATGCCGGGGCAGACGCAGCAGACGCGCACGCCGTGGCTCTCGCGCAGACTGGCGCAGCTCTGGGTGAACATCACGACTCCCGCCTTGGTCGCGCAGTAGACCGCCTCCGGAGGCAGCGGGGTGCGCGCGGCCATCGAGGCGGTGTTGACGATCACGCCGCCGCCGCGGCGCGCCATGCGGGGCAGCGCGAGCCGGGTGCCGAAGAGCACCGCCTTCAGGTTCACGTCCACCAGCGCGGCGATGCGCTCGACGGCGATCTCGGGCCAGGTCGGCGTGCCGCTCGAGAGGCCGGCGTTGTTGTGCAGGATGTCGAGCCCGCCGCCGTCCGCGTCGGCGCGCTCGAACAGGCGCTCGAGGGCGTCCGGATCGCGCACGTCGGTCGGCACCACCAGTGCCTGCGCCGATGCGTCCGCGACGCCGCGGGCCGTCTCGGCGAGGCCGTCCTCGTCGAGGTCGGCGAGCACCAGCCGGCGCGCGCCCTGGCGGGCCAGCGCCAGCG
>Ga0209536_100012451_pt1 | contig 12365 bp, 14 predicted proteins | sample DeeMarSeWOR28_12_FD_187461 | JGI IMG/M metagenome (GOLD analysis project Ga0209536, IMG submission 187461) | Marine sediment microbial communities from White Oak River estuary, North Carolina - WOR-2-8_12 (SPAdes) (version 2) | ecosystem: Environmental > Aquatic > Marine > Intertidal zone >...
TTGGGCGGTTAGCTCAGTTGGTTAGAGCACCTGCTTTACACGCAGGGGGTCAGAGGTTCAAGTCCTCTACCGCCCACCATATTCTAGACACAAAAAACCATAAATTGTAACTTTTCGTCCTTTTCCTCTGCTAACAAAGACATTGCAAAAACAGCTCGATTTATTATCAAGATTACCAGTTTTATGCAATTTAATTTGTTAAAAAATACTAAAAGCAATTCTCCTAACAATTTGATTTTATTCCTGCTAGCAGGTATAATTATGATAATGTATACCGTTAACGAAGCAGCAGAGAAACTCAAACTTGATCCTAGTCAAGTCAGGCGATTGCTCAGATCAGGCGAGTTAGATGGTAGAAAGTGGGGTAGAGACTGGACGGTTTTTAGGTTGAACTATCAAAGGAAAAGGAAGCCAAAGGAAGGTACTGTTTTGTGAATATAAAATGGTTGAGAAAGGCAATTACTTCACCCCTCACTTGGTTCATAGCCGCAGGATTAGCTGTTGGAAGTTATGGATGGATGCTTGAGGTGTCAGGGATAAGATGGGCTGCTTTAGCAATGGCTATTGCATTAATTTCAATAGGAATAGGGCTCGAAAGTTATGTTAGAGCAGCTCAAATAGAAGGGCAGATGAAGGAGACAAACACAAGGTTAGAACAAATAATAGATTCGCTAGAAGAAATGAAGAGGAAACAGGATGAACAATCAAGCTCTAGTTCAATGATAATCCCAACACTAGAAACATTTACGAAGTTTTATTTAGATTATCTAGATAAACAAAAAAGTGCAGGAGAAGAACAAATTAATACTAATAATGCTGAAGATGAATAGGGTAAGGAATGACCTTACAAAGATTAGAAAAAGTACATATTAAGCCCATATCTGTCATGTTGGCCAGGACATTCAAGAATGACCAAGCTGAAATTTTTCCTGATCCAATAGAGAGAAGAGCAAAAGCCGCCTATGTTCACGAACTCTTCTTGCGTTGTTCTTTTCCACATTTAGAAGGTTTTGTAACATCACCCAGATTGGAGGGAGTGGCGGTTTGGCGACGATCAGATATAAATACGGGAGTATCTTGGCAGCGAATAATAAACTCCGGTAAAGGTTGGCTTGCCCTAAAGATTGGCCAAAGGGCTCTTAGGAAGATAATGTTTTTTGACCAATATATGGATACAAAACGTAAAGAGTTAGCACCTGTTAAGCACTGGTATTTAAACATGTTGGCAGTAGATCCAAAATATCAAGGGAAAGGATATGCCAGTAAATTGTTAAACGCAATGCTGCCAGAAATTGATAAGGAAAGCCTACCCTGTTATCTTGAAACCAGTGGCGAAAAGAACGTTTCCATATATAAGCATTTCGGTTTTAAGGTGGTTAGTGAATATACTATTCCTGGTATAAAAGACAAGTTTATTGCGATGCAGAGGGAGCCAAAAAAAACGGTAAAACGGAGCAAAGACGGTAAGATGATATCGGCTGACTATAGCGGAAAATGATAATTAAAAAAATAAGCTTAATGCATTTCATTCTGTTTTTACTGCTATTACTTTTTGGCTCCTCGGCTTGCTTTCAATCCAACCAAGATCCATATTCGAATATTGAAGAGCAAATGGGTCTTCAAATTGAAAACATTTACACCGAACCATTATCACCAATCCCAGATGAATCATTTGACCTTACAGTGACATTAGCTAATTATGGGAAGAAAGAGGCAGTTTATAACGCAGTTCTGGATATTCTCGAAATGGTGGGGCAAAATAGAATAAACAGAGTCGAGATCGAAAAAAGAATAACAATCGGAGCTGGTGATAAAATGTTAGTTGAGTTCGATGGTATCTATCTTCAGGAAGGTGAATATCTGATAGTTATCGGAAATCTAGAAAAAATATTAAAAATCCAATGCTCCTGATAAGGAGTGTATTGCCGGTGGCAATAAGAATAAATCTGAATTTTAACGATAAGTTTTTTAAAGAAAACCAAAACCTAAAGGAGTTATGATGGAACGATGGAGAGAAGATAATATTGACAGACTAGAGAGGAAGATAAGAAGTGTCGGAACGTATACAAGATGGTGGGGACTTGCAATTTTTCTAGCAGGAGCAATCTCGGCAATAGCTGACCTAAGTGTTGGGATTACTATTGCAGTAATAGGACTTGTAGTCACATTACAAGGTTCTATCATCCGATATGTTTTTAGACAGGAGGGAAATAATGATTAGAAGAATATTTTTAGTACTTATGATGGTAGTCTGTCTGGGTACAGTTTATATTGGCTGTGACGTCATATCGCCCGAACCTAGTATTGAACAGATTAAGTCAGATTTAATAGGTGAAACTTTAAACCAAGCAGATCTGACTTGGCATTTCCATGCACTTTCGGAATTTAAAAAGGTCACTATAGAAGATAAGATCCGAGAGGCTGATACTATTGAATACGATGTGAGCTTGCAACTGCAGGATGTCTTTACGGGCAAGCGATATACGGCAGAAATCTTAATGATTTATCAAAGGGTTGGTACGCACTGGAATTTGTTCTCTATCCTAACGATGTCATTAAAGTCTTCCAATTCAAATAATGACGATCCAAAAGAGGTTATGTTAAAAAAAAGAATGTTAGATAATTCTAACTGTTAAATACTTTTTATATTCTTGATATGAAGTGAGCTTTTAAAAGGATTTTTATCTTTTAGAGATTATAGAAGGAAAATAGATAAAATGACCAGCTCAAATACTGTAGATTTGATGATTTCAGCATTGGAGACTGCGGGGTTCAATGGAAGGGTGATTTCTATTGAATGTCTTGGTACCGTAAAAGGCGAGATCCAGAATAACTACAGTAAAGGTATTCTGAACAACATCTTTTACCACGAGCGTCTCTCTCATTTTCAATATGTGATTCCCACTTCTTTAATAAATATTCATTCAATTATCATAACATCAGCTCCACAGCCGCAAAAGAGAGTAAAATTTAAATATAGAGGAAAGCATTTTAATCTAATAGTCCCACCAACCTATTCATACGAAACGGACCAAGAGATAGAAAAGATAATTCTGGGAATCATAAAAAATCAAGGGTTTCGTCTCTATCCTATAACCTTACCTCTTAAATTATTGGCAGTTCGCAGTGGTTTGGTGAATTATGGTAAAAACAATATAACCTATGTAGATAAAATAGGGAGTTTTCATCGGTTACAGGCTTTCTACTCGGATATTCCGGTTGGTAACTATAAGTGGGGTGATTATACACTGCTGGAAAACTGTAATAACTGTAATGCCTGTTTAAAAGCTTGTCCGACAGGAGCTATTTCATCTGATCGGTTCATAATAGAAGCCGAAAAATGTATAACCTTCCATAATGAGAGATTAAACAGTTTCCCAGAATGGATTAAAGATTCATGGCACAATTGCTTAATCGGGTGCATGACCTGCCAGTTGGTATGCCCAGCTAATAAAAGGGTTAAGAACTTGATTGAAGACAGTGTAGGTTTTAATGAAAGAGAAACGAGTCTCATTTTAAAAGGAGGCCGTGGTCATCTTCCCGATGCAACAACTGAAAAACTACAAAAACTTGATTTACTGGAGGACTTTAATCTCATTCCAAGAAACCTCCAAGTACTGCTAACTAATTATTTGGGTGAGGCTTAATCTTCACTTGCTGGCTCACATACTTCCACCCATTATCATCGATCTTATTAATTATCTAACAATACAACTTATTATTTGATAATGAAATCATTTCTGAACATTTCCGAATCTTACACTCCATAGGTAATAACCAAACGCAGCCACAATTCCCAATGCGGCTATACTACCCCATATCATAAAAGGTTGAAACGGGAATGCATCCAGAATAATTCCCCCTAATAAGGGACTAATAGATATTCCTAGAATTTGGGTTAAACCAAAAATCCCCATATATCTACCTCGGTATTGCTGAGGTGCTAACTCACCAACCACAGCTAGTGATGCTGGCGCATGAATAATCTCACCCAGTGTAATAACTGCCATGGCAAAAATACTTACTGCAAATGCACCTTGCCAACCAAAAGAAAGGTATCCAAGAGTGTGTAGCAGACTCCCAGTGATTAATAATTTTGTTTTTGGTAATTTACTGAGCTTAGACGCTATGGGGTACTGCAGAAAAACGACCATAAGTCCATTAGTCGTTAGCAGCAGGCCATATTGTGCCGTCGAAAATCTCATGAAATCAACTGTATATATTGATAATGTGCTCATCATTTGTCCCATGAGCAGGAAGAATAAGAGACTTATAAAGGTGAAGGCAAGAAACGATCTATCTTTCCATATCGATGATAAATTACTAACGGCTGAATCAGTTGGGTATTTTGTATGAGTTTCACTTAAGAATAACACCACGATTATTAAAGCAAGACCAGTTACTAAAGCAGCTACTCCGAAGAGCCAACTGTATGGTAAAACAATTGCTAAATACCCACCTACAGCTGGTCCAGCTGCCCAACCAAGATTGACACCTACGCGGATGAGGCCAAATGCCTCGGTTAATCTTTTTCTAGGGGAGAGGTCAGTTATTATCGCCGTGGCTGCAGGCCTTTCCATCATTCCTATGGCTTGACCAATAAAATAAACTATAACAATAATCCATACTGGAGCAGCAAAACCAATCAAAAACGCCATTAGTGCATACATTAATACCCGAATACCTAATGATAGAAGAATAATCGGGCGGCGACCGATTTTATCTGAAAGTTCACCTCCAATCACATGGGCGAGAGCGCTAAAAAATCCAGCACCCATCATTATGCTGCCAACCATTGTCATCGAAAGTCCTCTATCTTGATACAGATACAACGATAAAAAAGGAATAGTGATAGAGAAACCAGTCGCCGCAAGTAGTGACTGCAGGGTGATAATCCATATGCCGGGTTTAAACCGGCTTAGGATATTTTGGCAATAATACTTTACTTCACTTAGCATCACTCTTCTTAAAATAATATTGACATTCAAATAGAAATTATACAGAAAAAATAAAAAAATGGTTTGACTGATAGTGTATTATTTAGTATTAAACAAGCTTTGTATTGAAAATTACTGAATTAGCTGAATCAAGAAGATAAGGCTCAAGTATTATTATGGGCTCAAAACCATATGCGAAATTATTACTGGGTGTCATTTCAGTATCTTTTGCCGCAATCTTCATTCGCTTAGCAGATGCGCCACCGCTTATAATTGCAACCTATCGCATGTTGATAGCTGCCTGTGTAATTACACCAATCTATATGGTTAGGTACAGAAGTATCCACCAAAAGGTGTCTAGTCGTGATTTGCTGCTAGTGCTGGTATCTGCTTTATTACTGGCGGTTCATTTTGGCCTGTGGATAACATCGCTTGAATATACATCCATAGCAAGTTCTGTAGTTCTAGCCACTTCTCACCCCATATTTGTAGCCATTTTGTCATATATTTTATGGAAGGAGAGGTTAAGCAAGAAGGTTATTTTAGGGATTATCTTAGCTTTAGTTGGTGTTACATTCATCAATTGGGGTGGGTTCATTCTTAGCTCCACTACATTTATTGGAAACATGCTTGCGCTTTTATCAGCTATTACGATCGGCATTCACTTAATAATTGGTCGACAACTAAGGGAGCGAGTTAGGCTAATGCAATACCTAACTACAGTGTATGGTGGTGCTGCGCTAATATTAACAATAGCAGTTTTAATTATGGATTATTCCTTTATAGGCCATTCTGCAAACACTTATTTCATGCTGATACTTTTAGCCCTTATACCCCAATTAGTTGGACATTCTATGCTTAACCAAGCAGTACGTTTGATGTCGGTTACAATTGTTGCGACAGCTATTGTGGGTGAACCAATAGGAGCCATTATCTGGGGTTATTTAATACTCGGAGAAGGGATAACAACAGTCGAAATAGTTGGTAGTTTGTTAACATTAGGTGGTATATCAGCTGTGGTGGTATACTGGCATAAAGCAGCATTAATCAAGCCCTAAGGAGGGATTGTGATTGATAAAAGAATAGAAAAACTAGCCGATCTGCTTGTTAATTACTCGGTGGAAGTTAAAAAAGGGGATAATGTAGTCATTCAAGGCAATACACTAGCAGAACCATTAGTAAACTCAATCTTTGCAAAAGTACTCCAAGCTGGTGGCAATCCTTTGGTAATGATACAGCCGACATCAGCTGAAGAAATTTACTATAAATATGCCTCCAAAGAACAATTACAACATGTACCTCCTCCCGAAAAACTCGTTATTGAAACATACGACGTCCGTTTTGTTGTTTGGGGGATTGAAAACACAAAAGCATTAACCAACGTCGATCCGGCTAAAACGGTACTTCACAGCAGTGCACGGCGGGGCTTGCTGAAAACCGCTTTACAGAGGGAAGCTAAAGGAGAATTACGCTGGGTAATAGCCCTTTTCCCAACTAACGCTCCAGCTCAAGATGCCGAGATGAGCTTATCTGAATATGAAGATTTTGTTTACGGCGCTTGCATGCCAAATATGGATGATCCAATTGCATACTGGAGGAATGTATCGGCCAAGCAACAGAAAATAATTGACTGGTTAAAGGGGAAGGGAAGTGTCCGCATCATAGGACCTGAAACTGATTTGAGATTTAGCATCGAAGGCCGAAAATTTATCAATTGCGATGGTAAAAATAACATGCCCGATGGCGAGGTGTTTACCGGACCAGTCGAGGATAGCATACAGGGTAATGTCTATTTTTCATATCCAGCTATCTATGATGACAGAGAAGTAGTTGGTGTACGACTATGGTTTGAAAAAGGCAGAGTGGAGAAGGCTAGTGCTGAAAAAAACGAAGAATTTTTATTAAAAACCTTAGATACAGATGAAGGTGCGCGGCGTGTCGGCGAATTCGCAATCGGTACCAATGAGGGAATAACAAAATTTACTCGACAGATACTTTTCGATGAGAAAATAAACGGTAGTTTTCATTTAGCACTAGGGGCTGGTTTTCCAGAGAGTGGTAGTCGTAATGAATCTGCTATTCATTGGGATATGGTTTGCGACTTACGACAGGGTGGTCAGATATGGATTGATGACCAGCTATTATATAAGGATGGCAGATTCGTTTTGAATCTGTAACATCAGTTGTCTTATTCGACAGGGTGGAAACAGGCAACTCTGCGTAATCCTTCCTCTGAGAGTAACGGTGGTTCATCGGTTTTGCATTCATCAGTTGCCCTATCACATCTGGGGTGAAATCTACAACCAGGTGGTGGATTAGCAGGACTGGGAACCTCACCAGGTAAAACAAGGCGTCCCCTTTTTCGAGTTGGATCAGCGATTGGGGTTGATAAAACCAGCGCCCGAGAGTAAGGATGCCGAGGCTTCTTAAATATATCCGAAGGATTACCCATTTCTACAATCTTACCGAGATACATGACAGCAATAGAATCACAAACAGTCTCAGCCACACTGAGATCATGGGTGATATACAGATAGGTCAGATTATGCTCCTGCTTTAATTTTTCAAGCAGGATTAGAATCTGTGCCTGGACTGATACATCAAGGGCTGATGTCGGCTCATCAAAAACTACAAATTGAGGGTTGGTAACCAGAGCACGAGCGATAGCGATCCTCTGTCGTTGTCCACCACTGAATTGATGTGGATATCTGGGTAACTGTTTCTGAGATAGACCAACCATTTCCATTACTTCCCCAACGCGTTCCTTGGCAGCTTGACCTTTCAATAATCCATGAACCGCTATCGGTTCAAGCAGTGTATCTTTAATCTTCATTCTGGGATCTAGGGAAGTGAATGGATCCTGGTAAACAAGCTGCATCTTCTTCCGCAGATTCTTAAGTTTGTTACCCGCAAAAGTCGCCAAATCGTATTTAGCGCGGATTTCTTTATATGCTTTTGAATTCGGTTTTGTTTTTTCTAGTTCATCAATCTCTTCTTTGATCTGAGTGCTGATATCTAAATAAATATGACCCGATGTAGGTTTTAATATACGCAAAATAGTCTTACCAAGCGTGGTTTTGCCACACCCCGATTCTCCAACTAGCCCCATCCATTGTTTACTCTCTATAGATAGCGTTATGCCATCGACGGCCCGCACATCACCAACATGCTGCCTGAAAAGCCCTCTCAGGATGGGAAATAGTGTTTTCAAATCGCGAATTTCAACTAGTTTTTCCAAGTTCATCTCCGGTAAATAAGTGACAAGCCACAAAATGCTTTGGATTTATCTCAATCAGGGCAGGCTGTTTTTCCCTACAGACTTTTTTTGCAGCATCACATCTTGGATGAAACCGACAACCTGGTGGTAAATTCAAGGGATCAGGCACAAAACCACTAATGGCCGATAGCTCTTTTCCTGGTTTCGGTACTGCCGCCATTAGAGCTTTTGTATAAGGATGCAGTGGTTTTTGATACACTTCCGTTACTTCAGCCAGTTCGCAGATGCTGCCCGAATACATAACTCCAACTCGGTCACAAATCTCGGCAGCCACCGCTAGATCATGGGTGATATAGAGGATAGATGTTTGAATCTCACGCTTTAATTTTTTTATAAGTTCAAGGATTTGCGCTTGGATAGTTACATCTAAAGAAGTAGTGGGCTCGTCAGCGATTAACAGTCTTGTACAGCAAGCTAGAGCCATTGCAATCACTACGCGCTGCTTCATGCCCCCACTCATTTGATGCGGGTGTTGCTTTAGTACCCTGGAAGGATCGGCAATTTCTACCTCTTTCAGCAGTGAGCTGGCGATTAATAGCGCCTCATCATCGATTCTCCAAAGCAAGCGTCTCACTATTGGAATACGCCCGACAAGCTTGGGAGCAAAAGCAAAAGGATCATTTGCTATAGTAGAATAAATACTTTTCTGTATTAGCCTTAAAGGTCTTATTAAAATAGAGAGTCTGTTATTATCTTCAGCTAGTAACTTATCAACTTTGGCTTGTGCATTGCGAGCAAGCTCTCTATTACGATGCAGTATTATCGTTTCGGTGATCTGATCACCTATAGTGTAAACGGGATTAAGGGCAGCACTGGGCTCTTGAAAAACCATAGAGATCTGGCTCCCGCGGATATCCCTAATTTCATTTTCGGTTAGTGATAGCAGATCAATAGTTTGGCCTCCAACTGTACAATAATCTATCTTACCGCTATCAATCTTCCCCGGGGGTATGATCAGTCTCAATATGGCAAGGGCTGCCATTGTTTTACCACAACCTGTCTCGCCGACTAGACCTAGCGTCTCTCCTTGATAAATGTCTAAATCCAGATTATTCAGCGCCTGTACTACACCTTCGTAGGTGTAGAAGTTAACGGTCACTCCCTTCATCTCTACAAGCTTTTGCATTAATTATCTCCTGGCTAGTCTCGGATCCAGAATATCTCTAAGAGAATCGCCTAGTAGATTCCAACCCATTACAAAGAAAAAGATAAATAAACCAGGTATCCAAACTGTATGCCAATAGGCAAAGGCATTACTTGGGGTGCCGACGATCCAGTTACGGGCAAAGCTGATCATCTGACCCCAGTCGGCATATCCTTCCGGTACACCCAATCCTAAAAAGCTTAGGGCAGCTGCTGTTAAGACTACTGCACCGATATCCAGCGAAGCCATAATAAATATCGGGTAAATGGAATTGGGTAGTACGTGCCTCAATATTACTCTTAAATGTGAACTACCTACGCTTCTGGAGGCTTCAACATAATCTTCTTCCCGAATAGCCAGAATATCACCGCGTATCACGCGAGCGTAACTTGGCCATGAGACGATAATAATAGCCGTCATTACACTCTGTATCCCGGGTCCTAATGCCACAGTGACTGCCATTGCCAGGATGAGAGGCGGAAAGGCCAGAAAGATGTCAGTAATACGCATGATGATCTCGTCTACGATACCCCCGAAATAACCGGCAATACTGCCCAGAAATATACCAATAAGCAGTACTGCTCCCATAACGATGATACCTATTTGGAAAGCAGTACGCGTACCCCAGATAACACCATAGAAAATGTCATACTGACCTTGTGTAGTACCGAAGATATGCTCATCACTTGGCGGTTTCGGTGTCTGTGAATAACCATCACGAGGAATCAAATAGCTATTAAATTGTCCTTCTGGTGTTGGGGCAATTAGGGGTGCAAAGACAGCAATTATCGCAAAAATGGTGATTAGAACTAATCCCGCAATTGATAGGGGATTTTTCCTCATATGAAAAAAGAAAAACTTCAGTCCCTTCATCAGATGCCACCCCCAAGTCTTACACGGGGATCGAACCTGGCATAGAGTAAATCAACCACAAGATTGGATAAAACGAATAAGATACCACTAAATAGTGCAAAACCCAAAATGGAAGATACATCCAGCATAACCGCGGTGCGCCAAGCCCACCAACCCAATCCCTTGTAATTGAAGATGGTCTCTGTGATTACAACACCATTTACAATGGCAGCGAACAAGTAGCCTGATACCGTCAGCACGGGGATCATAGCATTACGGCGTGCATGCTTGTTAATAACTACATGCTCAGATAAACCCTTAGCCCTGGCGGTGAGTATATAACCCTTGCCAAGTGACTCAAGCATGCTAGAACGCATGAGGCGCATGATAAAGGCGGTATTAACCACCGTCAGTGTTAGCACCGGTAGAACCAAATGCCTCAGGCTATCCGCAGTAACACCCCATTCTCCATTCAAAATACCATCAAAGAAGTTCAAGCCTGTATACCTGTTAAAAGAAGCAGAGTGAACTATTATATTCATTTCGGTACTTAATCTTTCAGGCGGAAGGAGACCTGAAAAATACCCATAGAAAATCATAAGAAGCACCAGGCCAAACCAGAAAGTGGGCAGCGACCAACCTACAATAGCGCCTGCGCGGGTGGTGTGATCTATAAGCCTGTCCTTATTGGCAGCTGCCTTCGTACCCAACCATATGCCACCTATGATGATCAGTGGTGTAGCAAAAATTGCCAGTTCTAAGGTTGCCGGTAGGAAATTGATGATAGCATCAGTAACAGACAAACCAACTACAGGTGACCAGCCGAGATTACCGTGGAGCACCTCGTTTAACCAAGTGAAGTATTGTTGCCACAATGGCGCATTTAGACCATAAAGTTCAATTATCTCCTCAATATTGGCCATCTGCCTCGGATCGGTGACATATAACATGGCCCTCTGGTAGGGTGGAAATAATTGAAGTAAGCCAAAAATAAGCAGCGATACGCCAATAAGAACGGGGACAACGAGGATAAGTCTCCTAATCAGATAGGTACGAAAATCCAATGATTAGATACTCCCCCTACATTATTCTGGTTGAGACAGAGCCCCTATCTATTATAGGGGCTCTGTCTTATTTTTACTAACTTATGCGAAATAATAAGTTATTCAGATTAAATATTAGTAATCCTTACGCAGATCAGGAACCCACCCATAGTCAGCCGCGTTAGCCGGGTTAAAGTAGAATCCTTGTACCCAATCTTTGAAGTATCGGTTGCCGATAGGTTGAACCAGCAAAATTCCGGGACAATCATCGTAGTGGATTTGCGCAAGCTGGTCATATATGGCTTGCCGCTCATCTGGGTCAGTAGAATTAATACCCTGTTCGACCAAATCGGTTGCTGTGGGATTGTTATAACTCTGGAAATAAGCCCAGTAGCCACCTTCATGCATCCAGGTATAGATAAAGTTATGGGCATCCATAAAATCAGGTAGCCAGCCAACTTGGAAGCAAGGGAGTATCCGGGCATACATCTGGGCACCATAGCTTGTCCACTCCTGCGGTGATGCTGTTACGTTAAACTTGGGATTGAGCGCATTCACGTTGTTAGCCAGAATTTCGCAGGCAACTTTTCGCGTGTCATTACCACTGTTATAGGCTAAGGTTAGTGTGAAACCATTCTCCCAGATTTGGCCACCAAAGGCTGCCCTGAAGTGTTCCTCGGCTTTGGCCGCATCGTGTGAATATTTCAAGTGATCAAGGTTTTCATTATAGTATGTAAGACCTTTAACAATTGGCGATGCTGGTTGAATACCGTATCCATCCATGGCATCTTCGATGTAGGCTTCCCAGTCAAAGGAGTAGGTGAAGCCTTTCCTGACATCAATATCTGCGAAAAAGTCTGTGGGTATGCCATCGCCATCAAGCTGCCCGCTACCAATAAAGGGGCTATCTCCACTGATGTCGAAATTAAAGAAGAAGCCTTCGCATTGTACTAGTGGTAGGTTCTTATAGGCCTTTATGCCTTCAGCTCCTTCCATCTCACCATAGTTGATTGTGGGGACATAAGCCCAGTCAACATCACCAGTTTCAAGCATCAGTTTGCGGGTTGTCCACTCTTGAACATCTTTGATAAGAAGGCGCTCAAAGGGAGCCA
>Ga0209536_100012452_pt1 | contig 12364 bp, 8 predicted proteins | sample DeeMarSeWOR28_12_FD_187461 | JGI IMG/M metagenome (GOLD analysis project Ga0209536, IMG submission 187461) | Marine sediment microbial communities from White Oak River estuary, North Carolina - WOR-2-8_12 (SPAdes) (version 2) | ecosystem: Environmental > Aquatic > Marine > Intertidal zone >...
GAAGCAGCTCCGGGTGATCTCACGCACGTCGGCGATGCAGTTCAAGGACTCGAACAAAGGTGTGCCGGCCATCGCGCGAGAGCTGGACGTTCGCTACGCCCTGGAGGGGAGTGTGCGTAGAGCGGCCGACAGCGTGCGGATCACGGCGCAGCTGATCGACGCCTCCACCGACTCGCATCTCTGGGCTGAGCGCTACACCGGGAAGCTCGATGACATCTTCGACCTGCTGGAGCAACTGGCGCGCCGCATCGTGCAGGCCCTTCGGGTGGCGTTGTCACCGGACGAGGACCGCCGACTCGCATCCCGACCGATCAGTGACGTCCGGGCCTATGACGCGTGGATGCGAGCGCATCGCGAGGTCTGGAAGTTCACCAAGGATGGGGTGGAACGCGGAGTTCGTCACATCCAGCAGGCTCAGGAGATCGTCGGGGAGAGTGCGCTGCTGCACGCTGCACTCGGATACATCTATGCGCTCTCATACGATTTCGGCATCCTGCATGACGAGGAGACCCTGCACCGTGCCGACGACCATGCCTCAAAGGCACTCGAGCTCGACTCGAGCGTTGGGCTGGCGCTGTACGCGCTGGGGTATGTCCGCTACAAGCGCGGAGATCTGCCAGGGTTCATCCGGCTGCTGAGACGTACCGTCGAGCAGGAGTACAACACCGAAGGGTTGGCCTTTCTCGGGTTCGGGCTGGCGATGGTGGGGAAGCTCGATGAGGCGCGTGAAGTAGCGGACGAGGCGCTCAGACTGGATCCCCTCTACCTGTTCACCAACTTCACTGAGGGGTGCGTCAGCTTCCTCTCGGGCCGGTTCGATGACGCCACTGCTCGGTTCCAGAAGATCTTGGATGACTTGAGTCCAGGGGAGCCCGTGATTCTGTGGTGGCAGGGACAAGCGCTCGCGCACGACGGGCGGCTTGACGACGCCCGAGAGCGATTCGCTCAGGTCGCCGGCACCGATGCTGTGCCAATTGCGGATCTCAGTGAGCTTGGCTGTCGGTCCATGGACGGTGATCTCGAAGGAGTTGCAGCGCTGTTGCGGGAGCGCGCCGCGATGGTGGAAACCGCCAGGACGGACGAGTGGTTCTCGAACTTCATTGCCTCGTGTCTGGTATTGGCCGGAGACGAAGACGGCGCCATGGAGTGGCTGGATCAGTCTATATCCTGGGGCTGCTGCAACTACCGCTACATCGGCGAGTTCAATCCGTTCTTCGAGCCGCTGCACGGAAACCCGCGATTCCAGCAGCTTCTCGACAAAGCTCGGCAGAAGCACGAGGCGCTCGCCGACATGTAGTGACGGTTGCGCGACGGGTATTGAAGCCTCGCAGGTTGGGCAACGACAAGGAAGGCAACGGTGATTCGGCCTACAGTCTTCTGTCTGATCATCGTCTTGCTGTCTATTAGGAGGGGAGGATGAAAGCGACGGCTCGCACCGGTAAGCTGCTCGGGTCACTGGCAGTCGTGGTGGTCGCCGTGGTGGCACTTGCGACCGTGAGCCCTGCTGGCGAACTGCGTCTCAGCAATAGGGAGGTAACGGAAGGCCAGCGTGGCGAGATCGCGGCGATCATGGAGGCTCTGGCCACCAACGGTCAATACTCGGGAACGGCGCTCGTGTCAGTGAAGGGTGAGGTCATCTACACGGGGGCGTTCGGCCTGGCCGACATCGAGCGCGGTGTCCCGAACACCCCGGACACGCAATTCCGCATCGCCTCGGCCACCAAGCCATTCACCACGCTCCTCGTCTATCAGTTGGCAGCGGCGGGCAAGCTGAGTCTGGACGACAAGTTGTCCGACTGGGTACCCGAGTATCCGGCGAACAAGGGCGCACACATCACCGTCTCGCACCTGCTGCGCCATCGATCAGGGATCACCGGCGAGGGACGGATTCCGGAATTGGAGCAGATCGAACGCCACCGGTGGACGCGGGAAGCCCTGATACGGGAAGTGGCGAGCCGTGATCTGGTCTTCGAGCCGGGCACGCGGCACGAATACAGCAACTACGGCTACTTCCTGCTCGGCACGATCATCGAACGCGCGGGTGACGCCAGCTACGCCGACCAACTGGCGGATCGTATCTGCGAGCCGGCAGGTATGACCCTGACGCGGGGCGATGCCAACGACGCGATCATCCCCAATCGGGCTCTCGGCTACCACTTCGACTACTTCGACGGCCCGCTCCACGCACCATACCTGGACATGAGCTTCACGTTCGGGTACGGGCATCTCTTGTCGACCGTGCGCGACCTGCACCGCTTCGCGCTGGTGTTGGACGACTCTGACGTGCTGCCGGAGCCCTTCCGTGAGATGTTCTTCCGCGCGGTCGGTTGGACCGTTCAACCCACCCCCGTCGGGCAGCGTGGTCGACGCACGCGCGGCAACTACTTGTCCGGGAGCATCAACGGTTTTGCCAGTCACATGCTTCGTATCGAGCCGGATGGCATCTTCATCGCGCTCTTGAAGAACCTCAAGGAACCCGGCGCACAGATCGTCGTGAAGTGGCCGGAGTACGTGACGTCCCGCATCTTGGCCGTGCTGTACGACGAGCCGTACGAGATGCCGCGGAAGTCGGCTGCGTATGCTGTCTTCGAAGCAGTGCGGGATAGCGGCGTCGCAGGTGGCCGTCGGCGCCACAGCGAACTCGTGGTTGGGAACGATCCTGCCTACTACGTCGACGAGGAGGAGTTCGACCGCCTGACAGACGTGCTGCCTGCAATGGAGGAGGTTGCCAGGCGGTAAGAAGATGCGCCCCACGCGACTCGTTGCATTCGCAGACCGACGGGTGCGGTGGGGACGTGATGGGGAGGTCCACGCGGGACCGTTGGCTCCGGAGGCTGGGGGGGATGTCAGTGGAGGCCCGCGAACGCTCCCAACCGCTCCCGCAGCTCGGTCTCGCTGTTCGCACCCGACACACCGAACATCCCCGAGTCCGTTCGCGTGACGCCCACCAGGCCGCTGTAGGGGACTTCCCGGTACAGGACCGTGCGTCCACGATGCTCGAAGGACTCCCACTGGTCGACCAGCCTCCCCCACACGGTAGCGGCAGAGGAAGGGAGCACCACGAACCCGAGCCACGTCTCGCGGTCACGTCCCTCATAGTCGGCGTAGACGCAGTTTGTGAGCTCCTCCAGGCTCAGGAGCGACACAGGCTGGTAGCGTTCCGAGCCGGTAACCCTTCCTGATTCGGGCAAGAGCGAGAACTCCCGGGGCATGAGGGGGTCTCCGGGAAGGGAGGCCGCCAGCCCCGACAACAGCCGGCGGCCCTCGGATTCGGTGAGCTCGCCTTCGTAGACGTTCACCTTTGCGTAGGTGTCTCCCTTTACCACGAGCGCCTGGAAAGGAGGTGAGATAGCCGCAAGAGTGGCGCCGTCGAGGTTCACACTTTCTCCGGAGCTCTCCGTCTTGAACACCCCAACCGCCGCCAAAGGAGAGATCATCTCATAGAGATCCACCGTCACTGACACGCCCGCCGCCGACAGGTCCGCCGCCGTGCACGTCTGGACCCCGTATTCCACGAAGAGCTCAGCTGCGCCGTCGATATACTCCCACAAATTCTCGGCGGTGTAGACTCGCACGTCCCCAACCTGCGCCCAACCCTCCACCTCGGGAAAACCAGCAGTTCCTCCCGCGCACGAAACCGCGAAGGCCCAAGCGGCAACGAGAGTCAGTCGCGGGGTCAGTCGTGTCCTCGCGGGGGCCACTCTGTCAGCCCTCACGACTGCGCCAGCGTCAGAAGGTTGTGGGCTTGGAGCATCATGGGCTGGATAGCCAGGCCGTAGCGACACGCACCGGCACAGAGTCCCGTGCAGTCCTTGCAGGGCGCCGCTCCGGGACCGTCGAGGGCTGCATACGCGGACATCGCGTACCGCTCCTGGCCCTGAGCCTCGAAGTAGTACGCGTATCGCATGATGTTGCTGACCGGGACATCGAAGGGACAGCTATCCGAACACGAGACACACCCATGGCGACAGTATTGCGTGCTCAATGTGGAGCGGGACTCGTGCAGCAGTTCGTCCGCAGGAGCGGTCGGACGAGTACCGGAGAGCGCCACGATCTTGTCGATGAAGTCGAAGCTCCAGGCCGATATGCACGCTGTGTGCATGTCCGGGTTCTGCAGCACCCATTGGATGCTCGCTAACTGCAGGGCCCTTTCGTTCTCGATGCCATGTTGTTCCGCGAAGCGCTGGGTTCTCTCCACGAACTGGTTCTGCGCATCTGAATAGGCCCGAAGTTCTCGTAGCGCAGCCTCTCGGGTCACACCGGCCCGCAGCATGGCGCCGAGGTACTGCTGGTATACCTCGGTGAGGTTGTCCGGATCGAACGGCTCCGCCTTGAGCTTTCCAGGGGCCGTCTTCATTGCAGTAGTCCCTACGTTGTTTGCTTTGGCCGCCGCGAGGATCCGATCGCCTTCGGAACGGTTCAGGAAGTTGTATACGAGGAGCAACACGTCGAACCGGCCGTCCTCCGCCGCGGCGCAGAGAATGTTGGCCATCCCCGTCTGATCGGTCGCCTCGGGGCCGTGGTAGGTCACGCCTGAGAATCTTACTCTTCCCTCCGATTTGAGTTGGTCCATAGCGGCGTGATACCCTGGCGCGTTCAACCACTCTACGGTGTCGACGCTGCTCATCATGTACGCGTCGACGTATTCGGTGTTGAGCCGCTCCAGGCTCCGACGCGCTCTCGTGAGCACTGCTTCTTTGTCGTCGCTTTGTCTGACGTTGGACTTCGTAGAGATGAAGATCTCTTCCCGGTTGATGTGCTGCAGGGCGTCTCGGATGGCGCGTTCGGCGGTTCCGTTCGCGTACGACTCGGCCGTGTCGATGTAGTTGATTCCTTTGTCGACGGCATACCTGACCAGGTTTGCCTCTCTCAAGAAGCTTGCACCAAGGCTGATATCGGACACTCTGAAGCCCGTGCGCCCGAGAGTCCTGTAGCTCTGAATCCTGCCCTCCCGGCTCGGTTGGACAGGGAAGAGTGGCGCAACATCGGGGAGCATGGCGGGGGTGTCGCTCTCGGCCGTCGGCGCGGGAACGACCATCACCGCTCCCGCGAGCGCCGCACCGCTCGACTTGACGAAATCCCTCCGCTTGATGCTGCTGGGATCGTGGTCCGTCCGATTCCTGCTCATGGCACGGCTCCCGGGAATGGTCGAGTAGCCAACCTGCGCTGTGGGACGTAGCGGATGAAGAGAGAGATACACCTCCTCCCTGTGGTGCGCCAGAAAAGATGCGGGAGCGACCTGCTCCCAGTTGCCGCCGTCCCGCTGCCGGTGCTCAATGTGATGCAGCGCCGCTTTGCCTCCGCCGGCCCGGGGCCTCCCAAGCACGGTCTTGGTCCGTGCGACCATCAACTGCAATGAATAGTCGGGCTCACACCGCCACGTTCGCGTCAATCGGTGCTCACTGGCGATAACGGGCGTCGGTACCGCGACGCAGCCGGTGAGGGATTCCCTCGACTCGCGTCGTCCACGACCAGACTGCATCTTCTCCTCTGATGACCGATCCATTCGCGCGTGTGACGGCCGCCCTCGCCACGGGCCGTAGGGCGGTACGGCGGTAGGATGGTACGGGGATCGCATGCCTGATCTCCGCGAGCGCCTGACCGAGGCCCTCGCCTCCCGCTACACCATCGAGCGGGAGTTGGGGCGCGGCGGGATGGCGATCGTCTACCTCGCCGAGGACCTCAAGCACCAGCGCAAGGTGGCGCTCAAGGTCCTGCGGCCCGAGCTGGCGGCGTCGCTCGGCGCCGAGCGGTTCTTGCGGGAGATTCGGACCGCCGCGCAGCTCACCCATCCCAACATCCTCCCCCTGTATGACTCCGGCGAGGCCGACGGCGCGCTGTACTACACGATGCCGTACCTGGAGGGCGAGTCGCTGCGCGACCGGCTCAATCGCGAGAAACAGCTCCCCATCGAGGACGCCCTCCAGATCACCAAAGAGGTCGCCGACGCGCTCGGGTACGCGCACGACCAGGGAATCATCCACCGCGACATCAAGCCGGAGAACATCCTGTTCCAGCGGGGCCACGCGCTGGTCGCGGATTTCGGGATCGCCCGGGCGGTGAGGGCGGCTGGGGCGGAGACACTGACGGAGACGGGGCTCGCGGTCGGTACGCCGGCGTACATGAGTCCGGAGCAGGGGGTGGGCGAGAGCGACCTCGATGGACGGAGCGATCTCTACAGCCTGGGCTGCGTGCTGTACGAGATGCTGACGGGGGAGACGCCGTATCTGGGTGCCACGCCGCAGGCGATCATCGCGAAGAAGCTGAGCGAGCCGACGCCGCGAGTGTCGGTGGTGCGGGACAGGGTGCCGGCCGCGGTCGAGGTAGCACTTGATCGGGTGCTCTCGCGGAGTGCGGTGGATCGGTATGCGACGGCATTGGACTTCACCGCAGCGCTGAGCGAAGCCGTCGACTTCGCTCGTCCGCGGCGACGCCCCGCCCGCAGGCTTGCCACTCTCGCCGTGCTTGCCATCGCGGTCGTCGCTGCAGGAGCCTACGGCGCCTGGTGGTTCTTCACGACGGGCAGGCCCGGAACGCTGTTCGCTACGGGGGTGGTGGACCCTGGCGATCGTGTGCTGCTGGCCGACTTCGTGAACCGTACCGGCGACTCGACGCTGAGCTATGCCGCAGAAGAAGCTCTCCGCGTCGATCTGTCCGATCCTCGCCTCATTCGGCTGGTGGATCGGGCAGACGTGCGGGAGGCGCTGCAACGGATGGAGCGGCCCTCGGATACACGCGTCGATAACGAGGAGCTGGCACGGGAAGTCGCGGAACGGGAGAACGCGAAGGCGTTCATCACTGGCGAGCTCGGTCGGATCGGAGCCAGGTACCAGTTGACGGCCCGTATCCTTGCCTCCGCCGATGGAGCCGAGCTGTTTTCCGCACGGGAGACGGCACGGAACGAGGACGAGCTCGTCGATGCTGTTGGACGCCTCGGCGGGAAGCTCCGGCGCGGCATCGGTGAGTCCGTCCGCAATGCACGAAGCCGGCCCCCACTCGCCCGGGTGACCACGGCATCACTCCCCGCGCTGCGGGCCTACTCGGAGGCCGTGCGCAGTAGCGGAGAGCGGAGCCGGCATCTGTTGCGCGAAGCGATCAGCCATGACTCAGCTTTCGCTGCTGCACACGTGCGACTTGCCGGCAACCTGTACAACCTCGAGCGTCTGGCAGAGGCGAATGAGGCAGCTGATCGTGCGTATCGCTTTCGCGACCGATTGACGGAGCAAGAGTTGCTCCGAGTCACGTTCATGTTTGAGAGCCGAAGAGGCAACTTCGTCGCTGCCGAGATTGCCCAGAGACGGCTCGCGTCGCTCACTCCAGAGGATCCTCGACCACTCACCAACCTGTCCGACATTCTGCTCGTCCAGCGAAAGTGGTCTCAAGCCGAGTCCATCGCGGTACACGCAATCGACTTAGGTGAGCGGCTGTGGATTACGTACTGGAACGCCATCGAGGCTCAGATGGCGCAGCGTCGATTCGCTGCGGTGGAGTCGACGCTTACCCTGATGACCCGTAACGGTATTCCAAATGCAAGCATGGTCAGGATTCGTGCGTTGATCGCTCGACGGGAGTACGGGTCGGCGGCTAGGATCATCGATTCCATAACGAGAGCCGCGGGGCGTGAGGTGCAACCACGTTGGCCACGGATCGCTGCGATTCACGGCAGGCTCAAAGAAGCAGAACGCGCACTTTCCGATGACCCTGTGCGTCTCCGTCTTGAATCCGCCACGTGGGCATACAGGTGGCTCGGTGACAGGGAAGATGCAGGCCGACAGCTTGACGCATGGTTCGCGGTGTCCGGTTGGGATACCGTCTCGACGGATCGGCGCGAGTACCCGTTCGCCATCCGTATGCTGGCGGAGTTGGGACGCGTCGAGGATGCCCAGCGGCTCTACTCGGAATGGGCGGCCGTTGGCGAAGCGCACCCCCGGTTCTCCAGCAATCAGCACGAGGCTCTCGGGCACATCGCGATGGCGGAGGGGCTGCTGGACAGTGCTGCTTCCGCGTTCCTTCGGTGGCACGCATCTCCCTTGGTGGGGGTAAGATACCAATGGAATCGTGGTCTTGTGGAAGCGGCTGGTGCCCTTGATCGGATGGGGAATGCCGACTCCGCCGTGGTGCTGTACGAGCGAGCCCTCGCGCAGCCGTCGATGGCGGCATTGTATTATGACGTCTACTGGTACCCCTTCGTCCTCCGCCGCCTCGGCGAACTGCACGAATTCCTCGGCCACCGGCAGCAAGCCATCGACTACTACAGTCAGTTCGTTGATCTCTGGAATGATGCGGATCCCGAGTTGCAGCCCCAGGTGGAGGAGGCACGGGCGGCCGTGGTGCGATTGGCCGAAGAAGAAGGGTAGCCCTACGCCGAGCGTTGTTGTTTCTGATGTAGTTTCTCCCGGCAACGTACGGCAACACCACCGGCAGAATGTCGTACCCGACGCTTGGAAGCCCGGGAAGACCTGCAAAATGTCGTTTTTCCCATAACCCCTGGCCAGCATGGGGTTCAGGGGGGGCATGCCGGCGCCTCAGCGAGCCACGCCTGAGCGGCCCTCTCTCCCTTCTAACCTAGCCTCTTCCGGTCTCCCACTGCTCCACGCCTCGTTTGAGTCCTTGGTGATCCGACATCGTCCCCCTCCGGCGCACACGCGGGCTGCACCGCGCGTGGGACCTGCCAAGGAGGGTCAATGCCGACACTTCGACCCGATCCATCGTTCTATCCCTCGCCGAAGTTGGCGATGCGAGCACCACCGGAGAAGCTGGCCTACGTCGCGATGATGAATCCCAAGTACGAGGGGCGGTCCGACGGGTTGGGCGTCGTGGACGTCGATCCTGCATCACCCGACTTTGGACTCGTCGTGGGGCAGGTCGAGCTCCCGCATGCGGACAACGAGCTGCACCACTTCGGCTGGAATGCGTGCAGCTCGCACGTCTGCCCATGGTCGCCGCATGCCCACGTCGAGCGACGGTACTTGATTGTGCCGGGGCTCCGGTCGTCGCGCGTACACATTGTCGACACCAAGGAGAACCCGCGCCAGCCGAAACTCGTCAAGGTGATCGAAGCGGATGAGATCGCGAAGCGGACCGGGTTCCGGTCGCCGCACACCGTGCACTGCGGTCCCGACGGCGTGTACCTCAGTGCGCTCGGCTCCTCGAGCGGCAACGGGAAGGTCGGCGCCGATGGCCCCGGCGGGCTCTTCATGCTGGATCATGAGTCCTTCGCAATCAAAGAGGCCTGGGAGGCAGACGGCGGGACCCAGTACTTCCACTACGACTTCTGGTGGCACCTCGGCTACGACAAGATGATCACCAGCGAGTGGGGAACGCCGAGCATGTTCCTCGAGGGCCTGAATCCCGAGTTGCTGCTCAGCGGGAAGTACGGCAACTCACTGCACCTCTGGGACCTGCGCAAGCGGCGCCACGAGAAAGCCCTGCAACTGGGAGACCAGTACCAGATGGTTCTGGAGCTGCGTCCGGCGCACAATCCGAAGAAGCCGTTCGGTTTCGCCGGCGTGGTCATCTCGACCGAGGATCTCTCGGCGTCGGTGTGGCTGTGGTATCTCGACAAGACCGATGACGAGTGGAAGATCCAGAAGGTCATCGCGATTCCGGCAGAACCGGCGGATGCCGACGATCTGCCGCCGTTGCTCAAGGGGTTTGGAGCCGTACCGCCCCTCATCACGGACATCAATCTCTCGGTGGACGACAGGCTGCTGTACGTGGCGTGTTGGGGAACCGGTGAGATGCGGCAGTACGATGTCTCAGATCCATTCAAGCCCGAGTTGGTCGGCTCGGTGCGTATCGGTGGGATCGTGGGGCGTACACCCCATCCAAGCCGGCCATGGGATGGCTCTTTGCCGTCGCATTGGGGCTCCAGGAAGGAACGGGGCGTGCCGTGTGGCGCGCCCTGCCACCCCTGGCGCTGGGACACGCGCTCGCAATCGGGCAGGCCGTGCTCGTCGCGGTGCTGATCGGGCAGGTGATCCCCGTGCAGATTCTCGAGTGGTTGGTGGCGGGATGCTTGCTCGGCTTCGGAGTCTTCAGACTCCTGTCGAGTCGGCACCCGCGCTTCGGTGGCATGCAGGTCGGTGCCGCGGGGCTCACCCTGTGGTCCCTGCTCATGGCCTCGGCGCACGGGGCGGGACTGATGGTCGTGCCGTTCGTCATCGGAGACGACGCCGCTGCCATGCATGGCGGCTTGGCGACGCCGGCATGAGCACGCACCCCGTCGGTGTCACCGCGACACTGATTCACACCAGTGCGTACCTGCTCGTCGCCGGCTGCGTGGCGCTCATGGTGTATCACAAGGTCGGGCTCCGGCTCCTCGGCAGTGCGTGGATCAACCTCGATCTCATGTGGGCAGCGGCATTGATTGCCACGGCTGTTGCGACGCCGCTGATCTAGCGTGCGGCGGTACGGGCTCACCCGCGGTTCGGCACGTCGAGAGACAACCCGGGTGTGGTGCGGTGCGGTGTGAAGCTGAGATGCAGAGAGCAGGGGAGGATGTCACGGAGAGCTCATCGCTGACCGCCAGCCGTGTCCGATGCCGACGAGACGGGAGCTCGTCGAAGCGCCACGGCGTGACGGGAGCCTCGGTGGACCGTGGCGACTTCACCGGCAGTGCCTCACGACGAGGTAGCTGTCGACGCGACAATCGCCGGGCTAGGCCAGCCACCCGTGGTCGGTGCCGCGAAGCTGCCCAAATCCAACTGACTACCTTCCCATGTTGGGTCGCCGCAACTCTTGCTCTCCGGCGTTGCGTGTTGCAGTTTGTCTCCCCAGAAACACGCTCAGTCCGTCGCTGGCCTCCCCCTCGGCCCCGCCGGGTGACGTCTCTCCCCCCCACTGGACGCCACAGCCGACGCGACCGTCGTCACAGCCGACGGAGGCAGTTCCTATTTCTTCGGCAAGGGGGTCTGTATGCGTAAGCTGTGCCTCGCCGTGCTCCCGCTGCTCCTGGTCGCGTGCTCCGATCAACCTGCGATGGTGGAGTCACCGCTGTTCAGTGAGGGATGGGGGGCCGCCGACAGTGACGTCGACCCGGCACTCCAACTGACGCACATGCTGGACGCGGTGAACACAGCGCTCGCGGAGCAGGGCCTGGAGTATCGCGCGGCCATGGTCGAGTACTTGACCGGTGCCGGCGACGCCGCGGGGGCTGAGGTCATCAGCAAGGATCTGGGCAACAAGCAGCTCGGGTACGATTTCGTGCCGTTCGATTCGCGCCGTGCCTGGAGCGGATCGCTCACCGGTCCGGACGACGACATCACCTACGCCGTCGATCAGACCCTCGATGCGGTCCCGCCCTTCGGCGGACTCGGCGCTGCGCAGACAGATGCGGCGATCGACCGGGCCATGGCAACGTGGGACGGCCAGAGGTGTTCGCATCTCCCACTGACCCGGAATCCGGATTATGGGATCGATATCGGCGTCATAGCGTACCAGTTTGGCCTTGGCGGCAGCGGGTACATCTTGGCTGACGTCCAACACGCCGGCTGGCGCGACATCAATTTCGGCAGTGGCGTGATCGGCGCGACGTTCACGTTCATCTTCATCGACGGATCAGGCAACCCTACCGACATCGACAATAATGGCAAGCTGGATGTGGCGTTCCGGGAGATCTACTACGACCCGAGCTTCAGCTGGGCCGACGACGGGGCAACCGATGTCGATGTGGAGGCGGTCGCCTTGCACGAGATGGGACACGGGCTGAGCCAGGCACACTTCGGGAACATCTTCTTGATGAACAATGGCAGCGTGAAACGCGCTCCGGCCGCCGTGATGAATCCGTACCTGTTGGGCCAGACGCGAACGCTGTTGGGGACCGATGTGGGTGGGCACTGCGCCAACTGGGGGCCGTGGCCGAGCTACTAGCTGCTGTATCTCGAGGGAGAATGCGAACAGGAAAGGGCGGTCCGACCGGGCCGCCCTTGTTCGCTGAACCGGCCGAGTCTCGGCACCACCGTTGCTCTGTCCAGCTCGGAACCGCCGAGGTCTCGTGCGTTGATGCACTCGTTGAACAGCAGAGCGGTCAGCTTCGGATCACGTCCCTTCACAGCCGTACTCCCACTTCCCGCAGCGACCCAGCAATCCGCGCATGACCTGCAAACCCACCGTTCGCCACGCGCGCCTACTGCTTCCCTCGAGAACGAATGCGATCAGCCGGTCCATGGACTTGCGTATGCGCTCGGCTGGTTGATGCGCCTGCTAGACGGCACGGTGGCAGTCTCGATTGCTGGACCCGCCCTACGTCCAGTTTACGAAGTCGATATTGGCCAAGTCGTCAATGATCAGTACGACCCCGGACGCACTGGTCGGCACAAACCTGTCAAAGGAGCCGGGTACCTCCTCGCCGACACCGACACCA
>Ga0209536_100012453_pt1 | contig 12362 bp, 8 predicted proteins | sample DeeMarSeWOR28_12_FD_187461 | JGI IMG/M metagenome (GOLD analysis project Ga0209536, IMG submission 187461) | Marine sediment microbial communities from White Oak River estuary, North Carolina - WOR-2-8_12 (SPAdes) (version 2) | ecosystem: Environmental > Aquatic > Marine > Intertidal zone >...
CCATCAGCCATGGATTATTGATGTGCCTGCCCGTTCCGATCCCCACACTTTCGTAAACATGCAACTCTATATCATCCGGTTCTCCGCTAATTCCGGTTGCTTCCATAATTTCCCGCATGCCTTCATGTCGTATCCGGGGCTGTATGCCATCCCGTGCCTCAATCTCAAAGACACCGTCCTGCAGGGAATGGTTCCAGAAAGATTCAAATCCGCTGTATTTTCTCTGGAGAGGATACAGGGAGGATCTCCAGTGATTCATTATCAGTGAATGATAATCACCTTCATATCCGCTCCAATGCAGAAGGGTGTCCTGGGCCTGCCGGGTATCGAAAAGGGAGGGTATGACAGGCTGTGCCAGGCTGAAACACCCTGTTTTTGGTTCCGCATCATCCCATGATTCAAGGTAATGGCTGTCGGGACAGATGTATTCAACCAGTCCGGCCGTTTCGTCCGCACCAGACAATAAAAAGAGGGCCGGCCTTCAATCCATCAAGATCTTCAACCTGTTTCCGATCATGAAAGTGGGAATGTATGCCATCTCCCAAATCTTCTAATCGTCCCCCACGCATCACGAGAAGGAATTCAGGGCGATCAAAGCCAAAAATGACGGCTAGTCGGGTTGCGATTATTGGCGGCGGGCGCGGTGGTACCGCACTCATGGAAATTTTCGCGGAAGATCCCCTGGTCACTGTCGTGGGTTTAAGCGAAGTTCGTCCTCAAACCATAGGTGTACGCCTCGCCAAAAAACTTGGGATTCCCGTTGTTCGACGCTATCAAGACCTGCTGAAAATGAAGGATGTGGATCTGCTTATTGACGTGACGGGTAACCCTGACGTTGAGAAGGCTCTGCTCGAGGCGCACGCCCCACATTTGGCGTTGGTGGGTGGAGCGAGTGCCAAGTTCATGTGGCAATTGATTGAAGCGCGCATCCGGGCCTCCGCCGAAATCGAAAATACGCTCACCCGATATCAATCCCTCTTTCGGTTGTATGTTAAGGAGGAAGCGGAGGGGGCCGTGGATGAGGAGCGGACCCGCATTGCATGTGAGATTCATGATGGCCTGGTGCAAACCCTGGTGGGAGTGAATCTGAAGATGGAACGTGTCCGTGAACTGGTGCCAGAGGATCCGACCAAGTGTTTGGCGATGCTCAATCAAACCACCGTCCAATTAAAGCATGCAATTCAGGAAGCCCGGCAGGTAGTATATAATCTTCGCCCTGGGCAGTATGATCATTTGGCGTTTATCCCGGCTTTGTCAAATTATTTAAAGGCCTATGAGCGCGAACACCGGATTCAGACGGAATTTGAAGGGAGCGGGGATGAGTCCCTCCTCGAGCCGAAAACGAAGGTCTTTGTTTTTCGCATGGTCCAGGAAGCGTTAAGCAATGTGGCCAAGCATGCCAGGGCCACAAAGGTGATGGTGAAGGTGCAGCTCAAGAAAGATGTGCTGGAAGCGAAAGTCTCCGACAACGGCCAGGGGTTTGATGTCCAGGCGGAAGGGCAGAACCCCGAAAAATGGGATCATTTTGGTGTGAGAAGTATGATGGAGCGCGCCCGGATGTTAGGCGGAAACGTGCAGTGGGTGTCGAAGTCAGGCACAGGCACGATGGTCGAAATTTCCATTCCTCTCGTGATAAAGGAAAAGGTGCCTTATGCCCAAAAAAACCAAAGTCCTCATCGTTGATGATCATCGGGTGGTGCGTGAAGGGTTATGCGCAATTCTTGAGACCAAGGATGATATTCAGGTGGTGGGGGAAGCGAAAGATGGCGGAGAGGCCGTCGAGCAAACCCGGCTTCTTATGCCGGATGTCATTCTGATGGATGTCAGTATGCCAGGCATGACCGGGGTGGAAGCCACGCGCATCATCAAACGCGAATTTCCTCATATCGGCGTGGTCGCCCTCACGATGTATGAAGAGCAGCAATATATTTTTGATCTGGTGCGAGCCGGAGCCACCGGGTATCTACTCAAAGATAGTGATTCGGCACAAATTGTGGCGGCCATTCGAACCATTGCCCGTGGAGAGTCGCTCATTCATCCATCGGTCGCCAGCAAGATCCTGGTCGAATTTTCCCTGCTGTCGGAAGGCAAGGGTAAGAAGCGTGGTATTTTGGAGCACGATCTCACCGACCGTGAAATCACCGTATTGCAATTAGTCGCCGATGGGAAAACGAATAAGGAAATTGCCAACGTCCTGAATCTCAGTGAAAAAACGGTCAAAAATCATGTCCGCAATATCTTCCATAAACTCCATGTCTATGACCGCACTCAGGCAGCTATCCTGGCCATTCGCAAAGGGATCATCGAGCTTGAACCCCGCAAGACGTAATCGAATCGTGTTGGTAAAACGATTGTGTGCCAGCAGGAAGTAGCGTTGTGCTCTTTGTTGTTATGTCTCCGCATGGTGATTTCATAGTTTGAGGAATGCGGATTCTTTGTTTCACCTTGCTCGTCTATTTTCGTCAGTGCTAACATGTTGGTATTGTGGAGTCTGGTAAGAAGGAGTTAAAACGATGGCGAACGTGACCCTGTTGGTTTCTAAATCCTGCTCGGCCTGCCCTTCCGCGAAAACGCTCTGGAAAGGTATGCGGGTGAAATACAGTTTTAGTTACCGCGAGATTGATATTACCTCGGAGGCCGGTCAAGAAATTGCGGAGCGGCATTCGATTCGTGCTGTGCCCGCTACGCTGATCAATGGACGGTTGACGTTTATCGGCGTTCCTCCCCGTGAGAGTGCAGAGAAAGCTCTTCAAGCCAAGGCCAAGCCAAAACCTAAAAAAGATGAGGATGAAGAGTAACTTCGGTTCTCAAGCCTTCCGGATGGATCTCTGCGAACAACTTCGGGGGATGACGGACGGGAAGAAGGAAGATATTTTGATGCAAGACCAAGAGGATGATGAGCAAGAATTAGATATTGAGTTGCCCGTCCTTCCCAGAATTGATTCCGGTCCTCCTCCGGATTGTCCCTTTTGTGGTGATCCTATGTCCCTGATTGATGGGGATTGGGGTTGCCCTGATTGTAATGGTGAACTTATAGGCCCGGAAACCGGCTAGATTGGTTGTCGCGTCGGTTTTATAGCCGACCCACCATTCGAACGCGAAGGTCCGGATGTTTACCCTCCTCAGCGGCCCATTCTATCCCCATCTTGAATCAGCTTTTGTTGAAACGGTTCAGCACATCAAGGCTGCTGATCGCTACGCTCCTTTGGCCATTATTGTTCCTTCCGAAGCATTGCGGCGGCGAGTCCAATGGCTGCTGTGCGCTGAGCATTCCTGCGCGCTCTTCGATCTGCATGTTCTGACCTTCCATCAGTTGGCCCTGCATCTTCATGCGGAACGTCAGGCGTTGGGCCCGCCGGAGGAAGGGGTCTCTTCTTTGGACCTTGTCGGCGATTTTTTCTACGAATATCTCCTGGCGGTACTCCTTGAGCAAGGTGGCCAATCCGCAGGGCCATTTGCCCATCTTGAAAGCTCTGCAGGTATCCGGCAGGCATTATGGCGGAGCCTTCGGGATTTACAGGAAGCCCAAGTGGAGCCAAATCTTGCTCTCCGTGCCGTTGAAGAAGGCCTGTTCGATGAGAGCGCCACGGATCGCCTGCTGGGGGTATTCGGCCTTCAAGCGGCGCTCACTACCTTGAGCCGGAAGTTAGGTGTGGGATTGCCGGAGGATCTGGCCAATTCCGTGATTCCCTGGGTGGCGTCGTCACCCTTTATTGCCAGACTTTCGACAGTCATCTATTACGGGTTTTACGATATTACCCAAGTGCAACTCTCGTTGTTGGAAGAAGTCGCTCGTACCAGTTCTGTGAAAGTGTTTTTTCCTCTTGCGGATCAACCAGCCTATCGATTTGCTCAACGATTTCTAGACAGGCATCTGTTGAAAGCGGGGGTCGTGCATGAATTCCTTCAGGTCACACAGGAATCTTTCAGGAGACCGAATCAGCCGTATTCGCCGCCGTCCGTGCAGGTGGTCAATGTGGTTGGGGGGCAAGGGGAGCTTTCGTTTGCCTGCAAAGCTATTCTGCATGCGGTGGAAACGACAGGCCATGCCTTTTTTGAGATTGGAGTGGTAGCCAGGAATCTTGAGCCGTATGTTCCCTTTTTGCGGCGTGCTTTTGCTGAGCATTGCATTCCTTTTTTTACCACGGCTACCGCACCCTTATTGGAGCAGCCGTTGGCCAAGGTCTGGTGGCAGCTTGCCGGGTTGAGAGAGGAACAGTACCCCTGGCGGAGCCTGCTCAATGTCGTGACGTCTTCATATTATCGCCGCCTCTCTGCCAACGGTCTTTCGGCCCATGAGCAGGGATATCTCTGGAGCCAAGCGGTTCGCCATTTGCGCATTGTACAAGGCCTGGAGGATTGGGAACGACTGGTGAACGTAGCGAATGATTCCGAGTTGATCCGGGATTGGCAACGCAAGCACGGAATGTCCATGGAGGCGTCTGCTGCATTGCAGCAGTTTGCTGACGTGGTGGCTCGCTTGATCGCCGATTGTCAGGCCCTTCCCGAGGCGGGCTCCATGGGTGAACTGACGCAAGCCTTTGAAGCGCTCGTGAACACCCATCTTCCCTTGTCGGATGGGCTGATGTCTTCCCAACTGACTGAGGAGGACGAGGCCCGCCTGACGAGCCTGGCTCAAGGGTTAGAGCAAGTCATGACCTTATTGAAGCAACTGGATCGGGTAGGCGCACAGGTAACGTGGAGGGCATGGATGGATGTGTTTCGAGGAGCCCTGGAGACCGCCAGTATCCCCATACCGGGACAGAGCCCCTTGGGGGTACAGGTGTTGGATGTCATGGCAGCACGGGGACATGCCTTTAGAACCGTGTTTCTCCTGGGAATGAACGATCAGGTCTTTCCACGCGTTGTTCGGGAGGATGCGTTTTTGCGTGACCGCGATCGAACCGTCCTGGCGGAAAGTCTTGGGTATAAAATTGACGAGAAACTAAACGGGTTTGATGAAGAGTCCTTGTTGTTTGCCCTGCTGCGGCACTCAGCTCGTGACCGCGTATATCTTCTCTATCAACGGGCTGACCACAAGGGTCGAACCCTGCTGCCTTCTTCTCTGTTGATGGAATGTGCGGGAGATGGACATGCGTGTTCCGGGGCCGAGATCAGTGTGCCCTTGCGGTTAGCCGAGCGCATCACGATTCCTTACTATTCTCATGGAGGAGAGACAGCGCAGGAAATCCGCTTGCGCTCCCTGCTCCAGGGCCGATTGATTCAAGCCGACTCGGTGGAACCGTCGTTCTGGTGGGAGATACTTCGGCATGGACTCAAGGCCGTACCTTCTCTGGAACGGATTCTCAGAGGGGCGGGGCCTTATGACGGAATCCTGGGCGGGGAGGATGCTCACTGGCAGGATCTTTTGGCCCGTGGCGTATCGCCCTCAGCGTTGGAACACTATGCCCAATGCCCTTTCCGGTATTGGATGGATCATGTTCTCGGGACGCGAAACGTTCGAGAACCTCTTTCACGGGAAATCCCCAGCCGGGTGTGGGGAGAGTTGGGACATGCCGTTCTTCGTCGGATCTATCAACAGCTTATCGATGAGGGATGGCCGGCCTGTCACATGGCCAGCGTTCAACTAACCTCTTTGATCACCTCCAGTATTAATCAGATGACCCATGGCTATGCGGCGCAATATGGAAACGGGTATCCGTTGTTGTGGGAGAAAATGAAAGCGCAGTTAGCCGGCGTAATATTGGCGATGATCGAACATGATCAACGGGAATATGCCGCTCAGGGCATGATGCCTATGGGCTTTGAAGTGGAGGCAGAAGGAGAGGTTCCAGGCGGGATGACTGGAGGTTCGTCCTTGATCAAGATTCATGGGCGGTTGGATCGCGTGGACCAACAATCGCCTGATTCAAGGATTCGCATTGTGGATTATAAATTCTCGGGCGGTCCGGCCACTCGAACCGATGAACCGGATCTATTAGGTGAAGCTCTACAGGGGCGCCGCTTGCAACCTCCCTTGTATTCGCTCATGTCCTCTTTGAGCCTTTCTCGCTCATCCGGAGACGCGGTGAGGCCGAATCCTTCCATTCATTCCGTTGAATTCCGGTATATCCGCCCCTTGAATTCTGAGCCTCTCGGATTCACGTCCTTTGCAAGTTCGATTTGGGACACAGCCACCGGCGACCAATTGTTGCGCACAATCCAGCGTTGGGTCCAGGGCATACGTGCCGGCCAGTTCTTTGTTCTACCTGGCACGTACTGCCGGGGATGTCACTGGTCTGTGGCCTGTCGTTCCCAGCATCATCCTTCGTGGGTGAGGGCCTACGGGCTTCCCTTAGCGAAAGAATTTCGGCAGTTACGAAAGCAGCGGGCAAAACATGAATAATCTCGATCTCCTCCCTGATGCCCCGGCGCGGCTGACTGCGGAAACCACGTTTGATCGCAATGTGGTCGTTCTGGCCGGAGCCGGCACCGGCAAAACGACGCTGTTGGTCAACCGACTGATTCATGCGCTCCTCAGAGAACCTCACCCGTTACGATTGACCGATATGTTGGCTCTGACCTTTACGAATAAAGCTGCCAATGAAATGAAAGTGCGACTCCGTGAACGGCTGCATGGGTTGCTGGCTGACTGTGAGAGTGAAATCCAGAGCGGGGATTCGGGGAACAACCGGCTGGAAGAATTCCGGCAACGCTATCATGTGTCTACTGAGCACATGAGGGAGAAAATTCAGATTGCCCTGGGCGATATTGAAAAGGCTCAAATCGCCACGCTCCATAGTTTTGCCGCCCATGTTCTTCGCCTCTATCCCCTGGAAAGTCGGGTTGATCCCAATTTCCGCGAAGATGAAGGCACTCACTTTCTTGAGACGTTTGAAGAGGCTTGGAATGCCTGGTTGGAACAGGAATTAGGGGTTCATGGATCGGCTCATGCGCAGTGGCAGGACGTGCTCTGTCACATGGGACTGAAAGAGATGCGAGCCTTTGCATTCTCGCTCTGTCAGGATCTGATTGCGATCCCTGAGCTGGAGAAGCAAGTGGGGTCTGACGCGTTGGCTCCGGCCTTTATCCTGTGGTTGCAGTGCAAGCAGCAGCAGGTCCGCACGTTGCTGAAGCAGTATGAGCGACTGAAACCTCGAAAAATTGAGAAGTTGTTAGCCCTTGCCGGGCAGGTGTTTGACGGGCTTGGACAAGCGGAATGGCAAAATGTCTCCTCTTTGTCTGAATCTGAAAGGGCCTTGTTGGATTCAGCGATCGGTAAGGCGCCAGGGGAGTGGGACCATTCTGACTTTCAGAATGCCAAGCGTGCCATTCAAGCCGCACATCGACTGCTGCAAGTCAATGAAACGGTTTTGGGCAAGGTTATTCATTTGCTTGCGCCGTTTGCTGGACGTGTCCGTCGGGCCTTTTCGGACAAGGGCTGGATCCGTTTTGACGGGTTGCTGATCCGTGTGCGTGACCTTCTTCGCGATCATCCGATGGTGCGGGAACAATTAAAGGGGATTTATAAGGCCATTATGGTGGACGAGTTCCAGGATACTGATCCTGTTCAATATGAGATTTTACTCTATTTGGGCGAATGCCCCGGTGAGCACAATCGGCATTGGCGGGAGATGCGCCTGGTGCCGGGGAAACTGTTTATCGTCGGAGATCCCAAGCAATCGATCTATGCTTTTCGTCGAGCTGATATCGAGGCATTTGATCAGGTGGTTGCCAAAGTGATTCAAGAAGGCGGGATCATCTGCACGCTCCTCACCAATTTTCGTAGTGACGGTGCCATTCTTGAAGCCGTCAACGCCGTGTTTGACCGCTTGTTCATCGCGCAAGCGAATGTGCAGCCCTCCAATGTCCCCCTGGCGGTTGGCCGGGTTCGTGAGGCCGGTTCCAGCCAGACCGGAGTCGAGATGTGTATGATGGCCAACCCGGAAGAGGAAGACGAGTGGGATGCTGACCGGGCCACGCGGGTCGAAGCCGAATGGTTGGCCGGATGGATTGAGGACCAATTGCCGCCCGGAAAACATTCGGTTGTTGAGAAGGGGGTGAGACGTCCCTTGCGTCCAGGACATATCGCGGTGTTGTTCAGAAAATTCACCAATGCTCAGGTGTACCTTGAAGCGCTGCAGCGACATCGCATTCCCTACATGACTGATGGCGAGCGACATTTTTACCGGCGCCAGGAAGTGCTTGATGTGGTCAATGTGCTTCGAGTATTGGATGATCCCACCGATGCCATTGCCCTTGTGGGAATTCTCCGATCCTCAATGGGTGGTCTGACGGATCAAGAGATCATGGATGTGGTTAGACTTGGTCCCTTGGACATCCGGCGGTCTCACCTGCTGGAAGAATGGGAGAGTGCGCGAAGATCGGTGATTCAGGGGCTTTATCAGCGCCTGGCCATCCTTCATGCCCACGCGAATCGACTGCCCATTTCCGAATTGCTTGATCAGATCTTTGTTCAACTCCCCATCGTGGAATTAGCCGCTGCCTCGAGCCATGGCGAACAGGCGGTGGTGAATGTGTGGAAACTCCGTGACCTCATGAGCGAACAGGCGACTGTTCCCCATTTGTCTTTTTCTGCCTGGGTGGATCGACTCGTGGATTCTCTCTTGACGTATCCTTCGGAACCGGAGGCCCCATTGGCGGAGGACACGTTGGCGGCCGTCCGTGTCTTAACGATTCATAAAGCCAAGGGGCTCGAATTTCCTGTTGTGGTGTTGCCCGGATTGCATCAAAAGGCGTCCGGCCCGGATCGAGGGGCGGATATAACGTTTGACTGGATTAGTGGCTTATACGGCTGTACGCTTTCTCCCGTGTGGAACGCCGGGCAGGTCCCGCTGTGGGAAAAACACCGGATTCGAGAAGAAGCGGAGCAGCGGCGCGTGCTCTATGTCGGGATGACCCGCGCACGGGATCGATTAGTTTTATCGGGTGGAATTCTCGCCAAACGGGGCGGGGATAGCCTTTTGGGTCTTCTTCAACAGATTGCTGAAGGAGAATTTGGTAATCCCGAGCATGCGGTTGTGCGTATTGGAGGGGTTTCCATTCCTCATGCCGTTGTCACGCCAGGCGTATTGAAATCTTTACGGTCATCACGACCACCTTTAGAAACTGAGGGCGACATTGAGAAGGTGTTGTCTGCGCCACAATGGGGTGAACGTGAAGCGAGATGGCAACAGCTCAATCAGGCTGTTGCGTATAGCACTCCGTCTTTGCTCCATCGGGAGAGACCATCCCGAAACGGAGGTGAGAAGCAACAGATGTCAACTGGAGCCGGTCAACGTCTCGGGATCTTGATGCATCGGTTGCTTCAACGGTGGGACTTTCAGTGTGATCCCGGTAGTGTTCGAGGCTCTCTTGCCGATTTTTGTCAGCGGCATTTATCATGCGAATTATTGGTGGGCGATGTGGATGTGGTTAAAGAGCTGGAGACGCTCCTGGATCACTTTCTTCATTCTTCGGCCTATCGGGAATTACAGCGGGCGACTATCATCGGTCGGGAGGTTCCGTTTGCGGTTCCCTGGCCTACCACATTACAAGGAAATTCTGCCCCTCAAACCTGCGTGATGGAAGGGCTCATGGATGTGGTCTATGAAATCGATGGAGAAGTCTGGGTTGGCGATTATAAAACCGATCAAGTATTTTCTTCCACGGTGGCCAAGCGAGCAGAGGTCTACCGGGAGCAGGCTCATGTCTATGCGACAGCGGCGAGCCGGTGCTTGGGTCCTGTGGTCAAAGGGTGTAAACTCTTTTTTATTCGTGCCGGGGATGTGGTTCCGGTCGACCTGTGAACCGGTAATACTGTTTCATGAAGAACAACATATGACTAAGGAGGCATGTATGAATGGTTGGAGATCTATCATGATTGCTGGGATCTGTCTTATGGTGATGGGCGGGGTGGGGTGCGCCTCCGATAAGCCTGCTCCTCTGACAACCTTGGCCCCTCCTCCGAATGTAGATTCGCAAGTTTTACCGCTGTTCACTGAAGGCAACCGGCTCTTTCGCGAAGGCCAATATGAAGCGGCACGACAACAATTTCAGTCTGCCGTGCAGCAACAAGCCGATCTGGCGGAGGCACACTATAATCTCGCGCTGTCCATGGAACGAATGGGCGATCAGCCCGGAGCGAAAAAACATTATATTGAGGCCGCCAACCTCGCTCCAGGCAATAAGGTGATTTGGAATTCCCCACCTCTTCGGCGGTATGGCAATGTTCCCGACGCCCCCGTGAAGGCCACCTCGGCTCCGGTGATGCCGGGATTCGGGGGCGGGGCAACTCCTGGCGGCGGCGTTGGCTATTAACTCGATGTGGGGTTTGGTAAAGGCGTACAGAGCGAAACATCGAAAGGGCTAGAGGGTCTCTTTCAGAGGGTCATGCCTTTTTATAGCCACGGACAATCATGAACACCCCGAGCGCAATCATCGGAATGCAGAGTAACTGCCCCATGGTGACCCACTGGAAGATGAACCCTAGGTGACTATCCGGTTGACGGAAAAACTCCACAAAAAAACGAGCCACTCCGTAGCCACAGATGAAGGTCCAGAACATGGTTCCCGGTGGCGTGGACCAGCGATTGATAATCGTCAAAATCGTAAAGAGTGCGACCCCTTCCAATCCGGCCTCATAGAGTTGTGAGGGGTGTCGGCAGTCCGGGCCACCCTGGGGAAACACCATACACCACTCTACATCGGTCGCTCGCCCGAATAATTCCCCGTTAATAAAGTTCCCCATTCGACCGAATCCAAGGCCGATTGGGGCAGCTCCTGCCGCCAGATCAGCGATGGGTCCAACCGGAAATCCCCGTTTTTTGCAAAACAACCAGAGTGCGATGCAGGTTCCGAGCAGTCCGCCGTGGAATGACATCCCACCTTCCCAGACCGCAAAAATTTTGAGGGGATTTCCCAGATAAAAGGGAAGGTTATAAAACAGCACATATCCCAAACGCCCACCCAGAAAGACGCCGAAGGCGGCATAGACGATCAGATCGGACAATTGTTGCGGTGGGAGAGACACGTGTTTTGAGGCAGCTCTGGACTTGATGAGCCAATAGGCTCCCGCTAATCCCAGAAGATACATGAGACCGTACCAACGAAGCGCCAGCGGGCCAATTCGAAAAAAGACCGGATCAATGTCCGGGTAGGGAAGCCGTGCAAGGCTGGTGATGAGGGTGACAGGGTCCATGGATGTCAGGAGGCGGCCTGCCTCGTCTGACCAGAGAGGTGCCAGGCAAACATTAATGGCGTATGTGAAGGGTCACCGGATATTCTCGACCCGATGTTCAAGCGATATACCAGATTTCCCGGTAAGGGCAAAAAGGTATACAGGACTGAAATCTTGTTGAGTGTCGGGAAAAAGGTAATGGGCAAGGGTTTGTGCAGCAGAATAAGGTTGCCTTACACTAAAAGGGGCCAGACAAAATCATGAGTGTAATTGTATTCACAGCACTTCCTAACATAAATGCGGGTGAAAGAAAAGGTGGATTGGACGTAAGCGAAGATCTTTATCCTCGCGAGGGTTGTGGGCATCATGGCTGAAGCTGAATCATTTTCTCGATCGAGTGGCGCAGAAATCATATTGGACTGCATTAGTGACGGGGTCATTACGATTGACCTGCAGAAACGGGTCACCTTCTTAAATCGTGCGATGCAGACAATGTTGGGATATGACGTGGACGTGGCGGGCACCTTATTAGCCTGCGATGTGCTGGTCCAAAGCAATATTTGCTCGACAAAGGAATGTGTCCTGGAGCGGGCCATTCAGGGGGAACGGGTTTCTAACTTTGAGGCAGTGGTTCGCCGGCGGGATGGCACGCATGTGCCCGTGAGCATCAATACCGACTTTTTGTTGGACAAGGAGGGAAAGCTGATTGGCTTAATTGAAGTCATCCGAGATATCTCGCTGGTTCGTGAATTGAGTGCCAAAGAGGAGGAAGTCTCGGAACTCAAGCATCGCCTGGGGGAGCAGACGAAACTGGATAATATGGTCGGCCGCTGTCCTCGCATGCAAGACATTATGGCCAAATTGCCATCCATTGCCGCCTCAAAATCCACGGTCCTCATCACGGGAGAGAGTGGGACGGGCAAGGAGTTGATTGCCTATGCCTTGCACGCACATAGTCCGAGAAAGCGGGCTCCGTTTGTGGTCGTGAATTGTTCCAGTTTGTCTGAAGGGATTCTGGAAAGCGAAATTTTTGGGCATGTGAAAGGGGCGTTTACCAATGCGTATTTCGATAAGCCAGGCCGGTTTGAAGTTGCCAACGGTGGGACAATTTTTCTCGATGAAATCGGGGAGATGAGTGTTGCCACACAAGTGAAATTGCTGGGCGTGCTTGAGCGGGGACGATTTGAACGAGTGGGATCCAATGATACGGTCACGGTGGATGTGAGGGTGGTTGCCGCCACGA
>Ga0209536_100012455_pt1 | contig 12360 bp, 8 predicted proteins | sample DeeMarSeWOR28_12_FD_187461 | JGI IMG/M metagenome (GOLD analysis project Ga0209536, IMG submission 187461) | Marine sediment microbial communities from White Oak River estuary, North Carolina - WOR-2-8_12 (SPAdes) (version 2) | ecosystem: Environmental > Aquatic > Marine > Intertidal zone >...
GGCGTCGATCGTGAAGCTTACCGTCTCTATCACATCCTGTACGGTCACTGTCCAGTTTTCCGTATCGTTGTTGCCGTCATCATCCGTAGCCGTGATCGTTACTTCATATACGTTGTCTATATTCGCATCTGCAGGTGCCTCAAAGTCCCTGGCAACCATAGATACTACTCCTGTGGTTCCATTGATCGTGAAGTCAGCAGCGTCTGCTCCGCCTAAAGTGTAGGTAACATTTCCTATTGGGCTTCCTGTGATAGTTGGAGTCACTGAGGTATAGGCAGTGTTTTCATCTACTGTGGTGTTGGCGATGGCATCAATCGTAAAGGTCACTGTCTCGATCACATTTTGCACAGTGACAGTAATGTTTTCAGAATCAGAAAGGCCTCCAGCATCTGTGACCACAACAGTTATTTCGTAGACATTATCTGTATTCGCATCGGCGGGAGCTTCATAATTGGGAGCTGAGATAAACGTTAAAACACCAAAAGCATCAATATTAAAAAGAGATGCATCTGTTCCGCTAACATTAAATGTATGTGTGTCACCTACATCTACATCAGATACCGACGCAGTAGTTACCGCGGTAACATTCTCATCTACTGTGGCACTAGAAACTGTAATTACTGGCGGCTCATTTACATTATTAATACTTATGACTATTGCTTTTTCAAAAGTCAGGTTATCCAATCCATTGTCTGTGGTACGGATGCGAATAGAATAGGAAGTTTTCGTTTCAAAATCAAAGATTGAATTTGTTTGAAGTTCATTTCCAACAATCTGAAAGCTACTATTATCTGTATCTCCAGTACCTGTAACTAATGTATATGTATGTAAATCACCTGCATCTGTATCCGTAGAACTTAATGTTCCAACAGTGGTTCCGCTTACTTGATTTTCATCAACCGATGAACTTGATAAGGTAATGTTGATAGGTGCTGAATTGGAATTTATAAAAGTAAACGGATCTGATACGTTGTTATAAACAGTGGCAATTTCTTCATCACTTATTATGTTTCTTATAATTCGAATTTCATCCAGGCTACCTTCGAAATGTCGTTGAGCTCCCTGACCAGTTTTGCTACCACCTACCCCAAAAAGCAGATTGGTATCCCAACCAGTTCTATTTGTTCTGAAAGTACTTCCTGCATCCGTTCCTACCGAAACTCCGTTCAAAAACATTTCTGCTGAAGGAGAAGTTGACATATTGGATACAGTAACAACTACATGATTCCAGTTCGTAATATCTGTGAACGGAGTTTGTATACTGATAATATCAGTTGACACTTTCTGGTCCGTATTACCTAAATGAAAAGTTAAGTTATCGTCACCTGCTTTTCCATCAGGAAGAATATTTCCAAAACTGAGATTCATTTCCGGTGAAGTTGATGGATTCCCGTTTCCATATCCATCTCCATTGTTAATTCCCTGCCATAACATGTGATGAGCAAACGCTGTTACATCTGTCTTAAACCATACACTTATCGTAAAATTATTCTCAGTTTTAAGCTCGTTACTTGAGGTTTCTATATAACTGGCGTTTGCAACACTGAAAGATTCACCATTTGCCGTATTTCCTGTAATATCAGTCGTGTTATATGAAACTCCATCATTGTTATTAGTTGTAGCATCCAAATAATCATTATGTAAATGCCAGACTCCAATGTAATTAGAGTTCCAGGTGGCGGAGGTTGAGGGATCCGTACCTATGCTATTGTTACCATAGTATAAATAGATCAAGGTATTCACGGTTGCCGATAGTGAAGGAATTCTTACCCAGCCGACAAAAGTACCAGTGGTATTATTATAGCTTTCAATTTCAAAATCAAGGGTTGTCGTTCCATCCGATAAGGTAAAATCTACATCATAACCGTTGACATTTTCGACATAGCCGCCATTTGAGGTATGCGCTAAATTCGGATCTGTAAAACTTACCAACAGGGGATAGTCGGTAAGCGCGGTGGTTCCTGGCACTCTACTTTCGTTGACCTCAATAGGTTTTCTATAGCTATACCCTGTAAGCCATTGAGCATTTGATTGTATCGAAATCAGGAGTATACTCAGCGTTAATATAAATTTCGCTTTTGAAAAAAGTAAAATTTCATGACCCCCAAGGTTTAAAAATATACTCTTTATCAATTTTTGATAATGAGAATATCTTTTGTATCCTATAGTAGCCAAACCAAATTCCATAAATAAGTCGAATGAATATATAATTAATCCTTTAAAAAATATTGCATTTCTAAGACTTCATCCGATTTAATTATAGATAAGTAACCTTTACGTTATGTCATGTGGCCTAACAGCAAGAGTATTTTATAAAATCCTTGTCATTAAAATGCCTTTTAAGCAACATTTTAAAATTTTAAGGAATTGAAAAATAAAAGGTTGGGATACATTTTTATGGCTTTATTAATATGTAAATGCATTCTTAATCTACCCCTATTTATGCTTAAATCGTCAATTATGGAGATAATCAACTAAAAAGATGAATTGTGACTGACTTTATTATGATTATAATTTCCAGCTTCACATTGGGATGTAAGATTTACAATGAAATTCCTTTTAAAATAGAAGTTGGTAAGCCAAAAGGTGTTTAAAATCAAATAGAGATCCTGTTCTGTTGGTACATCAGGTATCGCACCTGGGACATCGTACAAGTGAAGTCTTATTCCTGATCGATTATCGCAAATTGGAAGGTATAAGAATTCATATAAATTCATTTGTTTTCGAAATTAATGGCAATGGCTCTACTGCGACAATAAAAAATAGATTTCATTAGAAATACACTTCTATGAAAGCTTTAAAAAATTAGGCGATTGATATTGAATTGAATAAACTTAATAAAAATAATAAAAATCTTGCTTATTGAAATTAAGTTTTCTATTTATGGCATCGATCATTGTAGTTTTCAAAACTTCATCCTGGCTAATCCAAAATCGTAATACAAAGATCTATAGCAGTTAACCATGCTGATAAAATTACCCCTCATTTTATATGAAAACTTCATCTGAAATTAGGAGATGCGGACTTCGACAAGGATGATTAAATTCCGACTAGGTAATAAAATACCTACAATGTTACACGATTTAGTTTGACCCATTTTCATTTAATCCTAACTTACTTTCCTAGTATTTTTGTTTCGAATGGCTGTTGTTTTTATTATTGGATTTGTTCAGGCTTTTTTTATTGGGTTAATCCTCCTAAATAAGAAGAATAAAAGTCTGTCTGACAAGATTTTAGCCTGGTGGATATTCTTTATTGGATTGCACCTTTTACTATTCTATTTGCACTACATAAATTATTATCAAAACCTGCCTTACCTGTTGGGCTTGGTTGTCCCGTTACCATTAATCCATGGACCTTTTCTATTACTTTATGTCTCCTCCTTAACTAAAAAGGAACAATTTTTTAACATGTTATTGATGATCCATTTTCTACCCGCTATCAGCTACTATCTCTTATTATCTCCAATCATGTTTTTGCCAGCTGAAGAAAAACTTCATTATGTATTTGAAGTGATGCCTACCGATCCTCCTAAATACGTAGCAATATACAGCTTCCTGATTAGTGTATCCGGCCCGGTATACATTGTATGGTCACTGGTTTTATTAAGAAAACATTTGCATAGCATTAAGAAAAATTTTTCATACACTGAAAAGATCAATTTGAAATGGCTTCGAAATTTAATATTTGGAATGGCCATTATTTGGCTAGCAGTGTTGATTACAGAATTTATAGAAGAAGAAATTGGTTCAGCTATCATATTTAGCACTGTCACTCTATTTGTATTTGCTATCGGTTATTATGGTATTAGGCAGGGTGTGATCTTTACTGACACATCGGAAGTGTATAATAATAGCAACAAAGAAAATAAGGAGAAATACAAGAAATCTCCACTTGATATTGAACAATCACAATCTTTGCTGGATCGCCTTTTGATTTTTATGGAAGATAAAAAACCCTATTTGGAAACTAAAATCACACTACCACAATTAGCTAATCAGTTTGATACTAATCCCAACTATCTTTCACAAGTAATCAATGAAAAGCTCCATCAAAATTTTTATGATTTTATCAATAAGTATCGGGTAGAGGAATTCAAAAAAAAATTAGTAAATGAAGGTGCAATGAATTACACTTTATTTGGACATGCTCAGGAATGCGGATTTAGCTCCAAATCCTCTTTCCATGAAGTATTTAAGAAACAAACAGGGCAAACCCCTTCTCAATATCAGGCCAGTTTACTAAACACCACAGATCACTAGTTGTTCCAGACTTACATATTCGGACTCTAATAGATAAAAAATTTCGCCCTTTGGCTATTGTCAACCGTTTGTATGGTCAAATGAATTAAAGATTTAATGATCAACACAAATTATCAATCATGAAAAATTTAAGTGAAATGAAAATCCAGATTAGTTTATTAGTGGTTTTATTAACAATCACATCTTCATCCATTGCCCAGGTTGGCGCGTGGGATCCAAAGCTAGAAGAAAAATCAGCAAAGACCATTTCAATATTTGAGGAAAAAAATGACAGTATGAAATCCTATTTTGAGGATTCTTTCGGATTTGTTGTTTTCCCTTCAATTGGTAAAGGTGGAATTGTTGTCGGTGGTGCACATGGTAGAGGAATCGTATATAAGAAAGGAGAAGTGATTGGTCAGGCAAAAATGACCCAAGTTACCGTAGGTTTTCAGTGGGGAGGGCAAGCGTTTAGCGAGGTGATTTTCTTTGAAAATCATGCTGCTCTTGAATCATTTAAGAATGGTAATCTTGAGTTTGCGGGGCAGGTCTCAGCAGTGGCAATTACAAAAGGTGCGTCTGCAGACATTGCTTACGAAAATGGTGTAGCTGTATACACCCTTTCTAAAGCTGGACTAATGTATGAGGCTTCACTTGGAGGCCAGAAATTCAAATTTTTACCAAAAGGTAAACAAATTAAGACAGATGAGAAAATTGTTGAAACTGAATAAAGGCATTTTAGAAAAATCGCATATAATATTTCAAAAGCCATCTCGCTTAGATGGCTTTTTGTATGTAATTGACATTTCTTGGGAGATGGATCATAATTAACCTACAGGTTTAAATAGATTAATTAAAAGAGATCAATCTTCTGATTTTTATAAGTTGAACTCTTTACAAATTATCATTTGTGAAATACACCTCATTATATATAAATACTACATCGGAAATCGTATGATGTAGACTTCTAAATGGTCTTTTGGAAATTAGGTTGGCATTGGATCCAAGCTTTCTGGCTACAGAATGGATCTTGGAGGTTTCCGGTGCTTCATGTAAAGCAAGAGGCGGAAGTACGGTTGGCAATCGCTTAGCCAGCATGGTTTTGCCTGAACCGGGAGGGCTTATCATGACGATGATGTATTATTTGAATATACTCATATTTGGATTATATATGACATATGCCCATGAGTTAGAGGGAAGATCCAGTAAATATCTTGACTGCCTTGCAACTTCCGTACCTCTTTTCGGAGAATAAATACAGCATTCCGATCACATGATGTACTATAGAAAATAATGTGATGATTGTCATTAGGATAGAAAGAAGGATGTGTATTTTTCAATGAATCTCAGGCAGAAATTTTGTATATTTATTCTACATCTACCCAACAAACATGGTTGTTTTGCTTGCACAAACATTTCAACCATTGAACCATTCTCCTCCACTGTAGAGTACTGTTACATCCAAGATCTATTCACTATTCCTTATTAAAAAATACCAAATAGCATGAAATTACCGATAATAAAAACATATCTACTACTTCTATTCCCAAGTTTACTGCTGGCACAGTCAGAAAATTCTTATGTGATCAACGCCGGAGGAGGAAATCTTCAAACAGGGAACATCGGGTTGACATATTTTATTGGCGATTACATTGATCTGGGCCAGGCAGAAGGTGTTGCAAGGCTCACCAATATTGAGGTGTATCCCAATCCAGTAAAGTCAATCCTGAAATTAAGCAGTCCTGAGCAACAGATTGATCGAATACAGATTTATAGTGTCAATGGAATTGTACTCTTTGACAAGAAAATGGTCAGCAAAGAGCTGGACTTTTCAGCATATCCTCCAGGCATTTACCTGCTCAAATTCGAGGGCAGGGAAGGCATTGAAGCCGGATCAATAAAAATCATCAAACAATAAATCCAAAAATCATGAATAAAATCATAAGCTTTTTGCTAGCAAATATCATGTCGATATCAGTCATTTTTGCCCATGTTCCGCAGGCCTTTAACTATACCGGAATTGCCTACGGCAGTAACGGGAAGGTGATTTCCAACCAGGATATTTCTGTTTTGGCAGAAATATTGGATGGCAGCGCGGAAGGCCCTTCCGTTTTTTCTGAGATCCACTATGTGACTACAGATAATAAAGGATTTTTCAGTATCCCGGTGGGAGGAGCGGACAACAGTTTGCCGGAAGGATCCCTGGGAGGTATTGAATGGGGAGATGCTCCTAAATGGTTGGCCATTTCCATAGATCCAAAGGGAGCAACCGACTTCCAGTTGGTGGGCTCGGTGCAGCTGCTTTCTGTTCCCTATGCCCTGCATGCTGAATCTGCCGACGGAATTTCCGGAGATGCGGGGTATTTTGCCGATGGCGGCGAGGCAGCCGAAGCCGATCGCACGTTGGGGAACACCAATGATTTTGGCCTTGGTATCATTACAAATGGTCAAACCAGACTGCACGTGACGAATGAAGGAAATGTGGGGATAGGTACCGCTGATCCGTACCGTAGATTTGAGTTGGTCACAGACCAGGATGTATCCACCATTACAGCAACTACTTATAGAGCTTCTATGTTTACCGCTGGTTTCTTCAACGGAAGAGGCGCACGCGGCACACAAGCGGAGCCACTACCAGTGCTTGAGCATGATTGGCTGGCTACTTTTAATGGTAATGGATATGGATCAACCGGATTTTCAACATTTTCACGGGCACGAATAGGTATGCGAGCAGCAGAAGATTGGACGGATGAAGACCAGGGAACCTACATAATTTTTGCGACAACTCCTACTGGAGGCACCCAGGTAACTGAACGCATGAGAATCACAGATGATGGAAGGGTGGGCATAGGAACGGAATATCCTGATGTGGATTTTGAGATTGCCACAGACCAGGCTACCTGCCAAATGACAGCAACCACGTACAATCCTTCGGGATTCACCGCGGGTATGTTTGAAGGCAGAGCTGCTCGCGGTACGCAGGAGGACCCGCAGCCGGTACAGGAAGGGGATTGGCTGGTTACATACAATGGCAATGGTTTCGCACCTAGTGGCTTTCCAAATCATTCGCGTGCAAGGATAGCTATGCGTGCCGCAGAAAATTGGACAGATGATGCCCAGGGTGCCTATATGAGTTTTTGGACCACACCTGGCGGCACAACATCTCGGACAGAACACATGCGTATTACTGACCTGGGGAACATAGGCATCGGAACAACAGATCCACAATCCACACTGCACGTCGATGGCGGGATACAGGTGGCTGATGACCTGGATCCCCCGACTCCCAATAAAGTGGGTACATTGCGGTACCGCGCTGAGCCCAATGCATCATTTGTTGAAATGTGCATGCAGATAGGTCCCGGCGCCTACGCCTGGGTATCGATAAAGCAATTTTTGTGGTAAAGGCTGATCTTGAAAATTTGTAAGCAGGGGATCATCATGATCCCCTTTTTCTATTAAATCCGAAATTAACATTAACTAGCTAGAATGATGATTGACGAATTGAAAGTCAACAAATTACTGCTAACTCTTGTATACCTAAAAGGTGATTTTCAATGGTCAGACTCAGATGCTTGCGATCAGAATCCCCGCCGTCATGGCGTTTATTCTGCTTGTGCGTGAACTGTTCTTGCCAATCCAAAATTAGCAATTACACAGCCCACTGTAAACCTTCAGCAAAAAGTGGACTGATTTAGGGTAAAGGTTAAGAGATAGTTAATACCTTTCATTCTGGATTGAAAGGTAATTCTTGAGCTGGTTTCCGATAAACGTCAAACTTGAAATTGGACTATGCTAATTTGTTCTGTCTAATATGACCACCCTTGACATGTAGCCAACATGGACAAAAAAATACCTGAAAATGACGCCTTTTAAAAATAACCTGATGCTTCACTCAAAGTAACCTGATACTTTACCCGAAGTAACCTTTTACTTCACCTCACGTAACTAATTACTTTTACCCGACCAACCTATTACTTTGGCGATTTTAAAAGGTTACATCAAATGATGGGAAAAGTTGGTGGAATTGACGTATCAATGTTAATTGAGCATTGAATTCTATTTTAAGGGGAAGACGATTCGATTGAACTTAACGAGCGAGCTGCCAAGTGATAACGAGCAGATCAAACTAATATCTTAACAGCTTGGTAATAGCAACCTATGGCATCAACACTGTTGGCAGTACCTTATCTAAGGATCTTGATGAGCAGGCGGGATAGTTGCGAAAGACGAGATCCATATGAGATGACTTATTAGTATGTTTATTCTTTGTCATCTCGCAGCATAGCGGAGAGATCTTGGGTTAAAGAAATAACCTGAGATTCTGACATCTCATAGTATAATGGAGGCCTGCCTGCCCTGCCTCGGCAGATGGGCGATGACGAATACCTAATTTCTCTGCTGTATGAGGTACGCCTCCGGCAGATAATTTTCAAACATCACCTATATTTTTGCACCTCAAGGATTATGAATAAATCATTAGATCCCCCCTGAACTGTAGTAAATTAAACGGAGATGAGTTAATTCATATGAGTATCCTGGTCTGTGGGTCATGGACCAAGGAGTGGAGTAAATACACATTTCGTTAGAATTCGACTAAACATGTGCATTACTAAATTGGACTTGTTGAGTGTAAGACGCAAACAAGAGTATAGAATATTTCACACGCATAACACTTCGCCAAATACGAGCCAGCAGAAATCGAAAAAAATGGGAATTGCATTATTTCTTTATTGTTTCCCTAAATGCCAATTGTTATCATTGTTACGCGGAAAGGCTGTAATGAGAGTGATAGGATTATAGCATGAGTAGAGCATCAAAACAATGCATATAAATAAAATATACATAAAAACCTGGGCTGCTCTTAAGCCTTATGAGAAACAAGCAAAGACTGATCTATATTATTTAAAGATATGCAACGAGGTAAAACAGGCGATTGTAAAGAATCCAAAATCATTTTCTCTAAATATTTTTTTGGAACCTGAAGAGATTGATACCCTTTGTTGCTTTCTCACCTCCTATTTTGAAGACGTGATTTCAGGTACAAACATCTGGAATTCCTTTGTTCGTATGCATCGCCGTTTGTATGATAAGCCTATCCCATTTTATGACACCACTGAGTATTATGATGAAGAAGTAAATATTCAGGATGTTAGTTGCTTAATTTGGTATTTTCTAAATACCGTACAAGATGAAGAGTTCATTGCACCGCTAAATGATTTTATTCTTGCTGCTTCGGAAGATGTTTTTGAGGTATTTGATAAAGCCTGGGAATATGCGCCTGAAAATGACCTCATAAAGACGCTCTATTCGATAGATGATAATGAGACAAATTTTTATACTGCTCGCAGTTTGATTGATACTTTATTATTCAATACATACTTGTTTTTACCGGACACTGCCACTGATCTGTTGATAAAAGAAAATGAAATCATTGAAGAGAGTAGAGATGATGAAAATTTACTGAGTTACCTAAATGATAACAGGGATAATCTCATTCACAACGCACATACAAGGTTACTCGGATTGAGAGGTGGCGAGTGGGTTTCAGAAATCCTTACAGAACAACACCCTTTGAGCAAGCATTTTAGGAACTTATCTCCTAAAATCACCGGTTATTTCCTCTACAAAGGACAGGATGAGCAAGGTATATTCATAGAACATATTGCCTCCGGAATGGAATTCACCATGACCAAAAAATCCTTTGATCATTATGAATCATTGAATGAAATAGATACTATACTGTTTATGGGCATTGTGAAATGGATGGGAGAATGGTGGTTTTCCGGAATCTTTTTTTCGACATCATTCAGTGCTGACCTGGTATTGGATGAAAAGAACTCGATCAGCAGCAGAAAAGTAGTCAATTTTCTTGATAATGAGGAAAATGATTTAAAAGAGATTTTGGAGGAGCAACTAAAAGCTTTTAAAGATTTTAACCATGGTTCCCAGATAGCCTTTATGAATGCTAATCAGATTGATTCATACCTTGCTAAATTCCTGGAATATTACAATAAATCACTTGGTAAAACAGAAGAGGAATATGAAGATGCAAAGAAAAGGGCCAGAAAAGAGGGATACTTTGGCAACAAAAACAAAAAATCTCACTTTGAAGATAGCCAGGAACAAGCCTTAGTCTTTTTCAATCCCAAAAGCGGACCGGAAATTGGTTTGGCCATAACCAGTGCATTTCCCGATGACCAAAATCCGTTTTATAACGAAGAAGAAAGTAAAGACCATTTCATCTATCTTTTGCTGGCGGAAGAATTGTCTCCCGAGCTTGTTAGATTTTGTATCGAAAATTACAAAGAAAAGCTTCCTCTATTTAAACATGCCATAGGTAGGAATTATATGGAAAATCTGGATTTCATATTGCGTTTTAGTAAACGAAAGAATTATCATTCAAAACCGGAAATCACTTTAACAGGAAGAAATTATCGTAATGATTTAGAAGATTGATGCTGATGATTTTTAAAACGATTAGCACGATTTTGAAGATGATCACAAACGTTTGAAAAAAGTTTGCTGGAAGTATAATTTAACCCGAAATCAATGCCGTTTAGTTAAGCCTAGGTCTTATAATTTTGAGCAAAGACACAATGATATCCTTTATCAGATTTTCTTGGATTTGCTTGACCTCTTCTTGAATATTCATTTCCCCGGCTCAGCGTCTCCTGAGCGGAACTAATTATTTGCATATTGCGAGGTATACACTCACCACCGGCTCCTTCAGGGAGGGGAGTCAGTGGAAGGTGGCTTCTTGAGGAGGATTAAAGGTTCTTATTTTGACATCTCGCAGCATAGCGGAGAGATCTTGGGTTAAAGAAATAACCTGAGAATTCGACATCCCTTAGTGTAACAGAGACCTGCCTGCATCGCTTTCTAGTAGCTTTCGTAGCCGCTAAAGCTGTTTGCGAACGTGGTCAGCGGCGCTAAGCCGGCAGGGATCCAGAGAGGAAGGAATGAGCTTAAGATTTCTCCAGTCTCCCGACTTGTCGGGATCCTTACGAAATAACAAATAAGATTCATCTCGCAGCATAGCGGAGAGATCTTGGGTTAAAGAAATAACCTGAGATTTCGATATCCCGTAGTGTAACGGAGGTCTACCAACCCTACCTCGACAGATGGGCGATGACGACACCTTTTTTCCTCCTTCTGATTTGATCTGATTCATATGAGTCCGATATTGAGATACCCTATAAAGCATCCATGCCTAACGTCCTGCGCGTCAGCCGCATCGCGACATTTCCGAAATTGACTTCAACAAGTTAAATGTAACGCAGCTACCACATGCTCTTCTTCGCGTAATTGGTTGTACCGAGTGCACGCCTCGCCGGTAGGAAGTGCGATCAGTTCAATTCCAACCTCTTCGATCTCTGCCCGCGTGGCTTCTGGTACATGCATACGACTGTAGGATCCCAGACCGACGATGAGAACGCTGGGTTTATGACTCATCTCTTCACCTCGCTATTGCTTCCACAAGGTTATATGCACGTTTGGTGCCAAGTCGGAAAAACCATGTGTCGTACCCCAATAAAGCCAATGAATACAGTCAGATAGAAGTAACAGCAGTTACGGCTTACGGCGCGGCAAAGGCATTATTGGCCCGGCCGAAGTACAGGAAATGTATACAGCGTTCCGGAGGGTTTTCAGAAAAAGCCAGTAATTACAAGAGCATGGGTACTTGATGGAGGTGTATATAAGTCATATACAGCGTATAAAAAACTGGCCGCTCATTGCAGAGCGGCCAAATCGAGAAGATATTGATGCAGCTTGAACGGCTGCAAAGATGAAGCTAACACGCCCCGACTTAGCAGGGGCTTAACAAAGCTTAGAGGAACCTTAATGCAGGCCTGGATGGCCGGGCGCGAGTGCGACTAAAAAAACCGGGCCCGCGGGCCCGGTTTCTTAAGAATGATGCGTCGATTACTTGGTCGGCTGTTCTTCGTGGCAGTTCAGGCAGTCGACTTCCATTTCCGTCACGCCGTCGGCATGGGGGATGGCATCGATGTAGGTGTGGCAGTCGGTGCAGGACCACATTTCATGGGCTTCCGCGAAGAAACCGCCTTCCGGGTTGTGCACCTGTGGCATGTCCGGGTTGGACGGCGGCGAACGGTCC
>Ga0209536_100012456_pt1 | contig 12359 bp, 14 predicted proteins | sample DeeMarSeWOR28_12_FD_187461 | JGI IMG/M metagenome (GOLD analysis project Ga0209536, IMG submission 187461) | Marine sediment microbial communities from White Oak River estuary, North Carolina - WOR-2-8_12 (SPAdes) (version 2) | ecosystem: Environmental > Aquatic > Marine > Intertidal zone >...
TAGTGCTCGGCATGATGCATGCCATTGAACCAGGGCATGGAAAGACCGTTGTTGCCGCGTATCTTGTGGGCTCGAGAGGACGTAATCTTGATGCCTTATTGCTCGGACTCGTTGTCACATTCACTCACTCCTTCAGCATTATTGTCCTCGGTGTTCTTGCAAAGGTCTCATCAAGGTATTTCACTGACCAGGTGCTCCACGCATATCTCGGTTTATTTGCAAGCATGCTTATTTTGGGCATTGGCTTGTGGATGCTGAAAACAAGATGGGCTGCCCTGAGGAATCCATCGATAGCTCATCATCACGGGCAACATTCCGATTCTCATACACATAATCATGATCACCATCACAATGACAACGAGAATGCTCACCACATGCACCATGAAGACAAGCCACCGGGTTTGGTCGGGTTGATACTTCTTGGCATTTCGGGTGGTATTGTGCCATGTCCTGCAGCACTTGCTATTCTCCTTGCCTCAGCGTCTGTTGGAGATATCGGGAAGGGACTTGCTCTTGTGATTATATTCAGCGTAGGGCTTGCTTTTTCCCTTGTTGTCATTGGGCTTGTTGTTGTCAATAGCGTCAGGTTTGCACAGAGATTCTTAGACACGAAGAAATTTATAGCGAAGATATCATTTGCCAGTGCAGGGATCATAACGATGATCGGAGTCTTTACACTCTACTCGTCGTTGCGTCACTTTGGAGTTGTATGAAAATAAAAATATTTATTCTTATTGTTATGCTTTTGATTCCAGCCTCAGGATTTGCACATCCTGAATCAGGATTTTTGCCTGATGCCATTGCAGAGATGGAATATAAGATTGTTCTCGATATAAATCCAAAAGATATTGATACAAGAAATAAGCTGGGCATCGTTCTTTACAGAAAGAATAAGCTTAAGGAGGCAGAGAAAGAGTTCTCAAAGGTTTTAGAAGTATCTCCAAGAGACTTTGATGCGCATGACGGTATGGGGCTCGTTAAGAATAAACAAAAAAAATATGAAGGAGCAATTACATGGTTTAAAAAGGCAATAGCGATTTCAGATGAGGATACCATGGTGCATTATCATTTAGGATTGACCTATGAACTGATGGGCAAATTCGTTGATGCTGAAAAAGCCTATAAAAAGGCGTTAGAAGTAAATGACTTACTGATACAGAGGGGCATAAATAAAGAATTAGAGATAGAGAAAAAAAGCACGGTGGTTTCTGCACTCCAGTCCTTACAGAAAAAGATGGGTTCTGCAAAAGTGAGAGAAGAATGAAAAAGTCAATTGTCTTCATTTTACTTATTCTTATTGAACTATGACGAATTTAAAACGATTTTTATTAAAGTTTATAAAAATAATTTACTTACGTCAAAACTGTGAGAAATTGAGCTATAAGTATTTTAATAAATTACTGAAAAACGTGAAATAAATTCTAGTAAAACATCGTCTACATTGTCTACTGTGTTCTGTACTATGCATATATACTGTTTTTTATTAATTTCATCGTACCAGGTTGAGATGTTTATATATACAAACTCATTCTCCATTATAGTTTTATATTTAGAATATATTATATTGTTGTCGCCTATTTCCAATTCTTGATAACCAATATATTCTAAAATCAAACCAATTGATGAATTAGCATTATCAAGGGTTTTTATTAAATCAGGCTTAGAGTCTAATCTGTCCCAGCTAAAAGAGATTAATGTATTATCGTCCGAAGCTGAAGCTGTTAATATACCAGACTCATTTGTTGCCGTATTATCATATAGACCACTTGAGTGTACTATATATCTTTGAGGAAGTGTAAATGACATTTTACCAATAAGAATGCCGGAGATATCCATAAACTCTGTTGGGATATTTTCGTGGATTGCACCGAGGTTGCCAAGGAATTGAAGTTGTACGGTGCCGGCCAGGATTTGCTCTCCGACGCTTTCTCCGGTAACGTGAAAGGTTTGGGCCCAGGTGTGGCGGAGATGACCATTGAGGAGCGCAAGAGTGAGCCGGTGATTATCTTTGCCGCAGACAAGACTTCACCTGGTTCCTGGAATTTCCCTCTCTATAAGATGTTTGCGGATCCGTTCAACACAATCGGATTGGTCATCGACCCGTCCATGCACGAAGGTTTTAGCTTTGATGTGCTCGATATTTTCGAAAACAAAACTGTGACCCTGAATTGCCCGGAGGAAATGTATGATTTGCTCGTGCTCATCGGTGCATCAGAGCATTACATAATCAAAGGTGTGCGTAAGAAGACCGGTCAGATTGCGGCAGTCACTTCAACTCAAAAGGTCAACCTCATGGCCGGACGATACGTGGGTAAGGATGATCCAGTGATGATTGTGCGCTGCCAGAGCGGATTGCCAGCAGTGGGTGAAGTATTGGAACCATTTTCGATGTCCTACATGGTAACCGGTTGGATGCGTGGTTCACATTGGGGACCATTCATGCCGGTTTCGGTTGAGGATGCGAATCCTACTCGTTTCGATGGTCCGCCACGGGTCATTGCGCTCGGATTTCAGGTAACGAACGGCACTTTGATCGGCCCACGTGATATGTTTGCGGATCCGAGTTATGATCTGGCGAGAAATCAAGCCAACGAAGTGGCTAACTATATTCGCCGGCATGGGCCCTTTGAACCGCAGCGACTGCCTCTTTCCGATATGGAATATACTACATTGCCTCAGGTGCTGAAGAAGCTGAAAGACAAGTTCAAGTAGGGTCGCAAAAGCGAAACCACAATAGATTCGTCAATCTAGGAACCATTACTCTGTTGTAGTGGACCATTCAATATGCTCTTAACCTTACTTTTAATGATCGGTCAGATATTCGACCCTGGTGCAACCGGGTACACATTCGTAAAACTTGGGGTAGGTGTAAGGCCTGTAGCAATGGGTAATGCTTTTACTGCCTTGAGTGATGATGGAAACGCTGTTTTCTGGAATCCTTCTGGCCTGGGTATTGTTGGAAGCTATTATGTGGCCGGTATGGTAATGAATCATTTGACCTTTTGGGATTACTACAATCTCACCTCAGCAATTCCGATCGGTGAGAACGACGCGGTCGGTCTTGGGTTATCATACTTGGGTGCCAGCGATATTGAATACTCAGAACGGGGCGATGAGCTGGGTGAATTCACGAATTCAGATATGCTACTCAATGTGGGATACGGTCGCTCATTTGGAAGACGCAGCAATATCAGTCTCGGCGCATCCATCAAAGTTGTGCGTGGTCAGTTGTATAAATACAGCTCGTATGGAGTGCTTGCTGATCTTGGACTGCTCCTCAATCCGATTAAATATCTCTATTTCGGTACGGTTCTCAAGAATCTCGGAACGCCACGCCGGTATATTGATAAATACGAATACCCGCCCGTGAATTTTCGACAAGGTGTAGCAGTTAAACTGCCGATTCAGGAGAATCAACTGGCTTTGGGGTTTGATGTCTCCGTATATCCTGATTTGAAGCCGACATTTTCTGTGGGTGGCGAAGTGCTTATCCGAGCCCCTAGTATATTGGGGTCATCGAACCAGAAGAGGATAACCGGTTTTGCCGTAATGGCCGGGTATCAGTCCGGATATGGTGAGGGTACTTTCTCCGGCCTTTCGTTGGGTTTTTCTGTCGAATTGTTCGTCACGGAAGGGCTCTATCTTGATATCGGCGCCCTGCTGCTCTCATATGGCTATCTTGGGACATCTGAGCGTATCGCCTTAGGACTGAATTACGTGCCCAGTCCAAGGCGCGCCAACAAATAGAGTAGTCCGAACGAGCGTTCCAAATCATAAACCCATGCGCGCCAGCTGAAATGGTGCCGTTCATCTGACTGAACACATAGTCTGCATTGAAATTCTCGGCACGGTATTCGAAGCTTTGAACGAACGGTATCACGCTGGCTCCGGGCGGTAGTATACGAAAAGCCCTCTTCACCGAATCAAAATAAATCCAGTAATTACGCCAGTTTTCAGTCTCTTCATTTTTGAAGTTGCGAGAGAAGTGTGATGGATAGAGCATCGGATATAATACATCGATGAACTCACCAAGCCGCTCGAGGTCTTGCCCTTCAGTTAGGAGCTTTTGCCAAATCGAAAATCCGAAGACACATATGCCAATTTCGGCGTCTATCTCTTTTCTGATTTTTTTTAGGAAACGTGTTATTGCGTCGACCCGAGAACCTTTCACGTGTGTGAGTCTGATCCGTGCAACGTCGCCATCAGTAGGGAATCGGACATAGTCATAAGCAATCGACTTGATGCCGAGGTCTACGATTTCTTTCGTGACGGCGAGCAGATAGTCATGAACTTTTTGATTAAACGGATTCGTCCAAGCCATGCTTTTGTTATCGCACCATATTTCGCCGCTGTCGTCTCTTATCCCAAATGTCTTGTAGCGTGAGAGGTAGTTATCACGAAAACAGACAATTCTGGCAATCAGTTTTAGGTTATGTTGGGAGGCACACTCGACTAAGTGATCAACGTCGATGTGTCTTTTTATTGCACCAATTTTCTTGGCCAGTTCTAGTTTTGAGTCGTAGGTGAGGAAACCATAGTCGCTCTTAAAGTCAACGACGATAGCGTTTATCAACCCGGAATCAGCTTTAGAGAATATCTCTTCTAGGTAATCCAAGCGGTTTGCCTGGTAAGGATTCAGATAGACGCCCCGGATGATGCTATCGGTTGCGGAGTAGCATTGCACCAAGAGGGCAAGTACTACACAAAGGTTCATTTTTCCTGCAATATTTCTTACCGATCCTCACAAGCAGGGCATGATATTCATTGTAAAGATTGGTGCTTGCGGGCAGATTTTGTTCAATTGTTTTCTGGATGGAGTCATAAGGTGAGTTGTAGTCGATTAGATTGTGTCGCGAAAAGATTCTGCGGGTGTAATTATCGACCACGAATATCCGCTTGTTGAGTGCATAGAGTAATATCGAATCGGCAGTTTCTGGACCGATTCCCGGAATAGCCAATAACTCCGCTCTCAGGACATGCGTTCTCTTCTGGGACATTTCATCCGCGCTGCCTCGATATTTTGTGGTGTAATAGTGAAGAAATGCGTGCAGATATTTTGATTTCATGCGGTAGAAGCCTGAGGTCTTTATCAATTGCGGTAGTCTTCGATAATTTGTGAGCAATTTCCTTGGATTCATGAGATTGGCAGCTCGTATCCTTTCGATTGCGGTGCTGACGTTTTGCCAATTGGTATTTTGAGTAAGTATGGCCCCGACCATAATCTCGAAAGGCGTTTCACCTGGCCACCAATGCTGAGGGCCAAATGTCTTGAGTAGTGTTCTGTAAATCTTAAGGAATATTGTATTCGATGAGGTGATATTCACTCGCGGCTTCCTGGAATCTGACCATGCCTATTCCGGGCGCGTAGTATTCCGTCACCTCGTTCGTGTCGGCGATCACGGTGTCCGGCGTGGTTATTGATTCAATGGTCGTTAAGTTTATCTCGTAGACGTTACCATAGCCTGTTTCATCGGCGTAACCTACGACGAGGCCGGTAAGCTCGTACACGGCTTTTATCAATTGGCTGGCAACATAGATTGAATCGGATAGGAGGTGCTGGTAGGCATTACCCTCTATTAAAGGAAGTTCAATCCTAACAACAAAATTCTCCATTACCGTGTGATCACTGCCTGCGTGGTTGTATACCGTCCTGATATATTGAGATACTGCATCGTCGTGCTTCACGAGATAGGCTGGAACACCGTTATAACTCACGGGAAAACACGGTACTTGAAGAATTGTATCCTGAGGTTCAACCTCAACCAATACCGTATCGCTCTGGTTGGCATATTGCCACCAAGAGCCTTCACGCAGCGGGAAGTAATCTTCCGCTGCCCTTTGGACAATGTTGTTTTCGGTACAGACCAACAGCAAGAAAACAACGAGTAAGACTCTATATCCCATATGCAATCCCCATTCTTAGACCGAGGAACCCAGCATGCTCCTTGAAATCAGTCAGACCATCATAATACACCTTAGGGTAAATGCGCAGTCGATTGATCTTGAAATTGATAAGAGCCCCGATCGTATAAGCAGCCGCAAAACCTGTCTCACTACTCTGGTTCAAGCCCCGGTTGATATAATCCCCACCGACCGCCAGTACCGGTGAGATCAGCCAATTACCCTTGTACATTCCAAGACGCAACCCCGTGGCATTTAGTGTATAGCTTGGATTGTCACCCGTAAGGAATGACGTCTGTACGGAGAGCGTTAGATCAACAATCCCCATATTGCGGTCGGCACATAGCGAGACAGTAGTGCCCGTATGAATGTTTTGAAAACCGACCGCCGGGATGTTATAGCCACCTTCGATGCCTATTGATATGGCAAACAGCATGTACACAAACATGTTTTATCATATATGATAATATAGTTATGTCAAGCTTCTTCTTGAAGGAGAGTCAATATAAATCAAATATCCGATAGGTAGCGCTTAATTGACTGAGGATGATAATTCAGTATAATACTCCATGAAAGCAATTGTTTTAGACGAGCAAGGCGGACTCGAGAGGAACCCACTGCACCTCAAGGACGTGCCGATCCCCGAGCCCGGAGCCCGCGAGGTGCGCATAAAGGTGAACGTTTGCGGCGCATGCCGTACAGATTTGCATATCGTGGAGGGAGAATTACCCGCACACAAATTACCCTTGATACCCGGTCATCAGATAGTCGGGCAGATTGATGAACTGGGTGAGAAGGTCACAAGATGGAATGGCGGTGAGCGGGTCGGGGTTCCTTGGTTGTATAAAACATGCGGTGTATGCAAATACTGCCGACGCGGTCAAGAAAACTTATGCGAGAAAGCCATATTCACCGGCTACCACGTAGATGGTGGGTTTGCCGAGTATGCCGTAGCACCCGAGGATTTCGTTTATCCTCTGCCTGAGAACTACTCAGACCTGGAGGCCGCGCCGCTTTTGTGTGCGGGCGTCATCGGTTACCAGGCTTTTCATGCTACAGGCCTTAAAGGTGGGGGCAGACTCGGTCTTTTCGGATTTGGCTCCTCAGCGCACATAGTCATTCAGGTGGCGTTACATCGTGGGTTTGAGGTTTATGTTGTATCGAGAACCGAAAAAGAATTGGAGTTGGCGAGAAGACTTGGTGCAAAGTGGACCGGGCATATCGACGACGATATGGGAATCTTATTGGACGCGGGCATTGTCTTTGCACCAAGCGGTCAGTTGTTAGTAAAATCTTTGGCAAAATTGGACAAGGGCGGTAGAATAGTATCAGCTGGTATCTACACGACGCCGTTACCGGGGTTTGATTATTCTCTGATCTATCCTGAGAAGTGTCTGACTTCGATCGCGCATACGACGCGTGATAATGTACGAGCATTCTTGAAAGTCGCCTCGGAGTTTAAGATAAAGACACATGTTAATGTCTACCGGTTGGGGGAGGTTAATCAGGCCCTTCTGAACATAAAGAATTCGAGAGTATCGGGCTCAACGATATTAAAGATCGAATGATTTTTCGATCTCCGATTATATCAGCTATTCTAGAATGATAAGCTTCGTTGTTTCAGCATTGTGACCATAGCACAATCTGACAAAATAGATCCCATCGGCAAGTTTATCACCAAATACATTCTTACCGTGCCATGTGACATTATGAATGCCTTGATCGTGGTGTTTACTGGCTACAACGTCAACGGGTGAGCCTAGTATGTCGAAGACGATTATTGATACATGGCCGGCCGTTGGTATGGAGTACTGGATAAGCGTATAATCTCTGAATGCGTTTGGTTTCGCCTCTATCCATAGATCCTGCACTGGGTGAAATACTGAGTGTTCGGCGATACCGGCGCCGAATACACCAAGCATATTCGTGACCAGCTGTTCCCAGACGCTAGCGGGAACTGGAAGCCTTCCGTCAATGGTCCAGTAACTGGCGATCGAATCGTCTCTCAAGATGCCGGGATAGAAATTATGGTCAGTATCCTTTACGATACGGTGGGCGCTTGTGCTGGGTATGAGTTCGTCCGGGTAGAATACTATGGTCGATGCATAATCGGCAGTGATGAAGAATTGTGGACTCGCAGCTTCAACTAACCCCTGAATGTGTGTTGACACTACATTTATGATGTCTGGTATGTAATCAGCGAGACCGAAGTTATTTTGAAGAAAAGTAATTGGTACCCCGCTGTATGATGCATCCTGGGCAATGAACCAAAATTTACCTCCGGAAGCTATGTAATCCGTGATGTTAGCCTGGTCGACAGCCGTCAACGTCGGTGAGAGGGGTAATGGTTGTCCATAGTGATCATAATTGTTCCAGATGACTAGGTTATAGGCTTGCATTGTTTGGAGATCCGGGCCAACCTGGTATTTATCAGTTGTCGGACCGAACCACCCGAAGTTACCTGAACCATAGAGATTTGTGAGCAGCGTGTGCCAGAGTGAGTCCGGATGTGTTGCCGGGCCAAAACCAGCGTTGTCTTCGACGAACAAGACATTGCCTTGCCGTGCTGATACAATGGGAATTTGGCTGTGCGGCTTAGTATTTGCCTTAGAATTACATACTGCGTATTGGAATGCTAGCAGAATGAGTATCATGTTGTTTGATTATTGATACACATGATTACCACTTCATAGACACGATTATCGCCTATGTGGCAGCTGAAAGCAATTTCTCTATGCTGCTGATTGTTTTCCCGAATTTTCTTATCATAGTGAAAGACTTCTTCCCACGTGCCATCGATTCTTATACGCTTGGGGTGTGTATACAACTCACCTCCTGAGTACCATTCGACTGCAGCATCACGGTCCAGGATCTCATTTCCGCGGCGCAGTTGCACCCTCGAACTTTTCACTCTTTCAGTCCAGTGCGTGCGTAGGATTCCATGATCTGTTTTTGGACAAAGAAGTACATTATTATGAGTGGTGCGGTGATGAATGTCGAAGCGGCGCATAACAAGGGATAATTGGTCGATTCAGCCTGCGCAAAGTATGCTAAGCCAGTTTGCACCGTGCGCATGGAATCTGAGTGGGTTACGATCAAAGGCCATAAGAATGCATTCCAGTTTGATACGATTTGGAAGATGCCAATCGTAATGAGAACCGCCTTGGATAACGGCACGACGATGCGGGTAATGATTTGGAACTGATTCAGTCCATCGATTTTAGCTGCGTCGAACAGCTCCTGGGGGATTGTCTTGAAGTGCTGCCTCAGCAAAAAAATGGCGAAAACATTTGCGCTCCAGGGAATGATTAGGGCAAGGAATGTGTCAATCCAGCCGAAACGACTCAATATCACATAGGAAGGTGCAAGATAGACCGGCACCGGGATCATCATCATAGCAAGGAAAAGCGTGAAAAACAGATCACGTCCCCAAAATCTCAATCGGGCAAACGCATAGGCGGCGAGGATCGAGGTTATGAAAACAAGGCAGGTTGTGCCTGCCGTCATGATGATTGTATTCAGGAAATACCTAGAAAAGTCAACTTGCCTAAATGCTTCAAGATAATTCGAAAACATGAGTACCCGAGGAAATATCGTCGGCGGGAACTTTAGCGCCTCTATCTGGGTTTTCAAAGATGTGGATATCATCCAGAAGAAAGGCAGTAGCATCCAGAATGCGCCAAGGGCGAGCAATATATGAACAGGATATTTCTTATTCATAGTGCACACGCCGTTCTATAAACTTTTTCTGAAATTGAGTCAGGATGAAGATAATTATGAAGATGACAAATGCGATAGCATTTGCATAGCCTAAATTCCATAATTTGAATGCCTGTTCGTATAAGTAGAAAACAACGAGTTTGGTAGTGCCCAAGGGCCCACCTGGAGGTTGGGTCATAACGTATACTGGGGTAAAAATATTGAAGGCAAATATTGATTGGGTGATTAAGAGGTAGAAGATGGTCGGTGAGATGAGTGGTATCGTAACATGTCGGAATGTTTTCCAGGTGCTTGCACCGTCAATCTTAGCCGCTTCATAATACTGCTCGGGAACATTCTGCAGACCAGCTAACGCGATAATTACGCAATAGCCGATGTTGTGCCAGACCGCCATGATGATAAGGGCACACAGCGCAATTGATGGGCCGGCGAAGAAGCCGCTCGGCTCGACATTCAGCGGGGCAAGTAATATCTCGAAAAGACCCCGTGCATCATTTAGCCACTTCAGTCCTTCTAGACCAAAAAGACCAAAGATCGCATTGAGCACGCCACGGTCCGGATTGAAAAGCCACTTCCATACTACAGAGATTGCCACAATTGAAGTTACTACTGGTAGATAATAGATTGTACGGTATGCACCACGCCCCCGAATCTTTTGATTCAAGAGCTGGGCAAAATATATTGAAAAAATGATCGTTAATGGCACGACGAATATTACGTACCAAAAAGTATTGCCCAAAGACTGATAGAACTTGGGATCGATGAAGAGGCGGCCGAAGTTTTTCAACCCGACGGTGTACAACGGGCCGGCCATGCCCCATTTAAAAAAACTCATCCTTATTGCCTGTAGGATTGGATAGAAGCGGAAGACTACAATGATTACGAGTGCGGGGAGTATGAAGAGATAGCCGCTGAAATCCTTCCTCTTACCCATGTGTAATTCTAACTAGCGGCCGATTAGTGTCAATCCTCTTGCCTCGCAATCAGGTTACTGTTATACACCACAGTCATTATGTCACTATGTCATTGTGTCATACGTTCCAAAGACACAGATCGACGTCTTGTAGTCTGATACCCTGATAGGCTGATGTCCTGCTTGCTGATACCCTGATCTTCTGGTATGCTGCCTTTGGGTGAAGCTTACCGGGAAAAGCGTTGGACGCAATGCTTAATGTGTCGGGTGTAAAGCTTCCAGCGTCCGCTTGACTTTTATTACTTCCTGGCTATAATTACCTTTAGTGAAAAAGATAATGGAAGAACCAGACATTAGGAGGGCGCTGGTTCGCATTGTACATGAAATCATTGAACACAACAAAGGCATAAAAAATCTCGTACTCATCGGTATCAAGCGACGCGGCGATTTCATCGCTCGGCGCATTGCTGACCGGATAAAAAAGAGCGAAGGCTTAGACGTACCAATGGGGGCGTTGGATATTACATTATATCGTGATGATTTGCAGTTGGTCTCCGAAGCGCCGATCATCGAGGGTACGGATATTAATTTCGACATTAACAAAAAGACAATCATTCTAATTGACGATGTTTTGTATACGGGTCGGACAATCCGTGCGGCTATCGAGGAAATACTCGATTTTGGGCGGCCCAAGGCAATACAGTTGGCAGTTCTCATCGACCGCGGACATCGGGAATTGCCGATTCAGGCCGATTTCGTGGGCAAGAAAGTACCTACGGCTAAAACCGAAATCGTTGATGTGCATATCAAAGAGTTTGACGGCGAAGATTGTGTCTTGATGCATTATCACAAAAACGCAAAGAGGCCGAAGAAGAAGAAAAGCGCAAAGCCACGCATACAGATGCATCGTGAGCCCAAGCAAAAAATAAGGCAATTGCGTATTGAGGATTCGGAGCAAGATGAATCCTAAGAAAGATCTATTAGGCACCGAGGAACTCACTACTCAAGAGATATACCAATATCTTGATCTTGCCGACAATTTTCTTGAAGTCTTGGCTCGACCAATTCCGATTGTTCCTTCTCTGAGGGGTAAGACAATCCTGACTCTGTTTTTCGAATCGTCGACCCGCACCCAGATTTCTTTTAGCATCGCGGCAAAGCGTTTATCTGCGGATGTGGTTAACTTTTCACAGGCGACTTCAAGCGTCAAGAAGGGTGAAACCTTGCTCGATACTGCACGCAATATAGAAGCGATGAAAGTAGATGGTGTGGTAGTGCGGCACTCGGCACCCGGCGCCGCAAAATTCCTGAGCGAACGTCTTGAGGCATTTGTTGTTAATGCCGGTGACGGAACTCATGAGCATCCTACGCAGGCGTTGCTCGACCTTATGACGATGAGGCGGCATTTTGGTCGTATCAAGAAATTGAATGTTCTGATTGTCGGCGACATCGCACACTCGCGCGTCGCCAGGTCCAATATTTTTGGCCTTAAGACTTTGGGTGCCCGCGTCGCGATATGTGCGCCACCCACGTTGATTCCGGTAGAAATCGATGATCTGGGAGTCGAGGTGTTTTACAACCTCGACGAAATAATTCACGATTTTGATGTCATAATGGCTCTGCGTATACAGCTAGAGCGTCAGCAAGCCGGGTTATTCCCCTCGGTGAGGGAATATCGGACGTTCTATGGTTTGACAAAGGAAAGAGCGGGTCGAATGAAAGCGAAAGGGGTAATCATGCATCCGGGACCAACTAACCGAGGCATTGAAATCGATCCCGACGTTGCCGATAGTGACAAATCTGTTATTCTTGAACAGGTCAAGAA
>Ga0209536_100012457_pt1 | contig 12359 bp, 7 predicted proteins | sample DeeMarSeWOR28_12_FD_187461 | JGI IMG/M metagenome (GOLD analysis project Ga0209536, IMG submission 187461) | Marine sediment microbial communities from White Oak River estuary, North Carolina - WOR-2-8_12 (SPAdes) (version 2) | ecosystem: Environmental > Aquatic > Marine > Intertidal zone >...
TTACAGCAAACATCGACCGATTCATATGTTTTTATTGGTATCGAAGATCGGCCTGCCGCTATTTTCGTTTTCGGCGACACCATTCGCAAAGGCGCCACAGAGACCATTCAAGAATTGCATCATCGCGGGTTAAAGACCCAACTGGTCTCCGGCGATGGAGACGAGACAACCCGGGCTGTTGCCGGAGCCATCGGCATTCAGAAGGCTCAAGGCAGTCAGATGCCCGAAGAAAAGGCCGCTGCAGTTCAAGCCTTGCAGCAACAAAACCATCTGGTGGCCATGGTCGGAGACGGCATCAATGACGCCCCCGCCCTCGCACAGGCGGATCTTTCACTGGCAGTCCATTCCGGAGCGCATCTGGGAGAAGAGGTGGCCGCCGTAACCCTGATGCGGGCCGAACCCGAACAGGTCATTGAATTTTTGACATTTGCCGGTGCGGTCAATCAAAAAATTCACCAGAACCTGGTCTTCACCTTCGCATACAATCTCATCAGTATCCCCATTGCCATGAGCGGCCTGCTGACGCCGCTGGTGGCGGTGTGCGCCATGCTCCTCAGCAGTATCAGCGTGATTGGAAATACGCTGATGCTGGTCCGTAAACACTCCGCTTAAAAGTCCACAATTCAAGGTTCACTGTTTCCGGTTTCAGAGCTTCGGGTCTTGTGCCGCTGGCTTTTCGCTACTGGCTACTGGCTGAAGCTGTGACCAATGACTGACAGCCAGCTGCCAGCAGCCAGCGACCAGGGGCTTTGTACTATAAGCTTTAACCCTGAACCTAATGCCTAAAAATATCGATTTAACTAAATATTTTGATACCAATGGTATCGTTTTTGCATCTATACATGTAGATGTGTTGTAATGGGCAAGGCTGATCCGTCGACCGTATAGGGGTGCAGATGCGCTTGCGACAGGCTGCTTATATGCAAAAGTAAAGCAATTATGCGGACTTAGCTGTATTGCCCAAAATTAGCAACAAAGCGAAATAAAAAATGCGCATGCCAAGTATCTGAAAAATGGTTTCAAAATCGGATAAAGATGCCAAAAAATGTTACAATATAACGTCAAAAAGGTGTTAAATATTTTAATATATGAGTTGCCAAAACAGGATTGATGCTTACACATTTGGTTAGGGAACACGAGGCGTTAGCGTTAGGTAAGACTTGTATTTAGCATAGCTCCTGGGATTCCAGCCAGTCATTTCCTGCCCGAAGGTGAAAACAGCATCCTGTCAGTTGTTCGCGATCTGAATAACATATTTGACAAAATCAGAAGCCGGCAGCTTGGGCCGAAATCTGTAAAACACTGATTTTCTGACAACCATTTACGATGGGAGGAAAAATGCCTAAAAATTCAAACACGCTTCACCAGCATTTGGCAGCTGTCAAGGACGGCAAGTTGCGGTTTGAAAATGCTTTCCAGGGGGTCTCCCGCATGATCCTGGAAGATGAAATCAATAAAGTGGTGGTGAACGGCAAGACAACCTATGATTTTAAGATCTTCCGCAACGGCGCCAAACACGTTATCGGCATGTATGATGAAATCAACAGTTTTGTTTCATACGTGAAGGATGCGGCCGAAAATGGTTCCTCCAAAGAAATGGCCTTTGTCCTGGTCGGTGAGCCGGGCAACGGCAAAACATTTCTTGTTGACTTTCTGGCGGGCAAATATCGCAGTTTTCTGGCCCAGGAAAAAAACCGCAAGTTCACCTTTAAGTTCTGGGATCTGGACAAGCTCGGTAACTACGGCAAGATTTCCACAATTGAATCCCAAACCTATGAAGACCCCATGATCCTGGCCATGAACCTGTTTGACGATCCAGATCAAAACCGGGAATTTTTGGCCAAACAGATCGGTTTTTCCGATAAGGATATCGAAAATTTCTATGCAAATTATCGGCCGTTGGGCGCCTGCAGCGGCTATATCTGGAATGATCTGCGCAATCATTGCGACGGAAATATCGATGAAATGCTCAAATTCATCGAGATCACACCGGTGCCGTTGACCGAAAGTCTGGGCACGGTGACCGGCAAATATCCGGCCAAAGACAAGATTACCTCATCGGCCGTGGATCTGCTGGGCGAAGAGTCCATTCAGCGCTTGCTGCACATCACCGATACCAACAATCCCTATCGTTTTGATTTACGCCGTGGCGCTTTGGCGCGGGTTGCCGGGGGCGGAATTCATTTCAGCGACGAGATCTATAAAAACAAAAAAGACCTGGTGCAGGTCTATCTGGGTGTTATCCAAAACCGCAACATCGAAATCGACGGCTTCAAATGGCCGATTGACACCTTGATTGTGGCCACCAGCAACAACTCAGAATTTCACCGTTTTCTGTCGGAAAAAGAAGAGGCGCCCATCGTCGACCGCTGCCGGATCTGCTATGTTTCCCACAACACCAACTATAAACTTCAAAAAGAGTTGACCGGCTATGCCATCGGCAGCGAAACCCGTACCACGCTGACCCGCGAAGATTTGCATCAGGATCCCAATCTGAATTACGCCGCCTCAGTTACTTCCGTTTTAAGCCGATTGCCGCGCTCTGAAAAACTAACGCCAGTGGAAACCATGAAACTGGCCGCCGGAGAGGTTGCCGGTGAAAAAAGTATCAAAACACTGGCGGAAGTCATCGACACGCTCAACCAGGATCCGGAGATCATCAATCGTTTTGGCCAGAAAGGTCTGGGACAACGCAATCTGGGCCGCGCCATCCAGTTGCTGATTGAGAGTTCTGAAACCAATGAAGGCCGGTGCATGTTCGCATATGACATTTTCAAGGCCCTGGAACGCATTGTGCTGGATTATGTGACCGAAGCCAACGACCGGTCTAAATACCTTGAAGATCTTAAAACCGGTAAAGGATTATACCGCGAACGGATCATGACCGAAATGTTCAACGCTTACATGGACGAACCCTATGCCATTCGCAAGGATGTGATGAACTATGTCAACATGATCATCGGAATTGATGCCGAAAATTTAGGCCCCGACAAAATGTGGAAATACAAAGACCCACAAAACGGAGAACTGAAGGCCCTAAAAATTGATGAGCGCTACATCAACAGTGTTGAAGAACGTCTGGGGCTTAAAACCGAAGAACAACGCGAGTCTTTTCGAACGTCGATCCGCAAAATCTATGGTCAAAAAATCTCGGTCGATCCGGATTACGATTTTATGGACAACCTGGAGCTGGTCAAAGCCGTTACCGACGTGCGTCTCAAATCCGATATCGCCGGAGCCGGCAGTTTGATCGGGGCATTGGCCAACCGCACCAATGAAGAAAATCAGAAGCTTTACGATCGCATGATCGAAACCATGCTCAACAAACTGGGGTACTGTAAGACCTGTGCGCAAAAGACAATCGAGTATTTCTGTACTCAGGAAGACGAAAAGTAATGGGGGAATGGAAATGGCCCTTTTTCCGCTGAGGGTCGTTCTCCGCGGGTTTCAGCCTTCGACGTACTCAAAGTACGCCTCAAACTGAAACCCTTGTGCGGCCTACCTCAGCTAAAAAATTGCTCATTTCCCCATTATCTTAAGCCAAACCCAAAGCGACGGCCGGGGAAATTATGGATCCGAAACTTATCGAGTTATATGAGCGTCTGAAAAAAAAGGGACTGACGCCCGAGCAGGAGCGTAAGGTCCTGGCCGAGTTGAAATCGGCCGACACCCATCCGTTGCCCGATGCCGGCCAAACGGGCTCATTCAAATCATTTCGCAAATATCAGAATATCTACAACTATGATGATCTGACTTTTTTACAAGGTATCACTGCATTACAAAGCACCCATAGCACCAGTCTGCGATCCATCGATGAGCTTTTGGAAAGGGACAAGCAGCGCGAAGAAGACGGGTTTCCACGCAAAATAAACGTGGGCCGTTTGATCAAGCCGGGTAAAGGGGGCAAGGATAAGGTCGTAGTGGTTCCTTCCACTGTTGAAGAAAAATTTATCCATGATCCCTCTTTACAAGCCTCAGATGAGGAGCCCTATGGCGGCTCCGGCGATGGAGAAGAAGGCGAGGTGATCGGTGAGCAGCCGATCCATCAGCCTGATGCAGGTGATGGTACCGGTCCGGGACAGGGGGAAGGTGCCCAGCATGAAATGGAATCCAACGCCTATGATCTGGGCCGCATACTGACCGAAAAATTTCAGCTGCCGAACCTCAAGGACAAAGGTAAAAAACGATCCCTTACCCGTTACACTTATGACCTTACCGACCGACACCACGGATTCGGTCAGCTGCTGGATAAAAAAGCCACCCTGCGAAAAATTGTCGAAACCAACATTCATCTGGGCAACTTGCCGGATATTAGCGCCGTTGATCCCTCGCAATTCCTGGTTTCACCCGCAGACATGGTCTATCGGGTCCTGTCGCGGGAAAAGGATTATGAATCCCAGGCCATGGTCTTTTTCCTGCGCGATTATTCCGGTTCGATGTCCGGCAGATCAACGGAGCTGGTCGTTGCTCAGCATGTCTTGATATACAGTTGGTTGTTGTATCAGTATGCCATGCAGGTGGAAACGCGTTTTATCCTGCATGATACCGAAGCTTCGGAAGTAAAGGATTTTTACACATATTACAATTCAGCGGTGGCCGGCGGCACCCAGGTATCTTCCGCATACCGCCTGGTCAATGAAATCGTTGAAAAGGAAAACCTTGCCCGGGACTATAACATTTACATTTTTCACGGCACTGACGGTGATGATTGGGACACCGACGGTAAGGAGTCGCTGCCGCAATTAGAAAAAATGTTAAGCTATGCCAGCCGGATCGGCATCTCCATTGCTGAGCATACTCAAGAGGCGACGCATAACACCGAGGTTGAAAAATATTTGAAAAAATCAGGGCTGTTAACGGAAAAAGCGGAATTCATCCGGTTGGACGTCATGCCGGAAAATGCCAATGAACCCCGGCTCATCGAAGGTATTAAGAAGTTAATATCTGAATAAAAGTTGTCCGGTTTTCCCGTTACCCGTTGAGCCCGTTAAATTTGGCAACAGCCACCAAAAGGGAACAACATTAACCGGCTAAACGGGATAACCGGCTAACAGGCAAACCAATAAAAATGGAACTCATCGACCAGCATACCAAAAAGATAATGGAAGGGTGCAAAGAGCGGGCCCGGGAAGCAGGACTGAGATTTCAAGATGAAACTCTGGAATATATCGTCACCAACCGCGACTTGCTCGAATTGACACCCAAACTGATGATCCCAACTCTTTATGATTACTGGGTTCACGATGTAGAAGTGCTCAAGGAAAAAGGCCGCTACGAGCTGTATCCCAGCAATCCCTATGAGACGGTCATCAACACGCGCCCGGCCATTTCTTATTACAATGACAACAATCCAGACTGGATGAATGTCATGATTTTCTACCATGTGCTGGCCCATATTGATTTTTTTCAGAACAATTTATATTTCCGGCACACTTGGGATTATGACTTTACCGGTCGGGCGCTTTCCGATAAGCGCATGATCGCCAAATTAAGGTCTGAAAAGGGTCGTTGGCTGGATTATGTCATCGAGTTTGCCCGCGGCATCGATAATTTGGTGGGTTATCATACGGAGTTGTCGGCCTTGAACCGTCCACCGGTCACAAAAAAATCGAAAATGCTGGATTTTTATTTTGATGAATTTTTACAAACCCATAAAAAAATTAAAATAACCGAATATATAAAAGAAATTAAAAGATACAATGATTGCATCAAAGCCAGTAAAACCCATGGGGAGAAAACCTTTTTTGCGGAAGTGCTCCGAAAATATCCGGAATTTGATGCCATTTATAAAAAAAGTTTAAAGGAAAAATCGAATCAACGGCTGGATTTGATGCAGCATATCCTGGAATATTCCGATTTCTTGAATAAGGAAGATAACCGCTGGATGAAACCGGTTATCGAAATGGTTCGCAAGACCTCGTTGTTTTTTCAGCCCCAGATTCGGACCAAGATCATGAACGAAGGCTGGGCCAGCTACTGGCACGAAAAGCTGTTTCTGCAGGATGACCGCATCGAAGGACACGAGGTCGATTTCGCGCGCACCCATGCCTTTGTGACGTCATTGCCACGGGTGGGAATGAATCCATATGCTTTAGGAATGCGGATTTTCCATTATATCGAGGAACTGGCGGATAAAGGCAAGTATTCCATTGAGTTTAAACGCTTGCTGGATGCCAGAGAAAGAGAAAAATTTGATGCCCAAACAGGAGCCGGCCAGGCATTCGTTTACAAAGTCCGGGAAAATTTAAACGATTTTATGTTTATCAGCACATTTGTGGATCAGGATTTTATCAATCAAAATAAACTATTTGTGGCCGGCAAGCGTCTCAACCAGAACAGAGGTGTGTGGGAGTATTATGTCAAAAGCCGTAAGGCAGAAGACTATCGCCAGATGCTCTTTGATACGCTTTATCACCCACCTCATATTACCATCGATCCGGAAAAATCAAAAAACGGAGATCTTTATTTGTATCATCACTTTGAGGGCAAACCACTGGTTAAAGAATTTATTGCCAACACTATGATGGGCAGTGAGTACCTGTGGGGTGCCACCGTTAAACTGGAAACCAGTGAAGTGGAAAAGGTCGAATCAAAGCAAATTAGCATCCCGATTCCCGGGCTGGCATTGCCAACCGAGGAGGCCGGCAAAAAAATGGAAATTAAATGGCAGCGGGTGCTATACACCATGAAAGACCGCAAACTTTCCAAAGTGACCTTAACGAGCTCGGATGTCCACAAACCTGCAGATAAGTAGAACCGGAGAGACCGCATGGGTAAAGTCAAAAAAGTCATCAAGGCTTTGAAAAAAGGGGAAAAAGAAGCCAAAGTCGACGACAACTTTGAGGATAGCATTAAAAAAGCCATGCTCAACCTCAATCAGACGATGAGCACCCAGGAGCAACGTGCCTCAATTCCCTTTGAAGAGTTTCTCAACGAAATGGTTGCCAATCCCCAAACGGCGATGCGTGACATATTTCAAGTTTTTCATGATATGATCAAAGCGTATATCGGGGAAGGCGTTGATGAATATCATGATGATCCCGAATCCATCCATTATGTCAATTATGATTGCACTCAGCTGTTTGTGGAGGGAACGGACAACCCGTTTTTCGCGGATAGATTGTTCGCCAATCGGTTGGTTAAACTGGTGGAAGCACTGAAGCGCGGTACTCAACAAAATAAGATTTATATCTTTAAAGGACCGCCGGGCTGTGGCAAAAGCACGTTTTTGAATAATATGCTCACCAAGTTTGAAGAATACGCCAACACCGATGAGGGTTTTCGATACGAGACCGTCTGGCGCTTTGATCGCAATAAGTTCGCTCAGTTCAGCGAGTATGAGACCCATCCCATCCTCAAGCAACTATCCAGTCTGCTGGAAGAGTCAAATCCCGACCTGAGCCATACCGGTGGTGGTAAAAGTTGGCGCCAGTCAGCTGCGAGCTCGAAAGAAATGCTTGACGATTCCCAGGCGCCTTACATCGATGAGAATTTTGTTGAAATCCCCTGCCCCAGCCACGACAACCCCCTGTTGATCATTCCCAAGCATTATCGACGGGAATTTTTCGATGACTTGTTTAAGAATGACAAATTTAAATGGCAGCTCTCTACCGAAAAAGAATACGAATGGGTCTTCAAAGATCTGCCCTGTACCATCTGCAGCTCGTTATATGAGGCGCTTTTAAGCCGGCTAAAAAGCCCGCAACGGGTATTTGAAATGCTGTACGCGCGACCCTATCGCTTCAGCCGCCGGTTGGGTGAAGGCATTAGTGTATTTAATCCAGGTGATCGGCCTTTGAAACAAAATGTGATGAGCAACATGATGCTTCAGCGACGAATCAACAATTTGCTCAGGGACAGCAACCTGGTCAAATACATATTTTCCCAGTACGCCAAAACCAATAACGGGGTTTATGCCCTGATGGACATCAAATCTCACAATACCGAACGCTTAATTGAACTGCACAATATCATCAGTGAGGGTGTCCATAAAGTCGAAGACATTGAAGAAAACGTCAATTCCCTTTTGCTGGCTGTCATGAACCCCGAGGATGAAAAAAACATCCAGGGCTTTCAATCGTTTCTGGACCGTATTGAATATATCAAGATCCCATACGTTATGGATTTGTCCACCGAGGTGGAGATCTATCGCAATATTTTCGGTCGGCACATTGATGAGCGCTTCCTGCCGCGCGTTCTTCACAATTTTGCCAGAGTCATCATCTCCACCCGTTTGAACCCCAAATCCGATGCCATGCTGGATTGGATTGGCGAACCGGCGCGCTACCGTCTGTTTTGTGATGAAAAATTGCAGCTGCTAAAAATGGAAATTTATACCGGTTATATTCCCACCTGGCTGTCGGAAAAAGACCGCAAGCGGTTGACCGCCAAGCGGCGGCGTAAAATTATTGCCGAATCTGAGAGTGAAGGTGAAAAAGGCATCTCCGGACGTGATTCCATCAACATTTTCAATGTATTTTTCTCGACTTATGCCAAAGAAGATAAGCTGATCAACATGTCGGACCTGTGTAATTTTTTCACTAAAGCCCGCAAAGGGATCAGAGATCTGATACCCGAGGGATTTTTGGATTCTTTGCTGCGCATGTATGATTATACCATTTTACAGGAGGTCAAAGAATCGCTTTACTATTACAATGAAGAACAGATTGCCAGGGAGATCCAAAACTACCTGTTTGCGATTAATTTTGAAGTCGACTCGGTTGAAACCTGCTCTTACACCGGAGAAAAACTGGAAATTACCGAAGAATTTCTGGAAAACATTGAGGGCAAATTACTGGGGCCCAAAGCCGATCGAAATCAGCGCAAGGCCTTTCGGAATGAAACCCAGAAGGAGTACACCTCCAATACACTTACCCAGGAAATCATGGTCGAGGATGTTCCGATCTCAGAAACCAAGATTTACCAGTCAATGCATGACCGTTATGTGTACAACTTGAAGGAAAAAGTGCTGGATCCTTTTCTTAAAAACGAGAATTTTCGGCGCGCCATCAAAGATTACGATGCAGAGGACTTTAAAACATATGACAAGCGCATCAGAGACGATGTGACCTATTTAATCCATAATTTATGTGAAAAATGCAGATACACCGAACAGGGCGCCAAAGAAATCTGCATTTATGTCATTGATAATGATCTGGCTAAGAAGTTTGCCGAAGCTTGAAGAGGAAAATTGGAAGGACTTTAGCAGGCACTATTTTCTCACCACTGAGCCCACCGCATAAAAATAAAATATTCGCCTTACCTTGCTTTATCGGTCTTCCACACGTCCGCCGTCGTCGGTTCAGGCAGGCGCAGATTCATAAACCAGTTGGTTGACTTGCAGCCCGTCTTATGGGCAATGCAACCACACCAATTGCTCTCCGGTATTTTACCGTTGTGTTTGCATTTGCGCGTTCAGACAATCGCAATACTCATCAAAGATAAAGTACATACAGCGATTTTCATAGCTTGATTTTTTAAAAAAGCTACATTTTTCCTGTTGTTTGGCATCTTCAGCGGTGCAAACAGACATTTTTTCCTTTTTACAGTAATTGGTTTCAGAGCAACTCATCTCGACAATCTCCTGAATCAGACAGTACATTCAGCATCAATAGAGGTTGAATTGTTGACCAATGCATTGCTGCACACGCCCATTACTGAAAGCAGAATCTATGCCAATTTGCCCGGTCAACTGTATATTTTTATATTTCATAAATAAGTGCGACAGGTTAGCCCAAATTTCAGCCGAGCTCATCTTTTTAGGATGGCTAAAGGTTGTCAAATCATTGACCATCATTGCGATAGGCGCGTCAATCCGGTTAAATCCGTGATTTGTGGGCTACAGGGAGCAAACGCGGAATGTCAACACTTCAGGTTGAACTTTGAGGTTTATCTGATTATGTTAGGCTTAAATTCGGCAAATTTTTCCGAAAATTATGAATATATTTTCACATTTTCTTATGGATTGGGAAATAGATGGAATGGCTTGAAGAAAAAAAGCGCCGGAGGCAAATCGACAACAGCGCCCAAAATGCCGATGAAGCCTACTTCGGTTATGAACGCATCAGGGCCGAGGCGAAAACGGATCGGGTCATGCAGCATTTCAACTCCGTCGCCCGTCACTATGACTTTATGAATACGCTATTAAGTTTCGGTATTCATTACGCCTGGAAGCGCACCGCTGTCCGAATGTTAAAACTGGCCCCTGGTGATCGCATCCTGGATGTGTGTGGCGGTACCGGTGACCTGGCAATTCTGGCGGCCAGAACGGTCGGTGCGGCCGGTCGCGTCATAATTTACGACATCAATCGCGCCATGATCCAGGCCGGCATGCACAAAGTGGTCGACACCGATCTAGCAAATCGTCTGGGTCACATACAGGGAAATGCCGAGTTTATTTCTTTTCCCGACGGTCATTTCGACACTGCCATGGTGGGATTTGGTATCCGCAATGTGACGCACATGGAAAAGGGATTTGAAGAAATGTATCGCGTGTTAAAGCCCGGGGGAAAATTGATGTGTCTGGAGTTTTCCAAACCCACCTGGCCGGTATTTCGCTGGCTGTATGATTTTTACTCGTTTTATATCATGCCGTTTCTGGGCCAACTGATTGCCGGCAACAAAAAAGCTTACACCCATCTGCCGGAATCCATCCGCATGTTTCCGCTACCGGATGAACTTGCAGATGTGCTCAAAAAAATTGGTTTTTCACAGGTTACATATCGCAGCCTGACCAACGGGATTGCCGTCATTCATCTGGCAATCAAATAGCGGCTATAACCCAAAATAGAAAACGGGCGACATGAAACTTAACAGATTAGAGCGCTGGTTTGTAAACAGTCCCGTCAGACAAATCAAACAGAATCTGGTGATGCAGTGGTTCAGAGGCACGGTGGCGCTAAAAACCGGCGGTACTATTTTAGAAGTGGGTTGCGGGCGGGGTGTCGGCGCCAACCTGATACGGAAGGTGTATCAACCCAGCCGACTTTACCTGTTAGATTTAGACCTTGAAATGATCCTAAAAGCAAGCCGCCGAATTAATGGTCATAATGGATGCCGCATTTCCATGTGTGTTGGGGATGCCACCCGGCTGCCTTACGCGGATCAATCTCTGGATGCCGTATTCGGCTTTGGATTTTTGCATCACGTTCCCGCCTGGCGGGAGGGTTTGGCTGAAGTTACCCGAGTGCTCAAACACGGCGGTGTCTACTTTATGGAAGAATATTACCCCAGCCTTTATCAAAATGTTATCACCAAACATCTGCTGGTCCATCCGGAAAAAGATCGCTTCAACAGCCAGGATTTACACCGCGCCTTTAAAGACGTCAGTCTAACCCTGACACACAGCTTTGAATTGAAACGCATGGGCATTTTAGGCGTGGGCGTCAAAGCCGACAGCCAGTCTATCTCCTGCGCAAAGCATGAAGATGCCTGCCAGGTCGTCATGGACTGAACAAAAGCCATCCGGCTGCGAATCCAAAGAATCTTTCGGTACTCATTTCATATCTGCAAAATTGGTAAAACGGTGATACTCTCAATATATCGGTTGTTGGCCGATATTTGGTTTTTGATGTGATATCCCAAATTTTCCAACAACCAAATTTCAGCTTGTTAAACCCAATCTACAATCCCGCAAATTGTTTAATTCATAACAAAACCTAAAAAATTTGAGATCCTCCTAAATTTCAACCTTAGGCACGAAACATACAATTTTAGGCAAGTCAAAATTTGTTACATTAGATAATGAAATCTGCTACGGACATAAACATTTACTTGACTTGAACACCACAGGAATCAGCTTATTTTGGGTTATTATGGTTGACAAAATAGATAAAAAGCGTTTTGAAATTTTATCCATTGCCAGAATTGTCGGTATGGACAATTCAACCCTGCATCATGTCTTTGAGAGGATTGTCGGGCAACCGCCAATTGAGTACCTCAAAAAAAATTCGGCTTCACCAGTCACGCTTGCTGACCGTCAGTAACAGCCTGAGCGCCAGTGAAGCGGCTTAAAAGGCAGGCTACAATAACGCATTGAAGTTCAGCCGGGAATTCAAGAGGCAATTCGGGCTGTTTCCATGCCGGAAAGCTGAAATCCTACAATATCAATAGTGCCCATAATGAAATTTTCTCTGAAAATAACTTTCGTCCTTCTAACAATCACGATGACGATCGTCATCTGTAGGGGAGCATCTGGAAAAATGAATGCGTACAAACCCAATTTTCCCAAAACTGTTGGCGTTTGGAATAGAGTTGAATCACCTCGAATTATTAACTCAAAGAACATTTTCAAATACATGAATGGCGCCGGTGAGCTCTATCTGGGCTATCGATTCCGTCATCTTGAGGTCTTTGATTAT
>Ga0209536_100012458_pt1 | contig 12359 bp, 11 predicted proteins | sample DeeMarSeWOR28_12_FD_187461 | JGI IMG/M metagenome (GOLD analysis project Ga0209536, IMG submission 187461) | Marine sediment microbial communities from White Oak River estuary, North Carolina - WOR-2-8_12 (SPAdes) (version 2) | ecosystem: Environmental > Aquatic > Marine > Intertidal zone >...
CCCGGCCCGGACGGCCGGGTCTGCGTGAGCGTCGCCCGCTGCCGCAGCGCGACGAGCCTGCCTTATCGTTTCGACGTCGTGGAGCGCCATCCGCTCGGCAGCCAGGCGTTCGTGCCGCTGGGCCCGGTGCGATTCGTGGTGGTCGTTGCGCCTGCGGGGGAAAGTGTCGAACCGGCTGATCTGCAGGCGTTCGTCACCGACGGCCGGCAGGGCGTCAATTACCGCCGCGGCACCTGGCACATGCCGCTGATCGCGTTCGAGACCGGACAGGAGTTTCTCGTTATCGATCGGGCAGGCGACGCGCCGAACTGCGACGAACACACGCTGGACGACAGCGTGCTCCTGCTGGAGCCCTGACGGCATGCGCACGGCTTTCCGGGGTTCCGTATTTCACTGCGTTGCCGATCCCGGCGAGCAGGACACGGAAGACGCCATCGTCTATTTCGAGGACGGCATGCTCGTCGTCGAAGACGGTCTCGTGGCCGCGCTCGGCAAAGCCGATGACATCATGGAGTCGCTGTCCGAAGACACGCGCATCGAGGACCTTTCCGGCAAGCTCATCGTGCCGGGGTTCATCGACTGTCATGTGCACTATCCGCAGCTGGACGTCATCGCGTCATACGGCGAAGAGCTGCTGGACTGGCTGCACCGGTACGCGTTTCCGAGCGAGATGCGTTTCGCGGATGAGGCATACGCCCGGCGGGTTGCTGCCTTGTTCGCCGACGAACTCCTGAAAAACGGCACCACCACGGCGCTGGTATTCGGCACCGTGCACGCGCACTCGGCGGACGCCATCTTCGAGGCGGCCGCGGCCAGGAACATGCGCCTGATCGCGGGCAAGGTGCTCATGGATTCCAATTGCCCCGAAGCGCTGCGCGACAGCGCGGCGACGGGCTACGAGCACAGCAGGCAGCTCATCGAGCGCTGGCACGGCAAGGGCCGGCTCGGCTACGCGATCACGCCGCGCTTTGCGCTGACGTCGAGCGAAGCGCAACTCGAGGCTGCAGGGCGGCTCGCTGCCGAGTACCCGGACGTTTGGGTGCATACCCACCTCGCCGAGAATCACGACGAAGTGGAGCAGATCGCGCGCCTGTTTCCGTGGAGCTCGAACTATCTCGACGTCTACGACCGCTTCGGCCTGGTGCGAGAGCGGTCGGTGTTTGCCCATTGCCTGCATCTCGAGGACGAGGAATGCCGGCTCATGGCAGACAGCGGTGCGGCGGCGGCGCATTGCCCGACGTCGAACATGTTCCTCGGCAGCGGCCTGTTCGATCTGCGCCGGCTGCGCGAGCTGCAGGTTCGTGTGGGGCTCGGCACCGACGTCGGCGGCGGCACGAGCCTGTCGTTGCTGAAGACGATGCGCGAGGCCTACAAGGTCCTGCACCTGCAGCAGCAGCCGTTACCGCCCGGCCGCGCGCTTTACCTCGCGACACTCGGGGCGGCGGAAGCACTGTATCTCGACGACCGGATCGGCAATTTCGACGTGGGCAAGGAGGCCGACTTCGTCGTGCTGGATCCGCGCGGCACGTCGATCAGCGCGCACCGGACCGCGCTGGCTTCCTCGCTCGGCGAATTGCTGTTCGCGCTTATCGTGCTCGGCGACGATCGCAACGTCGCGGCAACCTACCTGCAGGGCTCCCGCGCTTAATCAATGCAGCGCCCGTCGAATCGCTTCAACAACCGTTCCCTGTTTTCCGCGGCCCGGAAAAACTGGTCCAGGTAACCCACGCGGCGCTTCTTGTCCTTTTCGCTGAGGACGGGCAAAGAGCGGATGAGTGTGTTCATCTCCGGCTGCTTCGACACGATCTCGTCGAGCGCCTGCTCCACGTATTGGCTGTCCGTGCAGAACCCGCGGTAGCGCCGCTGCGTGACGCTGTCGAGGCGCAGTTCGGGGGGCGGGAATGCATACGGCGCGTCCACGAAACCGGAAAGATCGAAGTCGAAAGGAACGTAAAGAATATCCGTGTCGGTTTCGACGAGCGTGCCGTTATGGCAGCAGGCTTTCTCGCCCTGCGACCTGACCAGCGACCAGTCGAGGTTGCCGATGAGGTACTGAAAAACGTAAACCAGCGCCATGTGGCTCGAATCGAGCCAGCTCAGCGACACCTCCGGCAGCTCCGATTCCTGTCCTCCGAGGCGCGCGGCCAGCTGTTTCCCGGGCTCCAGCAAGAACGCGTGGAGGCGGGTGTTTTCGCCATCCCGGCTGGTGTCCGTAAACGTTATCCGCAGCAGGCGTACCCGATAGCTCGCGGGCGTTAGCAGGTTGAACAGGCGATAAACCGCGTATTCCTCGAGTAGATCTTTTTCCGCGCGTTCCGACGTGTGGCAGGGGACGACGAGCTTGAGCTTGTCCTGTTCCGCGAAGACCGTGCCTCCGACCTCGCTCTTCCTGAAGTTCAATCGCAGCGGCAGGAAGTCGCAGACGCGCAGTCGGCTCTTGCCGCGCAGACGGACCTTGATCGCGTGTTCGACGCCCTCGGCGCGTAACACGAAAGGCAGTTGCTCGTGGCTTTCTGCCTGGTCCATCAGTTCACCCAGAGGACCTTCGAGCGTGGCGTCCAGGACCGACGGATCCTCGAAGAGCGGTGCCGGAAGCACGGTCGGCGCCGCCACCAGGGTCGCCATAAACAGGATGATTCGAACGGCAGGCATACGGGCATGTTGCCGACCGGACGGAGGCGCTGCAATATGCGGCCATGCCGGGGGAGCTTCCGACCTATTACTACCACTCGCACTTCGTCGAGATGATCAGGTTCGTCGAGGCGCATTACGGTCACGTGCTGCTCGACAGCCACAACGCGTTCATACGGGACTTCGACCGCCTCCCCGGCGACGCGCAGCGGCTCTACGTGAGGCTGGTCAACCGCAAGGGCAACGTCTTCGCGACCCATCGCCTGAAGTATCCCGAACTGGGCGACACGGCGCCGCTCGTGGCGATACTGCGCGACCATGGCTGGCTGGAGTCGCCGTCCGCCGCGCATTTCGACGAGCTGCTGGGATACCTCACGAGAGCCGAGCTGTATGAAGTGCTGGCAGCGATGTTCGTCGGCCTGCGCAGCTCCATGAAGAAGGCGGAGTTCGTCGAGTTTGCGAGGGCGAATTGCACGGCCGCCGATTTTGTAAGCCGTGCCGACCTGTCGCGGCTCGTCGTCCAGAGCCGCGCGCAGGAAGTGGATTTCCTGCTGTTCCTGTACTTCGGCCGCCTGCAGGAGGGGCTGGCGCGGTTCACGATGCGGGATCTCGGGATCGTCAGGACACACAGCTTTCGCGAGACCTTCGAGCCGCGCTTTGCGGATCGCGAGGCAGCGCTCGAGCACTACTTTTTCGAAACGCGTCTCGCGCGTCTGCGCTCGGCCTCCGAGCGAACGGTAGAAGAGCTCATGGACCAGGCTTGCGAGTGGCCGGAGCCTGTGAGTCCGGGCGCTGCGGCGCTGCGCGACAAGCTTGCCTACCGGCTCGGGCGGATCGCCGAAAAGGCCGGTGATACCTATGCCGCGCTGCGGCTGTTCCAGGCCGGGGAGTCGGCCAAGTGCACGGAACGCTGCGTGCGGATGCTGTTCGCAAGCGGTCAGAAGGACGAAGCCAGGCGTTATCTCGAGAAATGCATCGACGATCCCGGCAGCGACGAGGAATGGCTGTTCGCGAGGGACCTGTACGAGCGCAAGTTCGGCAGCAAACGCACGTCCGCCGTCACTGACGTTTTACGCGCCGCAACGACGATCGACATCGACGAAGCGCAAAGCGGGTCGCCCGAGCGCGCCGTCGCCGGCCACTTCGAGAACGCGGGCCAGCGCGCGTTCCGTGTCGAGAACGCGCTGTGGCGGACCTTCTTCGGACTCTATTTCTGGGACGAACTGTTTGCGGGCGATGAGGCCGACCTGCATTCGCCGTTCGAGTTTGTGCCCCGAAATCTGACCACGGGGACTTTTTATGACGACAATCGCAGCGCTATCGATCGCAAGCTGGCCATGCTCGACGATCCGAAAGCGGTGATTCGCGAATTGCTGCGTGCGAGCACGGCGAATTACGGTACGTCCAACGGCGTGTTCCGGTGGCGCCGAAGCATCATCGATGCGCTGTTCGCGCTGCTGGAGCGGGAGTCCGGAGAACCACTGAGGCAGGTGCTTATGCGGTTCTGCCGGGATTATGCGGGCTCCTGCTACGGCTACCCGGACCTGCTCGTACTGGATGATGAAGGCGCGCGGTTCGTCGAGGTGAAGACCGAGGGTGACCAGCTACGCCGCAACCAGCTGTTGCGCATCGAGCAGCTGCGCTCCGCGGGCTTGCGGGCCGACGTCGTGCGCATACGCTGGACGCTCGATCCGGGGCAGGAATACGTCGTCGTCGACGTGGAGACGACGGGTGGGCGAGGCGAGGCCCACCGTGTTACCGAGATCGGCGCGGTGAAGCTCAGGGACGGCGAGATCGTGGGGCGTTTCTCGACGCTTCTGAATCCGCAGCGCACGATTCCGCCGGGCATTACGCGGTTGACCGGCATTACTCCGGCCATGGTCGAGGACGCACCCTATTTCTCCGACATTGCGGACGAATTCGAGGAATTCATGCAGGGAGCCATTTTCGTCGCGCATAACGTGGAATTCGATTACGGTTTCATCGCGCGGGAGTTCGGTCGGCTCGGCCGCAAGTTCCGGTATCCGCGCTTGTGCACCTGCGCGACGATGCGCAGGCTGTACCCGGGGCGGCGCTCGTACAGCCTCGCGGCGCTGGCGGAGGCCTGGGACATACCGCTCAGGAATCATCACCGCGCGTTGTGCGATGCCGAAGCCGCGGCGCAGCTGTTGCTGATCATCAACGAGAAACGCAGCGAGTTGCTGGCGTGACTTCGCGCTGCGTCGCGTGCGGCAATACGGTAGGATCGCCGGCAGACGATTATCGACCGGGGACGGGATTTGCAAACAACAAGAATTATGGCGCTGCTTCTCGCACTGCTCGCCGCCGGCTGCACCGCGATCAGCGTGAACCTGCCGCCGATCACCGAGACCCCCTCGGCCGAACGGCATAATGGCAAGGTCGTCTGGCGCGACCTGCTGACCAACACGCCGGAAGCGTCACGGCGCTTTTACGGCGACCTGTTCGGCTGGGAGTTCGAAGCGCCCCGGGTCTTCGTCGGCGTCGGCAGCGGCAATTCCTACATGCTGATTCGCCATAACGGCAAGCTGATTGGCGGAATGGTCGACAGTAATGCGCTCGGCAAGAAGGAAAATATTTCGCAGTGGATTACGACGATCTCCGTCGCCGACATCGATGCCGCTGTCGAGCGGGTCACCGGCGCAGGCGGCAAGGTGATCAACGCCCCGGAATCGATCGGGGAGCGCGGACGCATGGCTGTGATCGAGGATTCGACGGGTGCGCTGTTCGCGATGATCCAGACGAAGCAAGGCGATCCGGCGGACAGCGAATCCGTACAGGATGGCTGGCTGTGGGACGAACTCTGGACCAGCGACGTGGACAAGGCCACCGGCTTCTACCGGGCCGTGTTCGGTTTCCAGCACAAGGATCACGCGATCGGCGACGCGGACAAGAACTACCGGGTTCTGAGGTATGCCGACAAACCACGGGCCGGCGTTCTGAAGAACCCGTTCGAGGGTGAACGGCCGGTCTGGGTCAATTACATTCGTGTCGAGGACCCTTCCGCGGTAACCGCGAAGGTCGAGGCACTGGGCGGCCGCGTGCTCGTCGAGGCGCAGGCAAGGCCCATCGGCGGCGAGGTTGCTTTCATAGCCGGCCCGTCCGGCGCGGGCGTTGCGCTGCAGACCTGGCCACTTGACTGAGGAGACTGCGATGAAACTTTCAAGAATCAGGCGAGTGGCGGGACTGTCCGCGCTGCTGGCACTGTGTTCCCTGCTGGCGTCATGCGAGCCGCCCGCCGTTTACGGCAGCGTCGGTTACAGTTCCTACAGCGGTGGCGGCTACTACGGTGGCGGGGGTATGGGTACCAGCATCCGCGTCGGCGGTCGCATCTACTGACCGGCGGCCGTCGCTTGCAGATGCCGTTCGAGCCGGTCCAGTATCCCGGCGAGCTCCGGCCGGTTCTCGCGTAACTCTTCGAGCGACTGGCCCGACAGTTCATAGGGCAGCACCAGCCAGTCGTCCGTCTCGTGCACGAAATACTCCGGGGTGCGCAGCGTCCGCGGCGTCGGCCGGTACCAGACCGTGGCGACGCGAATGTCCGCGGGCAGGTTGCGGCGGGTTTTCCGGGCCAGCTGGTCGATCACTGCCTTGACGCTCGATCCGGTGCTGTAAACGTCGTCGACGATCAGCATCGAATGATGGGAGCACAGGTTCTCGAGCAGGTACTGCAGGCCATGGACGCGAATCTGATCTGCTTTGCTGACCATATCGGAATAGCGGTGCGCACCGGAGTAGGAGGTGCGAATCGCAATATGGTCGGTGGGGGTACCCAGATAGTCGAGGCCCTCCTGCACAGCGATGCCGACGGCGCTGCCGCCGCGCCACAGGCCGACGAGAAAGTCAGGCTTGAACCCTGCGTCGTGGATGTTTGCCGCGAGCTGGAAAGAATCTCTGAGCAGGTCATCGGCACGGATGAAACGTTTGTTCATGGTTCGCGGGCGCTCGCAGTGAGGTAGAATTCAGGCCCGCATTATAGCCAGCGCACGAAGTCCCGGTTAAAAAAAGAGAATAACGATGGACAAGACCGTAATTTCCGCCCAGGACCTGCTAGAGGACTCCTTTCGCCTGGGGCTCGACGTGCTCGAAAGCGGCTTTCGTCCTACGCTGATCATCGCGATCTGGCGCGGCGGCACGCCGGTCGGCCTGGCGGTGCAGGAAATCCTCGATTACTGCGGAGTAGAGTCCGATCACATCGCGATACGCACATCGTCCTATGTCGATGTCGACAAACGCGGGGCGGTTGCCGTGCATGGCCTCAATTACATCATCAAGAAGATCTGCCATGACGACCGGTTGCTGATCGTCGACGACGTTTTCGACACCGGCAATACCATCGTCGCCGTTATCGAAGAACTCAGAAACCGCGCCAGGGATAATACGCCGGACGACATACGCGTGGCCGTTCCCTGGTACAAGCCGAGCCGCAACGAGACCGACCTTGTCCCGGACTACTACATTCACGAGACCGCCGAGTGGCTGGTCTTTCCGCACGAACTCGATGCGCTGACGCCCGACGAGTTACGCACAGCCAGGCCTGCGGTAGCGGGCATCGTCCAGGCCGCCAGGACGCGCGCAAAGACGGCCTGACGGCCCGCGCAGAACGGATTACCAGAGGCGCATGCGCCAGCGGCTGCGGCCGCCTTCCGCAACGCGTCGCTTGCGCATTTTCGCGTGCAGCGCGGCACGCTTGTCGGCCAGCCATTCGTCGCGGCCGACCTTGACGTCCTCGCCACGCGCCTTGCGCCGCGACTCCTCGGCTTCCCGGTAGGCGCAGAATTCCTCGTACAGGCTGATCTCGTTACGAAGCTCACCGAGGACGATCTCGGCGTAAATCGCATCGTCGAGAAAGCCGAGGCCCGGAATGTGGTCGGGAATCAGGTCCTCGGGGTCGCAAAGGTAGGCCAGTGCGCTCAGCACGTGCCGGCGTTCGCCGTCCGACAGGTTCCATTCTTCGTCGTTGATCATGTCGATGACGACACTCAGCTTCGCCATGCGCGTCGCGATGAACTCGGGCAGCGCGGTCTCGCGCGTCTGCAGCAGCAGGTCGCGCGCCGCCTGCTCGATATGTTCAGCGGCGGTATCGTCTTCGACGGCCGTGCGCGCCTTGTCCACGATGGCCTGGAAACGGGCCAGGTCGTCGTCGCTGAGAGTGAACGTGATGTCGAGAGGCATGGTCGGGGTCCCTGTCGCCAGCACTTATCCTAAGCCGCCGGGGCTGAATCTCAAAATCGGCCACGGATCAGAATTAATCATATGCAAAACAGCTAGTTGTTGCCCGGAGCGGGAACCTGCGGTGACAATTTGTGAACTGCCGCACAAAACCCACTGAGACGCAGATCAAAAGCTGCGAAACAGTTCCGGGAATCAAGGCGTTAGCTTCCGTAGGATTCCGTTCGATACCGTCGAGTTCGAGTGCTCCTCCATGAATCTGGACATCGCGTTGTCCATCCTGCTGATCTTCAGCGCAGCCTGCTACCTGTTGCTTGGTATTCGCCTGATCGCGGCCAAGCGCGAAGTCGGCAGCGTACCGATCGGCGTGCTGTTCGCGATCATCAGCGTCTGGGTAATGGGCGGCGCCGTGGAACTGATGTCCGATTCTTACCTGGTGTTCTCGATCGGCCGCACCGGCCATTTCATCGGTACCGCCTTGTTGCCGCTGGCGGCCTTCGTCTGTTTTCGTGAGTACGCGGGAGCGCCCACGCCGTTGCGAATGCTCGTGCTACTGCTGATCGTGCCGACGGTGTCGATCGCGCTTGCGGCGACCAACCAGTTTCACGAGTTCATGTGGGCGCTGCCGGCGGTCAATGAAGACGGACAGTACCTCACGCGTCCGGACAAATGGGGTCCCTGGTTCCTGTTCGTGCATGCACCGCATAGCTATGCGCTCATCGGGGCGGCGATGTTTACGTTGCTGGTGCACAGCTCGGCGGTCGCGCCTGCCCACCGTCGAGGACTATTCCTGCTGGTGGCGGCTTGTGTCGGTCCGCTGATCGCGACGGCCGCTTACGACCTCGGCCTGGGTTCAAACGTGATTTCCTTCGTGCCGCTCGTGTTTGCGGCGATGTTGCCGATCTATGCGTGGCTGATCGTCGGTGAGGGGATCGTGGAATTTGCGCCCCTGGCCTACGAAACAGTGTTCCAGAACATGCAGGATCCGGTTGTCGTGATCGACGAGCAGCAGCGGATCATCGGCCTGAATAACTGCGCCGAGGCCATGCTCGCGGTCTCCGAGCACGAGGCGCTGCGCACGCCGCTCGACGAAATATTCAAGGAAGGGGCAACCGTCGTGTTCGAGGCCCTGGAGACGCAGAAGCCGCAGAAGATGATGACCAGGACCGGGCGCTTCCTGCACGTCCAGGTATCGCCAATCAACTCGGGGCGGAGTTCCGTGCGCGGCGGCCGGGTCCTGATGTTCCGGGACGTGAGTGACGTGGAGAAAGCGCAGAGCGAAGTCCGCAAGAGCGAGAAACTCCTGCGCACCCTTATCGACCACTCTGTAAACGGCGTCATACGCTTCCGCTGGGTCCAGGACGAGGAACTTGGCGGCAAGGATCTGCGCTGCATCTTCGCCAATGCGGCGGCGGGGCGCTTCCTCAACTCCGCGCCGGACGACCTCGTCGATCTGGAGGCCTCGGAAATCACCCGGCTGGCGATGACGGGTATGGATGCGCCTACCCAGGCCACCATGCTGGATCAGCTGCGCGAGTCCTGCGAGGACGGCGAGAGCGTGGATATCGAGTTGGTGCAGAATAACGACAACAAGCCGCGCTTTCTGCGCCTGATCTGCGAGCCGGTGGGCGACGATATTGCGGCGACATTCATCGACGTCACCGACACCAAGGCGAAGGAACGACAAATGGAGTCGATCGCGTGGTCGGATCCCCTGACAGGCGTACTCAACAGGCGCGGATTCGAGCGCGACGCTGCACAGCGGCTCACGGATAGCGCGGACGACGCAACCGGAGCGTTGCTGTTTATCGATCTCAATGAGTTCAAGGACATCAACGACCGCTACGGTCACGTGGTTGGTGATCAGCTGCTGACCATTGCCGCGCAACGGTTGCGGAAGAGCCTGCGATCACAGGACATCATCGGCCGGCCCGGCGGTGACGAATTCGTGGCCCTGGTGCCCGACGTTTCGGCGGCGGTCGCTGACAAGCTCGCGCAGCGACTGGCGAAAGCGCTGGAGGCGCCTTACAACATCGGCTCGGAGACCATGAGCTGCGCCGCGAGCATCGGCCTGGCCCTGTATCCCGCCAATGCCAGCACGCTGACCGGGCTGCTTCGCGAAGCCGACCAGGCGATGTACCGGGCGAAGGCACGCACGCGCGGAGCCGCTGAGTTACGTCACGACGACCTCCTCGAGAAAGCACTCTGACCCCGCAACGTGATTAAATACGGCGCTCTTGTTCCCGGCAATGAGCGCAATGCACGGCACCGCCCCTCTATCCGTCCCCGACGACGACCCTGTCATCCGGCTCGAAAAACTCAACCGGCGTTACTGGATGGGGTCCGATCACATTGACGCGCTCGGCAGCGTCGACCTCGAGGTCGACCGTGGTGACTACCTCGCAATCATGGGTCCCTCCGGGTCCGGCAAGTCGACACTCATGAACATCATAGGCTGCCTCGATACGCCAACGGGCGGTGATTACTGGCTTAACGGCAAGTCCGTCTCCGCCATGAACGAGAAACAGCTGGCACGGGTCAGAAACACGGAGATCGGTTTTGTGTTCCAGACCTTTAATTTATTGCCGCGAATGACGGCGCTCGCAAATGTCGAGGTCCCCCTGGTCTATGCCGGGGTGAAGCGCAGGGAGCGTGACGAGCGGGCAAAGGATGCCCTGCAAACCGTGGGGCTCGCCGACCGCATGTTACACAGGCCGACCGAGATGTCGGGTGGCCAGCGGCAGCGGGTGGCGATCGCCCGCGCGCTGGTGACAAACCCGAGCATCGTGCTGGCGGACGAGCCGACCGGCAACCTCGATTCCACCACGGGGCGCGAGATCATGGCGCTGTTCGACCGGCTGCATTCCGGGGGCAACACGCTCATCGTGGTGACGCACGAAGTGCACGTCGCGCAGCATGCGCGCCGCGCCATTCATTTGAGCGACGGCAATATCGTGAAAGACGAGATACAAGGAGCGAAATCTTGAGACATTATCTGCCGCTGCTTCTCGCGGCCGGGCTTGCCGCCTGCGCCGAGGAACCGGCCGATGGCCCGATGTACGAAACCGCCACGGCGGACAGGCGCACGATCGAAGTCAGCGTGAGCTCCGCCGGCGTCGTCGAACCGCTTGCGATTGTCGAGGTGAAGTCCAAGGCGTCCGGCGAGGTTCTCGACGTGCTGGTCGAGGTCGGCGATCACGTGCAAAGGAATACCTTGGTGGTACGCATCGATCCGCGAACGGTGCGCAATGACCTCGCCCAGCGTGAAGCCGAGCTGAAAGCGTCGCTGTCCCGCCGCGAAATCGCGCGATCCCAGATGAGGCGGGCGGAGGCCTTGCTTGCCAAGGGCACGTTCACTCAGCTCGACCTCGAGCAGGCCGCGCTCGACCTTGCCAATGCCGAGGCCGACGTGGTTGCCGCCCAGGTAAGCGTCGAGAATGCCCGTATCGCCGTGGATGACACGGACGTGCGCGCGCCGATCACCGGCACCGTTATCCAGAAACCGGTCGAACGCGGGCAGGTCATCTCTTCGCCGACGCGTGACGTCGCCGGCGGCAGCCCGTTGATGCAGATGGCAGATCTCAGCGAAGTGCAGATCCGGGCGCTCATCGACGAGACGGACATCGGCAAGATACGGCCCGGCATGGTCGCAAAGGTCTCCGTCTCGGCCTATCCGAACCAACCGTTCCCTGGCGAGGTCGTCAAGATCGAGCCGCAGGCGGTGGTGGAGCAGAACGTGACGATGTTTGCGGTGCTAGTGTCCATCGATAATCGCGAGGGCCTGCTGATGCCCGGCATGAACGCGGAGGTGGAGGTCCTGATCGCCCGCAGCGAGGACGTGGTCACGATCCCGGTAATGGCGTTACGAACGAATCGCGATATCGCGGCGACGGCGATCATACTCGGTATCCCGGAGACTGATCTGCGCGCGATGCTGAAACCCGCCGGGGGCGGCCAGCGGCCGGCGATTGACGCGGGCGCACAGCGCGCGGCCGGCAAGGGAAACGGGACGGACTACCGCTTCGGCGGCAATTTCTGGGTCGTCATGGATACCGGCGGCGGGCCCGAAATACGCAAGGTCCGGACCGGCATCACCGACCTCGATCGCGTCGAGATCATAGAAGGCCTGGAGGAATCGGAGTCGGTCCTGATGCTGCCGTCGACCCATTTGTTCGAGACGCAGCAGGACCTGCAGAACTGGCTCAACCGCCGCATCGGCGTGCCGGGCATCCAGCGCCGTTAATTGCCCATGCTGATTTCCGAGACTTTCCGCATAGCGCTGTCGTCGATCAGGAGCAACCTGTTTCGCGCGGGGCTCACCATGCTCGGCATCATCATCGGCGTCGGCGCCGTGATCACGATGGTCGCGCTGGGGACCGGTGCGCAGCGAGCCATCGACGAGCAGATGGCGGCGCTCGGCGGCGATATCCTCGCCATCCAGTCATCGTTCTGGTTCAGTCGCGGCGTGGCCCGCGACCAGCAGACGCTCACCACCGACGACGCCGCAGCCCTGGCGGCCGGCAGGCGGCACATCGACG
>Ga0209536_100012459_pt1 | contig 12359 bp, 10 predicted proteins | sample DeeMarSeWOR28_12_FD_187461 | JGI IMG/M metagenome (GOLD analysis project Ga0209536, IMG submission 187461) | Marine sediment microbial communities from White Oak River estuary, North Carolina - WOR-2-8_12 (SPAdes) (version 2) | ecosystem: Environmental > Aquatic > Marine > Intertidal zone >...
GAGAACACGAGCGAGCCAGTGCCGGTGCGAGGGGAACTGAGAACCTCGGCGATGGAGTACCAAGTGTTCGTCGCGTTGTAGTACCGCAGGCGAATGGCGCTACCTGCCGTTAGAATGGCAGGAACACCGATGGCTGCTGCGGCGCCGTTCAGGCTCAGTGAGAACGACGTAATCTCTTGTGTCGAGGAGATGAGAAGCTCGGCGCCGTCGAGGGTCTGCGTGTTGAGCGGCAGCGTGATGGAGCCAGACGCCAGGGTGCCGGCAGGCTGAAGCAGCATCCACTGCTGTTCGGCCGCAGGGCTCGGGGCCGCAAGGCTGAAGCCAGTCGTCGGCGTGTAGAAGTTCACCGCCATGTCAGGAGCGGCGAAGTTCTGCTGGAAGAACTGAAGGAGCTGGCTCACCGACATGCGGCGAGCGTCACCGTTGTTCGGTGCATACACCGGAATCTGGTCCCCACTCGAAACCTGCGCGAGGGAGGACAGTTGGTAAATCTGCGGCATGGTAGCTCCTAGTTGAACTCAAGCGGCCCATCGGGGCCAACAGTAACGGGATCGACTGGACGACGAAGGAATGGCTCGTCGTAGATGCGCCAAGGCTTGTTGCCGGCGCCTGCGGGCATGGTGCCTGGCAGTTGCTGCTCCAGCGGCGCCGTGGCTCGCGAGAGCAGCGTGTTGTAGCCGGTCTTGGCCGCAGTGAGCGTGCCAGGCATGACCTGCTTGCCGTAGGAAGGGGCCAACCGGAGCGCCAGGTTAGTGATGATGGCGTCGTTGGCGCTGTCGGGCACCTCAGACTCGGCGTCAACGTCGCTGAACTGAGGGCTCGACGGCAGCGGGTAGGCCAGGCGGATGCCTTTGGCGTTCCACTCGGCCATCATGGTGTCGAGCCGGCGCAAGGCCGACTCTACTTGCTGGGGCTGCAAGTCGAAGACATAGGAAGCAAGCCCGATCTCCTCCAGGGCTGCCTCGATGAACTGTCGCTTGCTGTAACCCATGGTTAGGCCTCGCTAAGTGCGTTTTCGATGCGCTTGCGCAGACGAGCGTCGGACGTGCGACCGTCGAACGGCACGCCAAGCTCAAGAGCCTTGGCTTCGAGCTCCTCGCGGGTCGGAGGGGCGTCGTCGCTCGGAACCTCTGGCTCGGGAACAGGCGCGACCTCGACCTTGGGAGGAGGCGCCGCCTTCTTTGGCTTTTTGGAGAGAACCATGGCCATGCGGCGCTTCTGGCGAAGGTTCAGGCCGTGAAGGTAGGCGTCGTCGCCAGCGGCGTCGATAGCTTCTACCTCAGTCGCGAACCAGCCTTCGGTCAGCTTCTGGTCCATCTCGGTTTTCGAGAACACGACCACGTACTTGTAGCAGGCATTGCCAGCCGTGCGGATGCCGCCGGGGGAACGATAAACAAAGCGCGGGAATTCCATATCGCCACCATAGCAAAGAAGGGGGCACGCTAGGTAATCGAACGTGCCCCCTCCTTCGGGTTAGCCCTTCTTCGAGGGCTTCTTCTTGGGCTTCGCCTTTGCCTTCGGCATCGGCTTTTTGCCAGCCTCTTTCTGAGCCTTGCGAGCCACGTCGAGCGCGATCGCAATGGCCTGCTTCTGAGGCTTACCTGACTTCATCTCTGCCTTGATGTTCTCAGAGACAGACTTCTTCGAGTAACCCTTCTTCAGAGGCATTGGCTAGTTCCTATCAGGTTTGGCCGAAGAGCAGGATGCCGCTCATCTCGGGCTGCTTGTTCACAACACCGAAGAGGGTATCCAAGCGGTACTTGGTCTTCATGGTGTTGATGTCGTACTGCTTCTGCATGACCAGCTCGATGCCCTGGTCGGTGCTGCCACGCATGACGGCGGCGCCCGAGTCGGACGGCACAGCGTAGCGGCCGGGGAGAATCTCAAGCGCGTCCTTCTGCCAGAACACGTTGATGGGGGCGCCGGCAGCGGCGATGTTGAGGTGGCTGACGGTCGCGGCCGCGTTCGGGGTCACGATCACGTTCTGGTACTGCGCCTCGGCATCGCTCGAACCCTGGTTCGAGATGATGGGGGGCGTGATGGTCATGGTCGTGCCGCTGTCGACGCTGACGACGCGGAAGGTCTTGAGGACGCCCGTGTCACCCTTGGTGATGTGGTGGCAAGCGTTCACGCCGCTGATGGTGATGGCATCGCCAGCGAGGAAGTTGGCAGTCGCGGTGACCGTGATGGTCTGGAAGCGGTTATCAACGTTGCTGACTTCGCCCGTACCAGCGGTCGAGGTGGCCTGGGGTACCCAGTAGTTGTTCGCACCAGCCTGGGTGTCGATGGTGGTAGTGCCGGTGGCGCCACGGATGCGGTTCGCGTAGTCGAACTTGTAGGTCTCGAAGCCGGCCACGTTGCCGACGTACCCACGGCGGTAGGCCTCGTCGGAAACCTTGTTGCCGAACGAACGGGTCGAGGCGGCGAGGTTGCCGGCCATCGCGTTGTAGTCGCGGCTGCAAAGCGCGAGGTAGCGGTCGAACTGCTGAACGCCCTGCTCGTTCATGATGGTGTCGCAGAGGGCCACGTCGTCGTAGTCGCCAGCGGCAGCGGACACAGTGACAACGAGCGAGGAGAGGCTCGCGGCCGAGTTCATGATGGCAACGTTGATGTCGCTGGCCAGCTTCTGCTTGGCAGCGGAACCAAGACGGCCCTCTTGCAGAGCATCGCGGAGTTCCAGCGCGTCGAGCACCCACGGCACCGACTTGGAGAAGCCGAGCGTCGAGGGAACCGCGAGCTGGGTGTAGTCGCCGAAGTTCGCGGTCTGGTCGAGGCCGCTGAACGACTGCGCAACGTAGGGCTGCGGGCGCCAGATGATGTTGTTGGCCCGCTCCATCATCGAGGAGTCGGTCTTGTAGACGGAGACGTTACGAGAGAGCACGAGCGCATCGTTGAAGCCTTCGAGGATGTCCTCAAACGCAACGCGCTCTTCCTTGCTAAAGCTATTCGCCATGACTTTCTTCCTTTACCTCAACCTGAGGCTTTCTTGGTGCGCTTGTAGGCAATGACTTTGGAGTAATTCCCAGTCCGCTCTGCCTCAGCACGCAGTTTTTCTAGGGTGGAATCTACGGCACCGGACACCCGTCCTGTGCCAGAAACTGACTTCTCGGGCGCGGCCGCTGGCTTTCGGCTTGTCACTTTTAGCTGTGCCTCCAGTTTCGCTGCCGCAAAGGCAAACTTGATGGGGTCTTTGATGGAGGCAAGTTCCTTGGCTTTCGCCGGATTCTTGCCCAGTGCATACACAACCAGTTCAGGGTTCTCCGAGCCTTGGACGAGGACGCCTTGCTGGGTAACGCTGAAGGTTTCGGTGACGAACGCCTCGGCTTCTTCGAAGTCAGAGACGCGCAAACTCGCCTTGGCCTTTGCGTAGTTTTCCAGCCGGCCTTTCCACTCCTTCGCCTGCGCTTCTTGAGCGGCCCTTGCGTGCGCTTCGACCTCGTCGGCCTTCCGCTTTCGCTCGAACCAATCGGCAAGGGCTTTCTCGAACTGCTCAGGGTCGTAGTCGTGGTCTTCGAGCGTTGGCTTTTTGCCGACAACGGGAACCTGCGGGCCCGCTGGTTGCTGCTGTGCGGAAAGCCGGGACTCAAGCTCACGGTTCCGTCGCTGTAGTTCTCGATGGCTCTTGCGTAGCTCCTTCACCCAGGCGGGTGCTGGTTCTTCCTTCGGAGGCGGCGCTTCCTCCCCGATAGAGACAACCACCTCGTCATCGTCGCTAGCCTGCTCGCCCTCGGCCATCTCGGCCTGGTCGCTGGATTCGGCGGCTTCCGTCTCGCCTGCATCCTCTTGAGGCTCTTCTGCGATCTCTGGCTCGGTCTGCGGTTCTCCCTCTGCTACTGCCGTTTCTGCCTGCACTGCTAGACCCTTACTCATCCTTTAGGGCGGACGGTACCCGTGGTTACCAATACAGTGCCCACACCATGCGGGCAACTGCGTCACTACTCTGAGACACCAGGCCGTAGCTTGGCGATCTCGGTGACAGTCTTTGCCCGCGTCTCTTCCGCTTTGGCGCGGGTTTCCTCAGCCTTGGCGACGGTGAGGATAGTATCTGCGCGGGCTTTGGCCGCTTTCGCTGTAGCTTCTTCGCTTGCGGCCTTGAGGAACGTCTCCTGCGCGTTCTCCTGCTGCGCCATCGCTTGGCGTTCCTGCGCCAGCATCGCGGCCTCTTCCTCGGTGGGCTTGACCACGCCGGCACGAAGCAGGCGACCTCGGAAGAACGAGCGGGCGTCGTCGACGCCTTCGCCCTCCATGTTCATAAGTGCCATATTGGCAAGAACCTGCGCGATCTCTGGGTCTTGCGTAATCGCCATCATCGCGGTCAGAGCGCGTACCGTAGCGGCGCGCCTCGACTCGGAAGACGGGCCAACCGAAACAGCCACGTCAAACGCGGCACGGGAAAGGTCGTTCTCGATAACGACCTCGCCAGAGTCGCCGATGTTGGGCCGCATGAGTTCGACAGGCATCGGCGCGCCAGTCTCGGTGATGGACTTCATCTTACGCTTTTCTTCGACGTAGATGTCCTTGGCCATCGATAGCCAAATCTCGCCGCAGCGGCGCATACCCTTCGAGAAGTTCGACATGTAGATGAAGGTCTGCATGTCGAGCCGCTGCTGAATCATCTCAACGGCCTTGCCAGAGATGTTCGACACCAGCTTGTCGGCACCCTTCTGGCCGCCGAGGATGTCCTGCATATCCGTTTCGGTGATCTGGAGCAGCGCCGCCATGGCCGGCGGGATGTTGGGGCTCTTCGTATACGCAACCGGACCTGCGGCCTGCGTGGAGCCATCCGGAGCTGTGATCGGATTCACCAGCAAGTACGGATAGTTGCGGATGTTGTCCTCGGCCCACATCATCTGATGGCCGGCGACCTGCTCGGGGAGCAGGATGGGCTTCTCGATGCTGGACAGCGCCGAGACTTCGCCCAGCTTACTGAGCTGCATGTTTTTCAGGCGCTGCGCGTCCTTAGCCAGACGGACGTGGCCCATGCACCGCTCGATGTTATCCACGAACCACCGCTTGCCGTAGACGGGAACGATGGGGATGTTCTTGCCCGCAATGTAGCCAGCGTCTTCGAGCACGCCGCCGCCAGACATGATGTACTTGCGGCACCGCTGGCGCTTGACCCTCTTGGTACGAGCCAGCTTCGCCGCCATAGCATCGAGCAACTTGCGCTGCTTGCCGTCATCCTCGTCAAGCTCGTCGTCGGTGAACCGCTCCTCGGTGCCGTCAGGGTACGCGAAGACGTGGACAGCCTGCTTCGTCTCCTCGATCTTGTAGTACTCGGCAATGTACACGACGTCGGGAGTCAGCCAGTCGAACTCGTACTGGTGAATCTCCTTTGGCCAGGACGCGGGGTCATCGCCCCACTCTTCTTCGTACTGCTTGCGCGGAACCGAGTAGAGAACAAAGCAATACTTGGCGTCGGACTTGTCCTGGCGCTTGGCGCCGAGGTCGAAGAACACGCTGGAGTCAGCATCGTAGATGGGCTCGATGCGAATGCGCTGGCGCTCGTTCTCGTTGTCCTCTTCGTCCTCGTACACCGAGCGAAGACGCCAGGCGCCAAAGCCACCGCCAACGGCCTCCTCGAAAGCGTTGTCGTAGGCCTCCTGCGCGCCGCTGTCCTGCTCGTCGGCGCGGTAGAGCCCGTCGCAAACGTCGGCCAGCTTGTCATCCTTCGAGCCATCCTTCGATACGAAGTCAACCGTAATGCGGTTGTTCCGGTACTCGTTGATGATGCGAATAACGCTCAGGTGGACCTTGTTTACCTCGAACTTCGGCTTGTTCTCGTAGACGTCTTGCAGTGGCCCTTCCCACTGCGCGCCAGCGATGGAGTAGAACCGCCGGTCCTGCAAGCACTGCAACCTCTCATCGCGTAAGGCAGACTGAACATCGTCGAACTGCGCCATCGCCTGCGCGTGAATGTTGGCTAGGCGCTGCTCAGTGCTAAGACGAGGCATTCTTTACCACCTTGAGACGGTCGGAAGAGGGATGATCTTGGCGCCCGCGCCAGCTTTCGCCGCTCCGATCCTGCGGACGTTTTCGCAAGCATACCTCAGAGCGTCAATCACATGGTTTTTCTTGTCCTCCAAGATCGGGAGGATGGTGCCGGTCAGCGGGTCGGCCTTGTAGCTGTACATGGACAGCTCGTCGATGGTGTGGACGCAGCGCGGGTGAACCACGATGTCGTAGGACTTCAGAAATTCGATGCCCTCTTCCACTGACCGAGGACCTTTGACAGCCGCCATAATCTTCGGAAAGCCATTCTTCCGCATGTGGCTAATCGTCTCCGGCCTCGACCCGTCCGCAATGATGGGCCACCGCTCAGACTCGGGGACTGTGAGAAATAGGGCTGGTGTATCAACAACCTCACATCCAACACGGTAGGCCTCGTAGTCGACGAACAGCGTCCGCCCGACGATATGACACCGAATCAGAACCGAGGGGTCCACCGCGAACCCCCAGTCCGCACCGAAACGATGCACCGCGTCATCCGGCGCGTCAAACTCTTCAATGCGCCAGTTACGAAACACTCTGCGCTCGGTGTGCTTCTGGTACCCACCGAGCCACACATGCGCGTACTTGTCGGGGTCGCGGTTCCTGTCGAACTCCATCTCCTTCTTGAGCACGTCGGGGAACCAAGGGTTATCGTTGAAGTTGACCTCGGTAACCTTGGCGTCGGTGGGCGCCGCCGAGCTGCGTAAGAACTTATCCACCGGGTCATCCGGTGTGCTCGGGTTCCAGGTAAACCAAATCTCCGACTTCGGCTTACGAATGGTGGGTCGCAGTAGGTCCAGCGACTTCTGGCTAAGACTGTGCGCCTCCTCGACCCAGGCGCAATCATAGCCCTCCAGCGACTTGATGGAGTCAGCCGTGTGGTTCTGCATACCCTGAAAGATGATGCGGCCCGTGCCACCCTTCGTCTTGATAGCCGCCTCTTGCACGTCGAAGAGACTCGACACGCCAAGCGACTGTATCTTCGACTCGATGAGCCGCTTCACCGACTGACCCAGCGACTTCTGGACCTCACGCACACACACCGTAGACCTGTGCGGGTCCATGACATGCGCCTCAACCAGCATCTCGGCAAAGAAGTGGCTCTTGCCACTGCCACGGCCACCATGCGCTCCCTTGTACCGAGCAGGCGTAAGGAGTGGCACGGCCCAGCGCGGCGTCTTGATGGCTAGTGTTACTTTGGACATGGTACAGTCAAGTTATAGTGAAGAGTGTGTGGTAGGGGTGTTAACGAAGACGACGACGACCGACCCCCGATCGCGGGGTACCCCCCCTATCCTACTTTTCCACACTCGTTTTTCCTGGGGCTTGCACGTCGAGCGTCTCCCATTGTGCATTGTGTGCTTCTAGTGCTTTCGTGTCCGGCGTAACGACCTCAGCGTCGAGCACCGGGCCCGTGTCGATGGTTGTCGGGTCGACAATGACGCGCTGAATTGCCGCTATCTCAATCGGCCCACCACCAGCACCAGTTAGCTCCACGCGTTGAAGGTCGAGCCCGAGTAGTTTCGCGCGTCGGTCCTGCACACGGAGCATACGGTCCTGGATAGCAAGCGCGGCCGTGACGTCATCCGCGCTCTGCTCTAGCAGTGTTTCGAGGCGCAGAAGCATCCGGTCGAGCCTTGCCGCCTCTTGCTCCCTGACCTCAATGGCGGTTTCGGCAGCTTGCTCGCGCACCTCCGCAAGCGCTTTTTTCACGCATTGCCTCGCACCTTCAAGCGTGATTCCCAACTGTTCGCCGATATCCATATAGCTGTGACCGCGCAAACGTAGCTCCAACGCGTCACGCTTGCGTGTTTCGGCCAGTTGCATTCTCGGTTGGCTTCTTCTCGGTATCCCCATGAGTGCAGGCTACTCAACGCGCATAGCTTCAACAACTGCGGTCTTTTTGCCACACCGTGGCTTTTGCACCACACAAACGACGAAAGCCCCGTGTTTACGGGGCCTTACGTCATCCTTCATTTTCTAGCTGCTACTCTGCGAGCCGCCTAAGCTCTTCGCACTCCTCCTCCTGCCAACACGGCCAGAAGCTCGAAAACGGAAACCCCGCGACGGTCGGCCTCACGCAAAAGCCCACGACGCACGGCGGGACAAAGTTCCGCCATTTTCACGCTACACCCCCAACCATTGCCGAGAGTACATCCCACGCCTTGGCTCCGTACCCATCGCCGTCGGCCAACTTTTCAATCCGCCGGAACGCAATATCCTGCGGGTCTTTGCTTCGCCCGGTGCCAGCGAAATGCCGGTCGTATGCGGTGACAGCTTCGAGAAGCTGGACACCTGAGACGTAATCATAAGACCCCGCTGGGACGTAGCGGCCATCAGCGCCCATAACGAGTTCGATAATTTTATCCTCTCTCGTTTTCGGTTGTCCCTCAGTCTTACTTTCAGGGTTCACTATCTCGCCGACCAATGCGCGGGCCTCGGCGTGGGTAAGGCGGAAGCCGTCCAAGGCGTGCAGCACACGACCAGTCGCCCGCAGACCGTCGACCACGCCGCGAGACCATTTTTCAAGCTGCGGCGTGAGCCACGCGATTGAAGACGTGTGCCGCCCCGACGCCACCAGCTTTTTCGCCGACGTGGCCACCATTCCGTTGCTGCACGCAAACCGGATAATCGCCGTCGACGCTTCTTCACGCATAGAACCGTCGCGTGCGTCGCGCAGCATGAGCGAAGCCCCGCGCCGGTCCCCGCGTACAGAGAGTAAAGAATCGAAATCCTCGGGCAGGCGCACAAGCGCCGTTACTTTCGCCCCTTTTTCGATAATTTTTGCCGCGCCGAGCGACAAACGTCCGCCGAAAGGAGCGGCCAAGGCGTCGAGGTCAGCCGCGAGTTGCGCGTTGCTGCGCACGACATAAGACGAACCAACCACGCCGAGGACCCTGCCCGTGTCCGAACGCCGAACAGTGCGGTGGGTATCAATGCGGCGACCGTCGGACGTGAAAAGGTCATCAAGGCAAGGCTCCCACGAGGGGAAGTCTTGGCGGTACGAGCCGGGGTCAAGCTGCAGCGAAGAACGAAGAACGAGACCGGTCATCTGTGTTTCTCCTTTTCCCTGTCGGCGCCATGCCGGGCGGGGTGATTCACAATAAGGCCTTGACGGCGTGCCCGTCAAGGTTACTTCTGCGCCGTGCCCGTAACGGCACCTAACCCCTTAATCTAAAACGAGAAAAACTTTTCAGCCGACCGCCGGAAACTATCCCCAACCACCGAAAGGAGCACCCTGCAGCGCATATATATAGAGCATAGCGCGCCACCCTGAGCCCGCTCATATCGGCATCGCGCACAAGCGCAAACCCGCGCCTAGCCTCATCCTTCTCCATTGTCGCGCATATTCATGCGGCGTCTAGGCCGCGCCATGCCGATGGATTGCCCAAAGGGCTGATCTGCCCAAGTAGGCAAGCCCCGCGCCAGCGTTGTATCCCAGGGTTACTAACTCCGGGTTACTTCTATAAAAACGACCCACTTCTTATCCCCCCCCTCCCCCCTAAATTTTCTAGCCCTTTTTTGAAAATCGCCCGGCAAAAATTGGCCTCTCAATTTTCCAAACCCATTTTTTCCCAGGGCATTTCGCAGGCCTCGTCCTCTCGCGGGCCATCTCGCTCCTCCAGCACCCTGGCCGAAACGTCTCTTCGTCGAGCTGGCCAAACCGCTTTCGATATGCCATAGGGTATCACCCCAACGTCGTTTTCGGTCCCCCCGGCCAATGTGCAACCCGGAAACGACAGCACCCAGCAATCCTGCTGGGTGTTTTTTTGTCGTCTACCGCCGCCGGCGCCAGCTCTCATCATCTACCCCTCTTCCGCTAAACGAGCCACCCGCAGCTCATCCTCGGACGGCACAGCTAGCCCTTCGTCCCGAGCCAGCTCGCGCAACGCCAGCCGGAAGATAGCCCCCTTTGCCCATCCCCCTTTAACGCGCTGCGTCGAATCACCTGGCCCGTATCTTTTCGGTACCCGAACCATCAACTCAGCCAGTAACCGCTCCTCAATCGGGCTCAAATACACCGTAACCGTCTCACTCTTCCCAGACCTCCTAAAACCGTGTCTCCTGCCTCCCCACCCATTACCCTTGGCCACCCCAGCCTCGCCACCCGTTCGTGCCTCAGAATCGACCACAGTGCGTCTCACGCCATCCTCCTAATAAACTCACCAGCCACAACGGTCAGTGCGAGTAACCCCTCCGCTCCGCTGCGGGTCCGTACCCTGTTGGTACCCCCTCCTAAAGGAGGGGGGGTACCACTGGGTACGGGTACCACTCGCACTGCCCGTAAAATAAAAAAACTACTAAAGACTGACTGGGTACCTGGGTACCAAACCATAATAAAACATACTCAAGGCCATGTTGTCACCTCTCATCCATAGCTGCAATCAAGGCAGATGCGTGGATAGGATCACAAACAGACCAGCCGTTTGTGTCATATTCGATATACGAAGAGTCCAGCAAGTCTCTAATCATGGTCCCTTCTTTGGCTGACGCCTTAAGGTGCTGCTCGATGGTGCTGGCTTTCATGTTGCGCTGATTGGCCGTGAGCCAGTCTCGCAGGGCTACCTTGGTCACATAGGGGGCTCGTTCCGCGTCGAGCGGACACCCAGAGTTAAACCAGGCTCGTTCGAAGAATGACCGCCACTTTTCTAGCCTGTCATTGCTTCTGCGGTCCCGTCGCTCTTCTCGTGCTTGCTCTCTGCGCTCCTGCGCTTCTTCGTCCGGTGTCTCCTCCGGCTCCGCAGTCTGGCTCCAGACGGCCCCGGTAATGGCCACCCCGTCATCGTCACGCCAAGGCAGTTCAACGCTCTCAATGCGCCCGTACAGAGGCTCAGGGGCTGGCCCGTCTTTCATCTTCGCGCACGAGACGGTGATAGCTCCGCGCTTGTTGGTCACCAGGATAGAGCTATCCAAGGAAGCCTTGAACGCTGATGAGCCACGAGCTCGTGTGCGCGCCTCTTGGCTGTTGCCAACGTGGTGGTTCAGGATGACAGGGCAGGACAAGGCCGCCGCCACCGTGTTCACCGCGCCGAACAACGCCCGCACGTCTCTGGCCGAGTTTTCGTCGCCTGCCATGTGGTTGTTCACGGTGTCGATAACGCACAGCGTCACCTGCTCATTGGTCAGGTCAGACACTGCCCGAAGCACCTGCGCCACAGCGTCAGGGTCGTCGAGGTCGAGCGCACGGTTGCTGACCAGCATCCGGTCAAGGTTGGTGACGCCATGCTTGGTGGCCCATGCCGCAATGCGCTGACGTAACCCGAAGTTACCTTCACCGGCCAGGTAGACCGCCACGCCGTGGCGCGTCCGCAGTCCGCACCAGTCCACACCGTCTGACGCCACGCTGCACGCGATGTCGAGCGTCAGGAACGTTTTGCCGGCTGCGCTCTCCCCGTAGACCATGGTGGTGCCAGACAACGGAATCCAGCCCTGGATTGCCCACTCGATGGGAGATGGCTGCTGAAGAAACGCCGTGGCCCGCGTGAGGTAGTAGTCGTGCCGCGCCGCCTGGGACGCCGCGAGCAGCTCCTCGACCGCCTCGTCACCGAGCGCCACATGGGCAGCTACGTCCCCTTCTGGCTCGTACCTGGCGATGCTGGCCGCGATGCTTCGCACCTCCGAGGCCGGCAGCGGCACCTCGCAGCGAGCTTCGTTTGCCACGTTGAGCGCCGCCAAAATCTCGGCTTCGCTCATCCCGTAGCGCCGCATGGCACCGGCCAGGGCGGTGAGTCCTGCGTTCCTGTTGCCACGAATCAGGCCGTCGGGGGCAATACCGCCTGGGCCGTTCTCTTTGCGGTTTGCGGTGACCGACGCAAGCCAGGCCGGGGGGATGGTGAACGGCGCCACAGTGTGGTCGCCATCCTCGATGGGGATGGGCCTGGAACTGTCCTCCCAGAAGTATTGGCGCCCTTCAATCTGACTTGGGTACGCGACGAAGTAACGGCCGTCGCTCAGTAGGTCGATGCCGTCTGCCAACTTCGTTGAGCGCACGCCAGGCGCGTACTCGGCGACGTAGTGAGCACCGCCTCCTGCCGTGTAGGCCATGGGGCCAGCCGGCGTCGCCCCGTGGTACTGCTCCCAAAAATCCCACGAATGGTCGCCACCGTTTCTCGGGTCGATATCGAACACGACGATGCCGCTATCTTTGCCGCAGGCGATGCCAATGTTCAGCCTGCTGCCGCGCTCGGTGCCGAACCACGCTCTAATCTTGTCTTCGTTGTCCGTCGCGTCTTTGACGCCGTGCAAGGTGGCCGGAACTTTCCCGCCCTCGACGACAGGCAACACTCGCCAACCCCGGCGCGCATAGGACAGCGCCGCCTCTAGCACCTCGTTCATCGCATCCCCTCTTTCTTTTGTCGGACCTGCTC
>Ga0209536_100012460_pt1 | contig 12358 bp, 10 predicted proteins | sample DeeMarSeWOR28_12_FD_187461 | JGI IMG/M metagenome (GOLD analysis project Ga0209536, IMG submission 187461) | Marine sediment microbial communities from White Oak River estuary, North Carolina - WOR-2-8_12 (SPAdes) (version 2) | ecosystem: Environmental > Aquatic > Marine > Intertidal zone >...
CGACGTGAGGGAAGCCGCTGCGCAGATGGGCCGCGAGCTTGCGAGCCATGAACACCGACCGATGCCGCCCACCGGTGCAGCCAAACGAGACCGTGAGGCTGGAGAATCCACGGTCCACATACTCCTCGACGTGCGCTTCCACCATCCCCCTCATATTCTCCCAGAACTGCTGCACCTGCTCAGACTGCTCCAGATAGTCGACCACCGCCTCGGCCTCACCGGTGAGATCCCGGAGCTCCGGCCGATCGTGAGGGTTAGGCAGGGCACGGCAGTCGAACACGAACCCGCCGCCGTGCCCCTTGTGATCCGGCGGGTATCCGTCCTTGTAGGAGAAGCTCTGCACCAGCACCTCGAGGCCACAAGGTGCAGCACCCGAGGACTCCGACCGGCCCCACCGATCTGCAATGCGGTGAAACACAGTTTCCAGTTCCGGCAGCTGAAGCGGCAGCCCGGCGCGCAACAAACCGTCCAGATTCCGAGCCGCGTAGAACACGCTCTCCAGAAAGTGGCGTTTGCGCTCGAAGAATCCGCGGTACCCGAACGCCCCCATGGCCTGCAGCGAACGCACCAACACGAATCCGGTGTACTGCTCTCGGAACAGAGCGCGATCCACTGTCACATACTCACTCAGCGCATCGAGGTAGTGCTCCAGCAACTCGTCGCGTACCGACGGCGGCACATTCGCCTTGGCGTCGTATAGCAGAGAGGCCACGTCGTAGTGCAGCGCACCCCTCCGTCCACCCTGGAAATCGATGAACCACGGCTCTGCGCCGCGGATCATGATATTGCGCGACTGGAAGTCGCGGTACAGGAAGAAGTCCGCGTCGGCCTCGAGCAGTGTCTCGGTCAGCCGGCCAAAGTCCTCCTCCAGTCGCTGCTCGTTGAACGGGATATGCGCCAGCTTGAGGAAGTGGTACTTGAAGTAGTTCAGGTCCCACCGGATCGACTGTTTGTCGAACGCCTGCCGGGGATAGGCAACTCGATAGTCGATCACCTCGTGTCCCAGGACCTGGAACCGGGGTAGCAGCGAGAGCGCTCTGCGGAAAAGCTGCTCAACTTCCAAGGGAAACTCGTCTTCGCCGCATTCAATTCGAGCCGCTGCCAACGCTTTGAACAGCGTGGTTTCACCCAGGTCCTCTTCCAGCCACACACCCGCCTCACGATCCTCACCGTAGATCTCGGGCACCGGAAGCTGCAACTGGCGGAACGCCCGCGCGAACTCAAGGAACGCGCGATTCTCCTCGCGGTCGGGACCGATCGCGCCAACGGCCGTCTCGTCATCCCCCCACATTAGACGGAAGTACTGTCGCGTCGAGCCATCGGCGGCCATCTCGAGAATCACATCTGGCCGATGACCGAAGCGATCCTCGAACAGGCCAATCAGTCGCTCCTTCATTCAACTCGCTCCCTGCAATTTGCCCTCGCTACCGAACCGTATCACCCGAGGGCAAGATACAACGCTGCACGCGCAGTGTCTGGCGGGCCGGAGCCAGTTGGGCGGGCAGGCGCTGCGCGAGCCGGCCACACAGGCGATTCCGGTTCCGGAACCCGTTCGAGCCTGGCGCTGTACTATGCAAGGAGCACAGTGTACACTTGGCTCTTTCTCGTGTGAGTGACCATTTGAAACCTGAGAACTTCGCCGCGCCGCGGCCGGTCAGGACGGTATCCCGACGCAGTTTTCTGCGGACCGGAGTCAGCGCGTTGGCAGCACCGATACTCACGGGTTGCAATCTCTCCACGGACCCACCGGGGATCTCCAACCCGCGCCTCTCGGCGCGGCCAGGGTCGCCCACCGTGACACCGACACTGGGCCTCAGTGAGTTGGGCCTCGAACCCGATCGGGATGGGCTGCTCTACGTACCGCTAGACCACTCCTGGGACACGCCCGCGCCGCTCTTCGTGGCGCTGCACGGCGCCGGCGGTTCGGCCAGCAATTGGGCCAGCTATCCCGACCGCGCCGAATCGCGCGGCATGGTCTTCCTGGCTCCAGAATCGCGCGCACCAACCTGGGATCTTTCGAGCGGCGGAGAGTTCGGACCGGACGTGGAGTTCCTGGATCGGGCGCTGCAGCACACGTTCGAACGCTGCCGCATCGACCCAACCCACGTTGCGCTGGGCGGCTTCTCGGACGGTGCCTCGTACACGCTGTCGCTGGGGGTCTCAAATGGAGACCTGTTCAGCCACCTCGTCGCCTACTCGCCGGGATACTTCCGGCCCGCTCCACCACTCATAGGGAAGCCCCCCATATACATATCCCACGGCACGGAAGACAGCGTCCTACCTGTGTTCAACACCCGCGAAAGCATTGTACCGAACCTGCGCGATGCCGAATACGACGTGACCTACCTCGAATTCGAGGGCGATCACGAGGTGCCCCCGGAGATATCCGAGTCTGCGCTGGATTGGTTTCTCGACGTGGGGTGAGAGACGAAAAAGTGCAGGGTGGGGAGTGGCGCCCGACGCACGAAGGAGGCGCTGAGCCATAATACGCGTCGTAAGACCCCGTACCCTGTATCCTGCGCTCTGTACTCTACGAACGGCTCTCTACCCCGATTGGCAAGTGAGGATCACGCGGTTCGGTGGTCTCCCCGTTAACTGCCCGTCGCGTGGCGTTCCCGCTTCTGCTCCTCGACCATGCGCGCGACGTCGGCCAGCAGTTCTTTGGCATCGTACACGATGCCGTCCTTGACCGTGTATTTGACACCACCGACGCGCTCGATCTCGCCCGTCTCGTCGTTCAACTTCCTGTGCCCGGTGCCGTAGAGCACCTTCAAGTTGGCGATGGGGTTCTCCTCGACGATCAACAAGTCGGCAAGCAGGTCGGGACGTATCACGCCGAATTCTGTCGGTCTGCCCGATGGCGCGAACAGCGTTTCTGCCGCGTGCAGGGTGGCGCCGCGGATGATCTCCAGCGGATGGAAACCGGCTTCTTGTAGCAGCTCCATCTCCTGTATCGTCGAGAAGCCAAACAAATTGTAGATGAACCCGGCATCCGAGCTCACCGTGACCCGTCCACCTGCGTCCTTGTAATCGTCCAGGAACTCCATCCACCGGTCATAGAACCTCATCCACGCGACTTCCTCCCATGTAGTCCAGTCGTAGTAGTAGGAGCCGTGGTTCTCCCGATTGGGCTCGTAGTAGTCCCACAGGGAAGGCAGCGTATACCGCTCGTGCCAATCGGCATTGCGCTCCCGCATGACGTCGCGGCTGGCCAGGTAGGCCGTCATGGTGGGATCGATCGTCAAGTCGAGTTCCAGAAACTCCTGGATCAACGCGTTCCACTCGTCGCTTCCAGGTTCGTGAATCAAGTTCCACTGCTGCGCCACTTGGCCGAACCGGTGCTGCTCGTTGTTGTAGTTCATGTCGGCCGGCCACGGCTGAATGTCGTGGCCCTTGTAGAGTGCTTCGAAGATGCCGTAGTAGTGGGTCAGTGTGCCGAGACCCATCCTCGCGGCGTCGAGTGCGTTGACACCCGCCACCATGGTCTGGGCGAGGTGCGCCACTGTGCCAAGCTGTTGCATTCTGGCTTCGTCAAGCAGCGCCGCCATCACGTCTGGCGGATAGCTGAACGTCTTCACGCCGTCCAGTCCCCGTTGCTTGGCCCACCGTACCCACTCGCGAGCCTGCTCCGGCGTGTGGATCGGACCGCGATCCCAACCGCTACCGGGCACGTCGTACGCGAAGATGCGAGGCGCTACGATCTCGTTGTTGGCGCTCCGCTCCCTCTCCGTCAGGGTCCACTCCATGGGACCGCACGGTACACCACGCACCGTGGTGATGCCGTGAGCCAGCCACAGCTTGTAGACATACTCCACTTCCGGCGTCTTGGGATAGCCACCGCAGTGCACGTGGATGTCGACCAGTCCGGGCAGCACATACATTCCCGCGGCGTCGATCTCTCTGGTTGCGTCCCCGGGCCGCCTGTCTTCCCGAATGGGAAGGCCGGGCACGCCCACGCTTCTCAGCTCGACTATCCTGTCGCCCTCGATCACGATGTCGACGGGCCCGATCGGCGGCGCTCCCGTCCCGTCGATCATTGTTCCGCCCCGAATGATCAGTCGCTCGAACGGCCCCTCACCTTGATCGGCCCGCTCCGGTGCGGCCGCGACACTGCCCTGCTCCTGGCTCCACGCGGTGGTGCTGAAGCCGGCAACTGGAACCAGCGCTGCGCAGAGAACGAGCATGATCTCAGCTGTCTTCATTCGATCCCTCCTTGGCGGTATTGAGTCGGGTGCAATCACCCCTGTGCCGTTCACGACATTCGTGCGCGCAATGGCGCCGTTCAGTATCCTCGGCGTTTGTCCACGACCGAGAGCAACCGCTCTCCGTCGGCGAGGCGCCGCAGGTTCTCCCCGAACAGCAGCCAGATCCGCTCCATGTGCGCTCCACCCATTTGAGGTGTGGCGATGACGTTGGGCATGCCCCACGGCTCGTGATCCCGCGGCATGTACGTCTACGTTTTCCGGCTCGCGGTTGGCGGCAGGAATCGCCCTACAGCGCAGCTGCCAGAGCCGCCAGGACCCTGTAGGCCAACCAGCCGACCGCGGCTGCGCAAGGGATGGTAAAGACCCAGGCCCAGACGATGCGTTGCGCCATGCGCCACCGGACCGACTTTACGCGGCGCACCGCTCCCACACCAGCGATGGCACCAGCGATCGTGTGTGTCGTCGAGACCGGTTGCCCCAGCAAGGTGGCAAAGAACACCGAGGTCGCCCCCGCGGTTTCGGCGCAGAAACCCTCCCGCGGCCTGAGCCGCGTTATCCGCGTGCCCATCGTCTCCACCACCCGCCAACCACCCATCAGTGTGCCCAGGGCGATTGCACCATGGGCCGAGAAGATGACCCAGACCGGAACCTCGAACGTCGTCAGGTAACCACCAGCCACCAGCGCCCCGGTGATTATGCCCATCGTCTTCTGGGCGTCGTTGGTACCGTGCGCGTAACTAAACGCCGCAGCCGAGAGAAGTTGGAGCTTCCTAAAGTAGCCATCCATGCGCTTCGGAGTCGCTCGCCGGAACAGCCAATACACGGCCGTCATGAACGTACCCGACAACGCCAGCCCCAGGACGGGCGAGACCACGATGAACAACACCGGTTTGATCCAGCCCGCCAGGATGACCGCATCTAACGATCGTTCCAGACCGTGGAGCGCGGCCACATTGGAAATCGCCGATCCGGCATATCCCCCCACCAGTGCGTGCGAGGCGCTCACTGGGAGACCCATCACTGACATGGCGAGGACCCACGAGATCGCTCCGACGAGACCTCCGAGAATCACCAGCGGGGTTACGTAGCTGAGGTCGACCATACCCGAGCCGATGGTCTTGGCCACTCCGGTACCGAAGGTAAAGGCGGACACGAAATTGAAGAACGCGGCCCAGGCGACGGCCTGCAGCGGCGTGAGCACTCGCGTGGCGACCACGGTCGCTATCGAGTTGGCTGCATCATTGAAACCGTTGAAATAGTCGAACAGGAGTGCGACCGCGACGATCACTACCACGAGATTCACACCGGCCATCGTGGGACGCCCGACTACGCGTTCTTTACCACGATGTTCTCCACCACGTCGGCCACGTCCTCGCACCGATCGGCGATTGCCTCCATCCACTCAATCAGTTCCTTGTGCTTCAGCAACGTGATGGGATCGGTCTCGGTGGCGAACAGAGCCAATTCCGCGGCACGGAGAAGCTCGTCGGCCCGCTCCTCCAGGAGCTTGACCTGCTCGGTGAACTGATGCACCGGGCCGCCCCGCTCGAGTGCGTCGACTGCGGCCGCGAGCTGGCCGCACGCTTCCCTGACTATCTCGGCAGCCCCCGCTGCGGCGTCTGGTATCGCTTCCAGACGATATGCCGCCAGGCGGAAGGCAGTCTCCTCGATGTCGTCCAGCAGATCGTCCTGCCGCTCCGCCAGCCGGTGGATGTCCTCGGCGTCGAGCGGCGTGATGAAGGTCTTCCGCAGCAGGTCGAATACCTCTTTGATGACCCTGTCACCCTCGTGCTCGAGATCCCGGATTCGGTTGGCCACGGCTTGGACGTGCTCTCCGTCCTGTCCTCTTGCGTCGCACAGGAGCGCGGCCGCCTCCACGTTCAGCTCGGCCTGGCGCCTGAAGAACCGGTAGAACTTCTCTTCTCTCGGTATCAATCTCATGAGTGTGCTTAGTTGCGGTTCCCTGAGCCCAAAGCAATGTCCTCGAGCACAGCGGAAATGTAGCGACTGCCCTAATCGATCGAGAGTCGTCCCCCCAACGGCACCTCGTCCGGCATCAGCACCCCACCCGACATCACTGCCTTTACAGCCTGCTCGACGCTCCAGTCCAGCTCGATCACGCTGGCCGGCCTGAGCAACATGACGAAGCCGGTGGTGGGGTTGGGAGCGGTGGCCACGAAAACTGCGTACAGCGTCTCGCCGGTTCGTTGGTCTTTGGAGATCCGGGTCACGAAGCCCACAGAGTGAGTCTCCGTGTTGGGGAACGGCACCAGGACGACCTTGCGGAACGGGCGTGCTCGGTCCGCCGTGAACGCCTGCAGCACCTTCTTGGATGCGTTATAGATGGTCTTTACAATCGGCACGCGGTCCAGCAAGCGCTCGGTGACTCCAAAAACTCGCTTTGCCACGACGTTCGTCGCTACGGCACCTAGCAAGTAGAGCAGCACGACCGTCAACACCACCGACAGGATGCTCACGGTCCACTGCACACCCAACGGGAGAGCATCGACCCCCTCATCGGCCAACTGCCTTGGCCGGAATCCCCAGTTGGCCAACAGGGGGTGGCCAACCGGACTCACCAGTACCGCTACTACGAACCAGATCGACGCGTCGCGCATGATTCGGAACACGACCGTGACGACCACTACAGTGATCCAGATCGGCAGGACCAGCACCAACCCGGCCACTATGCGGGCTCGCACGCGCGCCATCCAGGCTGAGCGACCGGTCCGCTGGGTCGGATTGACCGGCCCGCCAAGCGTCTCAGACATTGCCTTCACCTCACGTTCGGGAGTTTCCGATCCCAACCTGGATCAGCGCCGGGTGAAGGCGGTGCCTGCCCGCGCGGCGATGCCAGCCTGGTGGCATCCGGCTGTCCACCAACGAGCGATACAGGGAATCCCACGCAGGGTATCCCTCCGACATTCGGGTGGGAGTCCATGGCCGGAACCGGGTAGTGGTGCGACACAATTATCTTCACACCTACGTAACTGGCACAAGCTGAGCCTGTCGACCCCGCCGTCCGGGCCAGCCACGGCTGTCCCGATTCGGTTACCCGGACTGAGGAGGTTGGGACTCCTCCCCATGACCGCTCAACGTATGCATCGGAGGTCGCGTCGTGACCGATCCACACGCGCGCGATGAGGCTGGACTGCAGAGAGCCCTGCAGTTCCACATCCTCTCATTCGAGGGTCCCGACGAATACTCGCGGGCCGGCGGCATAGCGACCCGTGTTTCAGGACTCGCTGAGGCACTTGCTTTGGTTGGATTCGACACTCACCTCTGGTTCGTGGGAGATCCCAACCTTCCGGGATTGGAGACCCGCGGCAATCTCACGTTGCATCGCTGGTGCCAGTGGATAAGTAGCTACCATGGAGGCGGGGTATACGACGGCGAGGAGGGTAAGCATCCGGACTACGTGACTTCCCTACCGCCGTTCCTGGTGTCGCACGTGTTGCGCCCCCACCTGGCGGACCCGTCGAACCGAGCAGTGGTGCTGGCCGAGGAGTGGCAGTCTGCAGACGCGGTGCTGCATCTCGACTCGCTGCTTCGGTCAACTGGCAATCGCGCACGGGTCAGCATGTTCTGGAATGCGAACAACATCTTCGGATTCCACCGCGTCGACTGGCCGCGGCTCAAGGCCGCTGCGACGATCGTCACAGTGAGCCGATACATGCGGCATCGGATGTGGAATCTGGGGGTGGATCCCGTTGTCATCCCTAATGGGCTCTCGCATGATGACTTCGCCCCCCCTGATCGGGTCGCCCTGTCGAAGCTACGTCATCACCTGGTGGGGCGGCTCGTGTTGACGAAGGTGGCCCGCTGGGACCCCGACAAGCGCTGGTTGCTCGCGATCGATACGGTTGCCGAACTCAAGCAACGAGGTCTGCGTCCCCTCCTGATAGCCCGCGGTGGAGTCGAGGCTCACGGAGCGGAGGTCATGTTCCGGGCCGCGGCCGCCGGACTGCGCCTGGTGGAGCGTTCGCCACCGGGCCGCGCCGCGCTAAATCTGGCCGATGGTATGGTGAACCTCGGTGACACTGACGTGGTTAACCTCCGCTGCGTGCTCGGGCCTGACAGCCGTCGAATGCTGTTCCGCGGCTCGGCAGCGGTACTTGCCAACAGTGGTCACGAGCCGTTCGGACTGGTCGGGCTCGAGGCAATGGCGGCCGGCGGGTTGGCGTGCGTGGGTGGCACCGGCGAGGACTATGCGATCCCCGGCTGGAACTCCCTGGTTCTGCAGACTTCAGACCCTGCCGAGTTGGTGCGCATCCTGGATCGCCTGCTACGCAATCGTCTCGAGGAGCGAGCGATCCGGCGCCGCGCGCGGGCAACCGCGCGGCGCTACCTCTGGAACGAGGTGGTGCGCCGCCACATCCTGAGCATCTTGCCCACAACTGCCGGACTGGCGGAAGCCGACCAGTAGACCCACCTGGCCGCTCATCCGCCCAATTCCAGCACTGGCACGACGCCGCTAGATTCGAGCCGATGAAAGAAACTGCTCCAGCAGCGAGTTCTGGATGACACCAAACGGGACACACCGGCACAGAGACCGCAGAGTCGAGGACTTGCCGGCTCACGCTAGGAGCCGCGCCCGGAACGACGGGACTCGCTCGCGCAAACGACTGGTACTTGACATGTCCGGCCAACCGGACGACTCGACATGCGGTCCGACTTGCCTGCACGCGGTCTACCGCTATCATGGCGACGATCTTCCTTTGGAGCGCGTGATCGCGGAGGTCGCTCCGCTCGAAACCGGGGGTACCCTTGCCGCACTGCTCGGAATCCACGCGTTGCGGCGCGGATACCGGGCGACCCTGTACACCTACAACCTGCGGGTGTTCGATCCCAGCTGGTTCGGCCGGGAAACCGTTGACATCGGGGAGCGGCTCACGCAGCAGATGGCAGTGAAGCGCGACTCATCGCTCCGCTTCATATCGGAATGCTACCTCGAGTACTTGTCGCTGGGCGGCACTGTTCGGTTCGAGGAACTGACCCCAGGATTGATCCGCACGTACTTGAAGCGGCGCCTGCCGATCCTCACCGGCCTCAGTGCAACTTATCTGTACGGATGCCCGCGCGAGGTGTTTGACGAAGATCCCGGTTTCGACGACGTGCGGGGCGAGCCGACGGGCCACTTCGTAGTGCTGAGTGGCTACGACATGGCGCGGCGCGAGGTCCTGGTGGCAGACCCGCTGCAGGAGCGGCCGCGGTTCGAATCGCAGTACTACTGGGTCAGTCTGTGGCGGCTCGTCGGAGCCGTCTTCTTGGGGGCACTAACCCGTGACGGTAACCTGCTGATACTCGAACCCCCGCTCGACCGGAAGGCGAACACTTGATACCTCTCGTCGTGGTGGAGAACACCGCTCGATGGCCGCTTCGCCTACCGGGCGCGGAGGTGGTGTCCGCGCGGTCCTACCTCACCGACCCCAAGTTCTTCGAGCTACGCAAGGCCACGGTCTACAACATGTGCCGCTACTACGGCTATCAGCGGCTGGGCTACTATGTTTCGCTGCTCGCCGCCGCGAGAGGCCACCGGCCGATGCCTTCGGTCGACACCTTGCAAGCCTTGCGGCTAACCCCGTTGGTGCGGACCGTGTCCGAGGACTTGGAGGAACTGATCCAGCGGTCACTGGCGCCGCTCAAGTCGCCGAAATTCGAGCTCAGCATCTATTTCGGGTACAACGTGGCCAAGCGCTACGATCGGCTCAGCCGGGCTCTGTTCAACCAGTTCCCCGCGCCGTTCCTCCGGGCTCAATTCGTGAAGAAAGACAGCTGGGATCTGAGGAGCATCCGTCCGATCTCGGCCGCCGAGATCCCCGACAGCCATGTCGAGTTTGTGGTGCAGCAGGCGACCCAGCACTTCGCACGTCCTCGCCGGCGCTCACGGGCGAGGCGGTCATATCAATACGATATTGCGATCCTGTTCAATCCGGACGACAAGGATCGCCCATCCGACCCTACGGCAATCCGCCGGTTCGTGCGTGCCGCCCGGGAACTGAACATGGAAGCGACCATTATAGGGCCCGACGACTACGGCAGCATCGCGGAGTACGATGCGCTCTTCATCCGCGAGACGACCTACGTCAATCACCACACCTTTCGGTTCTCCCGCCGTGCCGAGTCCGCCGGGCTGGTGGTGATAGACGATCCAGAATCGATCATTCGCTGCACCAACAAGGTTTACCAGGCCGAGGCATTCGCCCGCTACGACATTCCGAGTCCCAAAACGATCGTCGTGCACGAGGGGAACGTGGATGATGTGGAGCGGATCATTGGCTTCCCCTGCGTGCTCAAACGACCTGACAGCTCGTTTTCGGCAGGCGTGGTCAGGGCTGACGAGCGCAGCGAGCTGCATGAGAAGCTGGCACATTTCTTCGAGGCCTCCGAGCTGGTCGTAGCCCAGGAATACACCCCTTCGGATTTCGACTGGCGCCTCGGAATCCTGGAGGGCAAACCGCTGTACGCAGCAAAGTATTTCATGGCGCCGGGACACTGGCAGATCGTGTCCCGCGGAGGCGGCCGCGAACGGTACGGGGACTGGGAGACCGTTCCTATGGAAGCCGCCCCACCGGCTGTCGTGCGGCTCGCCGTGCGCAGTGCCGCGCTGATGGGCGATGGGCTGTACGGGGTCGACATCAAGCAGACCGGCCGCCGCCGCCTGGTGATGGAGGTCAACGACAACCCGAGTATCGAATCCGACTGCGAGGATCAGGCGCTGGGCGCGGAGCTGTACCTGGCGGTCATGCGAACCTTCAGACAGCGCCTGGATCGTCGCGGCACGGGCCCAAGACGAGGATGACCGCAAGCGATCTTGGTTTGTTCCAGGGTTTCGGCGTCGAACTGGAATACATGATCGTCGACTCCGACACCCTGGCAGTCAAGGCCGTTGCAGATCAGCTCCTGAGAGTGGACGGCTCCTACGAGTCGGAGGTGGAGCACGGACCCCTGGCATGGTCCAACGAGCTCGTGCTCCACGTAATCGAACTCAAGACGAACGGACCGGTGGCCAGCCTGAGCGGATTGGCGGGGGTCTTTCAGGACCATGTGCGCAATATCAATCAGCTGCTCGAACCCCTGCGCGCCAGGCTCATGCCCACCGCCATGCACCCGACCATGGACCCCCACCGTGAGACCGTGCTCTGGCCGCATGAGTACAACGAGGTGTATGCGACGTTCAATAGGATCTTCGACTGCTCGGGACACGGCTGGTCGAACCTCCAGAGTGTGCACATCAACCTTCCGTTCAAGGACGACGAGGAGTTTGCACGATTGCATTCAGCCATTCGCCTCGTGCTCCCAATCGTACCAGCCCTCGCGGCCAGCTCACCGGTGGCCGACGGAGCAATCAAGCCCTGGCTCGACACTCGCATGCAGGTGTACCGCGGCAACTCGGCCCGAGTCCCGTCGGTCAGCGGCCTGGTGATCCCCGAGCCGGTCTCGAGCCAGTCGGAGTATCAGGAACGGATTCTCGCACCGATCTATGCCGATCTCGCACCCTTCGACCCAGAAGGGATCGTACGGTACGAGTGGGCCAACGCCCGGGGCGCAATCGCCCGGTTCGACCGCAATACGATCGAGATCCGGGTGGTGGACTTACAGGAGTGCCCACTGGCCGACCTGGCCGTGGTAGCCGCCATAGTTGGCGTGGTGATAAGTCTGGCGGAGGAACGCACGGCGAGCCGCCTGATGCAGCAGCGGATCTCGACGGAGAACCTCGCGGCGATCCTACTCGAGACGATCGCGCACGCCGATCAGGCGGTGATCGCCGACCGGGAGTATCTGACTCTGCTCGGACTCGATCCCGCGCCGGCCCGATCGGCGGGCGAAGTCTGGCGCCACCTAACCGAGACGACCGGTTCGCTCCACCATGATCTGTCCGAGTGGAGCGCTCCGTTGGAAACGATACTGACAGAGGGCTGCCTGGCTCGTCGCATCCTCAAGCGACTCGGCGGTGTAGCGGGAGACGGACGGATCCGAGACGTGTACAGCGAGTTGGTCGAGTGCCTGGCGCACGGCGAGTTGTTCCGCACCGGTGGCTAGCCAGGTCATCGTATCTTGCGAACACGGCGGCAACCGCATTCCCGGGCGATACCGCTCGCTGTTCGCGCACCGTGAGCGACTGTTGCGGAGCCACGGCGGGTACGACCGGG
>Ga0209536_100012461_pt1 | contig 12358 bp, 8 predicted proteins | sample DeeMarSeWOR28_12_FD_187461 | JGI IMG/M metagenome (GOLD analysis project Ga0209536, IMG submission 187461) | Marine sediment microbial communities from White Oak River estuary, North Carolina - WOR-2-8_12 (SPAdes) (version 2) | ecosystem: Environmental > Aquatic > Marine > Intertidal zone >...
GAGACTGGCACTGTCGATGGGCTTGGTCAGGTAGTCATTCATACCGGCGGCAAGGTACTGTTGCTCGTCGCCCTTCATGGCGTTGGCCGTCAGCGCGATGATCGGGATATCGCCCTTGCCGTCTGCCTGCAACTCCCGGATGAGGCGCGTCGCGGTTATTCCGTCCATCTCGGGCATCTGGATGTCCATCAGAACCAGGCCGTAGTCGTTAGTCGCGACCGCGTCGACTGCCTCCTGGCCATTACTGACGACCTCGACCTGGTAGCCCAGCTTCGTCAGCCGCGCCTGCGTCACCAGCTGCAGGGCCGGTGCATCCTCGACCAGCAGGACGCTGCCCGTCGCGGGTCGCGTCTCCACCGTGTTATCGGTTGAAGCGGCCGGAGAGGTCTCTGCCGCAGGTTGCAGCATATCTCGCAGCTTGCGCCAGGTCACGGGGCGCGTCAGCACCGTATCCCAGAGCGTCTCCTTGCCATGCGGCAGGCCATCGGCCCAGTCCAGCGAGATCTTGCACACGGCCGTGCTGCACAGGGCCGGGTCCGACTCCAGCATATCCTGCTCAAGCGAGCTCGGCAGGCTTGTATGGTCGACCAGCAGCAACTGGTAATGCTCACCACGGCAGGCCGCCTCGCGCAGCACCTCGATCATCACCTCAGGTTCCGTAAACAGCCGGGCCTCGACGCCAAGCGTATGCAGCTGCGATGCAATGATCCGGCGCAGCGTTTCTCCCGGCAGGTAACAAGCCACCCGCATGCCATCGAATTCGGCGGTTGCCGCCGAGGATGCCTGTGCAGGCTGCAGCTTAATAGTGAACCAGAAGGTAGTACCCCGTCCGGGCTCTGAGTCGAGGCCGATCTCGCCCCCCATCAGCTTCACCAGGTCTTTGCTGATGGCAAGACCCAGCCCCGTCCCCTGATGGCGCCGCTTGTTTTGGTAGTCCAGCTGGCTGAACTTCTTGAACAGCCGTTCCCTGTCGTCACGCGAGATGCCGGGACCGGTATCGGTGATATCGAAGCGCATGACGATGCCGTCAGCATTATTCGACAGCGTCCGCACACCGACAGTCACCTCGCCGGCATCGGTGAACTTGACAGCATTACCGACCAGGTTCATGAGCACCTGGCGCAGGCGCACCGGGTCGCCCTGCAGCCAGCGCGGCAGCGACGCATCGGGAATCACGCCCATCTCCAGGCGCTTGCTGCCAGCAGGGATGGTCAGGGTATCCATGACCGCGTCCAGCAGTTCGTGAAGATCGAACTCACGCCGGTCGAGTTGGAGCTTGCCGGACTCCAGCTTGGAGAGGTCCAGAATATCGTTCAGCAACGTCAGCAGGGAGCGCGAGGAATCGAGGATAACCTGTGTCTGGTGGCGCTGTTCCGCCGTCAGGCTGGTATCGAGCAGCAGCTCGCTCATGCCTATGACGCCGCTCATCGGGGTGCGGATATCGTGACTCATGTTCGCCAGGAAGATGCTCTTGGCCCGGTTGGCGCTGAGTGCGGCATCGCGCGCCTGCTTCAGTTCACTGGTGCGCCTCTCCACCAGATCCTCGAGGTTTTCTGCCAGCTCGCGCAGTTCACGGTTCGCCTCAAAGAGTTCCCGGCTCTTGTCTTCCAGGAGTTTTTCCGCCTGCTTGCGTGCGAGCCGCTCGCGTTCCAGGCGGCGTTCCAGCGACCTCAGTTTGTCATCCGTAGCAGGCATCGGCCTATTGGCGATTCAGCGTGAAGCGCACGTGCGTGCGACCCTCGTCCGAGAGATCCTCCATGCCCACATCGACCTGTTCGCCGTAGTGAGCAATGCAGCCCTCGATCAGCCCCAGTGCCAGGTCGGCAAAAGGCCGCCTGGAGCGATAGACCATGATCATGGTGCTGCTATCCGGATGACTGGTTTCGAAAGTCGGCAGTTCCGCATCGGGATAGAGCTTCTGCACCTCGACGTGCACGTGCTCCTCGATTCGATCGAGAAAACTGAAGGCCCCATCGACGCCCTCGAAAAAGGCCGGGTAGAGTTCGACGAAACGGCCAAACAGGTAGCGGCCGAAGGCCTTGACGAGTTCGGGCACGGGTGCGCCGGTCTTCTCGCTAAGCCGCGTCACCAGCTTCAGCATCTCGTGGTGATCATAGGTACCGACGGCCGTGTAGGCCCCGCCCGATTCCAGTTCGGCGCCGGCGATGATGTCGTCTGCCATGTCGGCGGAGAATTCCTGCTCCATCATCTCGACAAATTCGCAAAATACGATGCCTTTCATTTTTACTCCCGAGTTGCAGACAGGGGCTTTCCCTGCGCCGGTTTTTGTCCGCTAGTTACGGGTCTCCTGCGGCCCCCGCTGACTTTTTAACACAGGTGGCATACACAATGCACAAGCCGTGCCGGAATTCGTGGCAGGCAACTCGTTTTGTACAAAAAGCTGTCCAGAGCGCCGCGTTTGTTATCGTCGTGGTCTGCTGAGTACCGAGAACCAACCCCCAAAGGGGACAGATCTATTTGGCAGGCCAAATAGATCTGTCCCCTTTGGGAGGGGATGGAAACCAGTGCTATTGCTGGTACTGCATTTCGGTTTCGCTGTGATCCGACTCAGGAAACAGGGCATGCAGCCGGCTCCAGGCCACGTCGCTGTCCTCGGCCAGGATGGTGACTGTTGCGCGGGTAACGGAGTTGCCCTTGATCAGGAAGCGGAAAACCAGATCGGTGCCTTGTGCTGCGATCGAGCGGTTGCTGGTGTGCATTTCAATACCCTCCGTTGTTGTGCTGTTGCCTGACTGTTGTATGGCAACAGCCATGCCAAGTCACAAAAACCACTGTCAGCGACGTCAACAGATATCTGCTTCACTACTGTTTTTTATGGTTTTTTTCGATACCCACCGGCACTCAATGACAACCACTTCACCACCATGAACCGCAATCGTTGGGTCCCTGAATTGGCAATCTGAAATCCGAATTTGCGAACACTCGCGAAATGCAACCGCGGGAAACCGTCGGGCAGCATTACACCCAACGACCGCCCCCCCGCTGACAGCGCCCGGCTTACGGCATAGAATTTGCTGTGTACCAGTGAGGAGAGAACAGCGGTACGACAAACAACGACGAACAATTGCCAATCTGCAACGTGGCAGGGGCTCATTCGCAAAATGCAAGGCAAGCTGCAAATGCACGCAGACACTGAAAAGGCACGCAGCAGGACAAACGGCACACCGGCCAGGGCCACCCCGTCAGCCCGCAACCCGATTGACAGCATCGTCCCGGGCGGGGTGATGTCGCTGTTTGTGCTGTTTGCGTTGTCCGTCAGCATCGGACTGGTGGTGCTGATCGATCGCTATGAGGACGCACTTTCCCGGGATGCCCTGCTGCGCACCGCCATCGAGACCTCACAAGGCATTACGAACTTCCGCCTGTTCTACTCGCGCGAGATCGTCTCGCGCCTGAAAGACTCGAACATCAGCATCACCCATGACTACAGGGAGCGCGAACACGCCATCCCCCTGCCCGCGACGCTGTCGATCGAGTTCGGCAAGTTCCTGGAGGAAACCGGCAACAGTACCAGTTTCCGGCTCTACAGCGACAGGCCGTTTCCCTGGCGCACGGAGCGCCAGCTGGACGACTTCGAACTGACCGCCCTGCAGCACCTGACGGCGAACCCGGGGGAGAGTTACAGCCACATCGAGGATCTGGACGGGATCGAATACCTGCGTTACACCGAACCGGTGGTGATGCAGGAAACCTGCATCGCATGCCACAACAGTCACCCCGATAGCCCTTTCAGGGAATGGAAGGCCGGCGATGTCCGCGGCGTCCAGGAGATACTGTTGCCAACCGACAAGGCGGGACTGGCATGGTCAGGCGCCAGTCATATTTTCAACCAGATCCTTGTTTTCATTGTCACGACCTTCGGCATCGCACTGGCATCGATTTTCATACTGGCCAAACGCAATCGCACCGCCTTCACCGAACTGCAGGAACTGGCTCGACTCGAGCAGGCGGAGCGACTTGAAGTCAGTGAATCCATGGAACGCGTCAAGGGAGGACTGGCCCGTCACAAGGCCGTACTGGAAGGGGCCAATGACGGTATCATCACTATTAACGAAAAGGGTCTCATCGAGACTCTCAACCCTGCGGCAGAAAGAATTTTCGGCTATAACCTGGCCGAGCTCCACGGACGGAATGTCTCGTTGCTAATGCCGAGGGAGCATGCCGTAAAGCATGATCAGTATATAACCCGCTACCTGAAAACCGGCCAGAGCAAGATCATCGGCGTGGGCCGGGAACTGGTTGGTCTCCGCAAGCACGGCGAGGAGTTCCCGATGGAACTCTCCATCAGCGAGGTCAGGCTGAAGGACAGGCGCCTGTTCACCGGCATCGTGCGCGATATCACCGAGAGAAAACAGGCCGAGGTGGCCCTTCGAGAGAGCGAGGCACAGGCGCGACAGCTGTCAATGGTGGCAGCGCGGACAGACAATGCCGTTATCATCACCGACCGGGAGGGCCGGATCCAGTGGGTCAATGACGGCTTCACCCGCATAAGCGGCTACCGTCTCGACGAGGTGGTGGGGAAATCGCCCGGCTCGTTCTTGCAGGGGCCGGACAGTGAGCCGGCAATCATCCAGGAGATGTCTGATTCAATCCGCAGACACAAGGGATTCACGAAAGAAGTCATCAACTACAGCAAGGATGGCAAGCCCTACTGGATATCCATCGAAGCGCAGCCCATCCTCAACGAAGACGGCGAGGTGGTGCAGTTCATGGCCATCGAGCGGGACATCACGGCAGAGAAACAGCGCCGAGAGGAACTCGAACAGGCCCGCATCAAGGCCGAGGAAGCCAGCCGTGCCAAGTCACGTTTTCTGGCCATGATGAGTCATGAAATCAGGACACCACTGAACGGCGTCATCGGCACACTGGGACTGCTGCGCGACACCGACCTGAGCGAGGAGCAGAAACGCTACGTCGAAACCGGCCGCTATTCGGCCGAAAACCTGCTCGCCATCATTAACGACATCCTCAGTTTCTCCAAGCTGGAGGCCGGCAAGGATGACCTGGAGGAGACCGTCTTCGATGTGCGCAGCCTGGTCGAGTCGGTCGGAGAAGTCATCTCGACCCGCGCCCGGGAAAAATCCCTTGCACTGCAAATCGACAGCGACGACAGCATTCCGCCTCACCTGGTTGGCGATGCGGGCAAGATCCGCCAGGTACTGATGAACCTGGCCGGTAACGCGGTGAAATTCACCGAGCGTGGCGAGGTCAGGATCCGCGCCTCGCTGCTGTCGAAAGATGGCCATCAGCTGCGCCTGCGCTTCATGGTCACGGACTCGGGCATCGGCATCAGTCCCCGGGACCAGCAGAGCCTGTTCGAGGAATTCTGGAGCCTCTCGCCCGACTACCACACGACGGGCACGGGTCTGGGTCTGGCCATCTGCCGCAACCTGGTCGCCATCATGTCCGGCAGTATCGACATGGAGAGCACACCCGGCAAGGGCAGCCGCTTCTGGTTCGACATTCCGCTGTCGGTGCCGTCGGAAGCTGCCCTGGCAAAAAACGACATATCCGAGCCGGTCGCGCACGAAGCGCCGGCCGGAGTGTTTAACCTGCAGGGTCGGGTCCTGCTTGCAGACGACAGTCCGGCCAACCTCATGGTCGGTGTCGGCATGCTCGAGCGGCTGGGACTGCAGGTCGACACGGTGAGCAATGGACTGGAGGCGGTTGATGCCCTGCGCGAACGCCCCTACGACGTGGTGCTCATGGACATCGCCATGCCGGAGATGGACGGCATCGAGGCCACCCGCGAGATCCGCAAGCTGGGCGGGGACAAGGCCGGCACCCCCATCATTGCCATGACCGCACACGTCATGAAGGGCGACCGCGAGAAGATCCTGGCCGAGGGGCTGGACGACTACATCTGCAAACCGGTCAATGCCGGTGAACTGACGGCCCGTCTGCAGCACTGGCTAACCCCGAATGGCGAGCGGCCCGGTGGCGACACCGTGACGACCCCGGGCAGACGCGACAAGGAACAAGCCCCCGAAGTACTGGACAAGGCCGTGCTCGATCAACTGTTCGAGGACACGGGCCTGGACCTGGCACCGACCCTGCTGGACGCATTCCTCAAGGAACTCGATACCCGGCAGGAAAACATCCGGCAGGCGCGTGAGGCCGCGAACCTCGAGCAGATCACGCACGAGTCGCATGCCCTGAAGAGCTGTGCCGCCAGCTATGGCGCGAGCCGCCTGAGCGAGATCGCCGCACGCCTGGAGGCGGCCGGCCGCGGCAGTGCAACGGACGAGGCCATGGCCCTGGCGGACGACATGCCGGCTGAAATCGAGACAACCCGCGAGGCGTTCAGGGCCTTCAGCGCGCGGATCGGGGATAAAACCTGATATCCACACCTGTAGGAGCGAATTCATTCGCGATTTTGCTGATTTGATACAAAAAACCGATCGCGAATGAATTCGCTCCTACATGGGGGGGCGAGGTAATGAACATCAAAGGTCGGTCGCCGGCCGGTGACAGCATGAAACCGGCGACGCCCCCCGGGCGTATGGGATAATGCTGCCCTGATACCCCTTCCGCGACCGCCACCACCCATGAACGACATTCGCGCCCTGACCTTCGACCTGGATGACACCCTGTGGGACAACCGCACGGTACTCATGGCGGCCGAGCAGGCCGTGTATGACTGGCTGGCAGGCAACTATCCGCGCATCGCGATCCGCTACAGCCTGGAGGACCTGCGCCAGCTGCGCATCGAGCTGGTGCGGGAGAACCCCGACCTGCGCAACCGCATCTCCGACCTGCGCCGGGAGTCACTGCGACTGGCGGCTCACAGCGCGGGCTATGATGACAGCCTGGTGGAACCCGCCTTTGCCGTGTTTCTCGAGGCGCGTCACCGTATCACACTCTACGATGACGTCACCCCGTCGCTGCAGGAGCTACGCAAGGCTGGCTATCGCCTCGGTTCCATGACCAACGGCAACGCCGATGTCCACCGTCTGGGCATCGGGCACCTGTTCGATTTCAGCCTGACCGCCGAGGCGGTGGGCCGCGCCAAGCCCCACCCCCGGCTGTTCGAGGAGGCCTGCCGACAGGCCGGCGCGGAACCCGATGAACTCGCCCATGTCGGCGACGAGGCCGCCACCGACCTCGCCGGCGGCCTGGCGGCCGGCGTCAGGGTGATCTGGATGAACCGGCTGCAGCAGTCGTCAACACCGGGTATCACGCCACATGCCGAGGTCCGCGACATGAGGGGTTTGCTTTCGATGCTGGGTCTCGACAGTCATGCATCCCGTTAGTGCAATCAAGCCCTGGCTAGCCGGCATGTCGCCACGCAGGGGCATACTGCTTCTGCTGTGCGCGCTCTGCGCCGGCTGCAGCACCACCCAGCTTGCCTACCGCAATGCAGACTGGTTACTGGAGCGCTATGCCAGGCAAACGCTCGATATGAATGAAGAACAGCGCCAGCACTGGCAACCGCAGCTCGAATCCACCCTGCAGCAGCACCGCGAGGATCTGCTGCCCCTGGTCATCGCCTACCTGGATCAACTGGATGCAGCCCTGCAAGAGACACAGGAAGACCCCGATATCGACTGCCTGGTGGACGGCGCGATCAGCCTGTACCGCCAGCACGCTGAACTCGCCGTGGAGCTCTCGGTGCCGTTGCTGCTGCAACTCGATGCCGGGCAGATTGAACACCTCGATGAGCACCTGGCCGAAAAGAATGATGAACTCCACGAACGCTACCGTGATCCGGACCCGGCACGACGGCAGGCGGAACGCATTGAGCGGATAACCGAGCGTGTCGAGCGCTGGACCGGGAGACTCAGCGACACCCAGCAGCGACAGCTCGCAGAGGACATCGGGCGCATTCCGGACCTGACGGGGCAGTGGCTGACCAATCGCACGGCACAGACGGATAGCCTGCTGCGGATGTTGCAGGATAATCCCGATGAAACCCGCCTGCAGGCATACCTTTACCACTGGTGGGTACAGCGCGATGACCAGCCGGCCACCGGGGAGTGGGACACTGCCAGGCAGGGATTCACCGTCATGCTGCAACAGCTTGGCAGGTCACTCACCGATGAACAGCGCGACACCTTCAGGCGCCGAATAGCGGACCTGCGGGGAGACCTGGCGGCCTTTCAGGGTGAATCACAACAGGCCAATTTCGCCTGCCACCCAGCAAGGGTCTAGAGAAGAATCTGCCCCACTGCGGCGACACGCCCCGGACATCCCCAACCCGACCAGAGACTGCTGCCGCCGACCGCAGCATGCTCAAGCGCGCTAATGTCCCGGGATGGCCTCTGTCGTGGTATTTTCCGTCACGTGCTGCGGCACCTCGACCGCGCGATGTCCGCCGAACAGGATACCCGCCAGCAGCAGGATCCTGACGGCCTGCCAGAAGGACAGTGTGCTGATGCCGAAGACTTCCGGCATGGTGGTGTTCCAGAGCCAGCGAAAGATGACGACCAGCACCGCGATCACCACCAGCATAACCAGCAGCCCGGCCAGCAACTCGATTGCCTGATTTTCCATATTGCCCCCCGCCTCCCGGCCGGCGGTCAAACCGGGACGGTTATCAGTGGAACCGCCGTGGCAATCAGCTTAGCATGCAACCGAGGCCGCCCTGCGGAAGCCTGCATTAGTGTCAACTATTACAAGGAGCCAGCCATGCTGCCTGTCTGTCCCCTGCGCACGTTGTGCCCTGTCGCCGCCAGCCTGCTGCTGGGCGTACTGCCGGCAGGCACGTTCGCCGCACCCGCACCCGAGGCACTCGGCAACCTGACCTATACCGGTATCTACGAGACGCCCGTGACCCTGAGCAACGGCCATTACGAGGGCGAGCCATACGCGCCCGGCGGTGCCTCGCGACCGCGCGTACAGCTGATACCGGACCTGCTTGTCCGCGGCAGTGACGACACGCACACGACGAGCTATGTCCTGCTCAGCGAAAGCGCCGGCGGCTCCGGCAACAACCTGTACCTCGCGGCGGTCTCCGCGACAGGCAAAAACACCGGCACACTGCGCATCGGCGATCGCGTCGACATCATCGCGCTGCGCGGCGAGGACGGACGGGCCGTGCTCGAGCACGTCATCGCAGGCCCCGGTGATGCGGCCTGCTGCCCGACGCAGCGGGTGACCAGCGTCTTCGGCATGCAGGACGGCCGGCTTGCCGAACTGTCCCGGCAGGAACACGGCACACTCTCGCCCGGCGACCTGGCGGGGGCGTCGTGGCGGCTGATCAGTCTCGACCGGGACACGCCGGTGCCGGAGGGCATCATGGTAACGGCGCGATTCGAGGATGAACGCGTCGCGGGCTCAGCCGGCTGCAATCGCTACTTCGCCGGCATGACCGCGCCCTCCCCCTATGAACTGGCCATCGGCCCGGCTGGCGCCACGCAGATGGCCTGCCCCGGGCCTCAGATGGAGATCGAGCGCCGCTTCCTGCGGGCGCTGGAGCAGGCAACGCAGTACAGCTTCCAGCTCGGCAGGCTGGCGATCGGCTACCGTGACGGCGAGATCACGGGCACACTGCTCTTCGAACGCCAGCCTCAGGAAACACCCTAGCTGGCAGGCGAGCAGGGCGACGCACGACTGTCGTGGAAGGCCCGGCTCGCGTCCCCGCCCCCCTCCGCGCTCTCCACGCAGCTGAACAGCTCCGGGCAGCCGCATCGATGCTGCCCTCCTCCACCGCACCGGTAAAGGCTTCTCCGCTGTGGTCGTCCTGCTCGTCCATGCAACGCCCCTTTCAGGGGCCGATGGCGGAGTACGCCACAGCGCCCGTGCGGTGTGCATCCATGCGCAGGCAAGCGGCATGCTTGCGTGCCCCTGTTGCTTGCGACAGAATCGTGCGGGGGATTTGTGCATGAACATTTTAAGTTTCTCGGCCGGACACGCGGCACAACAGGTACAGCAGCCCGTAACCGGGGTCGAAGGTGTGTTCCACTGGCTGGACATCGAACGCAGCGAGGCGGACTGGTACGAACAGGTGCGGCCCTGGCTGGACATCCGCATCGACGAACGCCACATCAAAGACAGTATCAACGCGACCCACCCGCCGTTCTACGACGGCACGGACGAGTACGACATGCTCGTCGTCAGGGCGCCGGCGCAGGAGAGCACAACCGACACCCTCGCCACCGGCAGCATCGCGCTGTTCATCACCTCCGGCATGATTATCAGCATTCGTCCGCCCGGCGACCCGGTATTTGACCGGCAGCAGCAGCGGTTTCTTTCCGGCGAGCGCAAGTCCCCTGCCGGCCCGGCCATGCTGCTGTACCTGCTGCTCGACCTGGTAACCGAAGGCCTGATGCAATTCCGGCTGCACATCGGCAACCGCCTGTCGACCTGGCAGGACAACCTGCTCGACCGCGAGGAAACCTTCAGAGACTGGAGTGATCTGGTACGGCTGCGCAGCCAGCTTCGCCAGCTCGAACTGACCGTCGAGTCACAGATCGACGCCCTCGAGGAGTGGCGAGACCGGACATCGCTGGCGCTGGAGCAGTCACTGCAGGTCCGATTCCGCGACCTCGACGAACACCACAACCGGGTGCTCAACACCATGGTACTGGCCCAGCACGACATCGACGCCATGCTGAATATCCACTACTCCGCGGTCACCCAGAACACCAACGAGATACTGAAGTTCCTCGCCGTGATATCGGCGGTGTTCCTGCCGCTGAATCTCGTGGCCGGGTTCTTCGGGATGAACTTCCGCCACCTGCCCTGGCTGAATTCGCCACTGGCGCCATGGCTCACGGTGGCGGCCATGCTGACCATCGTCGTGTGCCTGCTGCTGGTGTTCCGCCGCCGCCGCTGGTTCTAGCCCGAATATTGCACCAGCCGTATTCGGGGCGAGCCATATGCACTTGTTAGAGCGGCGAAATATGCCAGTATCCGCGTTAGCGTTGCGAATACAGTGTGTAACCGCCCCGATTCCTGTCCAGACCCTCGCTCGTCCAGGCATGCCGGGGCGGCCGTTCACTCGCCGCGCTCAATGACGTAAAAGATATCCGCCGAGGAGCGCTCCGCCGAGGCCTCGCCCACCAGCTTCCAGCGACTGCTGAGCGTGTAGCGCAACCGCAGCGTGGACACGGGTTCGAACAGGCCGATGCCGTAACTGACCAGCAATTCCGGCGTGAGATACTTGCCCACCAGCAGCGAGGCCTGGCTCGTGCTGGCACCCGGTTCACTGGCGATCGAAACCTCGTCCACCCCGATCTTCTCGCCGAGCCGCTGGCCCAGCAACTCGCCGCCGCCCAGGCCGAGCATGAGCGCCGCCTCGTTCATTGCCGAGCGCTCCTCGTCCGAGGCATTGGTCTCGAGGTCGCGCCCCAGCACCAGCCAGGACAGCTGCCGCGACTGCGCCATCTCCGGTTCGGAGAACACGGTGAAATCCGGTTGACGCAGGGTGCCGCGCACCCGCACACCCACCAGCACATCCGGGGCGGGACGTCGCACGGCCTCCACGTCCAGGCCCGGCACGGTGACCGGGCCGCCGGCAAACAGCAGGCGGCCGGTACGGATATCGAGGTTCTGGCCGTAGGCACGGTAGCTGCCGTCGCGGATGCCCAGCTCACCCGTAGCCGTGGCCGGGCGTTCCGGCTCACCGAGTGTCAGCAGGTTGCCGGTCAGCTGCCCCTTCAGGCCCAGCCCGTCGAACTTGACCGCGTCGCCGAGCACGAACCGCACCCGGGAATACAGCTGGTAGGCGCGGCGGGTCTCCAGCGGCTGGCTGTCGGTGACGATCACCTGGTCCGCCGATACGGTCACCGCCGACTCCGGCAGCTTGCGCGGCTCGATCATTGCCCGCGGCACCTTGACCGTGCCGGAGAGGTCGATGCGGGTGCCGGCCAGCGCCAGCTCCAGCTCCGGTGAGGCGATGATGTCGGCCTCGGGGGTGTTGAGCACCTGCACGTTCTCACCCTGCAGCTTCAGCGTCGCCGTCGGCACATCGGCCACCACGTTTGCCTCACCCGCGAGACTCAACACGCCCTCGCCGGAACGTGCGCCGGCGACCAGCCGCAGCACACCCGAGGGCTCGCCGCGGATGTCGACCGTGATCTCCCGGAGCGTCAGCCCGGGGGTCGCCAGCATCGCCTCGCCCCCGGTCAGCTGCAGCTGCCCCAGCAGGCGGGGTGCAACCAGCCGGCCGCTCAGGTTGACGTCGCCCTCCAGCCGCCCCTGCAGGCGGGTAATCTCGGGATGCAACTGTCCGGCAAAGGCGATGTCCGGCAGCCGCAGCCTGGCGCTGCCGCTCAGGGCGCGTTCGGGCCAGCCGTCGGCATCCGCTGCCACCGTCGCCTGCATCGACAGGCCGCCGCCCTCGACAGGCAGGCTGGCCTCGAGCCGCGCGCCGCGCCGGTCGATCTGCAGGTCG
>Ga0209536_100012462_pt1 | contig 12357 bp, 8 predicted proteins | sample DeeMarSeWOR28_12_FD_187461 | JGI IMG/M metagenome (GOLD analysis project Ga0209536, IMG submission 187461) | Marine sediment microbial communities from White Oak River estuary, North Carolina - WOR-2-8_12 (SPAdes) (version 2) | ecosystem: Environmental > Aquatic > Marine > Intertidal zone >...
GAAAAGCTGACCGAAAGGGAAACGGATGTGCTGCGATTATTAGCCAAAGGTAAAGCCAACAAAGAAATTGCCAGAGAGCTAACCATCAGTGAGACGACTGTTAAGACGCATGTCAGTAATATTCTGATGAAACTTGGTGTGCCCAGCCGCACCCAGGCGGCTCTCTATGCTGTGCATATTGGACTGACAAGTTGGGAAGGGGATGACATTTGATCGTATTTAGGAAATGCCATCGAATTGGTTAAGGAGTGAGACAAAACTTGAAATGTTGTGGTTCATGAACCACAACATTTTTCTTTTAAGTCAAGAATGGAAATCGGTTGACCTCTGCAATTCACCGTAAGTGTCGTAAATAAAGATATCTGGTAAATCGGCGAAATGTTGATTGTTTATCTGGAATCTAATATCTTTTATTGTTTAGTTACTTTCGGTCAATCACCAATTTCCTGATTTATTCCTATTATTGCTGCTGTAATTTATCTATATTTATCCTACGAAAGTTGGAGGACGTATCTCACCAGGAAGTATGAGGTGGGACCGATATTGAGTAGGTTGTTGCCAGCCCGATCTACATTTATCCTTGTTGAAGAATAACTTATCCAACCGGATTAACTTAATCAGGTGCTGATCCGCTTCGATGGATTTTATTGTTGAGCATATGATCTGAAAATATTGGTTAATGAAGCAAGACTCGTGAGTATTTTAGACTTGCATCTGAGTAAGAAAGAGGAGTATCGTCATGCATTATCGAACTTGGATTACTATACTTGTAATTGGTTTATCAATGATGTTCCTGGCGGGCTGCGGTGTTATGGCACTGCAACCCCCTATTGTTACTGAAGATGTTGGTTCCCTCCATACAGCTGTGGCTGAAACGATTGTAGTGCGTCTTACCCAGCAAGCAGTTGACACACTTGCAGCCCAGGTGACTTTATTGGTTGCGACGGAGTCTGCGACAGCCTTCCAGCCACCAACAGAAATACCGCCAACAGAGACACCTTTGCCGCCAACAGCCACCCTCCATCCGCCAACACCCATTCCACCGAGCGTTACGCTGGTCCTGCCAACCCCAACGAACACACCAATCCCGTGTGATGCAGCTCAATTTGTGGCAGATGTGACTGTTCCGGACTACACGCCCTTCAGCCCGGGAGCCAACTTCATGAAAACCTGGCGCCTTAAGAATGTCGGCAGCTGCACCTGGTCGACAGCTTACACGGTGGTGTTCGACGAAGGCTATGCCATGACGGACAAGACCGCCTTCAGCCTGCCTGCTAGTGTCAGACCAGGCGAGACGGTTGATATTTCCATCAATATGGTCACACCTGCTAAGCCTGGGAATTACAAGGGCAGCTGGATGCTCCGCAATGAATCCGGCCGGTATTTCGGTGTGGGAACGTATGCGGACAAATCTTTCTGGGCGCTGGTTAAGGTCATCTCCAGCAACCCGGACTATGCTTATGATTTCACCGCTAATTTTTGCAGCGCGAACTGGCAAAGCGGTGCTGGGAAATTACGCTGTCCTGGAAACAGTGATGACAAGGATGGATTCGTAGTCATCTTGGACAACCCGGTGCTCGAACACCGCAATGATAATGAGCCGGCGCTATGGACCAATCCCAACTTCTCAAAGGACGGCTGGATCCGTGGAAAATATCCCTCCATAACTGTAAACGATGGCTATCGATTTAAAGCTTGGGTCGGGTGTCTGGCTGCGAGTAAAGGCTGCCATGTAATCTTCTGGCTGGATTATATTGATCAGGCTGGGGCTACACATAATCTTGGTGAATGGCATGAAGCCTATGATGGAGAGGCTTACCAAATCGATTTGGACCTCTCACAGCTGGCTGGTCAAAAGGTGCAGTTTGTCTTGGGTGTAGACTCAGTTGGTGATCCCAAGGCTGCCAGAGCTTTTTGGTTTGCGCCAAGAATTAAGGCTACCAAACCTGACCTGCCGCATGAACAGGAAGATGCTGCCATCCAGGCAGCTCGCCGGATAGTATCGAAGGGTACCGGAATCGATGTGAATTCTCTCTCGCTGGTCTCTTTATCGAGGGTCGATTGGACAGATAACTGTCTGGGTATTCCTCGCATTGATCAGGAGTGCACACCGGCGCAGATTCCAGGCTACAGAATCGTGCTGAAAGCGGGCAATCGCCAGTATGAAGCGCGTACAAACCTGGACGGCAGCGAAGTACGCTGGTTTGAGATCAGCAATTAAGGGTGTGGCGCATTTGATTGGATTAGGTGAGATTCGTTTCAGCGCTTATGACCATAGTTAATTGTTGCTCGTGTTAAAACCTGCACTGTGATATGGTCTAGAGACCTGGCATTGGATCTTGGGACTGATCCCTAGTCAGCAGCCAACGGAGTTGAAAGTAGATCGATTGGAAAACTAAAAGCATGGATAGGATAAAGATAAATCACTGGTTAGCGCTGCTTATTTTTATTATTTATTTGTCTGCCTGCCGCCCGAATTGGGGAAGCATTGCTTCCCCAAAAATTGATACACTAAATGATCAATGGCATACTTACACGAACACACGCTATCACTTTGCGATAGATTATCCTTCGGGTTGGAAGATTATGGAAGTACCTAATGAGAAGTACCCTGTTGAACTTAACCAAGTTTGGCTGACCAGTACCGATTTTCCACCTCCACAAACAGATGGGCGAGCAGATGTTGTGTTTCTCATGAGCCAGGAAGATCCATCCCCAAACTGGGGATCGCAGTACTTTGATAATTACAATGCGGAGCAGATCCAACTAGGAAATGTTTCTGCCTTGAAAATATCTGGTACCAACCGTGAGGGAAAGTTTGATGAAACAGCTGTGATCATTGATTTAGAGGGAACCTATATCCTGGCTTTGCCGAGTCACAGCACAACATCATTGGATTATTTTGACCGTGTTGTGACTTCATTTCGTGTGACTGATCAAAACACGTTTACCCATTCAATTCACACCAAGAGTATCCCAGCAGGTGCCAAGCTGGCTGCTGGTGCGGGACACACTTGTTTAGTAACCCTCAATGGGATTTTAAAGTGTTGGGGACATAATGGGTTTGGTCAGTTGGGGAATGGGGCGAGCCCGTTATTCCCATTAGAAAATGCACCTGTGGTTGAAGGTGTTGAGCTCTCAGATTGGGGAATGGCTGAAGTGCGTGAGCTGCAGGGCAAAATCCTGGCGATCACAGCTGGCGCTTACCATACGTGCGTGCTGACCCGGGAGGGCGGAGTAAAATGTTGGGGTCAGAATGCCTATGGTCAGCTTGGCGATGGAACAGTGATTGACCGTGATAGACCGGTTGATGTAGAAGGATTATCAAATGGGGTCGCCGCGATTTCTGCAGGTGCGGCGCATACCTGTGCACTCATGGACTATGGCGGGGTAAAATGTTGGGGACAGAATAATGGTTTGTTGGGGAATGGTAAAACTGCTGACAGCCTCACGCCAGTTGATGTGATTGGTCTGTCTGATCATATCATGCAGATTAATGCCGGATGGGTGTTCACCTGTGCTTTAACCACTGATGGTGATTTATTCTGTTGGGGTGATGGTTCGTATGGACGTTTTGGTGATGGCTCTTCATTGATCTATGTAGAGCCAATCAAGGTTGATGGCTTGCCTGAGGAAGTAAATACGCTCGCGGCGGGCCAATACCATCTTTGTGCATTGCTCGATACAAACGAAGTTAGATGCTGGGGCGCTCTTTCCAGTGAGCAGGAATACACCAGTCTTCAGCCATTTGTGGTTAGCGGATGGACCTCAGAGATCGTGAAGCTGGTTGCCGGGGGTGGGCATACATGCGTACTGACGATCGATGGTGGGGTAAAGTGCTGGGGAGATAATTATTTCGGCCAATTAGGGGATGGTACCAATCTGCCCAGCTTCATACCGATTGATGTTGAGGGGTGTACCAGTAGGGTCGTTGAGATTGCTTCAGGAGGGGGGCATGTGTGTGCTTTGATGGCTGATGGTGAAGTTAGGTGTTGGGGAGATGGGTCAGCTGGTCAGCTGGGCGACAGCACGCTGGCTTGGAAATAGAACAAATCCATCCGAGCATTGATGTTCATCTAATCTTAATAGCTGGGGTTTAATTTGCCGCTCTGTTAGTCTTCTTTAAGGTCAAACTGGGCTCTTACATACGTACCCTTTCCAGAGGAGCTTTGAATTTGAAAAGTGCCCCCGCACTGTTCGACACGTTCCTGCATCGATCTTAACCCCAGGTGGCCTGGGAACGACTCTTGGGTGTTGAAGCCCTGACCATCATCTTTGACTTCAAGTACCAATTCTTCACCCATTTCAGTTAAATGCAAATTGAGGGTGGAAGCCAGGGCGTGCTTGATCGTATTCTGCATGGCTTCTAGGGCAACTCGATAGACCGTCTCTTTGACCTCCAGGGTGACCTGAGGCTCCTTACATAGATCTGTGACCACTTTGATTTGATGGCGGGCTTGAAGGGCAGCAGCCTGTTTGCCAAGTGCAGCAACCAGCCCCTCTGTTTCTAATGAGTCGGGTCGCAGCTCGAAGATCAAAGCTCTCATTTCGGTGAGACCGGCTTCTGCCAACGAGAGACAATAATCGATCGGTTCTAGTGCTTTCTGAGGATCCCGCTCAAGCAAGGCGCGAGCGGTGTGCGCCCCCAGAGAGATGCCGTACAGGGCTTGAGAGACAGAGTCGTGTAATTCACGGGCTAACCGTTGCCTTTCCTCGAAAACTGCCAAAGATTGTGCTTGTTTGAATAAGCGTGCGTTTTCGATTGCCATAGCAGCCTGAACAGCCATTGTTTGTGCTAACTCTGAGTGACGCTTTGAAAAATGATTGGGTTGTTGGTGGGTCAAGCTGATCCCGCCCACGACGCTTTCTTTGAAGATCATCGGAATCCACATCCAGGAGTATATCTGGTCGAAGGCAGGTGAAAAATACTCCCCGAGTACGTCTCGAAAGGCGTATGCTGCTGGGTCTGTTGAGTGGACATCCTTGATGATCTGGGGTTGTCGTTTTTGCAATACCCATTCAGCCTGGTTGGGATTCTCAAAGGGATGCATATGTTCACAGATCTCAACGGAGGTGGTTGGACTGTGGCAGGCCTGGAATTTCAGTTGGTCTTGATCTAACGTAAAAAGTGCTGCGCTAAAGTAGTTGACGATTTTTTGGAGTTGATTCAGGGTCAGGTCCAGCAGGAATTCCAACTCTAGAGAGGTGACAAAGCTTTGGGAAACTTCTAGTAAGGTCGATAATTCTTGTGTGCGATCTTTAACACGCTGTTCTAACAGCTGGTATGCTTTTACTTCCTCTGTGATATCTCGTATCACCGCCAGGGCATGGGGCTGGCCGCGGTATTTGAAAAGAGTGCCGAACACTTCGATATTTATGAGCGTAGCATCTTTTTTAATGTCGTTTGCATAACCGCGGAACTGTTTGTGGGCTTTTATTGTTTCGAGATATTCTGCAAAGAGCGGTAAAGATGCTGAGTGGATGAATTCGCTTGGCTGCAGACTGCGAAACTCTTCCGGTGAATATCCATGCATGTCACTGGCTGCCGGATTAAAATCGACCAATTTACCCTGTAAATCAGTGATGAGCAGACCATCAGTTGTGGATTCGAAAATACTACGATATTGTTGTTCGCGCTCACGCAATTCCGCTTCCACTTTTTGACGTTTGGTTATATCTTTTTGGAGCTGCAGATTGATTTGGCTGATCTCCTGGGTTCGTTGCTGGACAGCGTAAGAGAGACCCCGCTGGTGGTTGATGGTTAGGTATGTCAAGCCAGTCAGCAGGCCTATAATGATGATGCCAACGATCTGGAATATGAGTAGATCGTTGTACATGGCTGCATTCCAACCTTCTCGGGGTACTCCTGCCAGCTCCCAGACACCGTCCGGAAGCTCGACTTGGTAGGTAAGTGGTTGTTTTTCAAAGGTGTTTTCCGTTCCGAGAAAAACGATACCGTTATTATCCCGTAGGGCGTATTCAATATCATCATTTGGTAAGTCCAATCCTGCCCGGCTCAGGATCGGCGCTAAATCTGCAACAATGTTGACCAACCCCCAGAATTCTTGCGCTTGATAAGCCGCCTGTCTGATGACAATACCGGACCCTCCCTGGACTAAATCGATTGGACCGCTAACAACAATTTGTCCCGTCTCGATGGCTCGATGGGCATCGGTGCGTATCTCAGACCGGCTGTCGTTTAGAGGGTCGTATCCAAATGTCTCTTCCCGGGCGGAGGAGGGATAAAAATTGTCCACAATCCCCTCTGGCGCAACAGAAATATTGCGAATACCTGGGACACTGGTGTATAGATTTGCTGCGAAAGTCTCGAATTTAGCATCGAAGTTCCAGGCAAAAGCCTCCGTTTGAACAAATGCCTGCAATCCATCGATGAGCGCAAAACGGCGGTTGATTGAGGCAATCAAAGCATTTCCCCGCAGAGTGACGTCTTCCAATGTCTGTGTCCGCAGGTCAGCGAGCAGACGCGATTGATACCATTGCGTTACCTGCCACCAGATTACGAGCAACAATACCAACACAAACAGTGATCCGGTTAAGGCTCCGAAAAGTGGGTCACTTAGGAAACGTTTAATCCTTGGCAAACCCCGTGTTGACATGATTATCTCTCACTGAATAAATCTAGGTGGATCTATATGGGGAATGCTAATCTGGGCGGTGAACCTGTCCAATTTTCCATTATTAGCTATCTAATTATTGTCCCTAAGATTCTATCATTTAAGGAATATAACATAAAGGCATTCCTACCTAAGTAGGACAGGGTTAACCGTCATCACTGCGAAGATATTGGATAGGAGAGCTGGACTGTATCGAGCGGGATCATCGATTGTGTTTAATATTCATTTTGTCTTCATTTAGAATTAACCTGGATAACGTGGGGATCTAAATCAACGCGTAGGCCTAGAATTGTTTTGCTACGTTTAATTCAGTTCATTGCGGCTTGACAGCAGGGATATTTTGTTGTATAGTGTAGTTGTACGACATGTCGTTAAACGACATATTGTTTGAGATAGGTATCTGCTGAAGAGCTTCGTGCGAGAGTATAGGTGTATTCTTGTTTATCGGGAGGGGAGCATGAATGAATCTGTAAATGCCAACAGTCTTGCTGACCAAAATGTCTCCATGGAGCAGGTGAATCCATCACGAGCGCCCTGGTGGCAGGCTATCCTGGCAGGGCTGCCGCATCTGTTATATCCTTTATCCATTGAAGGGCCCAGCTTGTTGCGGGTGATTACTTCTGGACCGATAAATTGGCGTCTGTCCCATGACAGTTTCTGGGCCTTTGTGATCATAGCGCTGCTATTTAGCTGGAGACAGAAGTGGCCGCGCTGGTCTGCCAGCTGGATTGGATATGGATCAGTGATGTTATTTGATGTCCTGATCAGCACCGCACAGACCTATTATGGATCCTTGCTGGAAAATGAAGCTGTAGTACTCTGGCTGTTGATAACCATGGCTGTTTTCTTCTGGATGGCGAAACGAGATTGGCTGAGCGGCCTGTTAGTCGTGCTGCCGGTGGTGCCGATGTTCTCTACTTATATCGTATTGGACGGTGTGAAGGGCACAGTGCCAGAAGCCGTATACTTCATCATTGTTGGACTTTTAATGATGCTAATCGTGATGGCAATCGTTCGTACTGGGAACCTGCGAACAGCTATCTGGTTGGTGCTGGGAGGATGTGGTCTGATCAGCTTACCCGCATCTTATATGGAAACCTATTATCGTAATGTGCCCTCCTATGTCGATTATGTACCGACTATTATGGAGATGGTTAGATCCTTTTTAATTGGGTGCCTTATTTTTATCATTTTCGCTACACCACTCTGGTCGTTGGCTTTGTGGACACAAGGGCGTCGCTGGTTTGGCCGCAATAAGGCGGCATAAGTTGCTTGTCATGTTTATGGAGAACTCGTTATGAAATATCTTAGAGGCGATGAATTGAGCGGTGGTCGGGAAATCCTGGAAGAGTTACCCTTGACCGAGACCACTTTCTTCATACTGCTCAGCCTTTCACCAAATCCTAAACATGGTTATGCCATGATGAAAGATGTGGAGCAATTAAGCGAAGGGCGTATTCGTTTGAGCACCGGCACCTTGTATGGAGCGATCAAACGACTTTTGGAAGATGGTTGGATTAAACGAGTTGAAGATCATAATACACAGGAGGATGGGCGCGGCCGTAAGGTTTATGCGTTGACCCGCTATGGTCGGCGCATTTTGAACGCCGAGTTTGACAGGTTGAAAGATTTGGTCGCGGCTGCCCGGCAGGTGTATGCAGAGGGCTAACATGCCAACGACCACCAGGCTGGCAAGGCACATCTATGCGTTGTGCTTAGGTCTATACCCATCCAGTTTTCGGGAAGCGTTTGCAGATGAAATGCAGGTTGTATTTGCTAAGGCTGCTTTTGAAACCCAACGAAGAGGAATATTGGCATTATTGGGAATGATCTGGCGAGAAATTTGCGGCTTGCTGGTCGGTGCAGTCAGTGAGCATTGGCAGGCGCTCTCTCGAAAGGAGTTGATGATGGACGAGACACTCGAAATCGATGCTGGGTCGGGTACTGCTCAGTTGGAGATGGGGAGCAGATACGATCCTGGTACGTGGAGAGCCGCCTTGATGGCTGGCTTACCCCATTTTTTAATGGGTTGTTTCTTTGCTACACTTTCCATCGTCACAGCTTACGAGTTTGCTACGTCCCGGGAAAATCTGACAAATATCATCGGCATCACATTAGCTGTGATATTTGCCGTTCTGATCGGGGTGGTCCTGTTGATTGGCAAGCGTGCGAGCTGGCCGTCTTGGGTTGCCAGCTGGTATCCGTATGCAGGGATACTGGTCATGCTTCCCCTGCTGTGGCTTTCACAGCATTTAGATCAGTCGGACCCGTTACGTTATGTAATGCTTGTATTGCCTATGACTCTTGCGCTGGTGATGTACCTGGTCGCCCGGCGGAACCGGCTCAAAGTGGTGTTGATTGCTTTACCTGTTGTGACACTATTGTGGGGGGTGTTTCTGGAATTTTTCACCCCAGAAGTGGACGTTATCCTGGGTCTCTGGGGATGGTCGCTCACGGCTGTAGTGGCTGTTGCCATCGTCCGGCTGGACAACTGGCGACTTGGGGTGTGGCTCTTCCTGGCTCTTAGTCTGCTGATCAGTTTAACTTCTGCTGTTGCATTTGTCTACTGGAATAACATCCCCGCCGAGCACGCACCGGACAGGACGATTTATGAAGTCGTAAGGTTCCTGGTTCCTCAGTTTTTATCTTTCTCCATCCTGGTCTTGGGGCCTCTGCTGGTCTGGACCTTGGGGGAGCTGGGCCAACGCAGTGGACCAATGGGCACTCCCGCTTTCCAGCTAATTTTTTTGGGGCTGTTGGTTGTGATGGTTTGTTTTTTAGGGGCGGTCTTTTTGAGAGATGGGAGTAATTATGTGCTGGTTTACCGCTTCCGTGATACCGGTCTGTCCTGGTTGGTTACAGGTGCGACCCTCGGAGGAATTGCTGTTGTATTCGGTTCGTTGATGCTAGGGATAACAGCAGTGATCAACAAGGTTCTCTCCAGCCGTACAACCACCATTTTGTTGGTTGCTGTCCCCTTGATGTTGCCGCTGGTTTTCTCGATAGTCTATAATAATATTTCTGGTAAGGCTAGCTGGCTGCTTGCGCCACTGCGAGATTTTCCATTCGTTATCAGCACTACCATTATGTTGGGGTGGGTCCTGCTGGGAGCCTGGTTGGTCACCCGCAGATTTTGGAAAGTTGAGCCGCGGATTAGATAGGTCGATTTTGGGTTCCACAAATTAAACCCCCAATTTCCGCTCAAAGTTCATCCTGCTGATGATTCTGATGATCTGTAAAGGCACCAGGCATCAGCATTTGGCTTTAACTGAGGCTATAATTGTTGTATACGAAAAGAGAGGTATAAAGCGCTGTGTCGTTGAGAAGATTCATTACCAGGCTGCAAGAACAGGGTCATTTAATTCGTATTTCAGAGCCGATCTCTAAAACTTTAGAAGTCGCAGGCGTTCTCAAGCAGTTGGAGCCGGCGGCGGCGTTGTTTGAGCAGGTGAACGAGTCACGCTTTCGAGTAGCCGGTAACGTCTTTTGCAGCAAAGCTTCCTTCGCGGATTATTTTAGGATCCCGGTCGCTGAGATCATCCCTACCCTGGCGCGTGCGATCGAGCAGCGTTCACCGCCGGAGTTGGTCGCTGAGGCCCCCTGCCAGGAGATTGTGATCAACGACCCAGACCTCGACCAGCTGCCGATCCTGAAGCATTGTGAAGAAGATGGCGGGAATTACATCAGCTCGGGCGTGGTGATTGCCAAGCACCCGCAGTATGGTCAAAACCTGGATTTCCACCGCTGTATGCAGTTTTCCAAGACAGAGATGGCCGTGCGCGTGGTGCGCTCGCGACACTTCGACGCCTTCCTTCAACAGGGGGGTGAACTGGATGTAGCGGTATGCGTAGGAGTCCCGCCGAACGTGTTGGCTGCAGCTGCGACCTCGGTGGAGATTGGGGTTGACGAATTGGAGATCGCCAATGCCCTGGAGCCGTTAAAAGTTGTGCGTGCTATCACCTCTGACCTGACCATCCCCGCAGAGGCGGAATTTGTGCTGGAGGGCACGGTTTATCTGGATAGGCGGCATGCCGAGGGTCCGTTCGTCGATCTGACCGAGACCTACGATGTCATCCGCCAGGAACCAGTCTTCGTGGTCAAGACTATCACGCACCGCCGGGAGGCATTATGGCAGGCCCTGCTCCCCGGTGGATTGGAGCATAAGCTGCTGATGGGGATGCCGCGCGAACCTACCATTTACCGAAAGGTTGACGAGGTGGTCAGATGTCTGGATGTTTATGTCAATCCGGGAGGCTGTTCCTGGCTGCATGCCATTGTCAAGATCGACAAGCAAGCGGAAGATGATGGGGGGAAGGCAATCCAGGCAGCATTTGAAGGGCATCGTTCCTGCAAACATGTATTTGTGGTAGATGCGGATATCGATATCTATGATCCTTTGCAGGTCGAGTGGGCGATGGCGACGCGTTTTCAGGGGGATGCAGATATGCTTGTCAAGGAGAAGGAGCCGGGATCGAGCCTTGATCCAAGCGCTGAAACCGGGACAAAAATGACCACCAAGATTGGCTTTGACCTGACCAAACCGCTCGGAGAGAAAGGTCGGCATTTCGAACGAGCGCCCTTTCCGCAGGTCGATTTAGAGCGGTTTGTGAAGGAGTAGCCAGTGGAACTGACCACAGAACAGCGAAACATGCTCGCTGGTGAGCGTGGAAGAGCGACACAAAAGGCGATGGAGATCCTCAACGCTTTAGGCAGCATCTACGGCGCGGAGCGTTTGATCCCGGTATCCTCAGTACAGATCGCTGGTGTGAGTTACGCTAACCTGGATGAGGCTGGTTTGCACTTCTTAGCGGAGATGGCTGATGGTGGTGGGCGAGCCCGTGTCCTGACGACCCTAAATCCGGCCGGTATGGACATCGAGAATTGGCAGGTGCTGGGGATCAGCGCTGAATTCGCTGAGAACCAGAAACGGGTCATAGACGCGTTTGCGCGTATGGGTGTGATCACTACCTGTTCCTGCACCCCTTACCTTTTCGGGAACACACCTCACTACGGCGAGCATATCGCCTGGGCGGAAAGCAGTGCGGTGTGCTACGCTAACTCGGTATTGGGTGCGCGCAGCAACCGGGAGGGCGGTCCAAGCGCTCTGGCAGCTGCACTGACCGGTGTGACCCCGGAATACGGCTATCATCTCGACGAAAACCGCCAGCCGACCGTATGCGTCGAAGTAGAAATCCCTAGCTCGGCTGTGAGAGATGCTCTGGGGACCCATCATTTTGGGGCGCTGGGTAAAGTGATCGGTGATCGATTGGAGGGAGAGTCGCATAAGCAGGTGCCTTATGTGTCAGGTATCCCCCAGGTCAGTGTGGAGGCACTGAAATCTTTTTGCGCCAGCATCGCTACCTATGGTGGTGTGGCATTGTTCCACATGCAGGGTATCACGCCTGAGGCTGCCCAGATGACACCACCCGGTAAAAGCTTCAAGATCCAGTGGGAACAAGTCGAGAGAGAAATCCAGGCTATGAGCGACGCCCGACCGGAGGAGGTGGACTTCGTCAGTCTTGGATGTCCGCATCTCTCCATCAAAGAGATCGCTCGGATTGCCGAACTTTTAGATGGTAAGCAGGTTACAAGAGAATTTTGGATCACCACTGCCCGACCTACCAAACAGATGGCCGATATGATGGGCTACACTCAGGTCATCGAGGCTAGCGGTGCTAAATTCGCAACAGATACCTGCTGCGTGGTTGCCCCGATTAAAGGG
>Ga0209536_100012463_pt1 | contig 12356 bp, 9 predicted proteins | sample DeeMarSeWOR28_12_FD_187461 | JGI IMG/M metagenome (GOLD analysis project Ga0209536, IMG submission 187461) | Marine sediment microbial communities from White Oak River estuary, North Carolina - WOR-2-8_12 (SPAdes) (version 2) | ecosystem: Environmental > Aquatic > Marine > Intertidal zone >...
CCCTGATCAAAAACCCATTCGGCAGTAACCTCCTGGGGTGCAATTCCCATTGAGGCGGCATGGGTGCGCAAAACATCCATATCCATCTCAAGGATCCAGCCGTTGTCCCATACCCGGTCATTGCGCCCGGATTCTATCGTCTGGCTGCATTTCGGGCAATACACCTGCGCCACCGAAGATTCCGCCAGAACCATTTTCCCAAAAAAAATCTCTGCTGTTTTCTGCCCGCAGACACAATTTGTTTTGAAGCTTTCACACATGTTTTCAGCCTCCTTTTGGAGATTTCTGATGATGGTGTCAAAATATTTATCAGAGATCTGGAGCAGCGCAATTGATTTAGGTCAAAAAATCAAAGAGTCACAGCGTATTTATCAGATGAGCGGAATTCGGCGAGTTACTTTTTGAGCATACCGTTTTTTAGGATGCGTTTGATTTTGTCCAGGAGCACGAGTTTTTGATTTTCGGATAAATTCTTCAACATCAATTCCAGCCTCTCGTCTTTCTCGTTTTTAATATTCTTCAGGGTCCTTTTTCCTTTGGGAGTAATTTCAAGGATGGTTACACGATCATCTGCGGGATCGGATTTCTTGATGATGAATCCATCCTTTTCCAGGCGCTTGGCGATGCCGGTAATATTGGCACCCGGAACAAGCATAATGCGGCTGACATCGCTTATCTTGTTCCTGCCGTTTTTAGAAGCTTCCAGGACCCTCAGGACATTGTATTGTGGAAATGAGAGTCCGTAATTTCTGAAAACACCGGAATGATTTCTTTTAAAAATTTCTGCAGCTCTGACAATTGCCATGAGGACCTTTTCGTTAGTGCTCAGATCGCTCTTGTAAGTACTGTAAACCATAATTTTTCCTTCGATTCTAAATATCAGATTAAATCAGGATCAACTATATAAATGTTTAGGATATCAATATATTGACTATATTCTTTCTACTCAAAGATAATTTATAATAATCTTTATAAAAGAAACGCAAGTATTTTCTCCAAAATCAGCACTAAAATGTCTATTTGTGCGTTTCCAAAAACAGGCAGCCAGCGCTATTCAATATCCTTAAGTTGTAAAAAGATATTGACACCTGAATTAAGTTTAAATATTGATAATCAATATCTTAAGTATTGGATAGAATGGATGAGCAAACAGCGAATAGATGGAGGCCGACGGCATGACAAGCAAACTGGTGTTAAAGGAATTGAGCCGATATCGAATCGGAACCTTTGCGGACATCATCTATCGAAATGCGCTGCTTAAACCTGACAGCGAGGCCTTTGTATGCGGCTCCCGAAGGATAACTTTTGCGCAGTTCAACGACCGGGTAAACCGTCTGATCCATGGACTTCGCTCTTCAGGTGTCAAAAAAGGGGATGTCATTGGTATTCTGTCATGGAATTGCCTCGAGTACGCCGATGTTTATGGGGCCGCAATGAAGGGGGGATTTATCGCTTCACCCTTCAATCCCAGGCTGCACGAAGATGAGCTTGAATATCTCATTAATTATTCCGAGGCGGGGGCCCTCTTTATCGGCCCGGATCTTCATGACACTGTCGAAAGCCTGCGCTCCCGTCTTCCGAAAATAAAAACCTATATCACCTTCGGGGATTCGGTTCCTGAAATGATTTCTCATCAGGAGATGCTCGCCGCCCACCCATCGCATGAACCGGATCTATGTGTGGCGCGGGACGACCCCTATCTGATTTTTTACACCAGTGGTACCACGGGTGTTCCTCGCGGTGCCCTCTATACTCATTTCCGAAAGCTGGATAATACCCGAATTAAAGCCCTTGAGATGGGGGCCAAGCCCGAAGACCGACATGTGCTTGTATTGCCGTTTTTCCACATCGGTGGAGATTGTCATGTGTGGCCCTTTTTCCTGGTGGGGGGCTGTAATGTGATCATGCCTCAAAAATCTTTTGATCCGGTTGCCGTCCTTCAGGTGATTCAAAATGAGAAAGCAACCGATATGCAAATCGTCCCCACCCAGCTAAATTCTATACTGTCCTGTCATGATTTTAAAGATTACGACCTGAGCAGTCTGAATAGAATCTATTATGCTGCATCTCCCATGCCGCTGGAGTTATTGAGAAGGGGGCTTGAAATATTCGGCCCGATTTTTTCACAGGGATATGGACAGACCGAATCGGGGCCCCAGATTTGTGCCCTCCCCAGGAAGGACCACCAGGTCTTGGACGGAACCGCGGAGGAGCAAAAAGTGTTAAGTTCCTGCGGGCAACCGAGTCTGGGTGTTCACGTCAGGGTGGTCGATGAGGAAAACCACGATGTGCCGCCTGGAACAATCGGTGAGATCATCGCCCAAAGTGATTCCCTCATGGTTGAATACTGGAACAGACCGGACGAAACTCGAGATGTTCTGATTGAAGGGTGGCTGCATACCGGCGACCTTGGGTACTATGATGAAAAAGGGTTTATATATATTGTCGACCGCAAAAAGGACATGATTGTAACCGGCGGCGAAAATGTATATTCCCGTGAAGTTGAAGACGTCCTCTACCGGCATCCTGCGATTGCCGAAGTTGCAGTTGTGGGAATCCCCGATCCGGTATGGGTGGAACGGGTTCATGCGGTGGTCGTTTTGAGGGCCGACGCCGTTGCGACGGAAAATGACATTATCGCTTTTAGCAAAACGCACCTGGCTTCCTACAAGGCGCCGAAGTCCATTGAGGTTGTTGAATCTCTTCCTAAAAATCCCCAGGGAAAAATTCTTAAAAAGGAAATCCGTAAACGATATTGGACGAACAAACAATAGTTGGAAACTTTGTAATTATAGGAGGATTAAATGTCGGAAGTTGAACACGTAAAAACGGTTTGCCGAAGCTGTCACGGCGGTTGCGGGGTAATCGCTCATGTACAAGACGGCCAGGTCATAAAAGTGGAGGGAGATCCGGATTCACCGATTAGCCACGGAAGTATGTGTACCAAAGGGCTGGCGATCACTCAGTTGGCCTATCACCCGGATCGGATCCTTTATCCCATGAAAAAAACCGGTGGAAACTGGGAACGAATTACCTGGAACGAGGCCCTGGATACGGTTTCCGCGAAGTTTAAAAAGGTTATCGCAGAATTCGGTCCCGAGTCCATCATCGTCGGCCAGGGCACCGGTCGGGATTTCGAAAGCCACTTCTCGCGTTTTGGTAATTTATTGGGCACTCCCAACATGTTGACGGCCGGCCACATGTGTTACCTCTCCCGCATCGGTGCAACCCTGACCACCTGCGGCCGGCACCCCGCCATCGACTACGCCAATAATCCTAAATGTATTGTCATGTGGGCCTGTAATCCCCTGTGGACCAACCCGGATGAATACAAGGGAGTAAGTTTCTGGCGGGCTTATGAAAAAGGGGCCAAACTGATCGTCATCGACCCGAGAAAAGGTTTTCTGGCAAAACGAGCTGACCTATGGCTACAGCTGCGGCCGGGCACGGATGCTGCCCTGGCCCTGGGTTTTTTTCACGTGATCATTGAAGAAAAACTGTATGACGCGGATTTTGTGGCCAATTATATTCACGGCTGGGAAGCCTTCGTGGACCGGATTAAAACGGATTATTCCCTCGAGCGCGTGGCAGAGATCACTTGGGTTAAACCGAACCTTATCCGTCAAGCCGCACGCCTGTATGCGAATACAAAGCCGGCCGGGATCCACTGGGGGGTGCCGACGGAACAAACCATCAATTGCACCGATTTCACCCGAACCGCGGTCGGTCTCATGGCGGTTACCGGCAACCTGGATGCCCCCGGGGGCAATGTTTTTCATGAACCCCCCGGAACCCGCAAAATATCTGAATTTTCCGCGAATCAGGCGCTGTCAGATGCGCAAAGAAAAAAGCGATTAGGTGGGGATCAATACAAGCTCGCTTCCAGAATGACGATTGTCACCCCGAAATGCGCCTGGGATGCCATTTTAACCGGTAAGCCTTACCCGGTCAAAGCTGGCTACCTGATCGCAACCAATCCGGTAGTATCCCGAGCGAATGCTCAAGAAGTTTATAATGCGCTGAAACAATTAGATTTTCTGGCTGTATCAGATTTTTTCCTCACACCGACTGCTGAGCTGGCAGATATCTTCCTGCCGGCCGGCACCTGGCTCGAACAGGATCACGTGTCTGAAAACTGGAAATATCACGGCTACGTGCTGGCCAGACAAAAGGTGGTTGAAATCGGCGAATGCTGGCAGGATCACAAAATTTTTATGGAACTGGGCAAGCGAATGGGCCAGCAATGGTGGGACACCATCGAGGATTCTCTGGACTGGCTGCTTGAACCGACCGGCCTTAGCTGGGAGGAATTCAAACAGAAAGGCTACCTTCATGGCGAACAGAAATTTTACAAATACAAGGAAAATGGTTTTTCCACCCCGACGCGTAAAGTCGAGCTGTATTCCACCATTTTTGAGAAATGGAGCCGCGATCCGCTGCCCAAGTACACGGAGATCCCCGAAAGTCCGGTTTCCCGACCTGATCTGGCTGAGAAATACCCGTATATTCTAAATGCCGGACTGCGCACACCCACATTTTTTCACTCTGCCAACCGGCAGATACCATGGCTCAGGGAGATCCGGCCCGATCCCATAGTGGAGATCCATCCCGCAACAGCCGAGAAACACGGTATCTGCGAAGGAGACTGGGTCTGGATCGAATCACCGCGGGGCCGTGCCAAAGAAAAGGCCAAGTTGAACGATGGTATCGACCCCAGAGTGATCGTGGCCGAGCACGGCTGGTGGTACCCGGAGGTCAGGGACGCCGATCACGGCTGGGACCTCTCGAACATTAATCTGCTGACAGACAATTCCCACGAATCCATGGATCCGGTTATGGGAGCGACGAATCTAAGAGTCTTGTTGTGCAAAGTTTATCGCTGCGAAGATGAATAGGAGGAAATGAGATGAATAAGATCTCTTTGGTATTCCGCAAGAAAGACTGCATGGGTTGTCATGCCTGTGAGGTTGCCTGCAAGCAGGAACACGCACTGGGAGTGGGGCCCCGGCTGGTGCGGGTGCTTGAAAAAAGTTCCGATTTTATCCCCATATACTGCCACCATTGTGCCAAAGCCCCCTGCAAAGAGGCCTGTCCGGTTGAGGCGATTTCCAGAAACGAGCAGGGTATCGTTTTAATTGACGATGATCTGTGCATCGGTTGCAGGGAATGCCTGCAAGCCTGTCCTTTTGGCGCCATGCAATTCGAAGACCATCAGGAAATTGCCGTAAAGTGCGATCTCTGCGTTCACCGGTTGGCCGAAAGCAAATCGCCGGCCTGCATGAGTGTTTGCCCGACCGGCTGTATCCGTTTCGGCAGCAAGAAGAACGTTGCGGCTGTTTTTGAGATGACAACTCCCGAGGGGGAATAACAAACGGGAATACTTTCTTGTGTGTTTTTGCGTCCTCTGTTACTAGAAAAGATCGAAGTTGAATGCATCCGGAGAGCTGATAAATGGAAGATGATCGGCAGATTAAAATACGGATTGACAGCCTTATGCTCAGCTTTGGCGGTGTCTATGCCCTTGATCACGTGAGCCTGGACGTCAGGGACAATGAGATCCTGGCCATCATTGGACCGAATGGGGCCGGCAAGACCGCCCTGCTCAACTGCATCAATGGTTTTTACAAACCCCAGGAGGGCGAGATCTACTACGACGGGCAAAGAATTACCCGCATGCGCCCGGATAAGCTGGCTAAACTCGGCATTGCCAGAACCTTTCAGAATATCGAACTTTACAGCGGACTCAGCACTCAAGACAACATCATGGCCGCCAGACACGTGTTGATGAAGCAAAACTTTGTCAGCGGCGCGCTATACTTGGGGTGGGCACTTCAGGAAGAAATCAAGCACCGTGGGACTGTCGAGGAGATTATCGACTTTTTAGAAATGGCGCCGATGAGAAAGAAAGTCGTTGGCGTCTTGCCTTACGGGATGCAGAAAAGAGTCGAGCTCGGAAGGGCATTGGCGCTTGAGCCGAAAGTACTGCTGCTGGACGAGCCCATGGCCGGGATGAATCTGGAAGAAAAGGAGGACATCGCCCGCTTCATCCTTGATATATTTGAAGGCCAGGGAGCCACCTATCCGGACACACCCATTCTGCGCGATGGGATTCGCAGCATCATTCTGGTCGAACACGATATGGGGGTGGTAATGGATATTGCCGACCGCATTATTGTCCTTGATTTCGGGCGCAAGATTGCCGAGGGCACACCTGACGAAATTAAACGTAATCCCGAGGTTATCCGTGCTTACCTGGGGCAGGAAAAGTAGTCCTTCGTTAAAGCGTAAAAACGGTGGAAGCGGTTTCAACGCCTTGAAAACGTTTCTGAGGTAGATGAGACAAAATGCTGCAACTCAACAATATTGATGTCGTCTATATGAATGTTATCCAGGTGCTGCGTGGCGTATCGCTAACCGTCGCCGATGGCCAAATCGTTGCGCTGCTCGGAGCCAATGGCGGCGGCAAAACAACGACGTTAAAGGCGATCTCGGGAATGCTCAAAACCGAAGAAGGCGAAGTCACCGACGGCAGCATCGAGTTTGATGAGAAGCGCATAGACCGGTTGGGCCCCGAAAATATTGCGGTGTTGGGCATCAGCCAGGCGATGGAAGGGCGCAGGGTTCTTGAGCATCTCAGCGTAGAGGAGAATTTGCTGGTGGGGGCTTATTGCCGTAAAGACCGACGTGAAGTCAAGCAGGATTTGGAAATGGTTTTTGTTTACTTCCCGCCCATCAAACGCTTGCGCCGCCGGATGAGCGGTTATCTATCCGGTGGTGAACAGCAGATGCTGGTAATTGGACGGGCGCTCATGGCGCGTCCCAAACTGATGCTTTTGGATGAACCTTCGCTCGGTCTCGCTCCGCTTCTGGTTCAGGAAATATATGAAATTATCCGCAGGATCAATGCCGAGCAAAATATGGCCATACTGCTGGTGGAACAGAATGTCAGAGCTGCCCTGGGCATTGCCGATTACGGCCACGTTTTGGAGAATGGCCGGGTCGTTCTGAGCGGCCCGGCAGAGAATTTAAGGGATAATGAGGACGTACGCGAGTTCTATATGGGATTATCGGCGGTTGGCTCTCAAAAAAGTTATCGGGATGTGAAGCATTACCGCCGAAGGAAGCGATGGCTTGGCTAATGGAAAAATTGGGGAACTGACGATCAGCATGGATCAACGGTACAAAGAAAAAGGCGATACCTGGCCCAAGGTGCTCAAATATAATTACGAAAAATATGGCGACCATCGCAGGGCCATGCGTCATAAACACTATGGTGTCTGGCACCCGCACACATGGACCGATTATTATCTCAATGTTAAACACCTGGCTCTGGGCTTGCTGGCTTTGGGCCTTGAAGCTGGAGACAAGGTCTTGATTGTCGGGGATAATGCCCCCCAGTGGTACTACGCCGAGCTGGCTGCCCAGGCCAACCATGGCGTGTCGGTGGGATTGTTTTCAGATTTACTGCCATCGGAGATAAAAACCATTGCCGAAAATTCCGACGCGAGATTTGCGGTCGTTGAAAGTCAGGAGCAAATTGATAAGTTTCTGGAAATCAAGGACGCGCTTCCCCTGCTCAAAAAAATTATCTATTGGCGTTACAAGGGTCTGGCCCGATATGATGACGATATGTTGGTCGGATACAGAGAGGCGCTAAAACTGGGGAAAGCTTTTGAAGCCGAACACCCCGGGCGCTTCGAGCAGAACGTGGCAGCCGGCCGGGCGGATGATGTCTGCGCCATTATCTATACTGCGGGAACCACAGGGTCTGCGCCCAAAGGCGCTATCCATACTTACCGGACATTGAGGGCGGGTGCCGATTATCTTTTGCAGCTCGACCCGTGGTCTGAGGAAGATAATATTGTCCCCTATCTGCCGCCCGTCTGGATAAATGAGCAATGGACGGGGATTGGCTGCCATCTGTTATCGGCCGGTATCCTCAACTTCGCTGAAGCGCCGGAAACCCAACAGCGGGATAGCCAGGAAACCGGGCCAAGCATTGTGTCCTACGGGGCGCGACCATGGGAAAGTCAAGCTGCGATGGTGCAGGAACGGATTCTCGGCGCGGATGCCATCAAGCGGTTTGCCTTCCGGATGCTAATGCCCATAGGCGAGAAAATGGCTGCGTTAAAGTATCGCAAGCAAAAACCAGGCGTGTTCTTGAAAATACTTTATTTTTTCGCCGATATCATCCTCTTTCGGTCCATCAAAAGCAGCCTGGGTTTGTCAAATGCCAGAATCTGTTATTCGACGGGGGCGATACTCAGCCCGGATGCCTTCAGGTTCTACCATGCGCTCAATCTTCCGCTCAAAAGCCTGTATGGATCGACAGAAGGAGGGGCCCTCACCGGCGCCGCTAATGATGACATCCATTTTGAGACGGTCGGTCCGCCTCACGAGGGTACGCAGGTAAAAATATCCGATGATGGTGAACTCATTTATCGGCAACCCGGCGTCTTCATCGGTTACCACAAAGACCCCCAAAAGACGGAGGCGGTGCTTAAAGACGGCTGGTTTCATAGCGGCGACAGCGGTTTCATTCGAGAAGATGGGCACCTTGTTTTTGTGGATCGCATCCAAGATCTTATGGCGCTTACCGGTGAGCATAAAGTGGCTCCCCAATTTCTGGAGAGCCGGTTGCGCTTCAGTCCATATATAAAAGACGCCTGGGTGCTGGCCGGCCCGAAAGGCGCCTACGTTTCGGCGATCATCATCATTCACTATGATAACGTCAGCAGGTGGGCGGGACAAAAGAGAGTGGCGTATACTTCCTTTGCCGAACTTTCCCAGGCGCCGCAGGTATACGAGCTGGTGAGGCAGGATATCGACAGAGTCAACCAAACGTTGCCCCCCGGCGCTAAGGTGAAAAAATACGTCAACCTGCACAAGGAATTTGACCCTGATGAGGCTGAGTTAACCAGAACCCGGAAGCTGAGAAAGACATTTTTGGAAGAGCGTTACCGTGAGCTGATTGATGCGGTCTATGCGGATAAGACCGAGGCGCCGATAGAAGCCCAGTTCGGAGACCGTGACGAGCGCATGGCAACAAAAAATACGATGATTCGCATTGCGTCTGTTGAAGGAGCTGGCTGATGACTTTCTTTCTACAACTCGTCGTAACCGGTCTTGCCCAGGGCATGGTCTATGCCCTGATCGCCATCGGCTTTGTGATCATTTTGAAATGCTCGGAGGTATTTAACATTGCCCAGGGGCACTTTGTTTTGATCGGCGGCTATCTCGGCTGGACCTTTCTGGTGCCGTTCGGCCTGCCGATATGGGCCGCTTTGATGGCGGCAATCGCGGTGGCCATCGTCATGGGTCTGCTGATCGAGCGCCTGATGCTGCGCCCGCTGATCGGCCAGCCCGTGCTGGCCGTCGTCATGATGACCATCGCCCTTTCCACGGTATTGGGGGGGCTGGCAACCCTGCTCTGGGGCGCCGAATACAAGGCTTACCATGGATTGTTGCCGACCATAACCATGAAAGTCGGCGAGATATCCATACCTTCGGAATCTTTGATCGGACTGATCGTGTCGGTTATTTGTGTGGCGCTGCTCATGCTCCTGTTCCGCTATACCAAGATCGGACTGGCGATGCGGGCCACGGCCGAGGATCTGCAGGTGGTGCAGAGCGTGGGTATCAAGGCCACAACCGTCTATGCCGCATCTTGGGTCATTGCCAGTGTCGTCGGTGTCATCGGCGGCATCCTGCTGGGGGGCGTATCCGGGGCAAATATGGATCTCGCCCTTATCGGTCTCAAGGCCTTCGCGGTCGTGCTGCTGGGCGGGGTCAACTCCATTGGCGGGGCCATTGTTGCCGGCATCATATTGGGAATGCTGGAAAATGTCGCTGCCGGGTACCTGGACCCATTACTGCCCGGCGGCGGGCTGGCCCAGGTATTCCCTTTTTTTGTGATGATCATCGTCCTGGTTTTCAGGCCGCACGGGCTCTTTGGCCTTGCACATATAGAAAGGGTTTAATCGATGGGCTTGCGCACCGGAACCTTTCATGAAAATTATGCACAGGAAATGGCGATCTTAAGCTCCAGGCGGCAGTGGGGAACAGTGGCGGCGTTGCTCGTTTTTCTTTTCGCTTGCCCCCTTTTTTTAAGCGACAGAATGCTGACCATCCTGACGACCATGGGGATTGCCGTTGTCAGCATTCACGGACTCAATATTCTGACCGGTTACTGCGGTCAAATCTCCATCGGCCATTCGGGATTCATGGCAGTCGGCGGTTACACTTCGGCTATTTTGTGCGCCAAGCTCGGCTGGCCATTCTGGGCCGCGCTTCCCTGTGGCGCCCTGGCTGCGGGAATAGCCGGTTTGCTCTTCGGCCTGCCATCCCTTAAAATCAAGGGCTTCTACCTGATTATGGCAACCATCGCGGCTCAATTTATTATTATCTGGATCATCATTCAGCTCCGCAGCATCACCGGTGGCACCGATGGGTTGCTTGTGCCCAAACCCGTCATCGGCGGCATTGTGCTGAGTTCCAAAACCAACTATTACTACCTGGTGATGATTTTTGTCGTCCTGGCGACGATCACAGCTCACAACATCGTCAGAACCAGGGCCGGCAGAGCCTTTATCGCCATCCGGGACAATGACCTGGCGGCCGAGGTCATGGGCGTCAGTCTGTGGAGCTACAAGCTGCAGGCATTCTTTATCGGCTGTATCTATGCCGGAGTGGCCGGATCGCTGCTGGTCCACTACGTTAGATTCGCCAGCATTGAACAGTTTCCTTTCATGGATTCCGTCTGGTATCTGGGGATGTTGATCGTGGGGGGCATGGGCAGCACGGCAGGGGCTATCTTCGGCGTCGTTGCGCTCAAGCTGCTGGATGAGCTCGTCACAGTTGCCGGACCGATCCTGGCCGCCGCCGTTGCCCCGCAGGCGGCCGCCTCGCTGGCCCTCATTTCCCACGGAATGATCATCATCATCTTCCTGATTTTTGAGCCGCGGGGGCTTCATCACCGCTGGGAGATCATTAAGACGTATTTCAGGCTTTGGCCTTTTTCCCATCAAGAAACAGAGTGAAAGGAGGTGATTCGACTCTGGGCAGAATGCCCCTATTTCATAACCTTGATTAACCCAACAGCCGGAAAGGAGGGTAAGATAATGGCTAAATTCAAATGGATGTTGCTTGCTTCACTGGCAATCCTGTTGACGGCGGCATTGCTCGTGCCCGTCAGCGCTCAAGCTGAGAAAGTATTATATGTCGGTGGCACCCAGTCACTGACCGGGCCCTTTGCTGAGGATTCAGCGGCGGTGCTGGCTGGGATTGAGGATTTTGTCGCTTATGTAAATGACACCAAAAATCTGGCGCCCTGGCGCAAAGAAAAATTTCCCGCCGATGTAAAACTGGAGGTCATGTGGCGGGATGATGAGCTCAAACCGCCCAAGGCGCTGTCAATCTATGAGGAGCTCAAAGCCAAAGGAATGCTGGTCGGCAGGATATCGGGCTCACCCATTGCGCTGGCACTCAAAGACAGAATGTGGGAGGACCAGATGGGCGGCACCAGTATGGCCACCGGCCCCTACTACCTGTCGCCGCCTCAAAGCTGCTTCACCTATTACCCGATTTATACCGATTCGATCGCCGCCATCGCCGATTGGTTCAAATCGAACTGGAAGGAAGCCAGAAAGCCGAAGGTTGCCTACTTGACTGCCGACAACGCCATGGGGCGGTCGATTGAGATCCCCGAGATGAAAGCGTATCTCCAAAAGACCGGCTATGAGTTTGTGGGCACCCAGTATGTGCCGCTGGTGCCGACCTCACCGCCCACCACCCAGCTCACATGGCTCAAGCAAAAGGGTGTTGACCTCGCCCTGGGTGTGATGATCAATCCCGGCTCACAGCCGACGGTAAAAGAAATGGTCAGGCTGGGCATGGGCCCCCATCTAGCGTATAAGATGACCTTTGGCGTTCCCGCTCCCGGCCACGCTGCTGTGTTCGCTGAGGCCATGGGTGAGTTGGGTGACGGTTATGTCTGCGCCGGTAGTTTCCGCCCCATGGATGACCTCGCCACCCCCGGGATAAAGTTCTGCAGCGACTTGCAGGACAAGTATCGCACCGGCAAGCGGATTACCCACATCATGTATGAGGCCGGAGTCCTGGAAGCCATGATCCAGATCGAGGCCTTGCGGCTCGCAATGCAAAAGGTGCCTTTTGAAAAGCTCACACCGGGTGATGTGTTGCAGCATGGCTTTTTCCAGATCAAAAACCTTCCCACCGGTGACATCAGCAGTACGCCGCTCACCTATGGCAAGGGCGATATCGAGGGTGTTGATCAGGTGCGTATCGACCAGGTGCAGAAGGGCAAGTCGGTAAAAGTGGGTATTTTCCCATTGCGC
>Ga0209536_100012464_pt1 | contig 12356 bp, 8 predicted proteins | sample DeeMarSeWOR28_12_FD_187461 | JGI IMG/M metagenome (GOLD analysis project Ga0209536, IMG submission 187461) | Marine sediment microbial communities from White Oak River estuary, North Carolina - WOR-2-8_12 (SPAdes) (version 2) | ecosystem: Environmental > Aquatic > Marine > Intertidal zone >...
TGTGCAGGATTTTTCCTGTCCATCCAACTGAAATTTCATCAAAAGCGGAAAGATCCAGTGCCGCCCCGTCGAACCGGTAGGTCTCTCCTTCTTCAGTACCGCCAAGTATAAGCCGTGCCATGTCACCGGGGTAGTACAGGCCCCCGTCCAACCTGGTGGTGATATCCATTGAGAAGAAACCGACTTCCGTATCAAAGCCAAAGGAGACCAGGGAGGTGCCCAGATCGGAGACCACATAGTTGACTGGCTCCAGCAAATCTATAAACGCCTGTTTGTTTCCCAGCGGATGGAGAAAGGTGATCAGGGAATCCTCCGTGGGATGAGGATAGATCACATCGCCAAAAGCCACCGAACTGGAGGAGGTTTCCACCCTGACGGGCGAAATGAGCGGTAATCCGATGTAAAATTTGCAATGGGGCTGATAGGCTGGGTTGACCCTGTTTGATTGCGGAACCCCAGGCATGAAGTAGAGGGAATTATTGATCTGGGCCTCAGCGGAGATCCCAAATATGACCAGCAATCCCAGGCCCACGCTCCTGGCAAACCGTTCAGACATATTCATAGCTCTCGGTTATTAATTCTGACATTGGCTTCAATGGATATATCATAGTCAAGGGTGTAATGCGAATAGAACTTGACGAAGCGATCGCCCAGTTCGGAGGTAACCAGGCCGGCCCTTACCAGCAGGTACCTCACCTCTTCCAGCATGGCCAGTTTCTCTGCCGGGAACAGGGCGCTGCTGGTCTCCTCCATCGGATTGATCAACTCGCCATTCTGATCCACCTGGCTTGCGGCAAGCACAGGAACCTCTTCTGCAAACACCGAATCCAGAACCATATGGAATTCGTTCAGCATGTATACCTGGGTCTTCAGTTCGATGGGAAGCTCATTGAGGGTGAAGAGGGTTACCTTTGCGAACTTGACCAAGGAAGTATCCACTCCTTCTTCTCCCAGTTCGAACTCAAGCGTGTCCTCGAGAGCGAATCCGGAAGATTTCAGATCAAGCGGCAGCATGAATTCTATGGCAATGGTGAATGTACTGGTGTCCAGGATAAAATGGTCATCCCACTCGGCTCCCGGATCGGTTCGGCCACTCACTTCGTAAGAGAGCGAGACCGGGGCGATGGCCAGCATATCGTCAATGTTGCTGGTCTGATTATTCAACGAAATGGTGTCATACAGGGTGGCCCCAAGCTGGTCCAGCGCCGGTGCGGGAATACTGAAAGGGTGAACATCCGGGCTGAGTACAAAGGTCTCTTCCTCTCCACTGGCAGCTCTTGCCACCACATTATCGAGTGTGATCTCAAAGGGAACCCCCACAGAATTAGAGGTAAACACATTGATCCTCGGATCGTTAAAGATGATGTTGGCCAGATCGGGATTGTCTGAATAGATCGGGATGTCCACCTCTCCCTGCTCCTCAACCAGGTTTCTGGAATCGATGTACCCGAAGGCACTGTAGAACCCGAGTTCCTCGAAGGAGGTTTCGATGCGGCACTCATCGTCCGGATCGATGGGATTCCCCGAGTTAATCAACTCCAGCTTATAATGGATCTCCACCGCAGTGGAATCGCCCACCTCCTTGGGAATCAGGCTATACCCTTCCGAGGGGATCACGATGATGGAATCGTAATTCCCGTCAGGTTCACTGATGATGAATGTGGTGTGGAAGGTATCTCTGTCCGTATCCAGGATTTCCCCGCTGCTGATGGTCAGGATACCCGCATGCCTGAAGGTACTGATGACATCGATCACAATGTTGCCCTCCTTCACAAGCATACTGTCGAGCCGGTCGTCCCCATCAAGCTGGAATGAAACAAACTCACTCTTATAGAACGGGATGGTATCCCCGATGTCGCTTCCGATCCATTCGGGATCACCGCTGACGTCAGATTCGATATAAACCTTTGTGACCAGTTTATCCGGAACATCCACAGCTGTATCGGCCATCACGGCCAGGAGCGTATCGGTATAGGCCAGGTAGATAAGCCCGTTGTCGAACTCATCAATGTATTCAGAAGAGTCGAGCAGGGTGGCCAGGTCTCCCATATCCATGGAGCCATACACCAGTGGTGCCAGCAGATCGCCCTTTAGTTCCACCTCGTCTGAAAGCCTGCCCAGCTCAAAATACTCCATGTTGCAGCTCATCAACAGAAATCCGCTGAATGCCAGGAAAATAAGCCCCTTCAGTGTCCGTCGTATCATGGTCTATTCGATTGAGTAATTGTATAAGAAGTTATTGGCGCTGCCCACAATCAGGTTGAACCTGCTGTCCGAACCGGCAAAGTAGCCAATACTGAATCGTGTGGATCCCTCAAGCGGAAATCCGTCATAAACAGAACCATCCGCATTTAGCAGGTAAATCCTGTTCCTGGACTGATCGGTGATACCTATTTTAATATCTGAAGCAGAGAATTTATAAATATCAGGCATGTGACTGATCTTTTCGCGAACCTTGAAACTGAACAGCCTCTCCCCATCCTGTTGAAAGACATCCAATTCATTATCGTGTGCAAATATAAATTCCGGCATGCCGTCGCTATCCATATCTTGCATACGGAAAAAATGTTCCCCGGTTGCCCCTTTTTCCATCAGGAGGGCTACCGATCCGTCCTGGTAGATAGCAGCCACGTTGCCGGAAGTATCTGTTGAGATCCACCTGGGCTTTTCTTCCCGGATATTCATGTCCAGCGTGATCGGATTGTGCTGGGAAATATGGATCTGTTCCTGTACCCTGAACCGTTCCCTGCCCCTCCGGTCGAGGAAATAGGTACGGTTCCTGTCGGTAAATACAATGTAGTCCAGGTCGTTTATCCTGAAATGCTGGATTTCACCCTCAACCACAGATTCGGATGTGTTAAACCTCCAACCGGTCACAATATTTCCTTCTATATCGTACACGTATACTTTCCGATCCTCACCTGCAATGAAAAGGCGGTAGTTCTGGTTATTATCATAGTCAAACAGCGACAGGGAATTGGTTGCAGGGGCCCTGAGGGAAACCGGGTAGCGTTCCACGTAGTTGCCGTTTCGGTCAATCAGATGGATCTTCTCCCTGGTGTTGAAGAGGTATTGCAGTTTACCGTTCTTATAGAAATCGACCTGGCATATATCTCCCATGATCAAGCCATCCAGGGGCTGTTTCCAGAGAATTCTCCCGGTGCTGTTGATCAGGTAGATATTGCGTGCCGCATCCTGTACAAATATCTCCTTTTCCGAAGTGTTGTGATTGATGACCAGCTCAGGTTTGATACAAGCCACCGAATCCAGCAGGCTTTCCCAGACCGTAAGCGCTTTCTCCTTGATCTGTGAAGTGTACTTAAAACTCACATTCTGGTAGTAAAGATCACCTTCTGTGGTATATTGAACCACCATCCCGGGAATCCTGCGCACGAAAATTTCCATGGCCTCAAGTGTTGCAAGGGTAGATGAGTTGAGAAGCCCCTGCCTGTAATCCAGAAATGCGAAGGGTCTGAAAAAGAAGGTAAGGTTGCTCCGGTTGGCCAGGTAATCGGACATCTCCTTGTATACCGGATCGCTCACAAGGGTTTTTTGCAGAACATTCTGGTAGATCACCCTGGAGAGAATCTCTATCGATGGTCCGAACAGGAGGTAATTTTCGTAAATGGTGAAATAGTTGTTGAACAGGCGACCAGGCGGGAGATCCTTAAAAAAGTGGTCCGGAAGCTGATAAATGTTGTAACTCGTTTGATTATCCAGTTGATATACATTCAGGTATGATTCCATATCAAATGAATTCGCCTGCAGGTACTGTTCAATCCAGTTGATGACCACGTCGATGGTCTCGCTGCGACTTCTGGTTTCTATCGCCAGGATCTCATCCCCCGGATCTTCTGTCTCGCCCTCAATGGCAAACCATGCCAGTTCATCATCCAGAATTTTCGCCAGGTCATCCAACGGATCAATTCCATATTCTGCCCTCAGCCTGTCAAGCTCCATGGCCATCTGCGGTCCCATCCCGAGATCATCAAGATAAACTGTAATCTGATCTCTGAACTGGGATGCATCGCTGATGCCCATATGCAAAAAATAGGAAGTACCTGAAGGCATCATTTCCTGAATCTCCATCTTTACCGGTGCCTGCTCCCCGAATGCGCTCATAAAAAGCGGTTCCCCTTCTTCGGCATGGGACATCCCGTTCAGGACGATGGCATCTTCCTTCACATCCAGGTCAAGTTCACCCCAGGAAGCCAGCCGGGAAAACAGGTCAAGGTGATCCCAGGCTGATTCATCAACGAACGGGTAGAACAGGCGCATCAGTTGTTGATAGTTGATGTAGATGTTGGCCTGAACGTACCTTCCCGCAGTTTCCCTGATGATCTGAAGTCCTTCCTGTTCAGACAGATCCGTATCACCGTGCAGCGTTCTGATGGAAGATTCGACCAGCATGGAAGAGGGGCTCACCAGACATATTCCGTTCACAAAAGAGAGGGAAAATTTTTCCGGAACCATCCCGGGCCTTCCCGAAAAATCATAGATGGTCTCTGTTTCATATTTTCGCTCATTGACCATGGCATTCTCTTCCAGAAAATCCAGGATAAGCTGCTCGAATTCGTTGTCGCTGTGGGACCCGGAGTACATCAGATAGACCAGGGGAACGATCTCATTCTTTCCCACCAGATGCAGCGAGAGGTGCATCCCTTCCTTGAAGAGGAGGTCCTGCAGTGAACTGTTGCTGTTTACATGGGCAAGTCCCAGTGTCAGTATGGAATCGAGCCGGTTCCTGCCGGTGGTATTCACGAAGTCAATCCAGATCCTGTTTTCCAGGAAAAAGCTTTCCGAAAGGTATTCGAAATCGATCCCTTCTGCATACAGGATGGCATCCTCCGGCACGGCCTGCAGCACCTCAACCGGGGTAATCCTCTCGAACTTCTTGAGGAGGTACACTGCGACGAGTCCCAGAAATACAACTGCCATGACCCCCCCGTAAACATACTTTTTCAACATTCCCGGACAGTTTGAACCAAAAATATGAAATTCAACCGGAGGTTGTCTGGTAAATTACCAACAGTGCTAGCATGCCTGGATGCTGCATTTGGGAATACCTACCCGATGGTACAATTTTTGCTAATTTTCGGGAAGATTTATCCCACATGTGCCTGCGTACGCTATTTATTTCCATCCTTCTTGGCCTGTTTCTGCGTGGGCACGGGCAACAAATCCGTGTAATCAGCTCTTTCGACTCCAGGCCCATCGAGCATGTGGCCGTTTTCAACCCGACCGGGGAACGCGCTGCCATCACAGACTCCCTGGGTCAGATCGACCTCTCATTTTTTCTGCCTTCCGATACCATATACTTCCAGCACCCTTCCTATGAAACGGCCATCCTGGTCAAACATGATCTTACGGCCGATCTGATCATGCTGGACAGGAAACGGATCCAGATCGAGGAGTATGTGATCTCCGCATCGAAATCTGCGGAGCGTAAACTGGATATTCCCAACATGGTGGATGTTCTTGAAAAAGATCACCTCAGGGAATCTACGGGGATGACGGCTGCGGAAATACTGGAGGGAACGGGAAATATCATGGTACAGAGAACGCAGGGGGGTGGGGGGAGTCCCATTTTACGGGGATTTGAGGCAAATAAAATTCTGCTGGTTGTAGACGGTGTAAGATTAAACAATGCCATTTACCGAAGCGGCCACCTCCAGAATTCCATTACCATCGACCAGTCCATACTGGAAAGGACAGAGGTAATCTTCGGGCCCTCTTCCGTCATCTATGGCAGCGACGCACTGGGCGGGGTGATCCACTATTATACCAGGGATCCTGAACTGTCCCGGGATTCCCTGTTTCATTTCGGAACCCAGGCCTATCTGCAATATGCATCGGCCAGTCAGGGATGGGTCGCACATGCTGATTTTACGCTCGGAAAGCAGAAATGGGGATCCATCACCAGTGTTACTTTCAAAGAACTGGGTGATATCAGGATGGGGGGCCGGAGAAGCCCAAACCTGGGAGAGTGGGGTAAAAGAATGCATTACGTGGAGCAGGTGAACGGTGTGGATTCCACCCTGGTCAACAAAAACCCGCTCATTCAGAAAAATACGGGTTACCGGCAGATTGACCTCATCCAGAAAATCAGGTATTCCCCCTCGCCGCATGTGGACTGGATCCTGAATATGCAATTATCTACCTCCTCCGATATTGACCGCCTGGATAAACTGAACGATTACGCGGGAAGCAACCTGAAGTATGCAGCCTATTATTACGGTCCCCAGAACAGGGCATTGATAGCTGTCAGAAATACGATTAAAAAAGAGACCGCATTATTTACGAATATGACTGCCATTGCGGCCTACCAGCGAATTGATGAGGATCGTTTTTCCAGGCAATTCAGAAATGAGGAGTTGCTCACCCAGGAGGAGGATGTGGATGTGCTGAGCCTTAACCTGGATCTTTTCAAGACATGGGGTACGGATCACAGGCTCAATTACGGAGCGGATTTCAGTTACAACCTGGTACAGTCGCAGGCGTGGTATGAAAACATCACTACCGGAACAGAGGTTCCAGCGCAGACCCGATACCCCGATGGAGGCAGCCAGACCTGGAGTACATCGGCCTATGCCAGCTACAAATGGACGCTATCCGAAATGTTCCTGCTGAATGGAGGTGCCAGGTATAACCTGGGAACGCTTTTTTCCCGGTTTGACGACACCCGGTTACCCTTTGATATGATAGAGATCAGGCACGGAGCCCTGACAGGCAGTGCCGGATTGGTGTATACCCCCTCTGAAAGCTGGCAGGTCAATGCCATTCTCTCCACCGGCTTCAGAAATCCCAATGTGGACGACTATGGTAAGGTAAGAGCCAAGGATGGGGATATCACGGTTCCCAGCGAGTCACTATCTCCCGAATATTCCTACAATGGTGAACTCGGTATCAGGGTGAACCTGCAAGATTACCTTCACCTGGAACTGGTGGGATATTACACCCTGCTCAAAAACGCCATTGTCAGGACGGATACAGAGATCAACGGAGAAGATTCACTCTTCTATGACGGGGATTACTACAACATCATCACCAACTACAACGCCGGTAGGGCAACCATCTACGGAGGATCCCTCGGATTGCGATCCAGCCCGGGCCGCTACCTCTCCCTGTCGGGTACGCTTAATTATACCCGGGGGTACAACCTCTCTGACGATGTACCGCTGGGGCATATCCCTCCGCTCTTTGGCCGCACTTCACTTACCTACCGGCGTGACCGGTTCTTTATTGAAGGTTGGGCAGTGTATCAGGGCTGGAAGCACCTGGAAGATTTTTCGCCATTCGGAGAAGACAATGAAGGAGAATCCATGGAAGAGGGATTCCCCGCGTGGTGGACCATGAACCTGAAGGGGGGGATCACCGTCGGGGACCACCTCGATTTTATGCTTGCCGTCGAGAACCTGTTCGATCAATTCTACAAAGCTTATGCTTCCGGAATCAGTGCTCCTGGCCGAAACTTCATCCTGACCGCCCGGTTCATCCTCTGACACCCTTTCTCTATACGGTTTTAATAGCAATAAGCTTGCAGGGATGAGGTCCATTTGGTATCTTTCCTTCCGATGGCTGACGTCAATCCGGATATTGAAGCTGGCTGGAAAAAAATCCTCTGGGATGAATTTCAATCTCCTTATTTCAGTGATCTGAAGGAATTCCTTGTAGAGGAGAAAAGGTCTTATAAAATCTTTCCTCCGGGAAAGTTGATTTTCAATGCATTTCATCATACTCCCTTCGACCGGGTCAAAGTGGTCATCCTGGGTCAGGATCCATATCATGGCCCCGGGCAGGCACATGGTTTGTGTTTCTCCGTGCCCCATGGAATCAAACCCCCGCCTTCGCTGGTAAATATCTTCAAGGAGCTGCAAAATGACCTTGGTATCCCTGTTCCCGATCATGGAAACCTTGAAAAGTGGGCCAAACAGGGGGTATTGCTACTCAATGCAACGCTTACTGTGAGAGCCGGCCAGGCAGGTTCCCATCAGAATAAAGGATGGGAGACCTTTACCAACCGTGTCATCGAGCAGGTATCCAATCAGAAGAGCGGTACAGTATTTCTCCTTTGGGGAAGATATGCTCAGGCCAAGGAAACACTGATCGACGGGCTCAGGCACCTGGTCCTGAAAGCACCGCACCCCTCTCCATTTTCTGCACACAGTGGATTCTTCGGATGCCGCCATTTTTCCAGGGCCAATGCCTTTCTGAAAGAACAGGGGATGGAAGCGATAGACTGGTCACTGATGTGACTTTGGCACGTGTTTTGTTCAAAGTAAAGTGACAGTTCATCCAATCATATTCCCTGATTAGCTCGGGGCCAGGTCCGTCTCCAACAAGGCGGACTTTTATTTTTTGATCCCTTCAGGAAATTCCCTGCCCCACCTATCCATCTCCCAGGCATGTATACCGATGCCGTACCTGATGCTTCGCACCAGCTCAGGCATCTTGTTTATATTTTGATTCTCAGAATGGTTTGTACCCGATGATCTCACGGACTTCCCTGACCGTTTTGGAGGCACTCTCCCTGGCTTTCTCAGCCCCCATCTTCACTACTTTGCGAAGGTATGCATCGTCATTGTAGATCTCTTCGATCCTTTCGCGGATGGGTGTGGTGAATTTGATGATATCCTCTGCCAGCTGCTTTTTCAGATCTCCGTAACGAATGGAACAGTCATTGTAAGCTGCCCTGAAATGTTCCACCGTATCGGGGGTGGAGAGCAACTCGAGCAGGTAGAAAAGGTTGGCCACCGGCTCACTCATGGCGGACCCTGGCTGCTCGGGGCCGACATCAGTCACCGCGCGCATCACCTTTTTCCTGATCACCTTCGGATCATCGGCCAGGTAAATTCCGTTCCCTTCACTCTTTCCCATCTTCCCTGTCCCGTCCAGTCCGGGCACCTTGATCAGATCCTCTCCGAAATTATAAGGTTCCGGCATCGTGAAGTACTCCACCTTATACATGTGATTGAAGCGGCGGGCGAAGCGGCGGGCCATTTCAAGGTTCTGCTCCTGGTCCTTTCCCACCGGAACCTTGTCGGCATTGTGAATGATGATATCGGCACACATCAGCACCGGATAGGTTAGCAGGCCGGCATTGATGTTTTCGGGCTGGCTCCTGATTTTCTCCTTGAATGTGGTGGTGCGTTCCAGCTCCCCCACGTAGGCATTCATGTTGAGAAGGAGATACAGCTCAGGGATCTCTGGAACATCGCTTTGAATATAGAGTGTGGCCACCTCAGGATCAAGTCCCGCTGCAAGGTATTCCGAAAGTACGGTCCTGATGTTGCTGTGCAGGTTCTCAGGCATGGGATGGGTGGTCAGGGAATGGTAGTCCGCCACGAAAAAGAAACACCTGTTCTCGTGCTGCATCTTGACGAAATTCCTGACCGCTCCGAAATAATTCCCCAGGTGCAGGTTCCCCGTTGATCTGATCCCACTCAATACTGTATCCATATGTTCTGCTGCGATTTGAAGGGTTATGCAAAACTATAAAATGTTATCGAAAAAACGTACTTTTGCCCCCATGACCACCACCCGGCAGCACAAAGTATCGCGATTGCTTCAGAAAGAACTGGGCCAGTTTTTCCAGAAGAGGGGAACGGACCTGACCGATGCAAAGATGGTCACAGTGACCGTGGTACGCATCACTCCCGATCTGGGCATTGCCAAAGTCTACCTCAGCATCTTCCCCGGTGAGCTGGCCGGAGAAACACTCCGGGAAATAAATGAGAGGGCGGGAATGATCCGGAACGAGATGGGTAACCGTTTGCGTAACCAGCTGAGGCACATCCCTGCCTTTCAGTTCTACCTCGACGATTCGCTGGATTATATCGACCGGATCGAAACCCTCCTAAAAAACTGAACATGCAGTACGATCCCATAAAGAAGAGCCTGGGAAGGGTATTCAACAGCACCCCTGCACTTCGCATCTTTTTTTACAGGTTGCTGGATCTGCTGCTGTTGCGTTCCTGGCATATCCGGAGGGAAATCAGACAACTCAGAACCGGTGGTTTTTCCCCGGAAAAGATCGCCGACGCGGGATCGGGATTCGGACAATATGTCTATTACCTCTCCAAGAAGTTCCCCGAGGCGAAGATCACAGGATTGGACATCAAGCAGGAGCAGGTGGATGATTGCAACACTTTTTTTGGTAAGTTGAATGAAGGGAACAGGATCTCTTTCCAGTACGCCGATCTTACCCGTATCTCCGACAGGGAGGTTTACGACCTGATACTCTGCGTGGATGTGATGGAACACATTGAGGAAGACAGGGTTGTGCTGGAAAATTATTACCGTGCGCTGAGGCCCGGAGGCGTGCTGCTCATCTCCACACCCTCTGACCAGGGCGGATCGGATGTGCACCATGAGCACGATTCCTCCTTTATTGATGAACACGTGAGGGACGGGTACGGTCAGGAGGAGATGGAGGAGAAATTGCAGTCTGCCGGATTTAAAGAGAATCACATCAGGTTCTCCTATGGAAAACCGGGTAAACGCTCCTGGAAACTATCCATGAAATATCCCATACTGATGGTGAACGCCAGCAAATTGTTTCTTATCCTCCTTCCCTTCTATTACCTGCTGGTCTACCCCGTTTGCTATTTTCTGAACCGGTCTGATGTAAGAGGAAGCCACCCGACCGGCACCGGATTGATCGTAATGAGCAGGAAGTGAACCTTTCATTCTATATCGCCAGAAGGTATTTGTTCGGGAAGAAATCCCGGAATGCCATCAATATCATATCGGCCATATCGGTCCTGGGGGTAGCTACAGGGACCATGGCACTTGTGATTGTACTTTCGGTGTTTAACGGATTCGACCAGGTTGTTAAATCGCTGTTCAGTACATTCGATCCCGATATCAAAATCTCTGCCATAGAGGGCAAAACCTTTGTGCCGGATGAAGGTACGATCGAATCTCTGTGGCAGCTTCCCGGCGTAGAGGCTGTTTCTGAAGTTGTCGAAGAGAATGTGCTCCTGCTTTACGGGGATAAACAGCACATTGCGTCCATCAAGGGAGTGGATGAAGCGTTTGAACTGGTCACGGGACTGGACTCCATGATCTACGAAGGATCCATGATGCTCAAAGACAGGAACAGGCCATATGCGGTTGTTGGTCAGGGTGTTGCCTACAGTCTTCGGATCGGTCTGAATTTTGTGGATCCCCTCTTTGTTTATACGATCGACCGGAAATCCAGGATCAACATGTCCCAGCCCGAGGAATCGATACGCCGGGATTTTATCTATCCATCCGGCATTTTCGCCATCGAACAGGATTATGATTCAAGGTACATCATCACCCCCATCGAATTCGTCCGGGAATTAATGGATTATGACCGGGAGATCTCATTTCTCGAACTGAAACTCGATCCACAGTTCCAGACGGAGATGGTCCAGCATGAGATCGAGGCAACGATGGGAGAAGGATTTCATGTGAAAAACAGGCAACAGCAGAATGAGCTTTTCTACCGGGTCATGAAATCGGAAAAATGGGCGATCTTCCTGATCCTGACTTTCATATTGATTATCGCGTCGTTCAACATCATCGGGTCGCTCAGCATGCTGATCATTGAAAAGAAGAAGGATATCATGACCCTCCGGAACATGGGAGCCAACCGCAGGCTGATTCAGCGGATCTTTCTGGTCGAAGGCTGGCTGATATCAGTGATAGGAAGCATGACCGGATTGTTCCTGGGAACCGTGATCAGCTGGATCCAGCAGCGATTCGGTGTCATCAAGCTGTCGGGAAGCGGCACCTTTATCATTGATGCCTACCCGGTGCGTATTGAAATTCTGGATATTGCCCTGATATGGGTAACCGTACTGCTGATCGGCCTGCTTGCCGCCAGGTATCCTGTCAGGCAGATTTCCCGGAGATATCTCCAGCGTATCGAGCAGGAAGTCATTGTTTAAAACTTTGTAAATCCCCTATTTGCAGATCCGCTAATTTTATACAGATCCGGTGAAAATGAGGTCGCCGGAATGCAACCAAACAGAGCAAGATCACGTATTGTGAAATGCAGTGGTTTGCTATTATGATGCTGCCCTAACAGCTCAATATGTCTGTATGAAATTGATCAGGGCCACCCTAAATACGATCCTTCTATGTACCTTAATGGTAAATTCCATCCACGCACAGGGGGACATACAGATCACCAATATCTCCACCACACCGGTGAGCTGTTTCGGTTTCTCCGACGGGACCATCACTGTGGATATTACAGGTGGTTCCGGGCTATATAACTACCTGCTGCTGAGGGAAACTTCCCTGGTGGAAAGTGCCGGACCGCTTGCGGACCTCACCTACACATTTACAAACCTTGAATCGTACGGCCCCTATTTCATCTTTGT
>Ga0209536_100012465_pt1 | contig 12356 bp, 10 predicted proteins | sample DeeMarSeWOR28_12_FD_187461 | JGI IMG/M metagenome (GOLD analysis project Ga0209536, IMG submission 187461) | Marine sediment microbial communities from White Oak River estuary, North Carolina - WOR-2-8_12 (SPAdes) (version 2) | ecosystem: Environmental > Aquatic > Marine > Intertidal zone >...
GTAATGCGCGCACTGTAGACGGTTTTATACAACTCATCCTGTGAAATGGATTTCAGGTCAATTTGGTCGCCAACTTCTTTGATTGCTTCGTCCACAGTTTCTTTATCGAAGAAAGTTGGTGTGATCGTGATGTCCGTGAATCCGGTACTTTTCATCATGGCGATGTAGTCTTTGGCGTCCACGGCCCCGGCGACGCAACCAGCCCACATGCTCAGGCTTTGCTTGATGGCTTCTGGCAATGGGCCATCGGTGACGATGTCCGAAACGGCCAACTTGCCACCAGGTCGCAGCACACGGAAAACTTCGTTGAAAACTTTGGCCTTATCGGGGGAAAGGTTGATGACACAGTTCGAGATGGTGACATCGATGCTGTTGTCGTCAACAGGCAAATCTTCAAGATACCCTTTGCGGAATTCAACGTTGGTTACGTTCATACGTTCGGCGTTGGCACGCGCCTTCTCGAGCATTTCAGGGGTCATGTCCACGCCGATGACGTGTCCGCTTTCGCCGACCTTTTTGGCCGCCAAAAAACAGTCCAGGCCGCCGCCGGAGCCGAGATCGAGCACGGTCTGGCCGGGTTGCAGGGCTGCCAGGGTGATCGGGTCACCACAGCCCAGACTGAAGTTGGCTACATCATCGGGGAGTACGGTGAGCAATTCTTCAGGGTAGAGCACGTTTTTCGAGTCGCAGCAGGCTGACGCGGAGTCCGGTGCGCAGCACGAATCCGATTGGCGAGCGCGCTCGGCGTAGTGGTCACGTACGACATCGTGGATAGGGGTCTGAGTCATTTTATCTCCTTAAATAGATGATTGTCTATATATATGGTCAAAATAATCGGGATGCCGCCGCGGACGGACATCCCATATCTTTAATTTCCGATCGATCTCTTGACCGTTTCGGCTGTTTCCGTTTCGGGAGCGAACTTGATCATCAACTGACCGCAGCAAAGTGCGACCCGCTCCTGGTTGAGGGAGTAGAAGGTTTGCTTGCCTTCTTCGCGCACGTCCACCAGCCCGGCCTCGCGCAGGATGGCGAGATGATGAGATACAGTTGGCTGAGAAACATCGAGCTGCTCGACGATCTGGTTGACCGAGAGCCACTGGCAGCAGACCAGGTTCATGATCTTCTGGCGGGTTTGGTCAGCCAGCGCTTTGGCGAAGAGAACAGGATTTGTAAATGTCATATTGATAACCTTCTATTTGATATTATATAGATAATCATCTATTTGTCAAGGGTTGGTTTTATTGGAGTGCAAAACCTCCTGATTTTGCATCCAAAGTCAGGAGACTTTGGACTCCGTTTTTAACAAACTCTGAGTATTCATTATCTTCCTTTGCTTGTTAGCTCTTCCAGGCGGTCAATGTACTCACCCAGAACGGCAAAAGCATCTTCAATCGGTTCTGTGCTGGTCATGTCCACCCCAGCGATTTTGAAGACATCCATCGGTGGTTTGGACGAACCTACTTTCAGGAAATTGATGTGGTCGTCCGCGGCACCCGGCGTGCCGTCGAGGATTCGTTTCGCGATCGCGTTAGCAGCGGAGATACCAATCGCATACTGGAACGAATAGTAGTCGATGTAGAGATGCGTTGTGAATGTTCCCCAGGTGATGCCGACCCGTTCGCGGTCGAGATTCATGTGCCCACCGAAGCCTTCGCTGAACAGGTCTGCCATGAGTTCGATCATCGAACCGGCTGTGAGGGCCCCTCCGTTTTCGACGCGCTGGTGGGTTTCAAGCTCGAAGCGCGCCAATGTGGGCATGATAAAGAAGTAGCGATGGTAGTTGCTCATGGCTTCTTCGAGCAGGGCGATCTGGAAATATTTATCCTGGTTGGTGTCGAGCAAATAAGCCCTGGTCATAGCCTGGTTGAAGTTCGAAGCGGTCTCGGCGACAATGGAAGGATAGGTGTAGTAGATCATGGGTTGGGCGCGGCTGGCATAATAGGCGTGCATGGCATGGCCAAGTTCGTGAGAAAGCGTGCTCATGCTGCCGACATCATCGGTGTAGCTCATCATAATGAATGGGAGTGTATCTCTGGGAACGCGCGTGGAGAACGCCCCCTGTCTTTTGCCAAGGTTGGGAGACCAGTCTACCCAGCGATCATCCAGGCAGCCCTGGCGCATCACACTGACGTATTCCTGACCCATCGGCGCGAGCCCTTCACAGATCCATTGGACGGCCTTCTCATAAGAGATATTTTGCTTTTTACTGCTGAGCGGCGCTACCACATCATAAGGATGCAAGGTTTTGACACCCAAAGCCCGGCGACGGATCTTCCAGTATCGATGCCACAAGGGCAGGTTCTTCTTGAAGATGTCGAGCAGGTTGTGGAACATCTCAACCGGGACATCCCCATTGAAGAGTGTGGCCTCCAGCGAGGATGAAAAATTGCGTGCTCGCATATTAAAGACGTTCTGCTTGATAGAGGATGCAAGGTTGCTGGCAAGCGTATTTTTGTATTCGAGATATTTGTCGTTGTAATTCTCCCAGGCTGTTTTGCGCGCTTTTCGATCAGGCTTTCTGAGAATGGCGTTCAGTGTGCTCTGGGTTACCTGTACCTTTTTCCCCTTACTGTCTATCGCAGGTTCGAATTTGAAATCGGCGTTTGCCAACATCCCGGCCGTGTTACGCGTACTGCTGAAGGGATCGCGCAACATACCCAGCAATTCTTCTACTTCCGCGTTGCGCACATGCGCCTGCTTACGGAAAAGGTCATTGAACAAGTGCTCGTACAGTTCCATGCGCGGATCATCTTTAAGCCACTTGCGCAATTTGGATTCCCCAATGGATAGTAGCTCGGGCTCAATGAAAGATATGGCAGCGTTGATCTGTGCCATAAGGTTCATGGCTTTTTCATTCATGGCCGCGCCACCTTGATCGGTACTATCCACCGAACTGGACATGGTCGCATATACCTGTACCTTGGTCGCGCGGCTTGATAGTTTGTCCATGGTTTTCATAGCCTTGATAAAAGTATCGGGCCCTTCGTCAAGACATCCCTGATACTTTCTGAAGGCTGGCAGGCTTTTAATGATGCTCTTGACTTCATTTTCGAAAGCAACGGGTGAGTCGAATACACTTTCAGCGTTCCAGGTTTGTTCTTTTTTGACTTTAGAACGGGGGATGGGATTGGTCATATTATTTCCTTTTTAATTCTGGGTATTGTTTTTATAAGGCTAAAGGGAATCTTCTAAGCCCATAGGAGGGTCATGAGTGCGGCAATTGCTGTGATGATTAGCGAAATCACGAAGGTCACGCGCAGCACCCCCGCTTCTTCACCGATACGGTCTATCGCTGCCGCAGCGTTTTGCAGTTTGGCAGGTGAAATAACGCTGGCCAATCCGCCGCCAATGCCACTGGCGGCTGCAATCAGCAATCCCGCCGCGCCGATCTTCTCAGCCGTGGATAGATGCAGGGCGGTGAACATGGCAATGGAGGATGTTTCTGAGCCGCTGACAAATCCACCCAGCAAACCCAGAAAGGGAGCGATGAATGGATAAGCTTTTCCGAACAAAGCCGTAGATGCATCCGCCAGCACGACCACCATATTGTTATCTGGGGTTGCCAATGTCCAATCCAGTCCCTTGCCAGAGTGGTTGATGATGAAGGCGATGGCGAAGAAGATGGCTGAAGCCAGCATAGGACGCGGGGCGCGTTTAAGCCACTTCTGCACGGAAAGGTTGAGCTGTACTTTGGTCACTTTCAAGAAGGGCAGTGCCAACAGGGTACTGACCAGGATCCAGAAATAAGCCTGCCAGAACACGCGCAGTTTCTCCGGTGTGTCGGGGATGATTTCCAACGGCATCGACCATTGGGTAAAAGTCAGGTTGAAGAAGGGCAGAAAAGGCGCGTTGACCAGTACTGCGAATCCGGTCAGGATCAGCCAAGGTGAGATGGCATTGCCCAGCGGCATGCTTTTGACGGCCACCCGGTCGGCTTCGTTCTGGACGCTTTTATCCCATAGCGGCTTGCGCGTGACCAACAGGTACAACAGCATGACCAGGATGACGCCCAGCCCGGCGGCGATGCCTGTCAGCGTGACCATTCCGATGGCGTTCATCCCAATAGCGATCAATCCCGCGGTCAAACCGGACAACAGGGCTGGCAGCAGCCCCCTCCGCAGCATTTTCCAGCCCCCGACGATCCACAGCATGCCCAGCGCAATACAGGTGCTGATAATTGGCATGAAACGCGCAAAATACCCGCCAACCTGGTCCACGGGCTGGCCGACGAAATTGGCAAACACCACCACCGGGATGCCGAGCAGGGCATAGGTGGTTAGCGCATCGTAGCCGATAGCGGGTAGAGCAATGGCGATGAACGATGAGTATCCCATTGCCAGCATGATGGGCGGCAATATTGAAACAGGTGTCGCACCCAGCGCGGCCAGCAACGTTCCGAAGCCGATGTTGATGATCATGATCTGCACGATCTGGTCTTTGGGCGCAACGGATTTGATCAACGCTACCACACGCGCAATCGCACCGCTTTCAAGCATGATGGTGATCTGCAAAATGGATGTGGCAACCATCAGGGTGATGGGTAGAGAAGCCACGATCCCGGCCAGGCTGGCTGTCAGCGTAATTTGCAGCGGTGTTTGGAAGTATAACCAGGCGGTCAATACCGCCACCATCCAACCAATCAGACCGGCTGTGTCGGCGGCCAAACGCTTCCAGAGCAGTAGGATCAACACAGCAAGGACTGGTAAAAGTGCGATGAAAACAGAGATGATGTTCATTTTAGATCCGTTCGATGGTGACTTTTTCCGGCTCGATCATGAACTCCCAGTATCCCAGGTCACCGCAGTTGTAGACCAGCCGCAAGAATTCAGGGTCGCGTTCGACTTCGATCAGTTTCATGGCGCGGTAGGGGCCAAACGTCAAAATTTCCTTGTCCCATTCGCCCTGCTCTTCGGGGTCGTAATCTTCGGGTTGCTGGTAGAGGCGCTGAATCTCTGTCTCGCCGAGAAGCAGGCGCAGGATGGCTTCCGGTGCGTCCATCGTCCACAACAAGGAGGCAGTAGCCTGTTCGTTGACGGCTTCGACGTGTTCTTCCTCGGTCAATTCCCATTGCACGGGTGACCAGATGACAGGCAATTCGTCCACGTGGACGGTTTGGGGATCGATGATGGATGGCATAATCCGCTCCTATGTTTGGGTAGTTGAGGGTATGTGTTAGTGTGATGGGTTTAGCTCTTGCGCGGCAAGAGTGTCAGTAACCATGCTCCAAATTTAGCCGTACTAAGTGTCAGGTGGTAGGAAAAACAAAGTAGTAAGAGAAAGACCGGGGGTACAAAGGTTGTTACCCCAAGTATGAATGATTTCGTTATCACACCGATGGCGTAGAAAAGTAGAAAAAGTCCACAGATAAATAACAGCGGACGATAGGCCAGCAGCAAGTTCAACAGATAAACTTCCAGCCCTTCCCGGTCAAGTTTGCGTTTATTCGACATCTTCCCGTTCCTTGATTTAATCATACACCAACTTGGATGATATAGGCGAACTCCCCGCCCCCGGTTGGGAGATGGGGAGCAGGGAGTTCTAGGGAGAATGCTTAGCTCAGTTATGTCTACATATCAATGAGCTAATAGCCGATTTAGTGGGTGCCGCCGCGGCCGTTGCCTTTACCGTTTCCGCCGGCCCACAAGGGGCGACCCATTTCATCGCGGAAGGCGTAAGTCTGGCCGTCGATGGTGACGCTGATGGCGCTGAATAAGCCCTGGTCACCGGGAAAGCCAACCACTGTAACGGACTGTCCGATTTGTGGGGTGAAGCCGATGGTCTGAGCATAGGATGCGTTGCCAAGTTGCACGATCACGCTCTGCCCATCGTTGCCTAAAACTGTCAATGTTGCCAGATCATAAGCACTGACGGTTCCAGCGATGGTGCTAGCGCCTGAGATATCAGCGTTGACTTGCGGTACTCCAGCAGCGGGTGGGTCAACGGTCTGACCGTTCTGTCCGCCACGGTATCCGCCTCCACCTTGACCTGCAGCCTGCCCGCCGTTTGAATAGCCGTTCCCGCTCTGACCAATGACGATAGTGGCGTAGGCCTCTGCGCTCAGATATTGTGGCTGGTAGGGTTCCACCGTCTGTATGGACAGTACACCCACGAAGGCGTTCAGGTGATTGTAGGAACCCATCATCAGGTTGTTGAAGACCTGTTGCAAGTCTGCGTTATCGGTCTGGGCCAGGCGTTCTTGCAGATCGAGAATGTCGATCTCTTCGATAGCGGCGCCGACTTTGAGTGCGTCAGTGAGGGAGGCTGAACCTTGAGCCACGAGTTGATCATAGAGGGCACCCAGGTTCGGGTCCGTGAATGAGCCGGGCTCGAGGGCCGGGTCAGCCAGATTGTAGCGGTCCAGTAAGAGCTTGATCTCGTCCATATGCATCTGTTCACTGGACGCGATGTTCGTGAAGGTTGGTTGACCCCAAATCGCGTAGAGAGCGTTGTAAACGTCGCGGGCCAGTTTCTCCTCTTCACGCATGAAGAGCAGGGCCGAGATTTCTTCAGAACTCAGGTCAGAAGCGGGGATATCCAACACGGACGTGCCGGTGCCGTTCCCGTTGCCTGTATGGTCCGTGACCCTTCCGGCGTTTACGTTGCCATTGCCCTGACCTAAATCAGCAACAACTAGGGGGGCAGCGGGTTGAGTCGCATCCGGGGATGCAAAAGCCGTGTAGGCGCTTGCGCCAATGGCGACGACGATGATGGCGGAGAATACGCCGATCAGGATGTTTTTCAGATTGTTTAGCATGGTTACCTCCAAAGGTTTATTTGTATTTTGATTTGTAAGCGTTGCTTTGTTTGAGCAACTTGCCCCTATAGTAGCAACCAAGTGTAAAGAAAAGATAAATTTTCGTGCAAGATTGTGCAAAATTTATTACGCATACTTATGAACCGTAGAGCACACAGAAACCGCGGAGAAACAAAACTAAACTCCTTTTGTTCTCAGCGGTAAATTTTCACGAATGTCACCAGCACAGCACTTCTTTACAAAAACTTCAAATAATCTTCATGGTTTGTCTAACTTTAATTGTTAAAACTGTCCCATTATTGTTACGCAAGGAGTGACCTATGACAGAACAATCAACTGAACAGAAATCCATATTGGAACGGATGCGTGAACGCCTGGTGCCTGAAGCTATCCCCGAAGATGACCGCGGACGCATGCGGCATGTTCTCGACAGCCTGGTTTTGCACCTGCATCCCGCCAAAGTGCCCGTCAGCACCCTGCGCTGGACCTACACCTGGGGGCTGGGTGGCTTGTCTGCAGTGTTGATGATGATCCTGGGACTTACCGGTGTGATTTTGCTCAACAATTACACCCCTGCCGCTCCGCAGGCTTATCTCGATATTTTAGAATTACGTTCGAACGTCTGGTTCGGTGAATTGGTGCGGAACCTGCATCATTGGTCGGCCAACTTACTGGTAGTGATCGCAGTGCTACATCTAGTACGCGTCTTCCTGACCGGCTCCTATCGTCCGCCGCGTGAGTTGAACTGGCTGATTGGCGTTGCCATGCTGATATTGGTACTGGCATCAAATTTCACCGGCTACCTGCTGCCCTGGGACCAACTGGCCTTCTGGGCTATCACGGTCGGGACGAGCATCATCAGCTACGTGCCACTGATTGGTGAGTGGCTTACACGATTAGCGTTAGGCGGACCGGAAGTAGGGGCAAACACGCTGCTTAACTTCTATTCGATGCACATTTCCTTTTTCCCCATGCTGATCTTTGGCCTGATGTCCTATCATTTCTGGCGCGTGCGCAAGGATGGCGGGTTGACTTTGCCAAAGAAGGTGGATGAAAAAGAAGCGCCAAAGCCTGAGCGCGTGACCACTATCCCGCACCTGGTTAATAAGGAATTAATTTTCGCTGTTGGTTGGTTCGCGGCATTGTTGGCCTTTTCCATGCTTGTCCCCGCCCCCTTGGAAGGCATTGCCAACCCAGATGTCAGTCCCAACCCGGCCAAAGCCCCCTGGTATTTCCTGGGTTTGCAGGAATTGCTGTTGCATTTCCATCCGTTGGTGGCGGGGATCGTACTGCCCTCGCTGGCAGGATTGGGCATCTTCATGCTGCCTTTCTTCGACATCAATCAATCCAGTGTGGGAGTCTACTTCCGCTCCCACCGCGGACGTGCCCTCGCAGCCCTGGCCGCTGGACTAGCGGTCATACTTACCCCCACCTGGGTGTTGCTGGACGAATTCGTTCTGAATTGGACAGCCTGGCTGCCGACCTGGCCTGCGCTGATTTCCAACGGTCTCATCCCACTGGCTATCCTACTGCTCCCGCTCATCTTGCTGGATGACTGGATGGTAAAAACCTTCAAGGCCATTACCGAAGAACGCGTACTCTTTATTGTCACGTTCATCTTTGTAGCCTTTATTGTTTTGACCATTATTGGCATCTTCTTTCGCGGTCCTGGCATGAGCCTGTACTGGCCGTGGGCGATGCCTGTTGTTACACACTGATGGTTTCGATACAGCGGCGCTGGTCGAGTTCCACGAAGTGGAATATCGAGACCCACCGCCTACTCAACCATCCTAACTTACTGTTATTTAGATCTGGAGTTTACCTATGACTGAAACAACCTCTTATGAACCCAAACTTTCCCGCCGAGACTTTATGAAAACCGCCTGGGCCTTTTTTGGCGGGTTGGCAACTCTCGAAGTCGGTGGCGTCTTAATCGCCTACTTGCAACCGCGCTTGGCCGAGGGCGAATTCGGCTCCATCATCACCGCTGGTGCAGTAGATGATTTTCCACCTAGCTCCGTTACTCACATCTCAAACGGGCGCTTCTATATCGTCCGTGACCCCGATGGCGGTTTCTTGGCCGTCTATCATCGTTGTACGCATCTCGGTTGCACCGTGCCCTGGGACCATCAGGCCCAGCAGTTCATCTGTCCCTGCCATAACTCTCAATTTGACCGGCAAGGCGCGGTCGAAAACCCGCCCGCCCCACGCGCCCTCGACCTGTTCCCAGTCAGTATTAAAGATGGGCTGATCAAGGTGAATACCGGAACAGTAATCCAACGCCAATCCTTCGAAACTTCTCAGGTAGTGTACCCGTAAGGCGGGACGCCATCCCGCCCCACGTTGTAAGGAAAAATATCATGAATGAAAAACTCGAACGCTCCCATCGCATCGAAATCCTGCTTGGCCTGTTAGGCACAGCCCTTATCGTTTTTGCATTGTGGCTTTATATCATTAGCGAGCCGACCCGTATCGTTGAATCTCAGAGAGAAATCCTGCACGTACAACTTAACGATGCCATGAATCTCTATGCCGAGAACTGTGCCGTCTGCCACGGTTTGAATGGGGAAGGTATTGGTGCAACACCACCGCTCAACGCGCCTGGACTGCAATCCATGCCTTACGATGAACTCTATAAAACCATCGCCCGCGGGCGTTTCGAAACCGCTATGCCTGCCTGGAGCAAGGAAGACGGCGGTCCGCTCAGCGATTATCAGATCGGGGAACTTGTGGCTTTGATCGAATCCGGGGATTGGAATGAGACCGGTGACAGGGTGGTCAACCTGGGCTTGGCTCCGTTAATCCCGTTCGCCACGGACCCCGATCCTGCTCTCCTTGAAGCAGTTGGGTCATTGGCTGACGGCACGACTCTGCAAACTGCCATTACGATTTTTGCATCACAATGTGTAGCCTGTCACGGCGCCGACGGACTCGGCACGGGTATTGCCCCAGCTTTGAATGATCCCGAAGTGCGTCTGAAAACTGTTGATGAAATAGAGCGTACGATTACATTCGGTAATGCTGGCACACTGATGGCTGGCTGGAACAACGTACTGACTCCCGAAGAAATCTCTGCCATGTTGACGCTCATTCAGCGCTGGGAGGAAGTGCCCAGCGGCGCGATCCCTGCCCCGGACGTGCCCATCCCGACCACAGAAGAGAGCATTGCGTTGGGAAGCCAACTCTACAGTGCCAACTGCTCACGCTGTCATGCGCCAAACGGGCAGGGTACGCCGCGTGCGCCTGCTTTGAATGTCAAATCCTTTTTGGAAGAAACGACCGATCAAGCCATTCAACAGATTGTCACGCTGGGTGTGCCGGGTACAGCCATGCCCGCCTGGGGTGACCGCATGACGGATGCGCAGATCCAGGCGATTGTGGGTTTCCTTCGTCAGTGGGAAGCGACCGCACCCGAAGTAGCCCAGCCGATGGGTCCACCTGCTGGTATTGGCGGCCCGCCTTGGCTTCGCAACAACGCCCAGCCGACAGCAATACCCGATATTCAGCCGGTTGTGCCGAATGACCTCGTAGAACCGAAACCTTTATCTGGAAATAGATCAGTACAGCAAGCTGACATCCAACCAACGCCGACCGCTATAACATCAGCCCAGCACCAGCCCGGGGCGAATGCGGGGCAATCCGGCCAGGGTGGCGGACCGGCCTGGGCGCAGGAGCTGGCCCAGGCGTCCGCGGCTGATGCGCTGGATTGGCGCGTGCTGGCTCTGATCGCGGGTGGCCTGTCAGTGGCATTTACGCTGATCGCAATGGGATTCTCGTCGCTGAAGCGCACGCGCCAGAGTCCACCATCCACATAATTTGCACACAAGTCTTTCACATCTTGCTAACATCTTTTTTGTATCATGGGTGCATCTTAATTCAAAAGGAGAACGTAAACATGAACAAGAAATTTGGCTGGATCATTGGGGCGCTTGTGATCACATTGCTGGCCGTTGGGGTGTTTGGTACCACAGCTGCTTTTGCAGATGATGGTAATCCGCCTCCTCCTGGGAAGCATGATGGACAGCGTGGCCTGGATGGTGCAGGCCTCGAGGCTATTGCCGATGTACTCAACATGAGCACGGACGAGGTGACTGCCGCATTGAAAGAGGGTAAGACCCTGCCGGAACTGGCTGAAGAAGCCGGTGTGGACATGCAGGAAATCAAAGATGCGCTGGGCGCCCTCCGTGAAGAAGCCATGCGCGAACATATTGCCCAGGCTCTGGAAGATGGCAAGATGAGCCAGGAGAAAGCTGATTGGCTGCTGGAAGGCCTCGATAAAGGCTTCCTGGATGGGCCGGGCTTCAGGTTTGGCCGGGGAGGTCGCCCGGGTAAAGAATCCCCACTTCCAATCCCAGGCGATAGTTAGAATCGAGAAAATAAGTATGTCTGAAATTGAGAGGAGCGCTCACGCGTTCCTCTTTTTGTATAGGAATAAAAGTAACCTTTTGGGCAATTCACCGTCTTGTATTTACAATAAGGGGGTTCCATCATTGGTCGCAGCACGCCGCACTCAGTGTGGCGTGCTGTCGTTTAGATAGCTACCGATTTGATTTTCAGAAAAAATCACTCAGGTGAACGGGTTGATGATACCCATGCGCCAAAACCTCCTGCCGCTAGAGCCAGGAACACAATAATCCCAACCCATATCCCGGGTGAGGAGGTCCGCGGCGAATCGTTTTCATCCACATTTGGGATTGTTGCAACCGGTTGGAGGGTCATTGTCGGGGAGGCGCCAGAACCTGTAGGCGTAACGGTGCTGAAAGCCGTTAGAGTTGCCAGAGGAGTTGTTGTGGGTGGAGGTGGTTGTGTGGCACCCATTTGGACCAGCAAAACCTGTCCATCATAAATTTCGGTGGTTTCGCCCAGATTATTCCAGGCGCGGATTTGATCGATAGTGGTGTTATAGGTTACGGCAATGCTCCACAGCGATTGACCATATTGCACTTTATGCACCACATTCCCATTGGGGCGCGCAGTACTGCGCTTGACGGGGATGATGTATTGCGGAACAAGATTGGCCGGGTCACCGGAAGCACCTCCTTGTGGGATGGCAGTCAAGATCTCGTAGGCATCATATTGCATTTCGCCGCTATTGGTTTGCAGGGCTGTTTCCAGAACAATGTAAATCTGGTCACTGACGGCAACCGCGGCTCCAATATCGCTGCGATCGGGGGAGAGCATGGTGTTAGTGTGGGGACCATCACCCAACCATAACGCAATTGCCTGCTGCGCTGTCTGCGCGGCGATCCAGTTCTCAGAACGATAACCATCTAGCGAGAGATCGCCTGAAAGCGGATATCCCAATGAAAGCAACCATTGGCCGAGCGTGAGACCCGATGGGCGCGTATGCCCGGGGGCGCCACCGGCAATTGCATTGGCTTCCCATTGCGCGACCTGCATTAAGACAGGATGTGTGTTTAGCGGCAGCAAGCCGTTTGCAATGCGCAGCGCATTTACCGCTTCGATCACTTCTGAGGGCGTGGGTGGATTGTCTTGTACAAGAGTGCGGGCGGATACTTCCCTTATCGGGAGCAGGCTTGTCGTCAGGAATAGAAGAGCCAGAATAATCGGATAGTTTGAGAGAATCCCAATCAATCCT
>Ga0209536_100012466_pt1 | contig 12356 bp, 13 predicted proteins | sample DeeMarSeWOR28_12_FD_187461 | JGI IMG/M metagenome (GOLD analysis project Ga0209536, IMG submission 187461) | Marine sediment microbial communities from White Oak River estuary, North Carolina - WOR-2-8_12 (SPAdes) (version 2) | ecosystem: Environmental > Aquatic > Marine > Intertidal zone >...
CGCCTTTGGACACCGCTTTGCCCGCCGCCCATATTACCTGATCCGGGCCGCGGACCCGCAACTGCTGCTGGATGAAGTGGAGAAGCTGTTGTGAACGCGCGCATGCCGAACGAGAACGGCGCCCTGGAGCGGGTCGTGCTGGGCGACCAGCCCGATGCCGGTGCCCAGCCGGATGCGCCGGGTGACGGACGAGGCGGCGGCCAGCGCGATGTAGGGATCGAGCGAGCGCTTGTACTCCTCGGCGAGCTCGGCGTCGCCGGTCGGCGGGGGCGTGCGCCGGCTGACCGGGATGTGCGTATGCTCGGGCAGGTAGAGCGACGCGAAGCCGCGGGCCTCCGCCTCGACGGCGAGATCGACGGGGCTCATCGACAGGTCGGTGGCGAACAGGGTGACGCCGATCTCCATCCGGTCCTCGCGCTGGGGATTCCCGACACTACCCGAGCCGGCCCGCGGCGCGCCCGGTCGGGCGGATGAAATTGATGGCGGGGGCCCCCTGTCCCATACTCACGCCGATGCGTGTGGCTCGCCCCCTCGCCCCGCTGATTGCGCCGTTTGCGCTGGCGCTGGGGCTCGCTGCCTGCGCCACCGGCGAGCGCGTGGCCTGGGAGTCCGGGCTGCCCTGGGTGAAGGCCGGGTTCCAGGTCGACTCGGTCACGCCGCGCCCGCCGTTCCTGGACGTTGCGATCTCCGGCGGCGGCATCCAGCGCCGCGTGTTCGCACGCGACAGCGAGGACTGCCGGGCCGTGTTCGTGACGGGCGAGACCGTCTCGCTCGGGCGCTCCGACCGCTACGGGCCCGCCGAGCGGGACGGGCGCAGCTGCCCGCTCGCGGGCATCGGCGATCTCGAGGACTGGCGCCGCTCCCGCAGCGTCGGCGGCTACGGCAAGTCCCCGATCCAGCGATCGAGCGTACGCATGGAGATCGTCGAGCAGGACGCGGACTACCTATGGGCCCGCGGCGGCTTCGGCATCGCCGCGCTGCTCGGCTGGGCGCCCGGCACCGACCAGGTCGTGGCGCTGCTGCCCCGCATCGACGAGTGTGCGGCGCTGGCCGGCGGCGGCTTCTACTCGGTGGTCTTCCGCGAGAACGGCAGCCCGGCGCTCGGCGTCGTCAACGGCAACCACCTCTGTCCGATCGCCGGCCTGCTGGCGGTGCAGCCCGACGACTTCGCCCCGGCCGCGACGCGCTAGGGCCTCGCGCCCGGAGCCCGGTCGGCGCGCCTCACGCCACGTCGAGCACCGACGCGGCGATCCGCTCCTCGAGCGCGCGGGTGTCCCACCAGGAGAGCTGGAGCTGCTTCGCGCGCCGGAAGTAGAGCTGGATGTCGTACTCGATCGTGAACCCGACTCCGCCCCACACCTGCTCGCACATCGCCGTGGTGTCGCGGTACGTCTGGCAGGCGAAGAGCTTCGCCATCGGAGCCAGCCGGTCGATCGGCTGGCCCGCGCCCTCGGCCCAGGCCGCCTCGTAGACCAGCGTGCGCCCGCCGTCGATCTTCGTCGACGCGTCGGCCAGATAGTGGGAGATCGCCTGGAACGCTCCGAGCGGCTTGTCGAACTGCTTGCGCTCCTTCGCGTACTCGACCGTGATCTCGAGCGCCCGCTCGGCGCCGCCGATCGCCTGGGCCGCCAGCAGCACCACGCCCTCCAGCAACGCGCGGTCCCAGGTGGCCCAGCCCGAGCCCGCGGCCCCCAGCCGGTTGGTCGCCGGCACCGACACGCCGTCGAACTCCAGCCGGAACTGCGCGTCCGAGGCCATCGTGAGCTGCTGCTGGGACCGGATGCCCGGGCTCGCCGGGTCCACCAGGAACAGATCGACGTCGCTCTCCGCGGGTCCGGTGCGCGCGAGCACCAGCAGCTGGCTCGCCGCCGCCGCGAACGGCACGTGCCGCTTCACCCCGCTGAGCCGGAAGCCGTCGCCCGAGGTCTCGGCCCGCAGCTGCACGCCGCGCGCACCGTAGCCGCGATCCGGCTCGAGCCACGCCGGCGCGATCACGGCGTCGCCGCTGGCGATGCGAGGCAGCCACTCCGCGCGCTGGGCCTCGCTGCCCGCCGCCAGGATCACGCCACCGCCCATCACCGCGCTCGGGAAGTGCGGAGTCGGCGCGAGTGCGCGACCGAGCTCCTCGTACACCACCGCGGTGTCGAGCAGCGACTGCCCCGAGCCGCCCGCCGACTCCGGCAGACGCATGCCGATCACACCCACCTCGCCGAGCTGCTTCCAGAGCTCGGCCGGATAGCCGGTCTCGTCGTCCTCGAGCTCGCGCACCACGTCGATCGGGCAGTGCTCGGCCAGCAGGCCGCGCACCATCCCGCGCAGCATCTCCTGCTCTTCGCTGAAGTCCAGGTCCATGGAATCTCCTCCGGTGGGGCCTCGGGGGTCAGGGGCGGCTCGCTACGGTCGCCACTCCGCGCCCTTGCGTCGCCACGGGTTGTCGTCCTCGGCAGTCGGCAACGCCACGCGCGCGCTGCACTCGGTCGTGGTCTTCTCGCCCACCGTGAGGCGCAGCGAGAGCTCGGCCCAGCCGCAGCCCGTCTCGTCCCGGGCCACGTCCTTGACCTCCCCGTGGAAGACCATGCGATCGCCCGGGAAGACCGAGTCCTTCATGCGGAACTGGATGCGCCCCAGGCGCCCGCGCGGGCCGGTCCAATCGGTGATGTAGCGCTCGAAGTATGCGGCGTTGTGCGGCGTGTTCACGAAGATGTGCCGGGTTCCGTTGCGCTCGATCGCGAAGTCCTTGTCGTGGTGCATCGGGCGCCAGTCGCGGCTCGCGAGCGCACCCAGCACGACGTCGGTCACGCCCACGTCGATCGCCAGCTCCGGCAGCCGATCACCGGGCTTCACCTGCTCGAGGGTCAGCGAGGCCTGTTCCATCACGCTTTCCTCCGGTAGCCGAATCCGGTGTAGCTCTCGGTGCCCACCGACTCGCCGTGCTGGTTCTCGTACTCGACGTCGATCACCCAGAAGCGACCGGTCCCGAGCTTCGTGGTCTTCTCGTCGGACACGGAGCGCAGCACCTGGTGGGTGCGGAGCCGATCGCCGACCCGGACCGGCTCGCGGAAGACGATGGTGTTGTCCGTCATCACCGCTTCCGGCAGGCCGAGCTTCTCCTTCAGGTCGAAGTGCACCTGTAGCGGCTGCGCCTGCTGCGTGCGGCCGGGCGCCCAGTAGTGCGGCCGGAACCAGACCGAGATCATGCTGGGCGGGGCGACGATGCCACCGGCCAGATCGTTCGCGACCTTCTCGTCCCAGTAGAGGGGATTGCCGTTCTGCACGGAGGCCAGGCTGGTGAAGATGTAGCCGCGCTCGACGTCGAACTCGCCCACCTCCTCGTAGCGCTTCTGTCCGATCCACGACCGGACCTCTTCGGGTAGCTCCGACACGATTCCTCCTACGCGATCACGCCGTCGGCGCGCATGGCTTCGATCTCCGCCTCGGGGATGCCGGCGCTGCGCAGCAGCGGCGCGGTCTCCGTCTCGTCCGCGTCGCGCGCCCGGACCGGGCCCTCGGGCCGCTGCATGCCGGCCAGGACCGGCGCCAGCTGCTCGAACGCGCCGTGCTGCGGGTGACGGGCCTGACAGAAGGCCCCCCGCGCTCGCAGCTGCGGATCCCGCACGAGCTCGGCGACGTCGTAGACGGGCGCGACACAGGTATCGGCCGGCGCCAGCGCGGCCACCCAGGCGTCGCGGTCGCGTGCGGAGAAGGCCGCTGCGAAGTCCGCGCGGATGCGGTCCTGCACCGCGTCGTCGAGCTGGTGGTCCAGCCACTGCTCGCAGCCGAGCGCCTTGCACAGGTTCGCGTAGAAGTGCGGCTCGATCGCGGCCACCGCGAGCCAGCGACCGTCCCCTGCGCGGTAGTTGTCGTAGCAGGCGTAGCGGCCGGTCAGGACGTCGTGGCCCGGACCCGGGCTCGCGCCGGTGGCCAGGTGCTGGTCGATGTAGAGCGACATCAGCGACAGCACGCCCTCGGCGACCGACACGTCCAGGTACTCGCCCTCGCCGGTGCGCTCGCGTCGGCGCAGCGCGGCGAAGATCGCCAGCGCGGCGTGCATGCCGCCGGCCGCGCCGTCGGCGATCGTCGCGCCCGGCAGCGGTGGTCCGCCGTCGCCTCGGCGACCGGTGGTGTGGAGGTAGCCGCCCACGGCCAGGTAGTTCAGGTCGTGGCCCGCCCACTGGCAGGCCGGACCGCTCTGCCCGTAGCCGCTGGTCGCACAGTAGACGATGCGCGGATTGCGCTCGCGCACCGCCTCGTAGCCGACCCCCAGACGCGCTGCGACCCCCGGTCGGTAGCTCTCGATGATCACGTCGGCCTTGGCCGCCAGCGCCAGGAACGCGCGCCGGCCCTCGTCCGCCTTGAGATCGATGCGCACCTGCTGCATGCCGCGCAGCGCCGAGTACGCCCAGAACGCGGGCTGCACCTGCACCCCCTGCTTGCGCGGCGGCGCACCCACCTTGACCACCCGGGCGCCGTAGTCGGCCAGGATGCGCGAGCAACGCGAGCCGGGCCCGACCGTCGAGAAGTCGAGCACCAGAACGTCCTCGAGAGCTGCCGGAGCGTCGGCCACTGCGATGCTCAGAAGTTCTTCGGCAGCCCGAGCTTGCGGCGGGCGATGATGTTCTTCTGGATCTCCGACGAGCCGCCCCCGATCGTCTCCACCACGGTGCAGCGGTAGGCGCCCTCGAAGCGCCCCGCGAGCGGGGCGTCCTCGGTGTCCACCTTGATCTGGCCCGCCACTCCGATCACGTCGAGGGCGACGTCGCAGGCCCGCTGCGACAGCTGGGTCGCGAAGAGCTTGTACTGGGCCGAGTCGGTGGTCGGCGGCTTGCCTCCGCCCTTCGCCGCGCAGACGAAGCGGATCGAGAGACAGTGCGCGACCTCGGTCGAGGTGACGAGCTGCGCGATCTGCTGGCGCACCAGCGGGTCGCAGCGCAGCGGCTCGCCGTCGCGCTGCGCGCTGCGGACGTACTCGCACAGCAGCTTCGTGCGCTCCTCGATCGGCGAGAGCGTGAACATCGTGAAGCGCTCCAGGTCGAGCGCTTCGGAGATGTACTGGAAGCCGCGGCCCCGTTCGCCCACCAGGTAGTCGTCGGGCACGAAGACGTCGGTGAAGAACACCTGGTTGGTGGTGTCCTTGCCGATCGTCGGCATGCTCTGCACCTCGAGGCCGGGCGCGTTCATCGGCAGCAGGAAGAGGCTGATTCCGTCGTGCTTGCTCTTGTCCGGGTCGGTGCGCGCGCCGAACCAGTACCAGTCGGCGAAATGGGCGGAGGTCGTCCAGATCTTCTGCCCGTTGAGCTTCCAGCCGCCGTCGACCTTCTCGGCCCGCAGCTGCATGTTGGCCGCGTCGGAGCCCGCCTGGGGCTCGCTGTAGCCGACCGCGAACTCCACCTCGGCGTTCAGGATCTTCGGCAGGAACTCGCGCTTGAGCTTCTCGCTGCCGTGGCGGATCAGCGTCTTGCCGATGATGCCCACGCCCTTGCCGATCTGCGGGGCCGCGTGGCGGGCGAGCGCCTCGTTCAGGATGAACTCGTACACGCCCTCGATCTCCTGTCCGCCGTACTCCTTCGGCCAGGACATGCCGAGCCAGCCCTGGGCGGCCAGCTTCTTCATGAACGCGCGGCGCTCGGGTGTGTCGACCAGCTGGGTGAAGTTCTCGCGGGTCGGGTCCATCACGACCGGGTCGTGGTTCTCCACGAGCCAGCGCTCGACCTTCTCCGCAAACGCCTGCTCTTCGGGAGAGAACTCGAAGTCCACGGTGGGCTCCTCCTGCGCGCCTGTCGCGCTGGCGCGGGTCCACCCCGCGCGCCGGAATCATATACGGAACGGAGCGTATTGTAAATCGTCAGCGCAGGTTGTGGCGGCCGGGGATCAGCGGCAGGTCCAGGGCCGACAGCAGACCCGGCGGCGCGGCCCGCACCGCCGGGATCGCCTGGATCGCGCGCATGCCGGTGGCCAGGCAGCCGCCGGCGTTGGGGTCGCCGTCGCGGCCGCGGAACGCGGTCTCCTGCACGATGTTCGGGCTGCCCTCCACGATGATGCGGTAGGCGTCGTTCTCCTCGATCTTCGCCCGCGGCCAGTGGGGGGCGGCGGCGTTGGTGATGCGGTTGCAGTGCTCGATCACCAGGCGCGGCTCGCCGCCGACGAAGCCGCGGATCTCGAAGCGGACCGCCGCGCAGTGGCCGGGCTCGATCGCGCCCCGCGCGTACTCGATGCGCTCGGGGGTGGGCCACTTCTCGTACACCGTGTCCACCTTCTCGAGGGTCACGTCGAGCGCGTCGGCCATCATGTAGAGCGTCGGCCCCCAGGCGAAGATCAACACCGCGGGCTGCTCGAGCACGCCCTGGTAGTCGAGGGGCTCCCCCAGGCCCATGCCGTCGATCGAGCCCGGGTAGCTGGCGTAGTCGAGGATCTCCTGCACGCGCATGCGGTCGACCCGGCCGCACAGGCCCATCAGCGTCATCGGCAGCAGGTCGTTCGCGAAGCCCGGATCGATGCCGGTGGTGAAGCAGCTGGTGCCGCCCGCGCTGCAGGCTTCCTCGATCGCCGCGACCATCGCCGGCGGGGCGGTCTTCGGGTAGACGAACGGCGTCATCGCGGTGGAGACCACGTCCTTCCCCGCGCGCAGGGCCTTGCCCATGTTCTCGATGTTCGCGGCGGCGAACTGGGCGGTCGGCCCGAAGTAGGCCACCACATCCGCCGGCAGCGCCAGCGCCGCGTCGACGTCGGTGGTCGCCGAGAGGCCGATCGGGGCGCGCCCGATCAGATCGCCCACGTCTCGACCGTGCTTGGCCGGATCGTGCACGATCACGCCCGCCAGCTCGAAGTCGGGGTGGTCGATCAGCTCCGCCAGCACCATCTGCCCGACGAATCCCGTCCCCCACACGATCACGCGATGTTCCATCGCCGCCTCCCGCTTCGGCTTTCGCCGCTCCGATCCGCTGATTCGGACCCCGGCGCGCTCGCAGGCCGCCCTTCGACCTCGCGCGCCTGTGCGGCGAGGATACGCCGGCGGGCCCCACCGGGCTTCGGCCGCCTGCGCGCGGCCCGTGGCCGCTTGCGTCAGCGCATCAGCTCGCCGCCGTTCACGAGCAGCGTCTGTCCGGTGATGCGCCGCGAGCGATCGGACAGGAAGAAGACCACGGCCTGGGCCACGTCCTCGTCGGCCGCCATCGTCCCCAGCGGGATGCCCCGCTCGATCTCCTGCTTCACCGCCTCCGGGCTCGTGCCGCGCGCCTTCGCCTGCAGCTTCAGGTAGAGCTCGACCGGCGGGCCCCACATCCAGCTCGGCACCACCGTGTTCACGCGGATGCCGTCCGGCCCCAGCTCCTTCGCCAGGTAGTACATGCTGGAGAGCAGCGCGCCCTTCGACGCGGCGTAGCCCATCTGCTCGATCAGCGGCAGGTACATCGACTGCGACCCGATCAGCACGATCGAGCCGCCGGACGCGCGCTTCATCGCCGGCGCGGCCTCCCGCAGCAGCGAGAGCGTCCCGAGCACGTTCGTCTCGAACGACTTGCGCCAGGCCTCGAAGTCGCTGTCGAACAGGCCGCCCATCGCGTACTCGTAGGCCGCCACCTGCACGAGTCCGTCGAGCGCCCCGAAGCGCCGCTCCGCCTCCGCCACGATGCCGGCGCAGGCCTGCGGGTCGGTGATGTCCGTCGGCACCACCGCGATGCGCTGGCCGGACGGGTCCGCCTCCTGCGCGACCGACTCGAGCTGCTCCCGGGTGCGCGCGCCGATCACCGCGTTCGCACCGTCCTTCACCGCCTGCACCGCCAGCTCGCGGCCCAGGCCGCTCCCGACGCCGGTGATCAGCACCGTCTTGCCCTCGAGCATCGGATCCCTCCCGCCCGCCGCGTCAGTAGGACTGCGGGAGACCGAGCCCGCGCCGGGCGATGATGTTCTTCTGGATCTCCGAGGTCCCGCCGCCGATCGTATCCACCACCGTGTAGCGGTACGAGCGCTCGAAGCGGCCCCCCACCGGCGCTTCGCGCTGACCGGCCCGCAGCTGCGCCGCCGGACCCATCAGGTCGAGAGCCCAGTTCGCCACCCGCTGCCCGAGCTCGTTCATGTAGAGCTTGTACTGTGACGCCTCGATCGTCGGCACCCGGTCCTTCAGCGCCTCGCTGATCACGCGTCGCTGCAGCATGCGGGCCACCTCGAGCTGACTCACCGCCTGGGCGATCGTGCGTCGCACGCGCGGATCGCTGCGGACGGACACCCCGTCGACCTCGGCCTCGCGCGCCCATTCGCACAGCGCCGCCACCTTCTGCTCGAGGGGCCCGACCGGCATCATCGCGAAGCGCTCCAGGTCGAGGGCTTCGCAGATGTAGGTCCAGCCGCGGCCGACCTCGCCGACCACGAAATCGTCCTCGACGAACACGTCGTCGAAGAACACCTCGTTCGTGCGCTCGTCGCCGATCGTCCAGGTGGGGTGGATGGTGAGGCCCGGGTGGTCCATCGGCACCAGGAACAGGCTGATGCCGCGGTGCTTCTGCGTCGGGTCCGTGCGCGCGCCGACCCAGTACCAGTCGGCGAAGTGGGCGGAGGTCGTCCAGATCTTCTTGCCGTCGAGTCGCCAGCCGCCGGGGACGCGCGTGGCGCGCAGCTTCATCGAGGCCGCATCGGAACCGGCCTCCGGCTCGCTGTAGCCGATCGCGAACTCGACCTCGCCGCGGATGATGCGCGGCAGGAAGAACGCCTTCAGCTTCTCGTTGCCATGGCGGATGATCGTCTTGCCGACGATGCCCACGCCCTTGCCCGGCTGCGGCGCCCCCCAGCGCGAGAGCGCCTCGGTGAGCAGGAAGTCGTAGATGCCGCTGCGCTCCTGGCCCCCGAACTGCTTCGGCCAGGACATCCCCAGCCAGCCGCGCTTCGCCAGCTCGCGCATGAAAGCGCGCTTCGGCGGCGTGTCGACGGTCTGGGAGAGCTGCTCCGGATGAGCGTCCATCACCTCGGGCGACGCGTGCTCCGCCAGGAAGTGCTCGAGCTCCGCGTCGAAGCGGCGCTCCTCCTCGGAGAAATCGAAGTCCATGCAGCGCTCCAGCCAGCGTCGGATCGGGCCGCCAACGATACGGTGAGCGCCGGAAAGCGCCAGTCGGGAGCGGCTCCCGCGGCACACATCGCCCGTTCCGCCGCGCGCGGGTATGCTCCGGCCCGCCATGTTGAAGGATGCCGCCGCCATCGCGGGCATCGGCCAGACCCGTTTCGCGAAGCGGCTCGAGCCCTCGGAGAAGGCGCTCGCGGGCGAAGCGATCCTGCTCGCGCTCGAGGACGCTGGCATCGCGCCCGGCGAGGTGGACGGCTTCGCCTCCTACACGATGGAGACGAACGACGAGGTGGAGATCGCCAAGAACATCGGCGCGGGCGATCTCACCTACTTCAGCCAGGTCGGCTACGGAGGCGGGGCCGGACCGGCCTGCGTCGGCCAGCTCGCGATGGCCGTGGCCACCGGCCAGTGTCGGGTCGGCGTGGCCTGGCGCTCGCGCAAGCGCGGCTCCGGCGGTCGGCCCTGGGCGGGGGCCCACCAGGCCTCGGCACCGGCCACCTGGACGCGCCCCTACGGCCTGCTGCGACCCGTCGACGAGATCGCGATGCTCACCCGGCGCTACATGCACGAGTTCGGCGCGACCCGCGATCACCTGGCCAACGTGGCGATCGCCATCCGGCGCATGGCGAACCGCAATCCCGCTGCGCTGATGTACGAGCGCGAGCTCACCCGCGAGCAGTACCTGTCGGCGCGCTGGATCTCGGAGCCGCTCTGCCTGTTCGACAACTGCCTGGAGACCGACGGCGCCCTCGCCTGCGTGGTCGTGTCGGCGGAGCGCGCCCGCGACCTGCGCCAGCGACCCGTGCTGATCCACAGCTTCGGCCAGGGCCTCCCCGCCCAGAGCCACACGATGGTGAACTACTGGTGCGACGATCCGCTGTCCGGGCCGTCCTGGAGCTGCGCCGCCCAGCTCTATCGCCACTCGGACGTGCGGGCCCAGGACATCGACACGGCGCAGCTCTACGACGCGTTCACACCGCTGATCCCGCTCTCGCTCGAGGGCTACGGCTTCTGCGGCAAGGGCGAGGGCGCGGCCTTCACCGAGGACGGCGCGCTCGAGCGAGGGGGTCGCCTCCCGATCAACACCTCCGGCGGGGGCCTGTCCGAAGCCTACGTGCACGGCTTCAACCTGATCACCGAGGGCGTGCGCCAGCTGCGCGGCACGTCGGTCAACCAGGTGGACGGTGCCGAGACCTGCCTGGTCACCGCCGGCGAGGGCGTGCCCACCAGCGCGATCATCCTGCGGAGGGGACCGTGAGCCAGGCCCTGCTGCCGGTGATCGACGAGGATTCCGCCCCGTTCTTCGCGGGCTGTCGCGAGGGCGTGCTGCGCATGCAGCAGTGCGCGGAGACCGGACGCCTGATCTTCCCGCCCCGCCCGCTCTCCCCGTTCGCGCCGCGCGTACCGCCGATCTGGACCGACGTGTCCGGCCGCGGCACGATCTGGTCGTTCGTCGTGCCCCACCCGCCGCTGCTGCCGCCGTTCGCCGAGCTGGCGCCGTACAACGTGATCCTGGTCTCGCTCGCGGAGGATCCGCGCGTGCGGCTCACGGGCAACCTGATCCGTCGAGCGGGCGACCCGATCGACTCGGTCGACCCGGCCGAGATCGAGATCGGAGCGCGCGTGCGCGTCGTCTTCGAGCGGGTGAACGACGAGCTCAGCCTGCCGCGCTGGGTGCTCGACCCGGACTGAGCGCGAGCGGCCCGCCCGCGCCGCGAGCCCCGAGTCCGGGAGGCTCCTGCCCGCGCATCCTGCGCTGCGCAGCGCGAGCGAAGTCGCAGCGCGGGCCTGCGCCGCGTTGGGCTCCCGGACGCGGATTTCCCCTCAAGCTCGCCGCGCCGCGCCGCGCTCGTCGCGCACGAACAGCAGCAGCGCGAAGGCGACCAGGTTCGCCGCGGTGAGGGCCTGGAAGGCCGCGGTGTAGCTGCCGGTCAGGTCGTGCACGTAGCCGGTGAAGGCCGGACCGAGCGTCCCGCCTGGCAGCAGCGTCAGCATCAGCACTCCGTAGATCTGTGCCAGGTAACGCACGCCGAAGCAGCGGGCGACGATCAGCGGGGTCACCACGTCCCGGGCGGCCACGGAGAAGCCGAACGTTCCGACGAACACCCACAGCAGCACGGGGTCGGGCAGCAGCAGCAGCAACACGGAGCTCGCGGCCAGCAGGCCGAAGTCGAGCACCAGGGCGGCCTTCGCCGGCATGCGGTCCGCCAGCCAGCCGAAGGCGATCTTGCTCACCATGCCGAGCCCCACCGCTCGCCCGAAGTGGGTGCGCGCGTCGGGAACGCCCACGTCGTTCAGGAACAGCACCAGGTGGTCGAGCATCGCCAGGAAGTACAGCCAGAAGACGAGCAGCGTGAAGGTGAGGATCCAGAAGCTCGGCGTGCGCAGCGCGGCGCGCACGTCCAGATCGCGCGCCTCGTCCACGCCGTGGGCGTCGGGCTCGCGCGTCGAGGGGGCGTGGCGGTCGCGCAGCGTGACCAGCGCGAAGGGCAGCATGCCGAGCAGGCCGAAGGCGGCGATCGCCAGCACGGCGGTGCGCCAGGTCCCGACGTCGAGCGCCGCGCTGGTCAGCGTGATCGCGATCCAGCCGCCGAGGTTCGAGCCCGTGTAGACGATCCCGAGCCCGAGGCCGCGCGCCTTCACGATCCACTGGGAGACGACCGCACCGGCCGCGATGTCCCCGATACCGGCGACCGCGAGTCCGATCACCACCGTGAGCGCCGACAGCTGCCACAGCGCGTGGACGCCGGCCAGAGCCGCGTAGCCGACCCCCAGCAGCGCGGTCGCGACCAGTAGCACCGCGCGTCCACCGAAACGTACGGTGGCGGCACCCACCAGCGGGCTGGCGAGCGCGATCGCCCAGAGCTGGGGCGCCCGGGCCACCGAGAACTCGGCGCGGGACCAGCCCAGGTCGGCCAGCATCTCGGGCGCCAGCGAGCCGATCGCGTAGCCGAAGCCGAGGCCCATCTGGCAGACCAGGCAGCCGGCCACGACGCCGAGCGCGCGGCCCCGAAGCTCACCGGGCGGACGCGGCATTCCGCGCGACCGGCAGGCCGGTCCTAGGACTTCTTCTCGATCAGCTCGAGCACGTTGCCGAAGGGATCGCGACCGTAGACGCAGCGCTCCCGTCCGAGATCGATCGGGGCGCTGTTGAAGCGCACGCCGGCCTCGCACAGCCGTCGGTACTCGTCCTCGATGCCGGTCACGGCCAGGCAGATGTGGATGATGCCGTGGTCACAGACCGGCCGATCGGGATCCTGCGGCTTGCCCAGCGGATGCTGGTACTCGAAGACCTCGAGGCGGGGGG
>Ga0209536_100012467_pt1 | contig 12355 bp, 10 predicted proteins | sample DeeMarSeWOR28_12_FD_187461 | JGI IMG/M metagenome (GOLD analysis project Ga0209536, IMG submission 187461) | Marine sediment microbial communities from White Oak River estuary, North Carolina - WOR-2-8_12 (SPAdes) (version 2) | ecosystem: Environmental > Aquatic > Marine > Intertidal zone >...
GTGGTCTTCTCACCAACCCCTAAAAATTTAATGGGCTTGCCGGTAATGTGGCGAATGGAAAGCGCCGCTCCGCCGCGGGCATCACCGTCTGTTTTGGTTAACACCACGCCCGTCAGGGGTAGTGCGTCATTGAATGCCTTGGCGGTATTGGCCGCATCCTGACCCGTCATACTGTCCACCACAAACAGGGTTTCTACGGGATTGATGGCTGCGTGCAAGCGTTTGATCTCCGCCATCATGGCATCGTCGATGTGCAACCGCCCGGCCGTATCGATAATCACCACGTCGGCGGATTGAGTACGGGCTTGCTGCAAGGCGCCTTGGGCAATATTGACAGGATCTTGGGAAACATCGCTGGGGAAAAAACCAACACCGACTTCCGCCGCCAGGGTTTTCAACTGGTCGATGGCCGCAGGGCGGTAGATATCCGCGCTGGTGACTAACACCGATTTCTTTTTAGTTTCTTTTAACCAACGGGACAGTTTGGCAACCGTGGTGGTTTTACCCGAACCCTGTAAACCCGCCATCATGATCACCGCAGGCGGTCTGGCTTTTAAATCCAATTCCTCACAATGGTCCCCCATCAAAGCAACCAGTTCGGATTGCACAATTTTCACTAACGTTTGCCCGGGGGTCAGGCTTTTTTTCACTTCTTCACCCACCGCCCGCTGACGTACGTGATCAACGAAGTCTTTGACCACCGGCAAAGCCACATCTGCTTCCAGCAAGGCCATACGCACTTCACGCATAGCGTCTTTGATATTGTCTTCGGTCAAGCGTGCTTGACCACGCAAGGTTTTGACGGTGGCCGCTAAGCGATCGGTAAGGCTTTCAAACATGCAAAATTCCTGCTCTAAATCGATTCATTGAAATGGTATACATAGTTACACACGGGGAAACTTCAATGGTTCCTCGTGAATTAAGGTATTGATTTGCGAGAAGTGAATTATAGCGTGAATTCTTCGCCGCCGAACAACCGATAAACTTCACGGCCAGCAAAAGCTTCTTCACATTCTTTGACAATTAATTCTTCTTGGCCGGGTTTGGTGTGGGATATAAAAATTTTGGGTTGATGTTCCAATTTGGCAACGTCGGCGCCTAACAATGCGGGAGTGTAATGGCCGGCTTTTAAACTGAGCTCCTGCTCAGAATTGGGAAAGGCAGCTTCGACAATGAGCAAGTCCAAAGAATCGCGCTGGTTGAGCACATTCCAAAAATGATCTTGGGTGGTGGAATCGCCACTAAACGCAAACGAACCGGTATCGCAAGACACCCGATAGCCAATACAAGGCACGATATGATTGACAGTAATGGTTTCCAGAATTCGGCCTTCGCGTTCATACCGATGATTAGGCTCGATGATTTCATAGCGCATGACCGGTTTCTCAGCGGTGGGTAATCTGGCGAAGTCGGGCCAAATTATCCAGTTGAATATGTGTTGCTGCAGCGCTTCTATGGTTTCTACCTGGCCGTGGACTACAATAGGATCTTTGGTGGTGTCAAAAATACTGTCCACCAATAGTGGTAAAAACGTGAAATGATCCATATGAGAATGGGTCAAGTAGATATGCCGGATATTGCGCATTTCTGCGAGGGTGAGATCACCTACGCCGCTTCCTGCGTCGATTAATATATCATCGTCAATCAACAAGGATGTGGTCCGCAGCCCTACGCCGATTCCTCCGCTGCATCCTAACACGCGTAATTTCATGTTCGTAACGTTGTTGTTATCCAATAAGTTTTTTTAATCATCAAATTTACATCATGAGCCCCTAATCTGTATAGGCTCGATGATGCTCCCTTTGCCCACACCGGTGGTCATGATGCGAGTGAAAAATGCCAATTTTTGGTCTATTTAATCCGTATGCTCCAGTAATACAAATTAATGTTCGACGATATAGCGAAAAATTAATACACTATACGCCATTTTAACGGCAAGTATCCCCAATCAACTGACACATTAAAAGACGAACCAGGTCACAAAACAGTCATATTCAGAACAGCCTTGCATAAAAGCGACCAATTAGAAATATTATTGAAACATCTATGCCTATATTATTGATCTCCCTAGCCACGATCATTTGCTATACCGTAGCGGGTATTTTATTAGCGTGGCGGCTATTTGGCCGCAAGCATACCCCCATTGACCATCCGTTGCTCAACAAATCCGGTCTTATTGTATTGGGTTTGATCGCTGTTGTTCTTCATGGTTATATTTTATACAACAGTCTATTTACTACTGCGGGACTCAATATCGGGTTTTTTAACGCAGGTTCATTGGTTACATGGTTAATGTCACTGACCTTGCTATTGGCCGCCATTTCCAATCCTGTGGAAAACCTGGGTGTGTTTTTGTTACCGTTTACGGCACTGACCATCTTACTCAGCCAGCTGTTTCCGATTGATCACGTCCTCCTGCCCAATCAGGCCATTGAAATAAAACTGCACATTCTTCTTTCTATTTTGGCCTACAGCTTAATCAGCATTGCAGCCATACACGCTGTGCTGCTGGCGGTGCAAGAACGCCAGCTGAGGGCTCGCCATCCCGGCGGCTTCATCCGGGCACTTCCCCCTGTTCAATCCATGGAAACGTTACTGTTTCAAATGATAGGCCTGGGATTTTTTCTCCTCAGCCTGTCATTGATTACCGGGGTAATCTATTTGGAGAATATGTTCGCGCAGCGAGTGGCGCATCACACCATATTATCCATCGTCGCCTGGTTTGTGTTTGCGATCTTGCTTTGGGGAAGATGGAAATTCGGCTGGCGCAGTCTGACGGCCGTTCGATGGACTTTAGGTGGATTTTTCACCTTAGTTTTGGCGTATTTCGGCAGTAAATGGGTCATCGAGATTCTTTTGAACCGATAAATCTCGTATAACAAATCAAAACGATCAGAGGCCTGCGTTTGCTTTGAACGATTTACCCGTTAGTCTGTTGTTTGGCTTATTAGCCTTTCTCATTTTATTATCTGGATTTTTTTCCAGCTCGGAAACCGGCTTGGTCAGCTTAAACCGTTATCGCCTGAGACATTTAGCTAAATCAGGCCATGGTGGGGCGCAACGGGCGGCGGAGTTGTTGGAACGGCCGGATCGGTTGATCGGTATTATCTTGCTGGGCAATAATTTCGTTAACATTCTTGCCTCCTCCATCGCCACGATTCTGGCCATACGGTTGTTTGGCGATGAAGCCATTACCATCGCCGCCATCATCCTCACCTTTGTTATTTTGGTGTTCGCCGAAGTGGCGCCTAAAACGCTAGCTGTGTTGCATCCTGAGCGCATCGCCTTTCCGGCCACATTGATTCTAAAACCCCTATTAACGCTGTTTTATCCTATGGTGTGGCTGGTCAATGTGATCGTCAACGGATTGTTAACGCTCATCGGCGTTTCCCCTAAAGAGAGAAGTGACACCCCCCTCACAAGTGATGAATTGCGCACTGTGGTGAGCGAAGCAGGTGCTATGATACCGCGCAAACACCGGATGATGCTCACCAATATCCTTGACTTGGAAAGTGTCACGGTGAATGACATCATGATACCGCGCAATGAAATCGTGGGTATCGATTTGGATGAAGAGTGGTCCGACATCGTCAAACAACTCACCAACAGCCAACATACGCGCTTGCCGGTCTATCGTTCCGACATCAATAACACTATAGGCCTATTACACATCCGCAATGTATTGCCGGTAATTTTTAACAAAGATGCCGAAAAAGAGGATTTGAATCGGTTAATCCGCGATGCTTATTTCGTCCCGGAGAACACACCACTCAATACCCAACTGCTCCAATTCCAAAGGCACAAACGCCGCATTGGGCTGGTAGTGGACGAATACGGCGACATCCAGGGATTAGTGACCCTTGAAGATATTCTCGAAGAGATCGTCGGCGAATTCACCTCCGAACCTATAACCAGCGTCAAAGATGTACACCCACAAGTGGACGGCACCTATTTAGTCGATGGCAGCGCCAACATCCGCGAGATCAACCGTTCCATGAAATGGCATTTTCCCACCGATGGACCTAAGACGATGAACGGCTTGATATTCGAATACCTGGAATCCATTCCGGAACCTGGAACCAGTATCATGATCGCCGGCTATCCCATTGAAATCGTGCAAATCAAAGACAATATGGTGAAAACCGCGCGCATCAAGCCAAAATTGCGGAAAAAACCCAGCAGCACCGAACAACCGGTTTAACCACCACTATACAAGAGACACCACCTTATGAGTAATCGATGGTTCCCCCCGGAATGGCATGAGCAAAGCGCTGTGATGTTAACCTGGGCGCATGAACACAGTGATTGGGCGCCCATTCTCAATCAAGTCGAACCAGTTTTTACTGAGATCAGTTACTATATCAGCTCGCACGAATACGTAATCATTGTGGCTTGCGACCGCGCGCATGTCGAACATATTCACCAACTATTGCAGCAGCGCGGCGTCGATCCGGCTCAAGTGCGCTTTTATATACACCGGGGCAACGATACCTGGGCCAGGGATCATGGTCCTATTACCGTTTACGAAAATCAAACGCCGGTTTTGCTGGACTTTGTTTTCAACGGTTGGGGAAATAAGTTTGCTGCGGACCTGGATAACGAAATCTCGCATGCTTTGCTCACCCAAGACGCGTTTGGTGATCTGCAAATGCATTCATTGGATTTTGTTCTGGAAGGCGGCGGCATTGAAACCGACGGCAGCGGCACTTTGTTAACCACCTCTCGCTGTTTATTGGCGCACACCCGCAATCCCTCGCTTACCGTGAATCAAATTGAAGCCATGTTAAGCGCCCAACTGGGTGTAGATCGATTTTTGTGGTTGGATCACGGTGCGCTTGCTGGAGACGATACAGACAGCCACATTGACACACTGGCCCGGTTTTGTGATCAGGATACTATCGCTTATTGTTATTGCGACGATGAATCCGACGAACATTTCTCTGAGCTACATAGCATGGAACAGCAATTACAATCTTTCCGCACGCGCAACAATCAGCCTTACCGGCTAGTCCGTTTACCGTTGCCTGCGGCAAAATACGATGAACTGGGACACCGGCTACCGGCGACTTACGCAAACTTTTTAATCATCAATGATGCGGTATTGGTACCCACTTACCAAGACCCCGCAGACGCACGAGCGCTGCAGATTCTTCAGCAGTGCTTTCCCGACCGGGAAATCATCAGCGTCGACTGCTCGGCATTGATTCGACAATATGGCAGTTTGCATTGTGTTACCATGCAGTTACCAGTCGGTGTCGTTAAATAGCTCAGGCTTATCTATACAGATTGGAAAATCGAACGAAGAGGGTTAACCACTATGCCGCGTGAAATAAAAGCCGCTTTTGTGCAACACCCCTGCGGTGAAGACCGAAACGCTAATCTGGAGGCCTCCATTGGCGGAATTCACCAAGCCGCTGCGCAAGGAGCCAATCTCATTGTGCTGCAGGAATTACACACCGGCTTGTATTTTTGCCAGCAGGAGCACACGCAGTATTTTGATTGGGCTGAATCCATTCCCGGTCCAACGACAGCAGCGTTGGCCAGCGTCTGCCAACAACTTAAGGTAGTGGTGGTTGCTTCATTGTTTGAAAAACGCGCCGCAGGTTTGTACCACAACACCGCCGTGGTCATAGATAGCAACGGGGCCATCGCCGGTCGTTATCGCAAGATGCATATACCGGACGATCCGGGATTTTATGAAAAATTTTATTTCACCCCCGGCGACTTGGGATTTACGCCGATACAATCATCGCTTGGGCGCATCGGTGTATTGGTGTGTTGGGATCAATGGTATCCCGAGGCCGCCCGCTTGATGGCCTTAAGCGGCGCCGAACTTCTGGTATACCCCACCGCCATCGGTTGGGATCCGAACGACAACCAAGCCGAACAAGAACGGCAACGCGACGCCTGGATAACCAGCCAGCGAGCGCATGCCATTGCCAACGGCATACCCGTTATCAGCTGTAATCGCGTCGGTTTCGAAGCTGACCCGTCTGGCCACAGCGCAGGTATCCAATTCTGGGGAAGCAGTTTTATCGCGGGCCCCCAGGGTGAAATTTTGGCGCAAGCAACCATTGACCAGGAAATTTCACAAACCGTATCACTGGATCTGGATCGCAGCGATCAGGTGCGTCGTATTTGGCCGTTTCTGCGTGATCGGCGCATAGATGCTTATCACGATATCTTATTAAGATATCGTGACTAGCTCTATGATTTCATGGGAGTTCTATTCCGGTGTTGGCGCCAAATCGTAAGTACTCATCTGGACCTTCTGTTCAATAGGCTCGCCCACCACCCTTGTGGTTTGCACGCCGCGGGGACTTTCCGCCGCTTCATACTGAACGAGCTGCCCTTCTTTTAAAGTCTTGAATCCGGATCCGTCGATGGTGGAGTAATGCACAAAAACATCTTCCCCCCCACCCTCTGGTACGATAAATCCATAACCTTTAGCATTATTGAACCATTTCACTGTGCCTGACTGCATAACAATTCACCCCTATCCTTGTACAAAATCTACAAAAACAATTACCGATTAACAAAAAATGAATAATTGCTTATTTTGTAGTTAAGATGCCTGCTGAGTCTTATTATTAGATTGACAACTTTGAAGCATGAATCAGAATAAATATTCGCGCTAGCGGTTGCCGTAACCTAATACGAAGATTAAAGTAAGTTTAGCGCTGCATCGTCAACAACATTAACAAGCAACCAAGCAAACAATAGTCAATACTGTTTCGCTTTGCAAATCTTTTAGCCCATGAATGAAATTTTTTTTATGGTTTATGTGCGGCACTGCTAAAATAACATCAAAAACCCGTAACATTATGCCGGAAAATCGGCGCTCCAAGAGGGAGTAATTTACATCGTCTACTCAAATGTAATCCAAACGCCAAGAATTTCAATTGAGCAATGCTCAACGCGATTTTTAATAAGGGAAAGCCTTATACAATTGCCACTTGCAAGCAAAAATAAGACTGAGTATAAATTCGCAAACAACAGCAACAGGAAAAATCCATGATTGTCATTTTAAAACCTGACGTTAACCATGATGCGCCGGAATATAAAGGTTTACTGCAACATCTATCACAACTTCCGCACATCGAAACCCGAGTGCATGAAGTGCAAGGCCAATTTCAAACGCTCACGGAAATTTATCTCATAGGGCAAACGTCAACCATAGCACTGGAGAGCATCCAGGAATTGCCTGGAGTGGACCGGGTGATCCGTATATCGGAAGAGTATCGTGTACTGGGCCGTCATGCTGACGATTCACGCTCTATGTCGTTTGAGTACAATGGCGTCATATTCAGTCAGGACAATTTGAACATTTTCGCCGGCCTGTGCGCCGTGGATACGAAAGAACACGTCGAAACCATGATGAAGGCGCTACAGGCTAACGGCTTGGTGTGCACCCGCATGGGCGCTTATAAACCCCGCACTAACCCTTATTCCTTTCAAGGCCATGGTGCCAAATGCTTGCCCTATGTGTTCGAATTAGCCGGTAAATACGGCATAAAAGTTATTGCGATGGAAATTACCCATGAAGCGCATTTGGATGAAATCCGCCGCGCTTTAGAAACCTCGGGACACCCCACCGGTGTTATGTTACAAATTGGTACTCGCAACACCCAGAATTTTGAGTTGTTAAAAATCGTGGGCCGGCAAAAAATATTTCCGGTGTTATTAAAACGCGGCTTTGGCATCACCTTAGAGGAGTCATTAAACGCCGCAGAATATATGGCCAGTGAAGGCAATTCCAAAATCGTTTTCGGCTTGCGGGGCATGAAAACCAACTACGGCGACCCGCATCGAAACCTGGTGGATTTTGCGCATATTCCAGTGGTGAAACGTCTGACTCGTATGCCGGTTTGCATTGACCCTTCCCATTCGGTAGGCACACGCGACCGCGCGGCGGACGGCATTTTAGATATATTTCATATCACCGCCCAAGGCATTATTGCCGGTGCCAACATGGTGTTAGTGGATTTTCATCCTGAACCGAGCAAAGCGCTGGTAGACGGTGCGCAAGCGTTGTTATTAAAGGAATTGCCTTTTTTCGTGCAAGATATCCATATTGCCAGGGAGGCTTACATAAAACGCCGTGAATTGGTGAAAAACCCAGAGTATCTTTAGTAAACTATTATTGCTTGCGAATTCATCGCTTGCATTGCTTAACACATCTTCCATTTTTAGGAGAAACTAAATATGAAACAAAACGTTGGGGGAATAGATAAAGGCATCCGTCTGGTCATCGGTCTGGCATTGATCAGCCTGGTGTTCGTCGGACCCCAAACCCCATGGGGTTGGATAGGTTTGATACCTTTGGCTACTGCAATCTTTAATTTCTGCCCTATGTACCCACTGATCGGGTTCAGCAGCCGCAAAGAAAAAAGCGCTTAATATCGAAATTGCCACACAGAACGCTGACCTCTTGGCTTTTTTTCAGATGAGTCAAGAGGTTAGTCACTTCATAAGTTTTTCCTTAGTTGACTAAAAGCATAAACTAATTCTACGCTCTAAAAAAAACTCCAATACTCAAATCCTACATTTTTCCTAGTGCTGCCCTACACTATTTAGAGAAGTGATTGCGTGAGTGTCAGGAATGAACATTTCCGCTTTTATAAGGGGCTAGGGCAATTGCGCCCAAGGACCACGGCGCATTGTCGAGGAACAACAGGAGTATTCACTATGATTCAATTGATCGATAAATCCTTGCAAAATGCCAATGCACTGCAAAACATCAACGCGATCGACCGCGGTATGCGGCTAGTTTTAGGGTCTGCTCTGGTCAGCACTTGGCTGTTCATCGATATTACCGCCATGAATTTATCTTTCGCTTTGTTGCCCCTGGTGGGCGCAATCGTGGCACTGTCGGGCGTTTTAGGCTGGTGTCCGGTATACGCTTTATTCGGCACCCGATCCTGTGGTGTGGACGATCACAACCGCTGCGGAACCTTACCTTTTCAAATCAGCGAATTATTCAAAAGACATTCGACGTAAAGTTCACAATTTCCTCCCCGTAGTTGGACCACCACGTCTCTGGCCCTTTTCAGGGCCAGTTTTTTTCCCCTTAAGAGGATTGCTTTTTCAGTTGCTGCATTCGCAGTAGCTTTAATCCAATCAGGATTAAGCCTACGCTGTGCCAAAATAAATCGAAAATATCGACGGGTTTGCTCAATTCTCCATTGAACAACATTTGGATTTTTTCCAGCAGATGCGGTTGAGGATAAAACGGAGCTAAGGCCAAAAATATCCCAAACACCACCAAGGGCGCCAGGGGAATAGAGTCTAACAACTTCATATTAAGCGATTCCTATTGGATTATGAGGATTTATTCCTAAACCCTACTTTTCATTAAATAACAGTGGCTTATAGAAATAATTAAATTACGGGAAGCCCGATTAAAGGAAAAAACCGCGACAAACAGGTATAATGCCCCGCTGGCTAGATACGGTCACCACGCGAAAATCGCTCAAATCATGCAGCGACTACCGCGTATAAAGATAATAACAAAATAGATTTCAAAATTTTTACTAATCGTTATAGGAATTTAGTTTCATGACTAACACCGGACACGATAAGTCGTTACGAGCGCGTGTTAAGTTGCTCGGAACGCTTTTGGGAGAAGTAGTTCATTCACAGGCTGGTGAAGATGTATTTCATGCTGTGGAGGCGTTGCGCCTGGGTTATATCAATTTGCGAAAAAAAGAAGATCCTAAAGAACGCAAACGCTTAACGCATATCATTGAAAACCTGACCCCACCGAAACTGGCCGAAGTGGTGCGCGCATTCAATGCGTTTTTCAGCCTGGTCAATATCGCCGAGGAATCTCATCAACACTATATGCGGCGTCAGGAAAGCATGGAAACCGGCCCAAACTGGCAAGGTTCATTCGAAGCGACATTACGGGAGCTGCGCGACAAAGAGGTTGGCGCGCAACAACTTCAAGTGTTGTTGGACCAGTTGTTATATACCCCGGTCATCACCGCTCACCCTACCGAATCCAAGCGGCGCACCATCAGGGACGCCTTGCGACGCATCACCGTATTAAACAAGCATCTCAACGAAGACACTCTCAGCAATTACGAATACGAAGACTGCTTGCAACAACTGAGCGCCCAAATCCAGATTTTGTGGAAAACCGACGAAGTTCGCGCCAGCCGTCCTTCAGTCATTGACGAAATTCTGTATGGCCTGGATTATTTCGACGAATGTTTATTCGCCTCGGTACCGACTACCTACCGAAATCTCGAAAAAGCCATCGCCAAAATTTACAATCCTAACGGCGAGTTGAACGAACATCCCATCACCGTGCCCAGCTTTTTGAAGTTCGGTTCATGGATAGGCGGCGACCGTGACGGCAACCCTAACGTCAAACCGGAAACCACGGTCATGGCGCTGCGCTTGCAATCCAAAGCGGTGCTCACAGAATATGTTAAACGCGTGAATGAGCTGGAAGGCACCATCACCCATTCCATAAATTTCTGCACACCCAACGATGCTTTTCAACAAAGCCTGGAAGCCGATAAAATCCACAGCGATGTAGCGTTTAAAGATAAAGAAACCCAATACATCAATGAGCCCTACCGGCGTAAACTGGCGATTATGCGCTTCCGCTTGCGGCATAATTTGATGGCCATCAACGACCACCTGGAAGAGAAAACCGAACCCAGAGCCAAAGCTCTCTTGCACCGCTATGAGAACGAAAAAGCGTTTCTCAAAGACTTATTTAACATTCGTGATTCGCTGATCAGCCACGGAGACCAATTGGTGGCGGATGCGGAATTAAAAGACTTGATCCGCTTAGTGGAAAGTTTCGGTTTTTATTTAATGAAATTGGATGTGCGTCAGGAATCCACCCGTCATACCGAAGCCGTTGCCGAATTATTTCAACAGCAAGGCATCGATTATATGGCGTTGGACGAACCCGAGCGATTGAACCTGCTGGCGCAGACCCTTGCCGAACCTCCAGCTGATTTGGACGCTTCCAAGCTTAGCGAACCTACTCAGGAGACTCTGGCGGTCTTGGATGTCATGGCGCAAATGCGGCAGGAAATCAGCCCGCAATGCTTCGGCAGCTATGTTATTTCCATGACCCATCAAGCCAGCCACATCATGGAAGTCATGGCACTCGCACACCGTGCGGGCTTGGTGGGCAGAAAAGATGATACCTGGTTTAGGCATATTGGCGTCAGTCCCTTGTTTGAAACCATAGAGGATTTGGCTCACATCGAGCCGGTAATGTCGGCGTTGCTCGATAACTCCACCTATAAAGCGTTGCTCAAATCCTCGGACAATTTGCAGGAAGTCATGCTGGGATATTCCGATTCCTGTAAGGATGGCGGTATCGTGGCAGCCGCCTGGAACTTGTATCAAGCCCAAAAGAAAGTCACCTCGCTCACCAACTCCCGCGGCGTAGGCTGTCGCTTGTTCCACGGCCGTGGCGGCACCATAGGGCGCGGCGGTGGCCCAACTCATGATGCCATTCTGGCGCAACCCGAAGGTACGGTGCACGGTCAAATCAAGTTCACCGAGCAAGGGGAAGTGTTATCGTTTAAATACAGTAATGTGGAAAATTCAGTATACGAATTAGGCATGGGCGTGACGGGATTGATGCTTGCCAGCAGCAACTTAGTCAAACCCGACCGAGCAGAACAGCCGTTCTTCCTCAAAACCATGAATGAACTGGCACAAACCGGTGAGCAAGCTTACCGTAAACTAACCGATGGAACCCCGGGATTTCTAGATTATTTTTATGAGGCGACGCCTGTCAATGAAATCGCGCTCCTAAATATTGGCTCCAGACCCTCGCATCGTAAGAAATCAGATCGTTCCAAATCATCGGTACGCGCCATTGCCTGGGTGTTCGGCTGGGCGCAATCCCGCCACACCTTGCCCGCATGGTACGGCATAGGCAGCGCCTTGGAAGCCTGGCGGCAAAATGATCCGATTAAAACGTCCATGTTACATAGAATGTACGAAGAATGGCCGTTTTTCCGCTCCATGCTAAGCAACACCCAAATGGCGTTGTTTAAAGCGGAGCCGTATATTGCCAAAGAATACTCTGATTTGTGTGTGGAACCCGAAACCGGCGAAACGGTACATCGCATGTTTTTCGATGAATTTCAGCGCACGGTTTCACAAGTATTGCAAATCAGCGGCCACCATGGCTTGCTTGAAGATAATCCCAACCTGGCTCTATCCCTGGGCCGTCGCGATCCTTACCTGGATCCACTTAACCATATCCAAATCACTCTGTTAAAACGTTTCAGGGATGAATCCTTGACCGACGAAGACCGTGAAAAGTGGTTGAATCCCTTGCTGCGTTCCATAAACGCCATCGCAGCGGGTATGC
>Ga0209536_100012469_pt1 | contig 12354 bp, 10 predicted proteins | sample DeeMarSeWOR28_12_FD_187461 | JGI IMG/M metagenome (GOLD analysis project Ga0209536, IMG submission 187461) | Marine sediment microbial communities from White Oak River estuary, North Carolina - WOR-2-8_12 (SPAdes) (version 2) | ecosystem: Environmental > Aquatic > Marine > Intertidal zone >...
ACGTCGTCCTCGGCGCCGTGGATAAAGCTCGACTTCCTGCGACGCAGGTACGGTAGCCCCAGTACGTAGAGGCCTGGCGCGTCGACGATGCCGCGGTCGTGCCTCAGGCTTCCCCGGCGGTCGAGCACCGGCACGTCGAGCCAGGAGTAGTCGGGCCTGTAGCCTGTCGCCCAGACGACGGTGCGCACGTCCCTGCCCAGCTTCACGCCGAGCGACGGAGGCGCACCGACGTCGGTGTCCGGGTAGCGCTCCGCAGGGCCGATCCCGGTGTCGGTGCCGGTTCTCTCCGCCCACTCGTCGAAAAGCTTGAGCAGCCGGTTCATCTTGAGGTCCGCGAGTGCGCAGACGTTGCGCAGCGAGCCCGAGAACTGGGCATGGCCATCGCGGATGCCGGCCAGGCGGCCGACGAGGTCGATGCCCTGGGCCTTCAGCGCGTTCAGGTCGAGCGTCGCGCGCTCCGGGGTGCCGACGAGCTGCGGCGAGGGCACCCGCCGCGCGCGGACCGGGTCGTCGACGTCCTGGATGCGCTGGTCGAGCACGCCGGTCTCGAGCATCCACCACTGCACGTCGCGGCCGCGATAGCTGCGCGGCATCCGAACGTGCTCACCGACGGCGAGCGTCACCGGCCGGCCGCTTCCGTGGATCTCCTGGGCGAGCTGCAGGCCGGTCGCGGAGGCGCCGACCACCAGCACCCCGCCCTCCTCGAGCTGCGCGGGATTGCGATAGTCCTGCGCCGTGACCTGTGCGACTCCGCCCGGCACGCCCTCGGCCACCTTCGGCACGACGGGTACGTTGAAGGCGCCGGTGGCGAGTACGAGCGCGCGGCACAACCAGTCGCCGCGGTTCGTCTCGACGCGATAGCCGTCGGACGCCGGCTCGACGCGGGTCACGGTCGTCTGCGTGACGACCGGCGCCGCGAAGTGCCGGGCGTAACCGCCGATGAACTCGACGACCTCCCCGACCGTCATGTAGCCGTCGGGGTCGTCACCGCGGTAGCGGTACCCCGGCAGCCGGCTCATCCAGTTCGGGGTCAGCAGGCGCAGCGAGTCCCAACGCTCGGCGCGCCAGGAGTTCGCGACCTCGCCGCGCTCCAGCACCACGTGCTCGATGGAGCGCGACGAGAGCGCGTGGCTCATCGCCAGGCCGGAGTGGCCGGCACCGATGACGACGACGTCGACGATGCCGGCCAGCGGCCGCTTGATGCGTGAGACGTTCACGACTTCCTCGTGGTGACCATCACGTCGGTCGGGTTCGTCAGGATGTCGAACACGGCCGAGCGCTTCTGCGACTGCGCAACCAGTGCGGCAATCTCCTCCTCGGTAGCGTCCGCGTCGATCTCGTAATGCACCTTGATGCCGTCGAAGCCGTTGCGGACGGCATCGTCGATGCCGAGGATGCCCTGCAGGTCCATGCCTGCCTCGAGCGTCGCCTTGACGGAGCGCAGCTGGATGTTGCGGTTCTGCGCCACGGAGGCGATGCCCGCGCCGAGGCAGCCGGCCAGGCCGACGAGGATCATCTCGACCGGCGTGGCGCCGTTGTCCTCGGCCGCGAAGACCTCGGGGTGATCTGTGTCGAAGGTGAACGCCTGGCGGTGCTGCTGCTCGCCGCCGAGGCCGAAGAAGCCGTGCACGGTGGCGCGGCTGTGGGTGCCGTTCACCCACTCGCTGGTCGCGCGCCACTTGAAGCGGGCGGCCTCCGGGGCCTCGGTCAGTGCCTGGCGGGCGCCCAGCAGGGCCTCGACGTTGACGCCGTTCGCGGCCATCTTTTCCTGCATTTCCATGTGAGTTGCTCCTCGGAAGTTGGTTTGAGATTCCCCCCGGACCTCGCCGGGCAGGAGCAACTCTGGGCCGGGTCCGTTGGACCCAGCGTGGGATCGACCGTGGAATTTGCTACTCCGGGCGGAACTGCCGGAACGACCAGACCCGCTCCACCGGCATGCCGGCCTCGCGCTGCGCAATGCGCACGGACTCGGCGTCCGGGGCCCTGTACAGGCACATCATTCGCCTGCGGTCTGCCGAGAAGTACGTGCGCACGAAGCGCACGCGGTGGTTCTCGAGGCAGCCGGCCCCGGCATCCTCGATCGCCTGGATGTCTGCCAGCGCGACCGGCTCGTCGAAGCGGCGGGTGACGACCACGTTGGCGCTCTCGAGTTCTGCCTGGTTCGAGCCCGGCGCGTCGTGGATGGTGCCGGGCCAGATGCTGCCGCGCGGCGAGCCCGCCTCGTGCAGCGCGATGCGCACGGACTCGGCGTCAGGCGCCGTGAAGTGACAGAAGAGCTCGCGCCCGTCGCCCGACAGCAGGCTGCCGCGCCACTCGCAGCGGTGGATCGCGAGGCAGCCGCCGGCCGCGGCGAACAGCGCGAGCATGTCGTCGTCCGTCAGCGGCTTTTCCCAGTGTCGCTCCACGAGGATCTCGCTCATCCTTTCTTCCTCCTGCGTACTGCGCGGGCGGTCCCGTCGTCGCCCAGTCTTTCGACGATCTCGCTCGTCCACGCGGCCGCGCCCGTCGAGGCGAGGCGCGCCGCCTCCGCGGCATGCGCCTCCGCAACCTTCGCCTCCCCGCGTTTGCGGCTGGCGTGGGCCAGCACGGCGTGGGAGATCAGCATCTCGGTGGGGCGCTCGAGCAGCGTCGCGCAGTCGAGTGCCTCCCGCGCGCGCGCGACGGCGCTGTCCACCCGGCCGCGCTCGCAGTCGATGATTGCGGTCCGCGTCAGGACATAGGCGAGGCGGTGCTTGGCGTCCGCGATGCGCAGGTCGGCGAGCGCCGCGTCGAGGCCCTCGGACTCGTCGTCGATCGCGTAGTTGCACAGCCCGAGCATCGCGCGTGCGAAGGGCTCCTCGCTGCCCTCGCGGAGCTTGCCGCCGAGCATCAGCAGCTCGTTGCAGCGCTCGCGCGCCGGGATCGGCCGGCCGCGCTGCAGGTCGAGCATGGTCAGGTACTCGTTGGCCTGGTACTCGGCGACGCGGTCGCCGGCCGTCTTGCACAGCGTACGCGCCTCACGGAACAGCTCCTCCGCCTCCTCGAGGCGGTTCTCGTGGAAGCGCAGCATGCCGAGCCCGGCGGCAATGGCGTGATGGTTGAACCCCCGGCGCAGGGCGAGCGCGCTCGCCTCCATCAGCATGGCGTCCGCTTGCGACAGATCGCGCTCGAGCAGCGCGAGGCACTTGCCGGTCTCGGCGACGCCGACGATGTGCGCCTCGTCCTGGCCGCCCCTGACGACCCGCAGCGCCTGCAGACTCTGCTCGCGCGCCGCGGTCCAGTGGCCGTGCTGCCAGCGCACCGTAGCCGCCATGTGGTAGCCGAGCCGCGCGTGCGCGAGTTCGCCGTGGTCGAGCGCCCGCTCGGCGAGCGCAGCATAGTGCTGCGCAGCGGCCTCCCAGTCCGGGAGCGGCCCGGCCGCCAGCAGTATGTCGTTGAGCTCGATCTCGAGTCGCACGCGCTCGGCATCGGGCAGCGCCTCGACGAGCTGCAGCCCCTTGCGGGCAACCGAGACCGCGTCGTCGTTGGCGAAGAAGCGCAGGCACAGGCGCCCCGCCGAGACCATGGCGCGCGCGGCCAGGGCCGGATCCTCGCTCTGGGCTGCGTGGTGCGCGAGGTCCGCGGCGCGCCCGAGATCCTGCGCGGTGTCCTGCTCGAGCAGCTCGGCCACGCGGCGGTGCATGACCTGGCGGCGCATCGGCGAGATGTCGCTGTAGACGGCCCGGGCGATCATCTCGTGCGCGAAGCCGAGGCCGCGATCGGTGGCACGCAGCATGCCGTGCCGCTCGCCCTCCTCGAGCACCGCGGCCACCTTGTCGGCCGGCATGCCCGCGACCTGCGCGAGCCGGTTGAGCTCGATGCGCGGGCTCAGCACGGCCGCCCACTGCAGCACTTCGGCGGCATCCACGCCGAAGCGGGCCAGCCAGTCGCGCACCAGGTCGGCGAGGCTGCCGCTTGCTCCGCCGCGGACTTCTGCCCGGGCCAGCTCGATGGCGAGCAGCGGGTTGCCGCCCGACTCGCGGGCGAGGCGTGCGGCATCGGCACGGGGCACGAGGGAAGCGATCAGCGCGGCCGCGTCCTTCGCCGGGAGCGGCTCGAGCGGCACCTCCGTCAGCACGTTGTCGCGCCGCAGGCCGCGCAGCGCAAGCTGCATCGCCGCGTTGTCGCCGAGCTCGCCGCTCCGCGCCGCCGCCACGCCCAGCACGGGCCGGTCGCGGTTCATGCGCAGCACGTAGTGCAGCGCGGCGGCGCTCGACTCGTCGCACCAGTGCACGTCGTCGAAGATGAGCACGACCGGTCGCTCGGCAGCCTCGCGGGCCACGAGCGCGTTGAGCCCGGCGAACAGCCGGTCGCGGTTGCCCTCCTCGCCCGCGCCGAAGATCGACTCGACATGCCCGCTTCCGAGGGCGCGCAGCGCGTCGATCCAGAGCGCGAACGGCCGGATGGCATCCGACTCGAATGCGGCCGCGTGCAGCACGAAGGCGTCGCGATCGCGTGAGAGCGCGTGCAGGTGGTCGAGCAGCCGGGTCTTGCCCATCCCCGGTGCGCCGGTGAGCAGCATCAGGCCGGCGCGGCTGCGGGCAACGCCGCGCTCGAAGGTCCGCGTGACGAGCTCGACCTCTGCCTGGCGCCCGATGAGACCGCGACCGGCCGGGCGGGCGGGGGCGGCTTCCGGGCCGGGGGGCGGCAGAGCCGGCGCCCGCCTGGGCGGCGTGTCGATGCGCGGCGGGCGGCGCGCTGCGAGCAGCGCGCCCGAGGACTCGGCGCCGACCTCCTTGAGCATGCGCAGGCCGAGCTGGTACTGCTCCTCGGCCTCGGCCGGCTGGCGGGAGGCATTCAGCAGGCGGATCAGCGTCGCACGGTACGACTCCTCGTACGGGAAGAGTCCCACGAGCGCCCGTGCATGCGGCAGCGACCGTTCGGGCTCGTCCGCCAGCCGCCGCAGGAGTTCCGCAAGGAGTACGGCGCAATCGCGCAGGGCCTGCTCGCGCTCGGCCACGCACCAGGTGTGGAAGTCGTGGAAGTTCGAGAACTCGAGGCCCTCCAGGAAGTTGCCGCGGTAGCGGGCCGCTGCCTCCTCCAGCGCCGCGACAGGCACCGCGGCGAGGTCGCCGGCGACCAGCTTCCCGAGCTCGCGCACGTCGATCGACACGTCAGCCGACTCCATGCCGACGGTGTTGCGGTCCGCGACGATCCGCGGGTGCTCGCCGACGTCGACCAGCTGCCTGAGCTTGGACAGGCTCCAGCGCAGCGAGCCTCTGGGGTCGTCCGGCACCTCCCACAGGAGTTCGCACAGCTGCTCGCGGCGGAAGCGTCGCGGCTGCAGGGCGAGGTAGGCGAGGAGCGCACGCGTCTTCTTGGACGGCGGCAACTGCAGTGCCTGGCCGTCGCGGCGCACCTCGAAATCGCCGAGGAACCTGAGTTCCAGCCCCCCCATGCCGAAATCACCAGGCCAATGAGGACCTTACTTTAGACACGTCCTCGCCGGACCCACAACCCGAGGGTGCCCCGCCGCACTGCGGCAGGAAATACCACGGTCGCTCCAACGCTGGATTCACCGCTGGCCTCGCAGCATGGCGCCACGGAATTCGAAACGTGGAACCCGAAGAGGAGAACCGCCATGTACGTCGCTTCAGCCACCCGCCACAGCCTGGTCACCTTCGTCCTGCTCGCCACCATCGCCGCGTTGATGGCCACCGGCCTCGGCGCCGCCGGCCCGCGCGCCGGTTCCACGAGCACCGCGACGTCCACGGCCGCCCTGCCGCGGCTGCCCGAGGTCGTGGTGACCGCGCCGCGCCTGCCGGCTTGAGGAGATCGCCATGACCCGCTACGCCAACATCCTCGAGACGATCGGCAACACACCGCTCGTCCGGCTCGACAAGCTCTCGCCGCCGGGCGTTCACGTGTGGGGCAAGGTCGAGTCCTTCAATCCGCTGGGCTCGGTCAAGGACCGCATGGCCCGCGCGGTCATCGAGCAGGCCGAGCGCAGCGGCGAGCTCCGACCCGGCCAGACGGTCGTCGAGGCCACGAGCGGCAACACCGGCATCGGCCTCGCCATGGTCTGCGCCCGGAAGGGCTACCCGCTCGTGATCGTGATGGCGGAGAGCTTCAGTCTCGAGCGCCGCAAGCTGCTGCGCTTCCTCGGGGCGAAGGTGGTGCTGACGCCTGCCGCCGAGAAGGGCACCGGCATGCTCAACAAGGCCATCGAGCTGGCCGAGCGGCACGGGTGGTACCTGCCGCGCCAGTTCGAGAATGAGGCCAACGCCGAGATCCACACCCGCACGACGGCGCGGGAGATCCTGGACGACTTCGCCGGCGAGCCGATCCACGCCTTCGTCTCCGGCTTCGGCACCGGCGGCACGCTGCTCGGCGTGGCACGCGGGCTCAAGGCCGCCGATCCGTCCATCCGGATCGTCGCCGCCGAGCCGGACAACTCACCCGTGCTCGGCAGCGGCATTCCGCAGCCGCGGGATGCCAACGGTACGCCGAGCGAGAGCCACCCCTACTTCCGGCCCCACCTGATGCAGGGCTGGAGCCCGGACTTCGTCTCGAAGCTCACGGAGGACGCCCGGGACGAGAAGCTGATCGACGAGATCGTGCCGGTCGACGGCAACGAGGCGCTGCGTTTGGCCCGCGGGCTCGCCACCGAGGAAGGCATCTTCGCCGGTACCTCCAGCGGTGCGACGCTCGCCGCGGCGCTCGAGGTGGCGCGGCGCGCACCGCCCGGCAGCCACATCGTCTGCATGCTGCCCGACACCGGCGAGCGCTACCTCTCGACGCCGCTGTTCGAGGGCATCGGCGAGGAGATGAACGACGACGAGATCGCCATCTCGCGCTCCACGCCGGGCTATCGCTTCGACACGCAGATCGTCTGCGCCCTGCCGGCGGCGCCGGTGCAGCAGCCGGTGCAGGTTGCACCGCTCGACGCGGAGGCGGAGTCCTTCGTCATCGGCGTCGTGCAGGACTGCCCGGTCGTGATGTTCGCGCTGGAGTGGTGCGAGTTCTGCTGGGCGGTCCGCAAGCTGTTCGCGCGGCTCGGCATCGCCTACCAGAGCGTCGACCTCGACTCGGTGGCGTTCCAGAAGCGCGACCTGGGCGTGAAGATCCGCGCGGTGCTCAAGGACCGCATCGGCTCGCCGACCATCCCGCAGGTCTACATCGGCGGGAAGCACGTCGGCGGCTGCACCGAGCTGTTCGACGCCATGGCGGATGGCTCCCTGCACGAGAGGCTCGACGCCGCAGGCGTCGAGTACGACCACAGCGTCGACCTCAACCCGTACAGCCTGCTGCCGAAGTGGGTGCACCCGCGCAAGACCGCGTGAGCGGCCGCGCCAGGAGACAGTCATGATCGAGAACGTACCCGTCATCGACATCGCCGAGCTCGAGAGCCCCGCGGCACTCGACGCCATCGACCGTGCCTGCCGGGAGTGGGGCTTCTTCCAGGTCACCGGACACGGCATCGACCCGTTGCTGCTGGCGAGCATCTTCGCCGTGTCGCGCGAGTTCTTCGCGCGGCCTGCGGCCGAAAAGCGCCGGATCCACCGCGACGCCGACAACCCCTGGGGCTTCTTCGACCGGGAGCTGACCAAGAATCGGCAGGACTGGAAGGAGATCTACGACTTCGGCCCCTCCGATGGAGACAAGCTGAAGCCGCGGTGGCCAGCGGGAACGCTGCGGCTGCGCTTCGAGCCGGTGATCCGCGCCTACTACGCGAGCTGCAAGGCACTGTCCCTGCGGCTGCTGTCGGCCATCGCCGTCAACCTCGGAGTCTCCCCGGACGAGCTCACCTGGCGCTTCGAGGGAGCGCACACGAGCTTCCTGCGCCTGAACTACTATCCGAAGCATCCGCTCGCGCCTGCGGACGACGACCGGCCCTTCGGCGTGGGCGAGCACACCGACTCCGGCGCACTGACGCTGCTGCTGCAGGACTGGCAGCCGGGTCTCGAGGTTTGTCGCGACGGCGAGTGGCACCTGGTCGAGCCGCGCGCCGACGCGCTGGTCGTCAACATCGGCGACATGGTCCAGGTCTGGTCGAACGACCGGTACCGCGCGGCGGTGCATCGTGTCGTGACGCACCCCTTGCGGGACCGCTACAGCGTGCCTTTCTTCCTGAACCCGACCTGGGACACGACCTACGAGCCCCTGCCGACGACGCTCGGCGCGGGCGAGCCCGCGCGCTATCGGCGCATCCACTGGCGCGAGTTCCGCACGCTGCGGGCCGCCGGCGACTACGCCGACCTCGGCGAGGAAGTCCAGATTTCGCATTACAGACAGTGACGGAGGATCTGCATCATGGCATTCATCGACACGACGAGACCCGGGGACGCGGAAGGCGAAGTGGCCGCTATGTACCTGCGCCAGCAGGCTTCCTGGGGATACGTGCCCGACTACGCGATGGCGTTCTGCCACCGCCCGGAGGTGATGGCCCGCTGGGGACGGCTACTCGCCGAGATCAGGCGGCCGATGGACACGCGCCGCTTCGAGCTCGTGACCTTCGTCGCGGCGGTGGAGTTGGGCAATACGGCCTGCTCGCTCGCGCACGGCAAGGCGCTGCGGCCGTTCTTCAGCGACGAGCAGATCGTCGCGATCGGCGCGGGACGCCTCGACGGCGTGCTCGATACGGCCGAGCAGACGATGGTCTGCTATGCGCGCCAGGTCGCCAGGGACGCCTCGCGGGTGACGCCGGAACACGTCGCGGCGCTCAAGGCGTATGGCTTCTCGGACGCGGAGGTGTTCGACATCGCGGTGACGGCCGCTGGCCGGGCGTTCTTCACGAAAGTCCTCGACGCCCTCGGCGTCGAGGCGGACTCGCCCTTTCTCGCGGTCGATCAAGCCTTCCGGGACCCGCTCACGGTCGGTCGCCCGATCGGCACGGCCGAGCCGGAGAGGATGCCGGAGCCCGAGCCGATGGAGGCGATGGGCTGAGCAGCGGCAGGCGTCCCTCGACATCGCCCGCGCAGAATCGCTCGACGAACGCGAGCGCGAGGTCGCGGTGACTCGTCATGGGGTCATCGCGCGAGTGCACCGGGGCGCGAGCGAGGCTGGAACGTGGTGGCCGTCATGCCGCCTTTCGCGAGGCAGGCGCGGATCTGTCGGAGTGCCTGCCCGATGGCCGGCAGGAACTGCACGACGTTCAACGAGAACACGCGGTCGTAAGCGGCCGGTTTGCCAGCCTCCTCGGCGAGGCTCGCGAGGCGGACCTCGGCGCGGCCGGGTGCACCCTTCGCCCGGCGAGATGTGCCAAGGCGTCGAGAGGTCTAGGCTTGAGGTTGTCGAGGGAGCCGCGGCCGCGCGGCCGCGGGCCAGCCATGTCACTTCGGCGAGGCAACGGTCGACTCTTCTTCGCGGCGCAGTCAGCCTGGGCGGTGCTGCTCGCGGCAGCGCTCGTGTCCGGTGGATGGGCGCAGGTGGCTTCCCCGGACGCCGCAGCGCCGTCTTCCTCCCCCGCGCCTCCGGCAGAGGCGTCGGGCGGCTCGCCGGCCTGCCCCGAGGGCACCATCCACGACATCCAGCCGCAGGACGCCATCGTCGCGCGATTCTCCGGCAAGGACGCGCGGATCTTCGTCGAGTCGTGCCTGGAACACGGTCCGGCCGGGCAGACGGCCGACTTCGACCTGGTGCTGGTCCTGAGCGGCCCGGACGTCATGGGGGGCATCGTCGCAGTGATCGCGAAGGGCGAGTGCCCGCTCGGCCACAAGTTCCTCGGGCTGATGGAGTTCATCCATGCGGAGCAAATGGTGCAGCTGTTCCAGCAGCACCCGGCACTGCAGGCGGTCGAGCACCTCGACCTCGACGCGCTGACTCGACTGGCCGAGGCCGGGGAACCGGTCGCGGCGTTTCACGTCGGCTTCGCGAAGGCGATGGGCTGGGGCACGGAGCGTGACCGGCCGGGCTCGATCGCATGGCTGCGCCGCGCCGCGGAAGCCGGCTACGAGCCGGGCATGCTCGCGCTCGGCATGGCCCTCGCCGGTCCGGGTGTCCTCGATGAACAGCTCCTGCCGGTCGGCAAGGAGCGTCCGCGCGATGCCGAGACCGACCTGGTGCAGGCGTGCTTTTGGCTGCGCCGCCTGGCGGACGCGAAGCACGAGCTCTCGCCGCTGGCGAGAGGCGTGGCCCGGGACGAGCTGGAGGATCGGCTGACCTCGGCGGAGAGGAAGTCCTGCAACGCGCTGCTGAAGGACCGGCGCAAGTGAGGGCGACATGAGAGACAGGGACGGCAGGCATCGTCTGGCACGCGTGACGGCGGCACTGGCTCTGTTGCCGGTAGTGATGGCAACGGCGCCGGTCGCGTGGTCCGAGGAACCGTTGCCGGCGAAGGCCTACGTCGAGGGCGTGCCGTTCGTCTCGTGGCACGAGATGCGCGACGCCGAATTTTCCGGCAGCGACGTGGTCAACCCCTCCCTCACGGCCGTGGCGCAGATGATGTACGGCTACTGGGGCGAGGACTTCGTCAAGCGCACACAGGACAAGACGGATCCCGAGAGCTGGACGACCCAGAGCGGCTCCGAGGCAGGACTCGCCGACCTGAAGATCCTGCTCGCGCGGGGCATCCCGGTGCAGGTCGCGCCGTCCACCACGCCGCACGCGCATCGCCTGTACCTGACCCCGAAGCTCTGCGGCATGTTCAAGCCGGTCGAATTCGCGCAGCCGCACCCGGCCAGCGGCGCGCTCGGCGAGATGATCTCGCTCGGCGCGGTGGAAGAGTTGCGCGCCGGCAGCTGCGGAGTCGGCCTGAACGACTCGGTGATCCTCGCCTCGAAGCTACTCGTCGGCTACGACGACGAACGGCAGGTGTTCGTGATGCACGACCCGTCGTTCGGGCCGAGCCTCGAGCTCGGCTACGAGGAGTTCGAGCGCATGTGGCGCGCCACGGAGGCGAAGTTCTGGGCCAGGCACCCGGAGACGATTCCCGAGGATCCGCCCGGGCGCGTAGAGGCGGCGCGCGCACGCACGGTGGACGACGATGCGGCGGTGGCGCTCTTCCGCGCCTACGGCCTCGAGGTCATCGGCGACTACCGGCAGGCGGAGGCGGTGCTGCGCGAGGTGCTCGGCGTCGAGGGGCTGAGCAGGGCCAGGCGGCATCAGCTGCTGCTCGAGCTCGCCGTCAGCCTCAACGAGACGGGTCGGTGCACAGAGGCCATCGAGGCTGCACGCAGCGCGAATGCGGAGTTCGACGACTATGCGATCGGGCACCGGGTGCTCGCTTTCCTGCTCGCGTGCAGCGGCGAGCGGGCCGCGAAGAAGGAGGCGAAGCGCGAGAACGCGCGTGCGGACAAGCTCTGCGAAGACAAGACGGCCCTGCGCCGCGTCGCCGACGAGCTCGGCCACGACTTCGAAGTCATGGGCTGCAAGCAGGAACGCCTCGGCTGGTACCGCCCGTAGGGGACATTCCTATTTTCCTTTTTCGTGCAAGTGGCTGACTTTGCACGGTCCCTGTTCCGTCCCCGCTGGTCGCGCCTGCAGAGGCAAATCGGCGATTCAAGGACTTACAGCAAAAAGGAAAATAGGAATGTCCCCGGTTTGACGATAACTGGCGTCCTGTCGCCGTTGCGCGACGTGCCTGGAGTGATCGCTCGTCCACCGGAGCGTAAAGGTAGGCCCGTGTGCAACGGAGAGCGGGCGGCGTCCAGAGACGGCCGCGCTGCAGGAGTCCAACGATGAACAAGTCCACCTTGATAGGAATCGGCATCGGAGCCGCAGCGGTCGTGGCGGTCGGCGCCTTCGCGACGACGAAACTCGACGGCGGCAGTCCCTTCCAGTCGTACGCCACGGTCGTTTCCGTCGAGCCGGCTTTCGCAACGGCGCAAGTGCCGCGCGAGGTCTGCCACGACGAGACCGTCACGCGCCAGAAGCCGGTCAAGGACGAGAAGCGCGTCGCGGGCACGGCCATCGGCGCAGTGGTCGGCGGCGTGCTCGGCAACCAGGTGGGCGGCGGTACCGGCAAGACGATCGCCACGGCGGCGGGCGCAGTCGCGGGCGGCTATGCCGGCAACAAGATCCAGAAGGAAATGCAGGAAGGCAACACCGAGACGATCGTCGAGCAGCGCTGCGAGATCGTGTACGACACGACCACGACGCCGGCCGGCTACGACGTCACGTACGAGCTCGACGGGCAGCGGGCGATCGTGCGAATGGATCACCATCCCGGCGACCGCATTCCGATCGAGAACGGCGACCTGCTGACGGTGGCGTCGAACCAGAAATCCTGAACGGCCGAAGGAAGGGGACATTCCTATTTTCCTTTCTTCCGCAAGTGGTTGATTCGTCGCCAGGCGGCTCCTGACCGGCGCGGTCGACCCGCGTCGCAAGCACTCGGCCAGTCAGTCACTTGCACGCAAAGGGAAAATAGGAATGTCTCCTTCTTCGCGGGCGTAT
>Ga0209536_100012470_pt1 | contig 12354 bp, 16 predicted proteins | sample DeeMarSeWOR28_12_FD_187461 | JGI IMG/M metagenome (GOLD analysis project Ga0209536, IMG submission 187461) | Marine sediment microbial communities from White Oak River estuary, North Carolina - WOR-2-8_12 (SPAdes) (version 2) | ecosystem: Environmental > Aquatic > Marine > Intertidal zone >...
CCGGACTCAACATATTTCACCAGAGTCTCAGGAATCTTGGATTGCGGGGTTATGGGATAAGCAGCTATAACTTGTACCCGGCTAAGCTTGGCCCCCATGGCCGCTGCCTCGTTTCCACTGATAATTTCAATGTTACTCATAGATAGTCACCATGCCACCTGGTCAGGCCTCCTCTTTACCGGGTCACCAGAGGCGAAATTAACCACAAAGAGCACACAGGTTAGAAAGCATGGCGCAGAGCGAACAATGCTTGGTTAACAGGAACGGTGAACGGTAAACCGATTGTGCGGCGGCTCCACAACGGTTCACTATGTACCGTTTACTCTTTTTCACGCTTTGCCCTATGCTCTTTGCAGCCTTTGTGATCTTCGTGTCCTTTGTGGTGAGAACGTATCTTCCTTGCCGTTTATTCGGTTTTCTCCTCCATGGCACATTCACTGAGGACGAATTTTTCCTCTCCTTCCATGCGGATCGCCTTTGTTGGACAGACCTCGGCGCAAACACCGCAACCCTTGCAGTAGGTTAAATCTATCTCAACCGGGATTCGCCGCGTTATGGTGCCATCAGGGCAGTATAGCCAGCACAAGTAGCAGGTGTCTTTTTGCTTCTTACAGGGAGTGCACTTACTAAGATCAATGACTGGACGCTTGGCCCTCCAATCGCCCGTTTTCCCTGCTTCACCTCGCGTCAAGGTGGCGCAAGCAGAAACAAACCGGTCCTTCTCCGACGCCATAGTAACGTTTCCTCATCTCAAAGGGCATTCTGTTGGCCCCTGTAACATTTCAGCGAGTTTTTCGAACCTTTGGCAAAACCGAGGAAATTATAACACATGCCAGCAAGAAAAAGGCTCATGCCCGATAATGCTGCACGTCTGCTCCAAGGAAGTGACCTGAGGAACTCACCCTAATAAGATTTGTGGCGACAAAACGTCTAACCTTGCCTTGACGATACCTGCCACACCCGGTTGATCCTGGTTGCTTTGTAGGTGAGCAGGGCGCCTCGAATATTAAGCTCAGCCGCTTTAGGGTTGAAGTTCTTGCTGATGGCCTTTTCCAGGCTCTCCATGGTGACAAGGCTGCTCGCCCTGGAAAAGGCCCCAAGCAGAGAAGTATTTATCAGAACTGTCCCCGCAACCACCAAACCGACCTCTTCAGCGATTGAGTTGGCATCGGAAGTTGCCACCGCAATGTCCATATCAGTGCAGAATTTTTCAGGAGGATTACTGGAGTTCAAGATAAGGAGCCCATCCGGTTTCAGTCCCCCCAGTACATCCACCGCCTGCATCAATCTTTCATCCAAAACCACGACTACTTCAGCTTTAGCCGTTGGAGACAGCGTACGAATGGGTGCTCTAGAGAACCTTGTGGTAGCGGTAATTGGCGCCCCCCTGCGCTCAACGCCAAAGAAAGGTGCTGCCGTGACTCCTTTATACCCTTCGATGTAAGCCGCCTCAGCGAGTATCATTGCTGCAGTTACGGCGCCCTGACCACCTCGGCCGTGCCAGGTCACGTTGATGATCCTCTCATCTGTAGCGCTTAGAACCATAGTGATGTTTTTTTCCTTGAAGCCATCTTGCCGGGGGGTTTCTCCTTGCCGGCGACTAATTTCTACGATAGTCTTTCCCGGTGTAAGAATCTCCTAGCCGTTTCTGGTACGCGAGAGTATTGAAAATGGAGAAAAGATTGATAGAGACCATGACGCTACCCAACGGGTTGGTTCTGGAACTCTGGGACCAGTCCAGACCAATGGCTGGAGACAGGTGGCTCATCTCCCTACTGGCCAAAGTGGAAGTCCCTGTCTTGCCCGAATACTTGTCAGCCCTGGACGACACCGAACAAGCTTATCGCGAGCTACGCGCCGCTTACGGCGACCCACTCGTTTTCACCCAGGAAAAAACCAGACATTTCGTGGATGAAAGGGACGCCAAAGATGTGCTCGCAGGAATCTGCCAGCGGTTTAAGGATAATCTGCTATCTTATCTTGGCAACCCCAGATTTGCTTCTCTCTACGTCATGAAAAAATATGGCGACCTACAAGATCGCCAATATTCGAGTGTCGAAGACCCCCAGAAATGATGCACTCCTCCCCTCGGGGAGAAGCGGTATTGTGATCACTGTTTCTTAGCTTACATTGCTCGGCTGAGGTTGTGAGCTTAGGCTGCCGATCGATAACGCCTCTGTCTTCTCTGAATCCTTTTGATTGCCTTCTTGCGTTTGATTCTTTTCCGTTCGCTTTTGCTCAGATAGTATGTGTGCCGCCGAAGTGCTGGTTGTACATTTTTCTGGAAATCTTTTCGGAGTTTTTTAATTTTCCTTTCCAGAGACTCTTTTTCAGAGCTGGCCATCCACTGTTCACCTCTCTTTCACTCCCTAAAAAGCCCTTTTAAAGGGCCAGCCGCAACTCATTTGAGGATTATAACATTTTCTAACCTCTTGATAATCTAAAAGGTCGTCACCCAAAGTAAGTGTACTGCTGAAACCCTATAGAATTTTTTTTTGTAACATATATTGCAGAGACTTGCAACCCCACACTGACCTCGCAGAGGGCAGAGAAAAAAATCTGTCGCTCTAGGCTCGGCGCTTTACATCCCCCCCTAGCCCGGGCTAGAGATCTATCGGCTGCTCTATTTCTTCAGCGAACCTTTAAAGTTCGGTTCCCGTTTCTCAAGGAATGCCCCAAAACCTTCGCTTGCATCCTCACTGGCAAAACAGAGGGCAAAAGCTTCCATCTCCAGAGCACAACCGTTTCTCAAATCCACACTCATTCCCTGGTCAATAACGTGCTTGACCGCCCGGGTCGCCACTCTCCCTTTCCTGGCAATCAAAGATGCCACCCTCCTGGTCTCTTCCATGAGCTTTTCAGGCGGAAACACCTTGTTCACCAAGCCAATTTCCTTAGCCTCCTGTGCACTGATCATCGCACCGGTCAAACAGAGTTCTTTGGCCAGGGCCCTTCCCACCAAACGAAGCAAGCGCTGGGTTCCGCCAAAACCGGGAATAATGCCCAGGTTGATTTCGGGCTGACCTAGCTTAGCCTTTTCCGAGGCATAGATAAAATCGCACGCCAGGGCGATCTCACACCCACCGCCCAGTGCGAAACCGTTTACGCACGCGATTACAGGTATACTCAAATTCTCCAGCCCAAAGAGAACTTCCTGCCCCTTGACCGCAAAGTGCTTGGCAGAAATGGCATTCAGCCTCTGCAACTCCTTTATATCAGCACCTGCAACAAAGGCCCGATCTCCTGCACCCGTCAAGATAAGCGCCCTCACATTCTCATCGTCTTCAATCGTGCGTATGGCCTCACCTACTTCGGTAAGGGTTTCCATTTTTAAGGCATTCAGCACCTCAGGCCGGTTAAAGGTTAACGTAGCAATTCCCTCCTCTACTTCAAACAGGATATCCCTATACGCCATAGTGCACCTCTCCTTTGCTAAGCAAACAAACCATTTCATCTCTTTTATCGGCAGAGTCCATAAAAATTCAAATTCCTCTCCCTGTCAAGAAAAAGCCTCTGTTAAAGATGAAAAGCAACTTTTCAAAATTTACCCAAAATCGGTTTGACCAGAAATGGGTAAATTTACCCAAAAGTGGTTTGACCAGAAATGGGTAAAAAGGATAGACCTCCGATGTGGGCCTTGCTGCTGATTGACTGGCCCTTTTCCCTGTGCTACTAAGAAGTGCCGAGGGGAAAACGGCCGAACTGGCGGCTGGCAACCACTCCCTGACTTGTTGACCAGATCGAGGAGTCGATAGATGATTGATCTTCGCAGCGATACGGTGACCAAACCTACTGAGGCAATGAGGCAGGCCATGGCCACGGCCGAGGTGGGCGACGACGTACTGGGTGAGGATCCTACGGTTAACCGACTGCAGGATCGAATGGCCTTTATCTTGGGCAAGGAGGCCGGTCTCTTCATGCCCTCCGGCACCATGGCAAACCAGGTGGCCATCAAAACCCACATCCAACCTGGGGATGAAATCATAATCGACAAAAATGCCCATATCTTCTATTACGAGTGTGCCGCTGCGGCAGTTATCTCCGGTGGCCAATTCAACTGTTTGCCAGGAGATAAGGGTATTCTCTCAGCCGAACTCATAGGCCCGGCAATTCGTCCGCTAGACATTCACCAGCCACCCACCCGCCTCATCTCGTTGGAAAACAGTCACAATCGTGGGGGCGGCAGCATCTATACGGGAGAAAACCTGGCCGAAATTGCCCAGCTTGCCGTGGAGCACGGCATTAAAGTCCACCTGGATGGCGCCAGACTGTTCAACGGTGCTCTGGCAGCACAGACCACGGTAAAAGAACTCGCCAGCCACACGGATTCTGTCTGTGTGGCTTTTTCCAAAGGTTTGGGGGCACCAGCCGGCTCGGTTCTGTGCGGTTCGGCGGAATTCATCGAAAAGGCCATCCGTTTCCGCAAAATGCTTGGCGGTGGCATGCGGCAGGTTGGCATTCTGGCAGCCGCCTGTATCTATGCCCTTGACAACAATGTGCAACGTCTGGAGGTGGACCACCAAAACGCCAAGAGGTTGGCCCGTGGACTCGCCGGAATAAAGGGAATCAAAATTGATCCCCAACACGTGGTAACGAACATCGTCCTCTTCGATGTGGCCTCCACTCCTATGGATGCAGATACTTTCGCAGAAAGGTTGGCCCCCGCGGGCGTTCTGCTTATTCCCTTCGGCCCCACGACCCTTCGAGCCGTAACTCATCTGGACGTCACCACTGCTGACATCGACCTTGCACTTGAGATTATTCAGCAATTTCTGAAAAAGGCTTAGCCGGTGAGACCAAAAAACCGGCTAAAGCGACCAAACGAGTGGAGCCCTCAATGCAGCGAATAGTGACTTTGCTAACCGATTTTGGTACCCGAGATCACTATGTGGCTGCGGTCAAAGCTGTGCTGTTGAGCGTCAATCCCAGCATTCAGTTGGTTGACATCACCCACGAAATAAGGCCTCAAAACATTTTAGAGGGAGCCTTTGTACTTGGCTCAGCCTTCAAGCATTTTCCAGAGGGCACGATACATCTGGCAGTAGTCGACCCCGGCGTGGGAGGCAAACGGCAAGGTTTGGCCGCTGCTACCGAAAGACATCTCTTTGTCGGCCCAGACAACGGTCTCTTTGACTGGGCTTTTTCTCTTGAGCCACCCCGTCAGGTCGTGGCCCTTGAGAATCCTGACTATAGGTTGCCTCAGCCAAGTGCAGTATTTCACGGCCGTGACATCTTCGCCCCAGCAGCAGGGCATTTATCCACCGGGTTGGCCTTGGAGAAACTGGGACCACCTCTCGACTACCAAATGCGTCTACCAGGGCGACTGGTCTTCCAAGGCCAGAAGGAACTCCAAGGCGAAATCATTTACGTAGATCGCTTTGGCAACCTCATTTCTAATATTGAAATCCCCCTTGCACCAGGGGGGAGACACCTGCAAGACCTGCAGGTTTATCTTGGCAGGGAGCAAGTGTTGGTCGGCCCTACTACGTACGAGGAGGGGCCACCGTTGCGACCTTTTGCCCTCATTGGAAGCAGCAGCCTCTTAGAGGTCTCGGTTCGCAACGGCAGCGCCCGCGAAGTAACGGGTTGCTCCGTAGGTACTTCGATTCTGGTGAGTAGGCAAACACATGGAGAAAAATCGTCTTATTGAGGAACTGAGGCAGGCGGATTTGTTTTCGAGGCTTGACACCGATGAACTGGTCAACCTCGTGGCAATAGCACGGGTCCTTCGGCTGGATAGCGGCGACATACTCTTCTCTGCCGGTGATCATGCAAAGGGGTTCTATGTCCTCCTCGAGGGAAAGATAAAACTGTACAAAATTTCTCCCGATGGCAAGGAATACATCCTGCGGGTAGTTGACGGCGGGCAAACATTTGCTGAGGCTGCCGCTTTTTCTGGTCTCGCCTATCCGGTGTTTGCGGAAAGCATGGGTCAATGTCGACTGGTTTACTTTGACGCCGGTGATTTCCGCAACCTCATCCAGAAAAGCCCTCAACTGGCCCTCAATATGATAGCCACCATGGCTTTACTTCTGCAATCCCTCAACCAGAAGATCGAAGACCTTTCCCTGCGCGAGGTGGCTGCCCGACTTTGTCGCCATTTACTGTCTCGAGCTCGACATCAGAAGGGTGAAGCAAAAGACGGGACCACTTTCCAACTTGAAACCACCAAGAGTGCCCTGGCGGCAAGCCTGGGCACCATAAGCGAAACTCTCTCCCGCACCTTCAAAAAGCTCCAACAGCATGGAATCGTGCAAGTGGATGGCGGCAATGTTACCCTGCTCGACTGCAACCAGCTAGAACAAATTGCCGACGGGGACCTCAAGCTCTAGCAGGTAGCCCTTTACAACCATGGAAATCGTGCTTACTTTCTCCTTGAATAAAAGCTTCCCTAACTCACAGAAGCACGTCCCGGAAGCTTCCACATTGGAGGACAGAAATGGCCGTAACTTTCAAGAGAATAAATAGCGCGATTGAAAACGCACTTCTCACTCCCGTGCAATCAACCCCCTTGACCGAGGGTTTTTATATGAGTAGCGATCCTGCCAGTCAGTCGGAGGCTACATCGCCCGATCTCAGCCATACCTGGGAGGAGCATGAAAATAAAAAACCCGCTGACACTGATGAGGACCTTGAGCTTCGTCAGTTCATGGAAGATATTAAACGTTATATTCGCAGTATAGACATAGGTAATTTGTAATTGAGAAAATCCTACCAAATGGACTGAGAGCCTCGTTTGAACCCTCCTCAGCGAGTCCGGATCATTCACGAACCTCTGCTAGCTTCATGAACCATACGCCCTTCGGAATTTGAATGCGGCTTTTCCAGGCCGCCGATGAGTACCTGTCTCGAGTCCCTCGACTTCCCTCGGGATCCCGAGCACTTCGAAGGACGGGTGGGAAAGCACCCTGTCGAAACGCGCGACCAAGATTTTGAATGTGTTGCAGGTGCTTATTCACGAATTCTTACAATTCGTGAATAAGCCAGGCTAGGTGACGGAGGGTTCTCTTTTTGGGGAGTGAATACATTCGCCTTTGTTCTTTGTCAATGCCTCTCTTAATTGTCGGTGCACAATTGATTGATCTGTTGTGATCGGACCGGGACTCAAACCGCTTTGCTTAAGAAAAAAGCTGAGTTCCACCGTAACCGGCAGGGAAGCCGCGTGTCGCACCATTCGGTCCGTGGCTTGGCAAAGCTCATCCGGCGATCCGCAGAATACGAGCTCCCCTCTGTCCATTACAGCCACTTTCTCCACCCAATCCAAAAACAGCTCAAGCTCGTGAGCAATAATGAGCATGGTTCTATTGTGGCCGGCCCATTGGCGCAGGAGAGAGATCACTCGTTGCCTTTCCCTCGCATGTAACCCGGCCAGGGGCTCATCGAGGATCAAAATTCGCGGCTCCAGTACCAGCAGGCTTGCCAAGGCGACCTTTCGTTGTTGACCTGAACTGAGAGATTTTGGTGAACGTTTGGCTAGTTCCTCAAGGGGAAAGGCAAGACTCTCGGCAATAAGGTGCAACCGGTTGGCGATTTCCTCTGGAGCCATGCCTAAACCCACTCGAAGTCCCCAACTGAGCTCGTCCCAAACAGTTTTGGCAAAGAACTGACGCTCAGGGTATTGACACACCAGTAAGGGCCGAACCCCGGCAGACAAGGCACCAGCTCCAGCCCCATGGATATCCACCCCATGTAACCGTATGCTTCCCCTTGCGGGCTTTACCAACCCGGCACATATTCGTGCCAGAGTTGTCTTACCGCTACCACTCGGCCCTGTCAGCAGAAGGACCTCACCTGGAGCAAGTCGAAGTTGGACCTTCCTGAGCACCTGGCGACTGAAAGGGGTGCCAGCATAAAACGTGTGGCTTATCTCTACCGCTTCCAACATCGATCAGTCCGTTACCTTGTAAACGAGATCGTTCGTTCTCACTCGCTCTTTTACCTGAACCCCAACCAGTTGACCCTTCACTGCCTTACTAATTGTTTCTTTTTCCTCCTGGATGCTCTCCACCTCTTGCTGGAAATCAGTTGTGTGTCCCCTGAACCGGATCACATCACCAACCTGAAACTCCCCTTCTGTGACCTCAATAGCCGCCACACTCGGTTTAGCAAAGTAATTTGTAACCACTCCCACCTTGATGTCTGTCATGAGTCTCACCTCCTTTTTTGCCTTGGAGTACTGGAGTGTTGGAGTGCTGGAGTATTGCAAACATTCAAATCCCAAGCACCAAATTCCAATTACATTCCAAATTCCAATATCTAATGACAAAAACAGGTTTGAAATCTTGAGTTTTGGTCATTGTCATTTGCCCTTCGACTTGGCTCAGGGTGGTGAGTCCTTCGACTTAGCTCAGGACCGTGAGCCTTTCGAACGGCTTGTCGAACCATTTGGAATTTGTGATTTGTTATTTAGAATTTTTCCTCATGTGGTCTCATTATCTTTCCTGTACTCTAAAACTGTCAAGACTTCCAGCAATTGTTCCAGGCTGGCAACTTCACCCGGTTCCGCTAGGCCACCTTCACTTAACAATTCACCAAGTTGGGCAATAGCTGGTACCTCTAGCCCCAGATGGTCAACAAGCTCCCTTTCGTGTAAAAAATCGTGCGGAGAGCCATCAAAAACAACGCGGCCCCTTTCCAGAGCAATCAACCGCTGCGCAACGACAGCCTCCTCTAGCAGGTGTGTGGTATGCAACATAGTGCATAACAATTTTCGGTGTATGGTCTGAAGCAACCTCAACATTTCCCACCGGCTGCGGCCGCCAACCATAGACAGTGGATCGTCTAGCAAAAGACAGCTTTTGCTCTGCGCCAAGGCACCTGCAAGAATCAGTCGCTGCTGCTCGCCTCCGGAGAGATGATGGCTGAAGTCGCTGGCCCTTTGCCAAAGACCGACCCAGCTCAAGGCTTCCTCTACACGGACACGTATGGCCTCTGGAGCCAAACCCATATTCTCGAGAGCGAAGGCCACATCCTCGGCTACCACGGGCGAAACAATCTGGTTTTCGGGATTGGCAAAAACACATGCAGCAAGGTGGTTCAGTGCCCCCGCAGGAAGAACAGTGGAGTGCGCCCGAATTATCCCTCTTTGCGGGCGAAGAAGTCCCATTATCAACTTGAGAAGGGTAGTCTTGCCCCCGCCTGACGGGCCCACCAGAGCAACCCATTCACCAGCTGGAATGGTGAGAGTGAAATCAGCAAAGAGAGGATATTCCTCGTTGGGCCCGTAAGAGAAAGTGATGTTTTCGAGTTCAATAGTTCCCATGGGTCAAGAATACCCAGATTTCAGCTAGATTCAAGCGATTTCGTCTCAGGGTGGCCCATCTTCTCTCTAGGTTTCAGCTCTCAGATGTGAGAATCCAGAAGGTATAGAGCATAGAGCCCTCTGAGCCCCGCGCCGCGGGGAAGGATCTCCTTTCCCCAACTCCGATGAGCTGCTTTGGCACGTACTTTGAATGTCATTGACTACATTTTTGATGCGACGATTTTGTGCCTACAGATGCCGATGGCCAAAGGGAACACAGACATGGCTGACACCATGAAGTTCAAGAGGGGAGCCACCATTATCCACGAAGGGACTACGGGGTCCCATGCCTATTTTGTACTTTCGGGCTCGGTTGAAGTGTCCAAAAAAGTGGGAGAGGAAAAGCTTGTACTGTCCAGGTTATCAAAAGGTAGTATTTTCGGTGAGATGAGCCTTGTTGATGACAAACCTCGGTCCGCCACCATTGTTGCCCTTGAAGATACTGAGGTTAGAGTCATAAGCCGCGATCGCTTTGAGTCCATGTTAGAGCAAAACCCTCGTGCGGTGATCCCTCTACTCAAACAGGTTTTTCAGCGTGTCAGGTATTTGAACCAGATGGTAACAGCTTTTTGCGGTCAGGCCAGCACCGGGACCGTTGAACTTACATCTCAACCTCTGCGATTGAGGGCAGTGACTGAGGAGGCCGAGCGGGCTATGCAAGGTAAAGTAGTAGAAATTACCAAGATACCCTTTCAGATCGGCAGATTTTCCAAAGCCAGCGTTTTTGGCTCCAATGATTTGGATATCCACGACACCGAACCATATCGGGTTTCAAGGTGTCACTGTCTCATAACCATCGTGGACAACCAATATTACTTGGTTGATACAGTTAGCAGCCGCGGTACGACGGTTGGCGACGACAAGGTTGGAGGCCGTGAGGAGCAAAAACGAGTATTGCTGGAAAGCGGCAAGCATAGTATTACCCTCGGTGGGGAAGGGTCTCCCTACATTTTCGACCTTGTAGTTCCTTAAAACATCCTCAAGAGATTTGCTCTGAAAGTCATTTTGCATTTCCCCCAGATTTCCTGTTCGCCCCCTGCACAAGCCACGAGATTTCTTAGGTACGACTCCTCTCGGGCCTTGACAGGACTGCTCAGTATTCTTAGGTTGTAACCTGACTGAAGCACTTTTACCTTCTGTTGAAACCCTCTTACTAGATGATTTATTTGCATGTAACTGTCTGACTGCACATATATTTCTGAGGAGGTGCAATGGTAATGTTGATAAAATCAGGATCCGTAAGCGGGGAGTTGGCCCGAATGAAGCAAGAGATGGACCGTATTTGGGACCACGTATCTAGTGAGTCGTCAACTTCAACCCCTGAGAGAGATTGGAATCCATCTTTAGACCTGGTGGAAACGAAGGACACCCTGCTGGCCGAATTTGAAATTCCCGGGATCAATCCTGATGATATTCATATATCGGCCACTCCAGATTTGCTTACCGTTACCGGTGAAAAAAAGCAAGCCGCTGAAGGGGCCAAAAATAGCTACCATATTAAGGAACGGATCCACGGCAGGTTCAGCAGATCAATTCCCTTGCCCACCGCGGTGAATCCCGATCGGGTCGAAGCTCGTTACAAAGATGGGATCTTGAGAATCGTCATGGGGAAGAGACAGTCATCCAAAAGCAAACGAATAGAGGTGAAAACAGCCTGATGATCAGTTTTCCAATGACTGAGGGAAACCACAAAGACCACGAAGAACACGAAGAACACAAATAGTTGAATATCATTAAGAAAACCTACTTTGTGCCCTTTGTGGTAATCGAACTCCCCCATATGTTGCAAGAGATATGGTGCCTTCGGCAGCGATCCATTAACCTCTGGCCCTGTTGATTCTAGTGAAGAATTTGACTGAGAAAAAGCTTGGTTCGGTCGTGTTGTGGGTTCTCAAAAAAGTCTTCCGGGGTGTTTTCCTCTAGGATTTCACCTTCGTCCATGAAAAGCACCCTGTGGGCCGCGCTCTTGGCAAAACCCATTTCGTGTGAGACCACGAGCATGGTCATGCCTTCTTTGGCCAAATCGATCATAACGTCCAGAACTTCCTTGATCATCTCAGGATCCAGTGCGGAGGTGGGCTCGTCGAATAGCATTACTTTCGGTCTCATGCACAAGCTGCGGGCTATGGCCACACGCTGCTGTTGACCACCTGAAAGCTGCCCTGGATATTTTCGGGCCTGATCGGCAATATGCACTTTCTCCAGGAAAAACATAGCGACTTCTTCCGCCTCAGCTTTCGGAGTCTTTCTTACCCACACCGGCCCCAGCGTCAGGTTGTCTAGGATTGTCAGGTGGGGAAAAAGGTTGAAGTGTTGAAATACCATACCCACCTCTTCACGGATCTTCTCGATATTCTTCAAATCATTGGTTAGTTCGATGCCATCCACGATAATCCGGCCCTTTTGATGTTCCTCCAATCGGTTAATGCAGCGGATGAGTGTCGACTTTCCGGAGCCTGAGGGGCCGCAAATGATGATTCGCTCTCCTTTGTGGACGGTGAGGTTTATGTTCCTGAGAACATGAAAGTCACCAAACCACTTGTGCATATCAATGATCTCGACGATAGGATCACTTCCTAGCTTCTCATCGTTCTTTTTTGGCAATTCATTGGCCATATGAATCTCTCTTAGGTAATCCTAGCCAGCATCTAGCATCCAGCCTCCCAAGTATCAAATCTCTGACATCCGACCTCTGACCTCTTACTCCATGCCCCATGCTCTATGCCCTATGCCAAATCCAGTATCCAGCCTCCAGTATCAAGTCCCTCTATACAACTCTCGCTCCAGGCGGCGGCTGTAACTGGACATGGAAAAACAACCGGTGAAGTAAAGCAAAGCAATGAATACATAGGCCTCCACACTAAATCCCATCCATCTGGGATCAGACAGGGTCGCTTGGGTGGTCTTTAGGAGGTCGAAGAGCCCGATGATCACCACCAGGGATGTATCTTTGAAAGCGGAAATGAGAATACCTACGGATGGCGGTATCACAATCTTCAAGGCCTGCGGCAAGATGATCAACCGCATCTTTTGATAATAATTCAATCCCAAGG
>Ga0209536_100012471_pt1 | contig 12353 bp, 7 predicted proteins | sample DeeMarSeWOR28_12_FD_187461 | JGI IMG/M metagenome (GOLD analysis project Ga0209536, IMG submission 187461) | Marine sediment microbial communities from White Oak River estuary, North Carolina - WOR-2-8_12 (SPAdes) (version 2) | ecosystem: Environmental > Aquatic > Marine > Intertidal zone >...
GAGATAATGTGTTGCTTAAACAGCTCAAGATTGTCCTGAGGGGAACTGGTATTTCCCGGCCGGTAATGTATAGCAGCAATACGTACCAGCCGGGTACCTATCGGACCTGTTTCACTAAAACTTGTACCTCCAAAATATACAGTACCCCCTGCATCCCACCGGTATATCAGGTCAATTTTCGCCAAAAATGCCTCCTCTGGTACCTGGTAACTTTGTTGAACAATATACCACTGACCATCAGATGGCTTTGCATAGGTTCCTGGATATTCGATAAATCCTACCTGATTCCCTTCCAAATCCTGCCAGGTGATCTGGGCAAGAACGCTGCGATCAAGCTGTAAAACCTTATCAGGCCTGAAGTAGGTAATAAATTCATAATACTCCCCGGGTTTAAGGTCCACCATGCAGGTCCAGCTGCCATTTGCATAAGCCTTCCCGTCACCGGAAAGGGCCAGGGTTGGTTGTCCTTCGAACAAAATATCTTCTTCGATCCAATATGCTGGAGCTATCTCTTCACGCTGTGACTGGAATTGCCAGTCTGCGGGTACAGATATTGTCGTGCCGGCTTTTGTACATCCCGAAGCTACGATAATGAGCAAATTAAAAAACGTAAGAATTAGTAATGAGATCACGTAGGTTCGGGTAAGGTGTATTTTATAATTGGCTGCCATGATATTATATGTTATTTACTTAAATTGTCTTCTGAATGTTAGGAGTCCTGGATAATGAATAGATTTGAAAATGGATTCTTTATTCCGATATTTATTAAAAGTTACTAAAATCAATGATTGTATCATATTGAATGAATTATAATTAATCAAAAAATGAAGAAAATTCAAAAGATGAAAGACGTACTTTTTGTAATTATATCCAGGTATTCTATTTTATCTATATATCTGTTTGTCGCAGTTATCGTTTATTCCTGCTCTACAGGAACAAAACCCATTTTACGTTTTTCAGTGACGGAAACCGCGGGTGCACAACGGACACTGGAATTTGTGAAAATTGAGGTGCCCACCAGGAGATCTTTTGATCTTAAAAAAGGGATTTCTATAAGAGAAGAAGGCACGGAAAAGCTGGTCCTCGGCCAGGTACTGGAGTCGGAAGCCCTCCCTTCCGGCAAAATAAACCATATCTGTATCTTCCCGGTCTCTCTTGACGCCAACACCACTAAGATATACGAGGTTATACCAGGCCAAGGGGTGCTCTATAAAGAACAACTGCAAACGGAGGGTGTCATCCCCAACGCCAAAATTGAGAATTCACATTTTATCGCTGACCTAACGGACATCAAAGCCACGCCGGAAAATGGTCTGGGACCGGGGCAACTGGCTGGTCTAGTACTGAAACAATACAATAACCAGCTATTGGAACGATACCACATCAACATGCATTGGGCGCCGAATTTTCAGCGGGAAGGACCCGATTATAAAACTTTCGGGCATATTGTCGAACCGGACACCATGTCAAGCATCACAGGTCCCTATTATATTTCCATATTTAAGTCAGGTCACGTTGAAGGATACGATCAGATCCAGGTAAGTTGTACCTATCAATTCTATGCCGGTCTGCCTTATTTCCTCTTTTCCTCTGCTATCGAGATGGAGGATGATATTGAATTATGGTTGCTTCGCAATGATGAAATGACCATGGATAGCCTGTTCACGCATGTCATATTTCTTCAGCCTGATGGTAAGATGGGCATAGGTGAACTCTACCGGGACGAAGACATAAAAGCACTGGAAGAAGATCCAATCAAGGATGATGCTCCCTGGGTATGTTTTTTCCATAATGATTTACATTATGGTCTCAGCAGCATACGCCTTGAATATGATAATACAAACGTTAACGGGCAGGAATCACCCCTATACAAAGAACATACAAAAATTACGGTCAGTGCGAACAATGGTCGATACTGGAACAGAAGACTGATAAATGATCATAATACCCTGATACCTAAAGGAAGCCGGTATGCTGAAAAAAACGCCTACCTGGTGTTTAAGGCAGACCGGCAGGACCCCTCAAAAGAGATCAGGGAATACTATCTGCAATTGACCAATCCGCTTCAAATCCAATATCTTGAAAAATAAAGGGTCCCGTTTATTTCAATTACGCCCGATGCAGAAAATTGATATCCCGGAAGGCATGCGGTTGAAAAATGCTGCCCGATGGAACCAGTTGGAACAGGACTGGGATTTATTTTTGGAGGCGGGAGATCAGAATGGCTGCATGGTGGCGGAAATTGATGGACAGGTCGCCGGTACAGTTACCACTATAAATTATGCCAACAGGTTCAGCTGGATTGGTATGGTGTTAGTGGATCCGGCTAAAAGGAGGATGGGCATTGGTACCGCATTACTGAAAGAAGCTATCCAACGAGCTACGGGCAAGGGTACCATACGGCTGGATGCTACCCCCGATGGTAAAAAACTATATGATATACTCGGTTTCAAAGATGAATATAATTTAAGCCGATACCAGTTGGGCCGATGTGATCGGAACACTTTGCCTGGCCCCGGGTCTGCCTGCCGGAAGATATCACCTGATGATATTATCCAACTCATGGATTTCGATGCAGGAATCTTCGGGGCACCCAGGCTGGCCATTCTGAAGTCATTATATCAGATGGGAAGACCTTATGCATGGTTATCTCAGACTGAAGACTATATAAATGGATACTGTCTGGGTCGGCCGGGTAGTAATTTTGAGCAGGTCGGCCCCATAATCGCGAGAGATGATGATACTGCTACTTCACTTTTATTGCATGCTATGCATCAATGTCATGGCAAATCCGTTGTTGTGGATGTCCCCGACGATCAGAAGGCTTTCAGATTATTCGTGCAAAGTATCGGGTTTACCGTACAACGACCATATATCAGGATGTACCTGGGCAGACATGATTATCCTGGTAAACCAGAATTTCAGTATGCCATCGCAGGCCCTGAAATCGGTTAGTTCATAATAAGATGAAACTCTAATACTAAATATCTTTATGTTGATGTGCACTCACATTATACGGTTCCTTGCAATAATCTACCTTTTGATCATTACAGGCTGTAAATCAACAAATAAAGATGTCGCTGACACCATATTAGTCAATGGAAAAATTATCACCGTTGACCAGGTATTTTCAATTCAGGAGGCATTGGCTGTAAAAAATGGAAGAATACTGGCGGCAGGTAGCAACGATATGATCAATACCTATTCAGGAAGCAGCACGGCTAAAATTGATCTGCATGGCCATACGGTCATTCCCGGGATAATAGAAGGCCATGTTCATCCGGTCCAGGCCTCTCAAAGTGAACTTAATCAGGAGATCCCGGACATACACTCGATACCTCAACTATTAAGCTGGATCTACCAGGAAGTACAAAATAGAAAGGAAGGCGAATGGATCATCCATCCGAAATTTTTCTCCACGAGGATGCAGGAGATGCGTTCACCGACGATCGAGGAATTAAACTCAGTGGCTCCCCATAATCCGGTTTTTCTCAATGGAACCTATGGTGGCATAGTCAATTCATATGCTTTCTATTATTCCGGAATTACAAGCCCATTTGAGCATCCCGGCATACTAAAAGACAAGAATGGCAAGCCCACCGGCTTTATCAGGAATTCGGCTTTCCGTTTACTAAAATTTGACTCAAAAAAAAGTCTCAGTGATAGCGCGACAATTGCAGCGCTGAAAGTAATGTTACATCAATATAATCAGGTCGGGATCACTTCGATATGTTCCGGATTGGGTACTTCGGAAACCATGAAATTATTCAGGATGCTCCAGGACAATGGCGATCTGACAACCAGGGTGTTTCAGAACATACAGATCCCCTTCTCCCCTCATGCTTCGTTGGATGAAATGAGAGAATCCTTGCAGGCCCTGGGGTATAAAACAGGTGATGGCGACGAATGGGTTAAGGTGGGGGCATTAAAAACATTGATCGATGGAGGCATACTTACGGGTACCGCCTTCCTGAGAGAACCCTGGGGGATCAACAGCAAAGACATATACAGCATAACAGATCCATCTTACAGGGGTATATTGAATATGTCCAAGGATGAATTGGTCCGTATGGTAACCGCAGCCGCAGAATCAGGATGGAAGTTTACAGCACACGTAACAGGAGGTGGCGGTGTTGATACCCTGCTGGCAGCTTATCAGACCGTTAACCGGAGCATTCCGATCCATGAAAAACGATTTTCCATCATACACGGGAACTTCTTTACCCCTGGATCTATTCAGATCATGAAAGAACTCGGTGTATATGCTGACATGCAACCGGCATGGTACTATAAAGATACCGACCTACTGAACAGGGTCCTGGGACAGGAAAGGATCCGGACCTTTCATCCGTATAGATCGTTGTTTGAGGAGGGTATTATTGTGAACGGAGGCTCTGACCATATGGTGAAACTGGATTCCTATACATCGATCAATCCTTATAATCCATTTCTTGGTATGTGGACGGTCATTACACGGGAAACAGAAAGAGGAACACAGTTCTTTCCCGAGCAGGCTATAAACAGGGAACAGGCTTTGAGGATGTATACCATAAATAATGCCTTAGCCTCCTTTGAAGAAGACCGGAAAGGTTCACTCGAACCCGGAAAATATGCTGACCTGGCGGTACTATCCCTCGATTATCTCACATGCCCGGCAGGCAGTATTAAAGACATACAGGTTGTGATGACGATGGTCGATGGTAAGATTGTATATCAAACAGGTATATTGTAAAATTGAATAAATTGTTACCAACCCTTTTAAAAAATGGGAGTTAAAGGTATTTTTAACGGGTAAAACTTTTAGAATTGCCCTTTCTGAGTAGTTTATAATTGAATTTTTATGAAAAATCTATGGAGATTTGCCCGGCTGGGCGTAATCATTCTTTCGATCCTGATCTTCACACCTGTGATCATACCCAATAATACATACAGGCCTGAGATCGCAGGGCTACCGTATACTCTATGGACCGGGATATTGGCCTATTTTGGATTTGTGGCACTCATCTTAACCGGAATACTTGCGCATTCACGAATATACAGGGAGGTGAACAGCCATGACTAAATGGTTCTGGATTTTCGCTATAATTTTCATCCTCCTGCTTATTCTGGCTTCCTCCAGGGCAATCAAGAAAAACCGGAGTATAGATGAATACATGCTTGCCGGATCGAATATCGGCGCCATACTGGGTGTGCTCACCTATGCAGCAGCACTTTTCAGCGCTTTTATATTCATCGGAGTTCCTGACTTTTTCAGGGTGCATGGTGTTGGGGCCTGGATCTTCCTTCCTGTCTCGGATGGGATGATGTTTTTTGTGATCTTCTGGTTTGGATATAACCTCAGGAAAAAGGCACGTGCCACAGGATATAAAGGGATGGCTGGTATGATGCGGGACATATTTGGCAGCAAATGGGCCGGTTTCCTGGTATTTACTGGGGCATTTCTTTTCCTTATACCCTATGTTGCTATTCAGATACGGGGGATGTCCATGTTCTTTACAGCTATTTTCCCGGAAATGCTACCTTCCTGGGGATGGGCCCTGATCATTGTAGCGATCATGCTGGCCTACAGTGAAGTGGGTGGACTGAAAGCCATCGTCTTCAGTGATGCGGTTCAGGGTGTATTATTACTGACGGTACTTTCAATTATTGGATACAATTGCATCCAACATTTCGGGAATGTGAAGGAATTGTTTAATCAGGTACAACAGGTGGATGAAAGGCTTCTGTCAACACCCGGACCTCAAGGTCTTTTTACGACACAATTCCTGGTGGCTTCTTTCCTTGCCATCCTGTTGTTGCCGATATCCCAACCACAGTTCTCGTCACGTATCGTAGTGATGAAAAGCATGAAAGAAACCTATAAAATGGCCGGAGGGGTTAGCATCGTTGCATTAATCGTATTTGTAGCTACAGCTTTTATCGGTATGTACGGCTCGGTTGAATATACATCTTCCCCTACTGTGGAATTCGTCCAGAACGCCCTTCTTTTTGATCAGCCCAATTTTCTTGCCGGCCTGGCGATCGTCGGGTTGTTTGCCGCGGTACTATCCACCTCAAATGCACAGATATTCGCTCTGGGATCTGAATTCAGGTCATTATTGAAGGGTGAAGACAGGCACGTCCTGTTAAGAACCAAAATTGCCCTATTTATTTTTGCCATCATTGTAATGGTATTTTCAGTGATCATCAGTGATGAGCTGGTATTGCTGGCGAGGGTAAGTTTTGCCGGAACATCTATGCTGACTCCTGTGATATTGATCGGAGTGCTATCGAAGAAAAAGCCCGGGAAAGAATTGCTGGTCATTTCGGCAATCGCTCTGTTCGTATTTTTATTTTCTGTTTTTCAATTAATCCCTGAAAACATCTATGGCGTGCGGGTGGACATGGGATTATATGTTATTTTATTTATTGCAACAATAATCTCCATTGTTACCAGAAGGACTATCACATTTAATTTTTAATCCAGATATATGCATTTATAAATAATGTTAGACAAAATCCAGAAATTACAGATCTTATGGAACACGTTAAAAGAATAGCCGATGAACAGCAGCTGGAAGAAATGCTTTCCAGGCCAACCAGTGAGCTGATTGAAATGATTTCCCAAATTGATGGTGATCTTATGTTTCTGGGTGTTGGCGGAAAGATAGGTTATTCAACTGCCCTGATGGCGAAAAAAGCAATAGACCAGGTTGGTATACAAAAACGGGTAATCGGCCTGGACCGTTTTGATTCCGTCCAGGTCATTGATAAACTTGAAAAGGAAGGTATTGAAATTATTAAAGGTGACCTGCTGGATGCTGATCTTGTAAAGGGATTACCAAAAGTGAAGAACATTATTTTCATGGCCGGAATGAAATTCGGCTCGGAAGAAAACCTGACTTTAACATGGGCTGTAAATTCTTATCTGCCTGCTCTTGTTGCTAATCACTTCACAGGATCCAGGATCGTAGCTTTTTCAACAGGGTGTGTGTATCCCCTGGTCCCTGTCTCTTCCGGAGGGTCTCTTGAGACAGACCTGCCTGAACCTGTAGGGGAATATGCCCAATCCTGTCTGGGAAGAGAAAGGATGTTTGAGTATGGGAGTTTGAAATACGGCACACCTGTCACGTTGATCCGTCTTAATTACGCGGTAGAGATGCGATATGGTGTATTGGTGGATATCGCTCTTAAAGTCTGGAACCGGCAACCTGTTGACCTGACCATGGGACATTTCAACGTAATATGGCAGGGAGATGTCAATGTCATGGTCCTGCGGGCTCTGAAATACTGTGATTCACCAGCAAGGATCCTGAATATCACTGGTCCTGAGATCCTGTCTGTCCGTGATGTAGCCCTTCAATTCGGGAAATACTTCAATATACAACCTGAGTTTACCGGGGAGGAAGCCCAGACAGCCCTTCTAAGCAACGCCGGTGAATCCTTCCACCTGTTTGGCCGTCCGAAAGTTTCCGCTGAGACCCTGATCGGTTGGATCGCGGACTGGATATCCCACGAAGGAAGATTATTGAACAAACCTACGCACTTCGAGGTACGTGATGGGAAATACTGATAACATCCATCTAATATGAAATTCCCTGTTTTACCGGATAATGTTAACCACACACTCCAAAAAGGGGTAGTCATTCCTGCACTCCCATTGGCACTGAACAAAGACCGTCAGTTCGATGAACGCCGCCAGCGGGCTTTGGTCCGATATTACCTGGATGCCGGGGCAGGAGGTATTGCTGCTGCCGTCCATACGACCCAATTCTCGATCCGGTCCCCTGAACACAATCTCCTGGAAACGATACTTAAGGTGGCCGCGGAGGAGATTGAAAATTACTCCGCCAGGAATGAAAAAGCAGTCGTTAAGATCGCCGGGGTCATCGGGAAAACAGCACAAGCAATTCAGGAAGCGCAGCTGGCCTCCGGCCTGGGTTATGATGCCGCCCTGCTGAGCCTGGCTGTATTCAAAGATGCACCTAATGAAGAAATGCTGGAACATTGCCGGTCCGTAGCTGAAGTGATGCCACTGATGGGCTTTTATCTGCAGCCTGCTGTTGGCGGGCGCATACTTGATGTTGATTTCTGGCGTTCATTTTCAGAGATCCCTAACGTGGTGGCCATAAAGATTGCCCCCTTCAATAGATATCAGACCTATGATGTCGTCCGGGGTGTTGCCGAATCTGGCCGGTCGGATGAGATCGCCCTATATACCGGTAATGATGATAATATTCTGATCGATCTCCTGACGGAATTTGCCATACCGGTTGGTACCGAGGTGATCAGAAAGCGCATCGTCGGTGGACTACTGGGGCACTGGGCAGTATGGACACGGACGGCCGTTCAGTTACTCAACAAGGTGCATGAAGCAAAGTCCGCTGAGGATTATAAATCCTTAATCACCATGGCGGCACAGGTCACCGATGCAAATGCTGCTTTTTTTGATGCAGACAATAATTTTTCCGGTGTGATCGCCGGCATTCATGAGGTTCTGAGAAGACAGGGCTTACTGGAAGGGACCTGGACACTCAATAAAGATGAGGTTCTCTCGCCGGGGCAGAAAGAAGAAATTGACAGGATTTACGCCGCCTATCCCCACCTCAACGACGACAACTTCGTAAAAACAAATCTCCAAAGGTGGTTGTCGGGAAATACTTGATCTTCTCTTCTAACAGGCTATTGTCAGGCCAAGCCCGTCTTTAACAATAGAGCAGGCTCCGGCTTAGTGACTTGATGCTGGATTCAGAGTATTAAGGACAAACCTATGTGCTTACAAAGATTATCAACCTCTGAGAGAGGCGAAGGATCTCCTTCATTTCGGGAGATTCTTAGTTCGCTTCCTCAGAAAATGAGGAAACTCAATCATTCACTCATTCCTCTTTCAATAAAGCTACAGTGGACGAGGTCAATTAATCAATAAATAATCTAATGTCTTCCTGTCTCCCGGCCTTCCCAACCACTTTTACCCTCATCAATAAAAATTTCATGGACAGTTCTTGACACCCTGTCATCTACCTCCTCCACCAGACGGATCTTCAGAGGATTTGTCAGACGTTTCTGCCATTCCATGACTGGCAGGTAAGGCTTCTCACCCGGATCAATTTCATAGGTAAGATAGGCCCATTTTTCGGCGAAAAAATTACTCTCCATAGCAGGTATCATCTGCTGCATGTTAGAGGCCAGAAAACTCAGTGATAAGGCACGTGCCCAGTAAATCCAGGGTCCGCCGGTGATATACATAAACGGGTTTAGCAGCCGGGGCTTTGATTCCAGTCCGGCATTCAGGTATTCCAGCTGAATACCACAGAACCCAATGCCTGTATCCTGGTTGTAGAAGGTTATCCAGGGAACATCGTCTTCCATAAGCAGATCAGTAAGATCAGGCATTTTCGTAACATCATAAACGATGACGCTGTCACGAACGACATCGTACCAGGCGGCATGCGTGATCAGCTCCCGTTTAAAGACGATCTCAGCATTTCTGAGAGCGATACAGTCAAGTCTTTTATTGATCCGCATCGACGTAGTGCTGATAAAATAAGGTAAACCAGGGTAAAATTCATACCGGACGGAAGCATCCACTTCCGGAATTTCCCTGAGCTGGTCCCATACCTCAGTAGATACTATAACCGGACCGGAGATATAATTGACGTTGGCCGGAGGTTTCCAATCGGCTGTATGCGTCCAGGGACGTGGTGGTGAATAGATCCCCGGATTCCAGTGGATGGCACCGTTGGTTTCCATCCTGTGATATAATGGGACATCCGGCTTCTTTTTAAGTATGATCTGGTCAAGGTGCCCGGAATTCGGATGCAGGGATATTGAATATTCACTATTATCGATTTGAAGTCCCGGTGCCTCACCCTGTACCCGGAGGTCTGTCTTATACAGCTTTGTTAAAGCATTTTCATTATTGTAATACACCAGGAAAACCTGGCTGGTCCTGGCCGGCACATCAGCCAGGAAAGCCACCCTGGCCGTTACAGTGGGCATCCACAAAGGAATATCTCTTGTTGGATTTCCCTGTTCATCCGGTGCCAGGTCATCCTCTTCGAGGTATTTCTTAATGTCATATATCTGACATGGTACTTCCGCAAATTGATAGGATTCAGGATCGATGGACACTACCCTGATGTCGCGTGTCAGATGCTCCGCCTCATCCGGATAGAAAGGCAGTAATACCTCCACCGGCGATCCCTTTCGGTCGATACCTGCCGTTTCGGAGACAACAAGAGCTTTATAGTTCTTCCAGGCCTGGTCAAAAACAGGAACTACATCCGGGGCTTTTAATTTCCTTGTGGCCGACAGAAATATGTCATCATCCGATGCATGGATGTTTTTCTTCATCCGCACCTTGAGATGTATTTCATAATTCTGCCCAGGCTGCCATTTCACCCACCCTACGAGGTGGGGGTGATGGTATAGCGTCCCATCCTGCGACAAACCATAACCAGAAGGCGGACGATGACTTAATGCCGGTCTGTTCATGTCGGTGATCGCATCCGACCTGTGCAGATCAGTGAAGCGTAATGTTTTCCCGTTTACGGTGGCTTCCGCTTCAATTATGGAGGCCTGTGGTAATTCTAATTCTGCTATAAAATGATAGAATGGAATAGCAGGGCATGGATATCCTAGTTCAAGCTTGTGGATTACCAGTTCTTTTTTAGGATCATTTTTTCCAGCAACCTGTAGGGCCACCAATAACAAGAAAAGTACAATGGGGGATGTAAATTGAAACTTCTTCATACTAATATTATGTTATTAAGATTCCTCTCAGCCCTTGAATGTATACCCAGGGGATATGCTGCAAGTAATCTTTAGTTTATTTATCTTACCGTAATTAAATTCTTTTTTCTCAGGTCGGCCACTCCGTTTTCCCATGGGCCACCCGCACCATACAGATAATAAGTGAAATACATGGTGCTCTTCTGATAAATCGGTGTCCAGGGTTGAAATTCCGCATAATAATGATGTGCGTCATTATTTACAGGATGATTCTGCCACATATGCAGAAACAAAGGCTGATCAACAGGAAACGCACCGATATAAGTGATGTCTTCCTTCGTATCATACCCTGCACTCCAGCCTTCCTTCATGAAAAATACCCTGCCATAAAATCTTTCAGGTTTCATCCTGTATTCATGCAGGCCATCCATTTCAGGAACAGCGAATACATCTTCCGTCCAATGTCTTTTTCCCAGTTCAAGGATGGGCTGTGGACCTAACACATTGGCTTCGGGATTTTTAAAAGTCAGGGCGAATCTCACTTCAAGCAATGGTGAATTCCCATATAGTGTAAACGTTTTTTCCAGCCGGTTACCGAAATAATCCGTCCACATGCGTACCCTGACATATCCGCCTTCCTTCTGGACAATTTCAGCATTATAGACCTGGTGTGTCTCCATGCTGCCCTGACCAAGGAAATCCTCAAACCCGCCATAGGGATAATAACCCCTCTTCCTGAATGGCCGTCTATCGTCAATGGCTTTTTCCGGCCATAACTTGAAAAGCACATTATCATTGCGGCTTTTTACAATGTATTCTATGACCCGTGCTCCAGTGGCCAACAGGGTTACCTGGACACTATCGTTCTCCATCCGATATTCCTTGACACCATCGCTGTTCAGATCTAACTCATAGACATATGGTTTGGCCGTGGTTTCCCCTACGCCTAATTGTGATGTGTACTCAATACCCAGTGCTGATACAATTACCTTGTAGTTACCGGATGGTAATTCCAGCTTAAACATCATATCCCTGAATGTTGCCTGTGGGGCACTACAATCCTGTGATGCCTTATAGATTATTTTATTTTCGTTTTCAGCATCGACTACCTGGACTTTGACCGGAAAAGTGGTTTTCTCGGAAAAGTTATGGATTGTGACCGGATAATTGACCTCAGGGGTGTGTCCGTATAATAAGCGATGTACTGAAATTGCCTGAGGCAGGTCGAGCATGCTCATGGTACTTTTTCTTTTCCCATTCCATGTATAATGGACAGTGACCGGGTTTGTATTATCCATGGCCTCAGAGGAAGGTATCAGATTGAAATGAACAGTCTTTACCCCGCCAGCTGGAATATTAACCGGGATTTCCCGATCATTTTTCACTTTCAACGAAGTTGGAAGTGTTAATCCCAGAGTTCCGGATACAGCTTCAGCGCAGGTATTAGTGATCGTTACCTGTAGATCATATCCTTCCATAACCACTTGCAGGTCAATCCGGTCATTGAAATATTCTTCAAGAAAGATCCTGTCAAGCAACAGCATTTGCAATGCATTTCGATACAAAGCTGGTCCCATCATTTTACCCTGCTCCATGACACCTACTTCACGGCGGCTGAGGATAGCGTCCCACATGCTTTCACG
>Ga0209536_100012472_pt1 | contig 12352 bp, 11 predicted proteins | sample DeeMarSeWOR28_12_FD_187461 | JGI IMG/M metagenome (GOLD analysis project Ga0209536, IMG submission 187461) | Marine sediment microbial communities from White Oak River estuary, North Carolina - WOR-2-8_12 (SPAdes) (version 2) | ecosystem: Environmental > Aquatic > Marine > Intertidal zone >...
CCTAAGAAATCGGAGGAGAATGGGCTATGGCATTTGAAGATATGGATCTTGATGATAACGATTTTGATTTAGAAGGCGATGATTCATCTGACCCAGAAGATTCGGGCAACCGCACATTTTATATCGTAGCGGGAGTGATTGGCGGCGTTATGCTGCTGTCCTTGATCTGCCTGGCGCTTTATGCACTGGTTTATGCTCCGCAGAGGCGAGACCAGCAAGCAACGCAAAATGCTGCGATTAATGCGCAGAATACACAGGTTGCTCAAGCTGCGGTCGAGACTGGTCTAGCAGCAAGATTCACTGCCACCCCAACGAGGACTCCAATCCCGCCTACGCTGACCGCCAGCCCTTCACCGACTCTGGTGATTGCAGCCCCGACTCAAACTCAAGCTCAGGTGACCCCAACTATAGATCGAACTGCTACGGTTTCCGCGTTATTAACGGAAGCAGCTTCTGGAAGAGAAACACCAACACCGACTCCGTCCAGCTTGCCGGATACCGGATTTGCAGAAGATGTTGGTATACCGGCTATGGTTGGCCTGGCACTTTTATTGGTTGTGATAATCTTCCTGGCTCGACGACTGCGAACTGCAAGTTGAGAAAATAAGATGGAGGATGCCCAATTCTAGGCATCCTCCATATGATTTAATCAATAACTCGATCGGATTCAGAAATCAGGTCGTCCCGGCAGCAACTTGTTCACCGAATTCTAGCAGGTTTTGCACCATCTCAGGGCTGCGACCTTCAGCATACACCCGCAGTACAGGCTCCGTCCCTGACGGTCTGATTAACAACCAAGAATCGTCTTCAAGTATATACTTAACCCCATCTACCGATTGTACTTCCACCACCGCATTGTTTCCGATTTGTGGTGGTTTTTCTTCTGTAAGCTGGCGAGTCATCAAGGATTTAGATATTGGTTGGCTTAACCTCAGGTCAGTGCGCTGATAATGGACAGGTCCATATTTATCAACCAAATCTTGAACTAATTCCGAGAGGGATGCACCCAGCTTGGATACCATTTCTATCAACAATAACGCCATTAATGAGCCATCGCCCTCTGGAATATGGCCCTGGAAAGATATGCCTCCAGATTCCTCTCCACCGATCAAAATTGGCTCCTTAAGCATATAATCAGCAATATAGTTAAAACCCACGGGTGTTTCATATACTGGCAGATCATGCTCCTTGGCGATCCGGTCGATCATGCGGGTCGTGGAAACTGTACGCACCGCTGGTCCTCGTAAACCGCGTTCTTCAATCAGATACCTCATGGATAAGGCCATGATTTTGTGAGCATCAATAAAATCTCCTCGCTCATCCATAGCTCCGATGCGATCGGCATCCCCATCCGTAGCTAAACCGATATCTCCCATACCGGTCCCGATAGCCCCTGCCAGAGCCCCCAGATAGCGGGCAATCGGTTCGGGGTGCACTCCTCCAAAACCCGGGTTCATATCTCCACGAATCTCACGAACTTCACATCCAGTTCCTTTGAGCACACCTTTAATAATGCCTCTACCGGAGCCATACATCGAATCCGCCACTACACGCTGCGGGTTATCCGCGATGGCATCGAAATCGATCAGCTTGCGGAGATGTTCATAATAAGCCGGAAGAGGATTGAATCGTTGCAACAGCCCCATGCTTCTCGCCTGCTGGTAATCCATCATATTGGGGCCGCGACCGCGTTCTTCATTATCGTTAAGATAAACTTCAACGCGGCGGCATTGTTCGCGGAGAGCAGAACCGCCGTAAGAGGCTTTCAATTTAACGCCGTTGTAACGGGGAGCATTGTGCGATGCCGTGATCACGATCCCGGCGATGGCACCCATTTCCTTAACTATGTATGATACAGCAGGCGTTGGAGCGTCTCCCTGGGTGAGGCGTACTTTATAACCGTTTCCTGCAAGAACTCGACCGACCTCGGCTGCATAGCGGTCTGAAAGAAAGCGCGTATCAAATCCGACAACAATTTTTGATGTGTCGATGGACTTTCCCAAGGGAGCACCTTCATTCCAGGAGTCTGATTTGACTGCATCCGCAATCGCTTGTGAGACCAGGCGAAGGTTATGGAAGGTGAAGGTGTCAGAAATTACCGCTCGCCAACCATCCGTACCAAAGTGAATTGGCATATGATGTATACCTCTCGTAGGAATAATTTATCGGATTCTAACAGCTCTTCGTCTGATTCCCCGATTTTTTTCGGATCATGCTAAAATGAGTCTATGTCCCCAGTGGAAGATATAAGATTAAGGCTCATCTCGCAGGTTGAGGTTTTTCAAGACCTCAATGAAGAACAGCTGGCTGAGATTGCAGCCAGGTTCTCAGTTATTCAGTTAGATCCCTGGCAGCAATTAGCCACAGCTCGCGATGCTGTTGAAGATTTTTATATTGTCTCATCTGGAAAAGTGTTCATTAATGATGGTGAGGGAGATCAACAGCACGAGCCTATCAACCCTGGTGGTTATTTCATTGAAGAATCATACCTCTATGATCATCCAGCCGGGGCATATATTACGACTGACCTGCCAACTGAACTTTTGCATATTGATGAAATTGATTTTTATCAGTTATTCATGGATTTTCCCGAAATCAAACCCAGGTTGGCGCGCAATCGTGAGAGCCAGCAGCTGGTCCAATCAGGAAGATTTTCCTGGGTAGGGGAAGGGGAATTAATCGCATATGTGGCTAGAAAACATGAAGTCATTTTTATATTCAGTTTAATTGGACCGGTCATCATAGGCCTGGCTGCAATAACTATCATTTTTGGAGTTTCCGCTGCAAGCACATCGGATGCCATTTGGACAACAGGCGCTGCGTGCTCAATAATCCTCGGGTTTGGTGCGATTTTGTGGGCTATCTGGAATTGGATCGATTGGGGAAATGATTACTATATCACTACCAACCAACGGGTAGTATGGATGGAAAAAGTTATCTGGCTTTATGAAAGTCGGGATGAAGCACCTTTAACGACTATTTTGGCTGTTAACACCACCAGTACTTTATTGGGGCGAATTTTTCATTATGGAAATGTAATCATCAAGACATTTACCGGGGAGATCATCTTCCGCAATCTAAAAGATCCGCAGAGGATGGTTAAGTTCATTAATGAGTATCGGGAAGTACTGCAAAAAGGATCAGAGCGCAGGGAAAAAAGAGAGATTGACCAAGAACTGCGGACTCGTTTAGGATGGGAAGAAGGCGAGAGTCTGGTACCACCAGTTGGGCTTGCGACTGATGTAAAGCCAGGTGAAGATGAAGTCCGCAAAGAAAGCTTTTGGCGTCGATCTTTTGGCCATATTTTTACCATGCGCTTCGAAGAAGGAAATGTTATCACCTACCGCAAGTATTGGCCTACCTTGTTTGGGAAAATCTGGCTGCCAACTTTATTGATTTTTATCACCTTCCTCGTTATTGGAATTATCATTAACTTATTCATCCAGGGGCAATCGAGCGCTCGAACGGCTGAAATTCTATTGGGTCTTTGTGTGTTATTTATCCTTCTAGTTCTGATCCCGTGGTGGTTATACCGTTATATTGACTGGCGAAATGATATTTACCAGGTGACGGATAAATTTATTTATGATATCGAGCGCAGACCCCTGGGAACAGAAGTCAAGAAATCCGCGCCTTTGGAAAACATCCTTAGTTTAGAACACGAAAGAGTCGGATTCCTTGGATACATGCTTAATTACGGGTTGGTAACAATTAATGTTGGTGAAACTCAATTTGTATTTCGGAATGTGCACGAACCAGCTCGTATACAGCAAGATATTTTTAATCGCATTTACTCCCTGCGCAGGCACAAGGAGAAGACGGATGCATTGAAACAAAGGCAGCGCTTCGTAGATGTGATCGAGGTATACCACCAGAATGCAGAAGATATTGAAGAGGATGAATATTTTGATGATTACGACGATGATTTCGAGGTAGAATTAGGGCCTGATGGCTATCCGTGAAATAATAACCGTGCCCAATGAAACCTTGCGCCGCAAGGCACGCAAGGTGAATTCATTTGGGGCAGAATTGCAAACATTGATAGATGATATGGTGGAAACGATGCGTGATGCACCGGGAGTGGGGTTGGCGGCTCCACAAGTGAACGTTCCCCTGCGCGTGATCGTGGTCGAATTCGCTGAAGGCGAGGAAGACGAGGAAGTAACACCCGAATTATATATCTGCGTGAACCCGAAGATAACGCCCACTTCAGCCGAACAGGTAGTTGGAACCGAAGGCTGCTTATCGATCCCAGGTATTGTTGGCGATGTCAGCCGAACAGACGCTGTGACCGTCAAGTATCTTAATCGGCATGGTCAACCGATGAAAATTAAGGCCTCTGGATGGTTGGCGCGCATTTTCCAGCATGAGGTGGATCATCTAAATGGTGTCCTATTTGTTGACCTCGCAGAGAAAGTTTGGGCGATTGAGGGTGAAACAACACAAATCGCACCCGCCGATTGAATCCATCATTACCAACCCAAGAATCACATGCCACGGTGATAAACCCTCCGTGGCATTTGTGTGACAAATGTATCTCAAGAACCTTTCATTAACCAATTTCCGAAATTTTGCCCGCCTGGACCTGGATTTGCCCGATGGTCCATTGCTCCTGGTAGGTGCCAACGGACAAGGAAAAACAAGTTTACTGGAAGCGGTCTACTACCTGGCAACTTTCACATCCTTTCACGCAACACACGATCGGGAGCTGGTAAATTTCGTTGCTGCGCGGGAACAATTAGCAGTTGGAAGAATCGTGGCTCATTTTGAGCGAGATGGTTCTCAATGTAAATTAGAAATCCGCATTATCAAAGAAACCAATGGGCTAAATGGGTCATCGCGGGTACGGAAAGAGATCCTGTTTAATGATCTGAAAATGAAAATGGGCGAAGCGGTAGGCCAGTTCATGTCGGTTCTCTTCCTGCCTCAGATGGTTTCTGTGATAGAAGGCGCGCCCGAAGAAAGGCGTCGTTTTCTCAACCTGGCAATGGCCCAAGTAATCCCGGGATTCAGCAAAACATTGGCTGATTACAGGCAGACCCTGACCCAGCGCAACGCATTACTTAAACAGCTACAGGAATTTGGTGGGGATGCGGACCAGTTGAATTATTGGGATGAATTGTTGATTGCAAAAGGTTCAACACTGATCTTCGAGCGCATCCAGGCAGTGCAGCAGCTAGAACGAATTGCGACCAGTAATCATCGCGAGCTTACCAGAGGTGACTCGATTCTGCGCCTCTCCTACCACCCTGCATACGATCCAATCCCTGAGACTCCTGGACAGTTTTCACTTCCCCTGGAGGACCCTGTTGATCGGGGGGGTTTAACCTTAGAGGATATCCAAAAGGGATTTGAAAAACGACTGCATATTCAACGGAGTGTGGATATTGCGAGAGGAGTCACATCATTGGGGCCTCATCGTGATGATCTCCGGTTTTTGGAAAATGGTATCGACCTGGGTATCTATGGTTCACGGGGTCAGGTACGGACTGCAATGCTCTCACTTAAGATTGCAGAGATGACCTGGATGGAGCAGAGAACAAAATTCTCTCCACTCTTATTGCTTGATGAAGCTTTAGCTGAACTGGATCCGACCAGACGAGAGGATTTACTGCAGCGGGTGACGAACAGTGGACAAACTTTGCTGACGACAACAGACCTGGATTTATTTTCTGCGGATTTTATCGGTGAGGCAGCACTTTGGGAGGTAAAGGAAGGACGCGTGGAAGAGATAACCAATCCTGGGAAATAAGCGATTCTTCAATTAGAACCCAGCGGTCGTTTAGCGGGGATTCCCACCCGGCGGGGAAACCGATCTGGGGTTGCAGCAATTTTTTCAATCACAACCAAATACCGTTTCTCTTCAACTCCCGGAAGAGAGACCGGAACCAGTTTATTCAACCTGCCGCCAAGCAGCTCAATCCCTGGCTGTGCCTCTTGGATCTCTGCCGGCGCATTTTCACCTTTCATGGCCAATGCATGACCTCCAAGGCAGACAAGCGGCAAAAGGTATTCAACCAGAACAGGCAGGCTTGCGACTGCCCTGGCTACAGCCCAGTCAGCTCGCTCACGGAAATTTGGTTGATGACCAATTAACTCGGCGCGCCCCTGGATGATTTCAACCTCCAAAAAATCCAGTTTGCGGCATATATGCTTGCAGAAGGCGGCTTTTTTGCCAACTGATTCAACCAGGACCAAATGAAGATCAGGGCCGAGGATTTTAAGTGGAAGACCTGGGAAACCTGCCCCAGTGCCGATATCTATGATCCTCTGCGATGATAAATTCTTAATTGCCAATACGCAGGACAAAGAATCCAAGAAATGTTTAATCCTGATTTGTGCTGGCTCGGCGATAGCTGTGAGGTTTTGATGAGCGTTCCAGTCGATCAATTCGTCCTCATAAATCTCGAAAGCTGCTTGCTGAGATGGTGTCAGGTTGATCCCGAATAGTTCCTGGGCGTATGTGATCAGTTCATTCATCGCATAAAAATTATACTCTTTGTATACCTGCCAAGTAATATGTGCGAAAATAACCCCCATCCATGAATATCATTGGATGGGGGCTATTACGTCTCGCAAAATAATCTATTCTTGTTTCAAGTCGTCATCAGTTGTTGGAATTGCTTAATCTGTCTCAGCAGACTGCTCATTTTTCCTCCTACGCCGGCTGCGCACGCCGCGAACAATTAGGTAAATTGGCAGTCCGATGATCAATACAATAGGCAGGACAAATAATATCAGCCAGATACCAATATCCACCAATACTTGCAGAGCGCTTATTAGAGTTTGGATGGCGTTTTTCACCACCCCGACAGGTTCCCAACCCCCGATCGAAATAGGTTGGATAACTTCATTGGGAATTAATTCAACACTGATAGCAGATAATTTTGCGGAATTTTCAAGATACTGAATCTGACCTTTCAGCACTTCTATCTGCTCCCGGACGCGCGTCAGCTGATCGAAAACATCCAGAACATCTTCGGTACGTCTGGCATCTTCCATAATCTGCATCAGCTGAGTTTCCGCAGCTTCGAGGTTGGTCAGACGTGATTGCAGATCAGTATATTCGCTGGTTACATCCTGACTGTTTATGATCTTACTAAGTGGAAGACGGTCGCTTTCTGCTTCAATGCGTAACAGTGCTTCGTCCAATTTTTCTGCAGGTACGCGGATCGTGACCGATGCCCGGGGAACTTCCTGTCCATCCGAGGTTTGGGTTTTGTAAAGATTCGCGCTGACAACAAAACCGCCCATCTGTTCTGCCATAATGCTGATTGATTGCATCGATTCATCAGGAGCATCAACAACGATCTCAAGCGATGCATTCTTTACCACGATGCGTTCTGGTGAATCACCGCTATCAAATCTGAAGTCATTACCTTGGTCAATTGGTGCAGCTTCAGCAGCAGGGGATTCTACGTATATTGCTTCATCAGCAAAGCCAGATTCCACAGGTGCGTAAGCTGCCTGTTCAGAGGAACCGCAGGCAACCAAAAAGAGGGCAAATGTGCAGGTTAGAAAAAAAATTTTTATATTCATCACCCATTCTCCAAAAATGATTTCCCAGTAAGGACGATAATTCGTATAAATAAGTTCCCCCATGATGAGTAACTGCATCAAATGAAAATGATTACCAACCTGCACCTAAACGCTTTATATGCCGTTCGGGTAAATTTGCAGCCCGCATCCTGGTTTGAACACTTGGAATATCGTATTCCACCCTGCAGCAGGTCCAGGTTTGGCGGGAAGAATCATACACTGCGTACGCAGCACGAGGATCGCGATCGCGCGGCTGGCCCACCGAGCCAGGGTTGTATATTGCTCTCGGGATCATCATGGTCGTGCTTCCAACTGGAGGTATTGATAAATCGGCGATATTCTCTGCATTCCTTTTTTGAAATTTCAATGGGAAATGGCTGTGACCAACAAAGCAGAATGGAGTATCAAATAGCTCAAAATTTGATAATGCAGTGCGAGTATCCATGATGTATTCCCAGATGGGTTCACGTGGGCTGCCATGCGCCAGGTAAACAGAATCAACGATCGCATTGGCTTCTAAACCCTTAAGAAATTCATTATTTACATCTTCGATCTCGTTGCGAGTCCAGAGTACCCCCATCCGAGCTTCGTTGTTGAAAGCTGCCAGCTCTATTTTTCCGGTTACAGCGGCATCATGGTTCCCAAGCAAGCAAACCAGCCCTGGGAGAGACTGGATGCGCTGGATGCACTGGTTGGGATCTGGACCATATCCAACCAGATCACCCAGGCACCAGACAGCGTCAAATCGACCAGCATCGGACAGGACAGCTTCCAAAGCGGTAAGGTTGGCATGAATATCAGAGATAATTATGATTCGCATAAGCTAAAATTGTCAGTCGGAATTTTGAATTGGCAGGCGTAATTATAACCTTTTCCATATCTGGTACAGCCCGAGATTCCCACCCTCACCGTCTGAATGAAAGCTTTCCATAATTTTAAAACCTGTGCTTGAGGCCAGGATTTCGAGCTCTGGGAAGTCAAATATATGGATATATCGCAATCCGGATCCACCGGCGCGCCAATCTACGAGATAGTCCCCATCTTCAACATCTTCGGCAGTGATCCCGATACTTTCCCAGGGTTGGATTCTGCTTCTCAATCGTGAGCTATTCAGCAATTGCCATTCGGAGTGGATAAATTGAGCCCCAGAAGCAGTTAGATCAGCGATCTTAAAAAGGATTTGTTCTCGCAACTCGAAACTAGGGATGTGGTGCAAAACCGCAAATGCCAGGACAAGATCATACTGGTTAGCTGGCAGGTCGAAACTCCAATCGCCTGTAGATATATTCCCGTGGATCAGAGAGAAATTGTCCAACCTGGGAAAATCTCGTCGGGCAATCTCCAGTAATTCAGCACTTGAATCCAGACCCGAATACAAGCCCTGGTGTCCCCGATCAAGAAGCAGCTTCCCTAATCGACAGTTTCCACATCCAATATCTAAAATGTCGTCTGTAGCAGAAATCCTTTCAAGGATGCCCATCACACCAGGCTGCAAGCGTTGGCGGGTTGCGGAAAAATCCTGTGCAAAGGTCTGGTAGAATGTACGGTTGAGATCGAGCAACAGATCCCTGGTATCATCATTCATGAACATATTATAAATGTGGACTGCATAAAGGCATTAAGTTATTAACGGGTATTCAAATCAGGCAATGGTTGACCAAGATTGGGTCCAGACGAAGACCTATACAGCAGAAAAAATCGCCCTTGCACAGTGCATTCTTGAGCAGGTAAGAGCCGGAAGCAGCCTCGATGAAGCTGTGCGAGCCAACCCTTTACCGGGTGGAGAAGGATACCTGGGAAAGAATGTTTTGGTTGCGGCATATACCCAGCTGGTTGAAAGCGGTGAATGGGTTGCTGATCCTGAAATTCTATCCCGCATCCGGATGAAGCCTGTACGTTCACTCTCGGGTGTCACCGTTGTGACTGTTCTTACAAAACCATATCCCTGCCCGGGAGAATGCATTTTTTGTCCCACAGATATCCGGATGCCGAAAAGCTACCTGCCCGATGAGCCAGGAGCAATGCGGGGACTGCATCATCAATTTGATCCGTATGATCAGGTTGCAGCCCGGCTGGAAGCACTGAATGCAGTTGGACACCCAACAGATAAAATTGAGCTGCTGGTGCTGGGGGGCACCTGGAGTGCCTATCGTAGAGATTACCAGGAATGGTTTATTCTCCGCTGCTTTGATGCTCTAAATGGGGTTAATTCAGCAACGCTGGATGAAGCGCAGACAATTAATGAATCCGCAGAACATCGCAGTGTAGGATTGGTGATTGAAACTAGGCCTGATCATATTAACGAGCAGGAATTGTCCTGGATGCGCCATCTGGGAGTAACCAAAGTTCAAATGGGTGCTCAGAGCCTGGACAATCGGATTCTCGAGTTAAACAAACGTGGTCACACAGTAGAAGATACGGTTCGAGCTGTTGGCTTGCTCAGAGCTGCAGGATTTAAAATCGTGCTGCATTGGATGCCGAATCTTTATGGTGCAACACTTTCATCTGACCAGGAAGATTTCATTGGGTTGTGGGAAGAATTGTGTCCGGATGAATTAAAGATTTACCCGAACCAGTTGCTGGCGAATGCCGAGCTTCATGATTATTGGCTGCGTGGAGATTACCAACCATACACGACAGAAGAATTGATCGATCTCATCGCAGGCATAAAAACAACCATCCCCCGCTACTGCCGGGTAAACCGAGTGATCCGTGATATACCATCCACCAATGTCGTAGATGGGAATAAGCGCACGAGCTTACGGCAAGATATACAGGCTGAAATGAAAAATCGCGGAACTCACTGTGAATGTGTGCGTTGCCGGGAAGTGAGAAATCAGAGCGTCAACCAGGTTGAGCTTGAGCCGCATGACCTTGTTTATCAAGCCGGACAATTTGAAGAGCACTTTATCTCTTACGATACCAAAGACAACAAATTGGCAGGTTTTCTACGGCTTTCATTGCCTGGGAAAAATGCTCCAGATACAGGATTGGGGGATTTAACGCACGCAGCTATCATACGCGAAGTACACGTTTATGGTCAATCCCTGGAGGTTGGGGAAAAACAATTCGGCAGTGCCCAACACGCAGGCTTGGGAACCTCGCTGCTTGAAGCTGCAGAAAAAATCGCCAAGGATAATGCTTACCGTTTCTTAGCGGTAATCGCAGCAGTAGGAACGCGACAGTACTATCTCAAGAGGGGATTCAAGCGTGGGGATTTATACTTAGTGAAGGAATTGGCCTAAAGCCTGCACACATTTACACCACAAACCGTCTCTTAATTTTTATTAATATTCCTGAATCTTCTTATTGGAAAAATTATTGATATTGTTTTAAAAAGTTTTTCCAAAATTGTTCGATTTGATTAAGCGAACGTCTGATGGCAATAATAGTCGGAAAAAAGTTGAAGATATCCTAACCATCATTAATATAGATGGTGCAATTAAGGGGCAATATGGAGTCTGAAGCACTCATTGCACAACTATATGATGCATTTTCAAGTGGGCGGGTAATAAATATGGAAGAATTCTGGATGCAAAATCCAAATTCATGGAAATCCGAGGCTATCAAGAGAAAGACGAATTGATTGATTGCCCCTTGATCGAGTACTCTCTCTATCATAGCGAGTGGGAAAAAGCGTTATCTGCTGGTTTACTCGAACGATCAGCGTTAATCTCCGTGACCATTCAGCAATACCAGGGGGATATCTCGGTGAGGGTGTGGAATGATATCAAGCTGTACCTGGTATATCTGGGAAAGCATCTCTTTATTCAATACCTCGTTTGGATGCCCTTCCGCAAGAATATATCCGTGATCCAATAATGCGATCCTGTCGCTAAAAATGCTGACAATATTTAGATCATGGAGAGACATGAGAACTGCCAGGTTGCTTTCCCTGGCAAGACCTTGCACGAGGTCGAGGATCGTAGACTGATGCCGCAAATCCAGGTGTGCAGTTGGTTCGTCAAGAAGGATAACTGGAGCATCTTGGGCAAGTGCTCGCGCTACTAATACCAGCTGCTGTTCACCTCCGGATAATTCATCCACCCTTCGGTGAGCTAATTTAGAAATACCAGTCCGATCAATTGCCCATCCAACCTTTTCAATATCAATATGACTTGGATTTCCCAACCAACCTAAATACGGAGTGCGGCCCATCATAACCGCCTGCTGGACTGTATATTCAGGGGTCAGTTTTCGAGCCTGAGGTACGACAGCCAGCAGCCTGGCACGTTCCGCCACTGGAGTGACAGATAGATCTTGATCATTTACGGACACTGATCCAGATATGAGCGGAATCACCCCACTGATGGCGCGCATCATTGTGGTCTTCCCTGCGCCGTTCGGGCCTATTAAGGAGACAACTTCACCGGCAATGACGTCGAGTGTTACTTCATGGAGAATTTCAATTTCCCCGTATCCTACGGTAAGAGATCGAATCTTCAGCATGGTAGTCATCCTAATAAATCGTTATACTTTTATCCCGCCGCGCTGAGAGCGCCAGAGTATCCAGAGAAAAAATGGAGCACCAGCCAAGGCAGTGATGATCCCAATTGGTATCTCTTGGGGAGCCAGCAGTGTTCTGGCAAGCAAATCAGCGATTAATAATGTTGTTGCACCTGACAGGATAGAAAGTGGAATGAGTTTTCGGTAATCTGGACCCCACAAGATTCTCACCATGTGAGGCACGATTAAACCGATAAAACCAATGACCCCGGTGAATGATACCGCAGTTGCCGTAGCGAGTGAGGCGGTCAGTATGATCAGAATCTTGACTCGTTCAACTGGTAATCCGAGCTGCTGAGCTTGTTCG
>Ga0209536_100012473_pt1 | contig 12352 bp, 7 predicted proteins | sample DeeMarSeWOR28_12_FD_187461 | JGI IMG/M metagenome (GOLD analysis project Ga0209536, IMG submission 187461) | Marine sediment microbial communities from White Oak River estuary, North Carolina - WOR-2-8_12 (SPAdes) (version 2) | ecosystem: Environmental > Aquatic > Marine > Intertidal zone >...
ATAATGAGCATGCTGATATAGCCTCTTTCGTCGAGGCGCGCAACCAGTTCGAAAGGGATTACCTGACGCGAATAATGCAGATAACAAACGGTAATGTCACCCAGGCCGCAAACATTGCGAAACGCAATCGCACTGACTTCTACAAGCTGCTGGGCAAGCATCATATAAAACCGGCAGAGTTCAAGCCAACTAATAACTGAGCTGCGTGACGCTGAATTCGATAACCGAGAAAAATAAATAACTTTAACAAGTTACCTTACACCAAGCCACCGCCACCACAGGCTGATCCGCCCCGCCCCAAAATAAAGGTAGCAGCCTTGATATCAACTATCAGAGTTACAAGGCAAGCAATTCTCAGGTGGCCGGTGCAGATACACTAACTAACAGGGTAAATGCTGAACCGATCAGTGACGCGGCCAAGGGAAGTGCGCAAGTCATGTCATCTTCCGACACAGAAGTATTCGAATCCGCTCTCTGCAACATGTGCCCGCTCATATATGTTGCGAAGATCAATGAAGGTATTTCCCCGCATGAGTTCCTTCATCCGCGCAAGGTCCAGGCCGCGGTACTCGTTCCACTCGGTCATCAGCACGACCGCGTCCGCAGCCGTGACCGCCTCGTAGACATCAGCGTGATAACTGACCTGCTCCGGCAATAAGGGTTTTGCCTCATTGATGCTCTGGGGGTCATGCGCACGGATAGCGGCCCCCTTGTCCACCAGGTTTGGAATAATGGCCAGCGACGGGGCATCGCGCATATCATCCGTTTCCGGCTTGAATGCCAGCCCGAGCACGGCGATGGTTTTGCCCGCCTCACTGCCACCGAGCGCCTCGCGGATTTTCTTCACCATGCGGGCCTTCTGGGCGGCGTTGACCTCCACGGTCGCCTCCACGATGCGACATGGAGCCCCGTGCTCCTGCGCTATGCGGATCAGTGCCGTTGTGTCCTTTGGAAAGCACGACCCCCCGTAGCCGGGCCCGGGATGCAGGAATTTGCTGCCGATGCGCTTGTCCATCCCCATCCCCCTGGCCACGGCATGCACGTCAGCACCTACCTGTTCGCAGAGATTGGCGATCTCGTTGATGAAGCTTATCTTGACGGCAAGAAAGGCATTGGAGGCATATTTCACCAGTTCCGCGCTCTCCAGGTCGGTCACAAGAATCGGCGCCTCGATCAGGTTGAGCGGGCGGTAGAGCTCGCGCAGCAGCCGCTCGGCGCGCTCACTCTCCACTCCCAGAACCACCCTGTCCGGCCTCATGAAATCGCTGATGGCGGCGCCTTCGCGCAGGAACTCCGGGTTCGAGGCCACATCGAAATCCGCCTCCGGATTTTCTTCCCTGATGATGCGGCATACCTGCCGCGCGGTACCAACCGGAACCGTGGATTTATCCACAACCACCGTATAGCCGGACAGGTGCCGTGCCACCTGCCTGGCCGCCTCATAGACATAGGCAAGGTCGGCGTAACCATCGCCGCGGCGCGTCGGTGTCCCGACGGCGATGAACACCAGGTCGGCGCGTCCAATGGCAGGTTCGTATTCCGTCGTGAACGACAGGCGCCCCGCGGCGACATTGCGTGCGACGAGATCATCCAGTCCGGGCTCGTAGATGGGAATTATGCCCTCGCTGAGCCGGGCGATCTTTTCCTCGCTGATATCGATGCAGGTGACGCAGGCGCCGAATTCCGCGAAGCAGGCACCGGAAACGAGGCCGACGTAGCCGGAGCCGATCATTGCGACGTTCATTCAGGCAAGCCTTGTATGGAGGTTAATGCGCGCGATAGCACGCGCAAATGTGTGTTCCGGATACACATCAGGGTCGGGAACCGGAACCGGCACGTGGTATTCCTGCCTGCGCACCATCAGTACACCATGAATCGCATCGTTCCGGTCGCAACCGGGTTCGTCCCTACGGGGTACCTGACGAGATGACATCATCGGTGTTCAGGTAACCTTCGCGCAGCAGGTAGAGCATGATTTCCTGCGCCGCCTGCATGGGGCTCTTGCCGGTGGTGTCGACGCGGATTTCCGGGTGTTCCGGCAGGTCGTAGGGATCGCTGATGCCGGTGAACTCGGGGATGATGCCCTTGCGGGCCTTTTCATACAGACCCTTGCGGTCGCGCTTTTCGCACTCCTCCAGTGAGGTTGCCACGTGAATCTCGATGAAGGCACCGTGCCGCTCGATCAGGTCGCGCACCTCGCGGCGCATGGCACGGTAAGGCGCGATCGGTGCGCATATGGCGATGCCGCCATTCTTGGTGATCTCGCTGGCGACAAAGCCGATGCGGCGCACGTTGATGTTGCGGTGCTCCTTTGAAAATCCGAGTTCACTGGAAAGGTTCAGGCGCACCACGTCGCCATCCAGCAGGGTCACCGGCCGGCCGCCTTCCTCGATGAACTTGGCATACAGGATCTTGGCCAGCGTAGACTTGCCGGAGCCGGACAGGCCGGTGAAAAACAGGGTAATGCCTTTCTTGCTGCGCGGCGGATAGACCCTGCGCAGCTCGTCGATGACCTCCGGGTACGAGTACCAGTGCGGCACTTCCAGGCCGTGCTCGAGATGCTGCACGAGATCACGGTCGGTAAACTTCTGCGGCACCTTGCCCTGCGCCTCGAACTGCTCCTCGGGCAGATAGCGCTCGTCCTCGGCCGAGTACTGCACCCTGCGGATCGGCACCATGCGAATTGCCAGCTCACCCTGGTAGTTCTCCATCATCTCCTGTGCGGCATATGGCGGGTAATAGCGCGGCGCGTCATCAGCCACTCTCGGGGGCGATGCATGTCCGGGGCCGACGATCATGTGGGAACAGCCATAGTTCTGCCGCATGATGGCATTCAGCAGGACTTCACGAGGACCCGCCATCCTGACCGCGGAGGGCAGCAGTGACAGCATGGCCATGTTGTGCGGATAGTGCCGGCGTATCGCCTGGTAGCAGTGCACACGCGCATAGTAGTGCAGGTCACCCGGCTTGGTCATGCCGACCGAGGGATGCAGCAGAATGTTCGCCTGTGCCTCCTTCGCTGCCTGCAGGGTGATCGCCCGGTGCAACCGGTGCATGGGCTTGCAGGTGTGAAATCCGACGACATTCTGCCAGCCCATCCTGGCAAACAGGTTGCGCATGTCTTCCGGGGTATCGCGCAGGGTCTCGAAGTCCAGCTGGATAGGCAGCTGGATGCCCTCCAGGCTACCGCCAACATAGGTGTCGTGTGTCTGCTCGAGCAGGTAACGCACACCGGGATGACCGGTGGAGGTCGTGCCGTAGACCTCCTGCGCCTCGCGCAGCTTGTCCGGCTGCCAGATATCCTCGACCCTGAGTACGGCCAGCATGAAACCCTCGCTGTCACGCAGCGCCAGGCGCTGGCCCTCCCCGAGGCTGCTCGCCATATCGCCGGGCACGTCCAGGGTGATCGGTATCGACCACAGGTGGCCATCGGGCAGGTGCAGGTCGCTGATGACCGACTCGTAGGCCGCCTGCCCCATGAAACCCCGCAGGGGCGAGAAACCGCCGTTCATCAGCAGCTCGAGATCGCAGATCTGCCGCAGATTCAGGGTGACGGACGGAAAATCACCGGACTCGGCCTTAAGCTGCTCGGCCCGGTCTTCGTCCACGATAAGGTTGCAGAGTTCTCCGCCGTGCGGCGGGGTCAGATGTTCAGTGGTCATGGGGATATATTGCCATTTATTCGAATACCGGTCGCGCGTTAATTATCGTCTGCCGGGGATATCCCGTCATATCGTCCTTTTGTCGCATGGGGCGTAACGCCTGTAACGAGTCAAAGCCATTCCCGCCCCGGAAAGATGGCGGGTGAGAAGCGACTATCCGGGCAGGCATCTGATCCTCCTTCGCGACTGAAGCCGCCCCTAGGAAATCCTGTCGGCAAACAGGGTGCTTTCCACCATGCCGCAGAGGATATGGCCCAGCATGATATGCGCCTCCTGGACCCTGGAGGTGCTATCGGAGGGCACCCGGATACAGTAGTCGCAGCATGCCGGCAGCTGGCCGCCATCGCGCCCGGTCAGGCCGACGGACATGATACCCATCGTCCTCGCCAGCTTCAGTGCCGACAGGATATTCGGCGAATTTCCCGAAGTGCTGATACCGATAAAGACATCACCCTCCCGGCCGTTGGCCTCCAGCTGTCGCGCGAAGATCTCCTCGTAACCGCAGTCGTTGGCAATGGATGTCAGCATGGATGTGTCGGTGGTCAGGGCAAGTGCCGGCAGACCCGGGCGCCCGAATGCGTAGCGATTCACGAACTCGGCCGCCAGGTGCTGTGCATCCGCTGCGCTGCCGCCGTTGCCGGCCAGCAGGAGCCTGTTGCCGCGCCGGTAGGCGGCGATGCATGCCTCAGTCAACGCCGACAATTGCTCCAGCAGCACCTCATCATCGAGCATGGACTGCTTTACCTGGATCGATTCACTGATCTCCCGGCGCATGGTGTCAATGCATTTCACAGCCAATTCACATACCTGTCAGCAAAGTGCCTTGTCGGCACACAATACGATCCGCCATACATTGATGGCCTGCTTGCAGACAACCATGCCTGAAAAAATAACCAGATTGATTGTGCCGCGACGATACCGCCATCCTCTACAGCGTAACCAGTGATTGCAGCCGCTCGAGGCTGGCCCGGGTATCGCCGCCCAGATGGACGCGCAGCACCCGCCGTTTACGCTCCGCCAGCACCTCGAAGTCGCCGCGCGCCTGGGCGGCCTCGACGATACCGAAGGTGTAGGCATGCCCCGGCACCGGCAGATCGTGCTCGTGGTCACAGGTAATCTGCAGGAAGACACCGCTGTTGGGACCGCCCTTGTAGGCCTGGCCGGTGGAATGCAGGAAGCGCGGGCCAAAACCGATGCAGGTGGCCACACCCAGACCGTCGCGCACCCGGTGCCTGAGCACCTGCAGGACGGAATCGTGCGCCACATTGCGTGCCAGGTAAGCCAGCAGGGCCACGTAGTCACCGGACCCGGCGCGTGCAAGATGGGCATTGACCAGTGCCGCCAGCGAGGCATCACTGCCGGCATGCGCAATCAGTGCTTCGGCATTGCGGTGATTGGTGTACAGGGACAGATCACCCTCCACCAGGAGAGGGTGCTCGGCAGGCAGTCTGCCACTAGCCGCGTAGGCACCGGTCAGCTTGCGGGTCACGATCTTGCTGGCCTCGACATCGGGCTGGTCGAACGGATTGATCCCGAGGACCGCGCCCGCCACGGCGGTAGCGATCTCCCAGCGGAAGAATTCCGCGCCCAGCAGGTAGATATCTGTCAGCGGGATACGCACGACAGGCTGGCCGGCCGCTTCGAGTTCCGCAACGGCCGCGTCCTGCGCGGCATCCGGGGCCGATTCGAGTCGCAGGTAGATGAAAATACGATCATCGCCGTAGCTGTCGGGCGAACCAATATCCTCGCCATCGACGGGGATGACGCCCTTGCCCGACTTGCCGGTGGATTCGGCCACCAGTTGTTCCAGCCAGCCGCCCAGCGAGGCGATGCCGGGCGACGTGAACAGGGTCATCTTGTCACGGCCCTGCGATGCGGCAACGCCGAGAATGCAACCCAGCAGAACGCCGGGGTTCCGCTCAGCCGCCTCCCCCTCGGTACAGGCCCCCACCATCTGCCGCGCCCCATCAAGGAAGCGCCCGACATCCAGCCCCATGATGGCGGCCGGCACGACGCCAAAGGCCGACAGCGCCGAGAAGCGACCACCGATCTGCGGCTTGCCATGAAAGATGTGCCGGAATCCGGCATCGGTTGCCTGCCTTTCCAGATCCGAACCCGGATCGGTGATAGCAATGAAACGGGAAGCAGCCTTCTCATTGCCAATTGCATCGGCAACCTGCTGGAAGAAATACGCCAGCAGGATATTGGGTTCCAGCGTGCTGCCGGACTTGCTGGAGACGATGAACAGGGTTTGCTCCATGTCGACCGCGTCGGCCACGGCAGCGACCTGGGCCGGGTCGGTCGAATCCAGCACGAGCAGTTCCGGGTGGCCGGTGATACAGCCAAAGGTCTCTCGCAATACATCCGGGCAGAGGCTTGAGCCCCCCATACCCAGCAGGACCAGGTATCTGAAGTCGGCAGCGACGATTTCCTTTACCGTATCTTGCAATGTGCCGAGACCATCCAGCTGATCCTGCACAATGGTCAGCCAGTCCAGCCATTGCGCCTCGTCGCTACCCGACCATAAGTAGGCATCTCGCGCCCACAGGCGGCCGGTCTTGTCGTTTTCCTGCCAGTCTTGCAGTGCAGCCGCGACCGCACCATCCAGCATGGGGGGAAGTGAATATTGCATTGTTGTCATGAGAATTCCGCTTTTTCGATGTCATGTAGATTGGCGGGACGGTGCGAATTCATGCGCGATCGCGGTCCGCGGCAATGCCCGGGAACTGAATCGCGGCTAAAGCCGCTCCTGCCCGATAAAAGCCCTGCCGGCATCGACGGGGACCCGGGCCAGGGGTCAGCCAGCCAATCTGTCGCGCGCATAAGCCGCAGCGCCCAGCAGGGAGACCTGGTCATTCGTTACAACCCGCACCGGCATCGACTCCAGCAGTTTACCCATTCGACCCTTGGCGGTGAACGCCTGCATGAAGTCACCCTGCCGCAACCGCTCAAGGAGTTTCGGCGCAATGCCGCCGGCGAGGTAGATGCCACCGCGGGCCATCTGCTTCAGGGCGAGGTTACCGGCCTCCGCACCGTAGCAGCGGATAAAAATATCCAGCGCCTCCACGCAGGCCTCGTCGCTGCCGTCCATCGCAGCGGCTGATATCGCGGCTGCCGGGTCTGTGGCCTGCGCCAGCCAGTCCGGTGTCGGCGCCTCGCGGCGCTCGCGGCACCAGGCATACAGGTCGACCAGCCCCGCACCCGAGACCACCCGTTCCCAGCTGACGTGGCCGTATTTAGCCGACAGCCATGATAGCAGCCGGGCCTGACCTTCGTCGGCCGGCGCGAAGTCCGCATGCCCGCCTTCGCTGGCAAAGGGATGGTACCGACCGTCAGCCCGGCACAAACCGGCCTCGCCGAGCCCGGTACCGGCCGCGATCACGGCACGGTTGCCTTCCGGGTCCGGCTGCCCCGCGTTCAAACTGTGCCAATCGCTGTCATCCAGCGCGTCGATGCCCCAGGCAACGGCCTCGAGATCGTTGAGCACCGCGACGTGCCGCCAGCCGAATGTCGAGCTGATGTCGGCGGCATCGACAACCCAGGGCAGATTGGTGATCTCGCTGCGGCCATCCCTGACCGGACCGGCAACGGCAAAACAGCCAGCCTCGATCGCCGCCCCGTACTGGCCGCGGAACTGTTCGAGGATCGCGGCAAGCGATGCATGGCCGGGCGACGGATAGACCTTCGCTGCGCCGTCGACAAACCGGCCTTCGACCAGATCGTAAACCGCCAGCCGCGTGTTGGTGCCGCCTATGTCGCCGGTGAGGAGTTTCATGTCTGACCCGATTAACCCGGCAGGAGCGGCTTCAGCCGCGACAGGATGTTTGTGATACCCGCAATCGCGAATGAATGCGCTCCTGCAGGTATTCCATGCCTGGCAGGGGAATTTGTGGCAATGCGACAAGTCATTAGCATATCAGTCCCCGCTCTTTTTGCCGTCGCAACCACGCTGCCAGCCCGGCGTCGCGCGCAAGCCCGCCTCCAGCTGATACTGTGGCCGCCAGTCCAGCCCGGCCTGCAGGGCCTCACTGTCACACACCCAGTCCGGGTGACGCAGTTCACGCAGCTTCTCCGGCGTCAGCATGGGCGCATAACCGATCAAGCGGGCCGCAAGGCTGTTAAGTCTTGCCGCGATATCCAGTATCCATGCGGGCACCGGTATCAGGCGTACGCGCCTGTTGCAGATACCGGTCACGGTGTCCGCCACCGACTGCCAGTCGTAGCCGCTGTCACGGCCATCATCAAGGGTATAGACGCCGCTGCGAAGCGCATCGCTTTGAAGCCATGCCAGCACCGCGGCAGCGAGGTCATCGACAAACAGCATGGAAAACCGCGCATCCGGCGCACCCGGAACAGGCGCAAAACCCCTTGCCATGGCACGAAACAGTGGCAACAGCTCGGTGTCGCCGGGTCCGTAGACCGCCGGCGGTCGCAACGCAATCCACTGAACGCGTCGTGCCTCCTCGGTGAGCACCTGTTCGCCCTTGCGCTTGCTGGCTGCATAGTGCGAAAGTCCGGGCTCCCGCGCGGCAAGCGACGACAGGCTCAGTAGGCGCGGCGGCGCCTGCTGTGATTCCATTGCGCGCAGCAGCATCCTGACCCCGTCGACATTCACCCGGTCAAACTGCTCGCGAGTGGCGCCACGCACGGCACCGGCGCAATGCACTACAGCGTCCGCACCTTCCACCAGCGCCTCGAGGCGGTCGGCGTCGCCAAGACTGCCCTCGACCAGTTCGACCCGCTCTGGCAATAACACGCTGGCCTTGCGCGGGGTGCGCGCCAGGGCACGCACATGGCAACCGGCCTCCAGCAGGCGGCTGCAGATCCTCCGGCCGATAAAACCCGTGGCACCGGTAATGGCGATGGTTTGTGTCATGACACAGCAGCGAGGCCATCCGCGATTGAGCGCGGCGGGAAATAGCGAATATCCATCGCGGCTGAAGCCGCTCCTACAGGTTGGTCTGCCAACTTGACGTCAATTCCTGCTGTCTGTTTTCTCATGCAGGGGCGAATTCATTCGCGATTGGTTGATCAATGCCCATTGTTTTTCCTGATCGCGGCAGCAACCGCCCCTGCATGCAGACAAAAAATAACCGGCCATGGGCCGGTTATTTTATCCTGCATTGCACACGTAAAAAGTTTCAGGCCGTACCGTGCTTCAGCTCCACCACACCCGCCGGCTTGCCGATAGCGGCGGCAGCCGGAACCAGCTGAATCGGGTCGTGCCGCTCAATGAACTGCTGGCGTGCCTTGGAACGCGACAGCTTGCCGGACGAGGTGCGCGGCAGGGTGTGCGACGGCACCAGTTCGACATAGGTATCGATACCCAGCTCGAGGTGCACCAGGCGCTTCAGCCGGTCAATCAGGTCGGCACGAACATCGCTGTCCGAATCGCGGCACTGCACCACCAGCACACAGACTTCCTCGCCATCCGGCCCAGGCACGGAGAACGCCAGCGCGTCGCTGATGTTCACTTCCGGCTGCTGCTCGGCCAGGTACTCGAGGTCCTGCGGCCAGATGTTGCGGCCATTGATGATAATGAGGTCCTTTTCACGACCGGTGATGATCAGGCGACCCTCGACACGGTAGCCGATGTCACCGGTGTTCAGCCAGCCATCCGCGGACAGCGACCTGGCGGTATCCTCCGGTGCATTGAAGTAGCCCGACATGACGCTCGGCCCGCGCACGTAGATCGTGCCGCTGTGGCGGTCCGGCAGGACGTTGCCGTCCTCGTTGCGTATCTCGACTTCGTATTCCGGCAGCGGTTCACCGCACTCGACAAAACAGCGGGCACGGCCCGGGTTCTCGACTTCTGCAATCGGCAGCGCCTGCTGGCAGTCGGCATGGTGATCGCCGTCGACACAGTCAGTCGAATGCGCCTCGTGCAGCGGGGCAAAACTGACCGCCAGCGAACACTCGGCCATGCCATAGCAGGCAAGAAAGGCCTTTTCGTTGAAGCCGGCCGGCGCCAGCGCCTTGGCAAAGCGCTCCAGCGTATCGGAGCGGATCATTTCTGCACCCACGCCGGCGACACGCCAGTTGCTGAGATCGTATTTCGCGGCCTCGCCTTCACGCAGGCGGCGCGTGCACAGTTCGTAGCCGAACGGCGGGCTGAATGAAATCGTCGCCCTGGTGCGCGTCATCAGGTTGAGCCACTGGCGCGGGCGCATGGCGAATTCACGCGTATCCAGGTAGTCCACCGACATCTGTGACGCTACCGGCACCAGCACGAGGCCAACGAGACCCATGTCATGGTAGAACGGCAGCCAGGAGAAGCAGCGGTCACCCGGACCGATCATGACGCCGTGACGGATAATGCCGCCCAGGTTGCTCATTACCGAGCGCTGCTTGATGACAACGCCACGCGGGAATTTCGTACTGCCCGATGTATATTGAATATAGGCCACGTCTTCGGGGCCTGACTCCGGGAACGCAACATCCGCCTCGGGAAGGCTGTTGAAGGTCTCCGGTGCGCCGACCATGCGCAGACCCAGTCCTTCACCGGCCTCTTCAAGGTAGGGTACGTAGCCCTCCGGCGCCATCGCGACAACAGCCTGACTGCTCTCAAGGAGACCTCTCAGCTGCTTGACATAGGTGGTGTGACCGCCGAGCTTGATTGACGCAGGCAAGGCAACCGGCACCAGACCGGCATACTGGCAGGCAAAAAAGAACTGCAGAAATTCAGGATTGGTTTCGGCAATCAGCGCGACATGGTCGCCCTTTTCCAGCCCCATACCAAGCAGTTTGCGGGCCAGGACGCGGGCACTCGCACGCAGTTCCGCGTACGGAAGCGTGGCGTACATCTCGCCCCTGCCAGTATAGAAGTTTGCACCGGTCTCACCCTGCGCGGCGTAGTCGAGCGCCTCGGACAGGGTAGAAAAATCGGCGGCACGAAACGGCAGGTCGTGCAGTGTAGGTGTCGATTGTGTATCCAAAACAGAAGGTGTCCCTTGTTGGATGTTGGAAACCAGGAACCCGTCTTTCTCCGACAGGTTTCAACCCGATTCAGCCACAAAAAGTGCCGTATATAACCAGAAAGCCGTAAAACAATCACGAGGCAAGCCGGGCCCCGTCAAACCAATGTACCGTCTCAGTTCACCGCAACCCGTGGTCTAATAACAACGTTTCCCGAGCTAGAAGTGGCTTTTACGGTACGTTAGGGTGCGCATTATTGCCTGAAAAACATGAAAACACAATACCTTTACAAAGATTTTTCAGTATGTCGCATTTTGTACCAAGCCTGTAGCTAAAACACAACATGACTATTCCGCGTGTTTATCCAGCCTTGAGCTGAACCGGGGGTAACGGCAGCCTGACCGGAATCCTTACCATTCATCACAACTATCAGCATATTTCGTGCCACTTAAACCGGGACTTAAAACAGGGACTTATCAGCCGACCTGCACTAATTCCGCACAAAGCCATGCACCAGTATGGTGCAGCCCGCTCTGAACCGGTGCGGAAAGCGCCTTTGGATCCGGAGATCCACGCTTTGCCGCCCGGTCGCATCCTGTATCATTTGCAGGGTTTACCGGCCGCCAAAAACACACTGCCCAGCCACCATGAACAGCCAAAGCGCAGACGCCATCCGCATCACCCCGGTATCGGGTGAGCGACAGCTGGCCGAGTTCATCACCGCCCCGGGAGCCATCTACCGGGACGACCCCAACTGGGTGGCACCGCTGCGGTTTGAACAGAAACAGCGCCTGACCGAAAAGAACCCGTTTTTTGAACATGCCCGCTGGCAGGCCTGGACGGCGCGCCGCAATGGCACGATTCTCGGGCGTATCAGCGCCCAGATCGATGACCTGTACAAGGAACAGCATGGAGAAGCGGTTGGCTACTTCGGCATGCTGGAGGCCGGCGACGATCCCGCGCTGTTTGCGACGCTGCTGGCAACGGCGGAAAACTGGCTCAGGCAGCAGGGCATCGGCACCATACGTGGCCCCTTCAACCTGTCCATCAACGAGGAATGCGGCCTGCTGGTCGAGGGCTTCGACACCCCGCCCTTCATCATGATGGGCCACGCGCGCCCCTGGTATGGCCCACACGTCGAGGCCGCCGGCTACCGCAAGGCCACCGACCTGCTGGCCTATGAAGTCAACCCGGATTTCGAGGCGCCGCGGATCATGAACCGCCTGCTCGACCGGGAAACCCGGGATGTCGAAGTCCGCTGCCTGCGACGCAAGCAGCTGAAACAGGAACTGGAGATCCTGCGCGACATCTTCAACGATGCCTGGCATAACAACTGGGGCTTCGTCCCGTTTACAGCCGCCGAGTTCGCCGATATCGGCGAATTGCTGACACTACTGGTTGACGACAGTTTTGTGCAGATTGCCGAAATCGACGGCCGCCCGGTTGCCATGATCGTCGCCATGCCGAACATCAACGAGGCCATCCGGGACCTCGATGGCCGGTTGCTGCCGTTCGGCTGGCTGAAGCTGCTGTGGCGCCTGAAGGTCCGCCACCCGCTGACGGCACGCGTGCCGCTAATGGGAATACGCCGGGAGTTTCAAAACACGCCGTTTGGCGCGGCGCTGACCTTCAGGATAGTCGACGCCGTGCGCTGGAACATGCACAGACGCGGCATCCGCAACGTCGAGATGTCCTGGATCCTGGAAGGCAACAGCGGCATGCGCAGCATTATCGAGTCCTGCGGCGGTACCGTCAGCAAGCGCTACCGCATTTAC